>Ga0210407_10000385_pt1 | contig 51358 bp, 36 predicted proteins | sample IncBWC27MmetaG_FD_150860 | JGI IMG/M metagenome (GOLD analysis project Ga0210407, IMG submission 150860) | Forest soil microbial communities from Barre Woods Harvard Forest LTER site, Petersham, Massachusetts, United States - Inc-BW-C-27-M | ecosystem: Environmental > Terrestrial > Soil >...
CGCCGCTGGGAATATTCTCCAGGCCTTCCACTCGGACATGAATGCCGGCCAGACGCAACACAATGCGCAGCGCGCGCATGAACGTCCAATACATGAAATTGGGATCGCCGGTCAGTAGCGTCCACAAAATGAGGAGGGGCTGCACGAAAATCAGCGCCAGAGCGACGAAGGTCAGAACCATGATGGTGCGAATCATGAAGTCAGCGGGGCGAACGCGACGGGGGCGGCGGGAGCTTCAATCGGTTTTCCCCTTCAGCCAGCCTTCGCGAATGCGCTTCTGTTTCTCGGTGGCTCCCGGCGTTTCTATTAGTGAAAATTTATTCAGGTCAATCGAGCCTAGCGCGAACTTCAAATCCAAATCTTCGCTATCGCGCTGCACGCGCAAAGTGACGGTTTCTCCGGGCGAGTGCTCGCGCAGCCAGGCCGGCAGATAGCGTGGAAGCGGATGACCGTTCAGCATGACTAGCTTGTCTCCTGCTTTCAGCCCCGCTGATTCCGCCGCAGACCCCGGCACTACCTGCGATACCAGTAACGGCGCACCGGGAGCGTGGACGGAAGTCCAGAATCCCAGTTCCGGAGCTGCGCGCCTTTCGACTTTCAGTTCCAGGCCCACGGAGTTGAAAAACTTGTCGTATGGAATTTCGTCGGTGCCTGCGACGTAGCGACGGAAGAAGTTGTCGAATTTGACGCCGGCAACTTCTTCGGCGGTGGCCTCGACGCCTTGCGAATCGTCATAGGAGCGGCCTTGCTTCGCGTAGACGTCGTTCATGCGGCGCAGCACATCGTCGAGTGATTTGTGATTGTCGGTCGCGTCGCGAATCGCGAGGTCGAGCATGTCTCCGACGATCTGCCCTTTGTTGTAATAGGAGACGCTGCGTTCGGGGCGGCGATATTCGTCGTAGCCTTCGAGCCAGGCGTCCAGGCTGGATTCTTCGACGCTCTGCCAGCGATGCGCGGGACGCGAATCCAGCTCACCAATTTGTGCTGCGAGGTCCGCGTAAAATTGATCTTTGGTCCAGAGGCCGCTGCGTTCGAGAGTGTAGGCGCCGTAGGTGCTGGTGACGCCCTCGGCGAACCACAGCGCACGCGTGTACATTTCTTTGGTGTAATCCACGGGCTCGAGCGTTTGCGGGCGAATGCGTTTTACGTTCCAGGCGTGGAAAAATTCATGCGCGGACACCGAGGCGGCCGCGTCACCCGATGAAGAGGAGATCGCGGTGCAATTGGAGTGTTCCATTCCACCGCCGCCGACTTCAGGATACGCGCCGAAGTGAAAGAAAAACGTGTATCGGGTGAAGGGAGCGCCGCCCATCAGATGCACTTCATACTTGGTGATGTCCCGCAGGGTTGATTCGAGGTGTTCGCGGCCCCAATCTTTGCCATCCACGATGACGCGAAAGTGCGCGCCGGCCTCGTCGAATCCGAATTCAGCGAACTTCCCCACTTCCGCGGGGGCGTCCACTAGCTTGTCGTAGCTTGCTGCGACGAACGAATTCGGCGGCGCGCCCGCGGGAAGATCAACTGCGACGCGCCAGGCATCGGGTAGGTCATCGAACTGGACCTGGGTATCTTCCGCGCGGCGACTGGGCACGTACATCAGCACCTCGGCGAAATTCACGAAGGCGTGATGCGCGTTCAGTTGCGAATTGAAGGGGCCGGGATCGTCCCACTCGATGTTGTAGTCGATTTTGGCGGTTTGTGCTGGGGAATCAGCGCCTGCGCCCGGAAGCGAAAGTTTCCAGGTTTGCTTATCGAGCATGCGTACGGGCAATGGCGTCGCCGCACCGGCCGCCGAATTGCGCGCTCGCACATCGCGGACGCGGTTCGAAAAATCGCGCACCTGGTACAAAGCGTTCCACGCGGGCAGCGCGACGATTATTTCCTGGCCCCCCGGCTGCGCGGGAATTTCCATGGAGACGTGAAAGAGGTGCTGCTCCGGATCCTTCAGGGAAATGTGATAGCCGATCGTAGCCCCAACGGGTCGCGCGAAAAACAATAAAACAATTGCCAAAACGATCCATCGGGCCGATTTCATTTCCGAGCTCCCTCGAGTGATTTGAACTTGTCGAGCAATTTTCCACTCAGTCCGTCGAAGCTGCCGTTGGACATGACCATCACCATGTCTCCGGGCTTGGCCTCGGCCGCGAGATAGTCGGCGATAGCCGTCGCCGAATCGAATGCTCGCGCGGGTTTGCCCAGTTCGACGAGGGACTGGGCGATGGATTCAGGCGACAAGCGGTCACCTTCTTCCAGCAACTGCGCGCGGCTCACCGGTCCGATCACGATGGCATCCGCGATGGCCAGCGCTTCCGGAAGCACGAACTGAAAAATTTTGCGTCGCATGGTGTTGGAACGCGGTTCCACCGCCGCCCAAATTTTGCGCCCGGGCCAGCGCGTGCGCGTGGCGTCCAGCGTCATGCGAATCGCGGTGGGATGATGTGCGAAGTCTTCCACCACAAGCACTCCGTTGGCCTCGCCCTTGACTTCCATGCGCTTGCGAACGCTTATGAAGGTGGCCATGGCGCGCTCGATCGCGTCGCACTCGACGCCGCGGCCATAGGCAATGGCGACAGCCGCGAGCGCGTCCAGCACATTGTGTTTCCCGGCGATCGGCATGCGCAGGCGGGTGACCTCCTTGCCGCGAAACGCCACGCGAAATTCAGTGGCTTCGTCGTGCCATTGCAGGTCCCCGGCGCACCAATCGCATTCTGAGGCGAAGCCAAAGGTTTCCACCGGACAAAAAGCTTTCTCGACAGCGTGCCGCAGATCCGCGCTCTCGCCCCAGATGAGAATTTTTCCACGGCGCGGCACCAAGTTCACCAGCCTGCGAAATTGCAGAGCGATAGATGCCAAGTCCGAGTAAATGTCCGCGTGGTCGTATTCCAGCGACGTGAGGATCAGTTCGTCCGGATGGTAGTGCAGGAATTTCGGGCCGCGATCGAAGAAGGCCGTCTCGTACTCGTCGCCTTCGATGATGAATTCTTCCCCGCCGCCGAGACCGTAGCTGCGTTCGCCAAAATTCGGAGACACACCGCCTACCAGAAAATCGGGATTGCGCCCGGCCGTTTGAAAAATCCACGCCAGCATTGCCGTAGTGGTGGTTTTTCCGTGCGTTCCGGCGACGACGATGGAGGTGTGTCCGGGAATGAAATATTGCTCGAGGAGCTGCGGCATCGAGCAATACGGCAATTTTTCGTCGAGGACGTGCTCGATCTCCGGATTTCCGCGCGCGATCACGTTCCCCACGACGCACAGGTCCGGCGCAGGCTGCAAATTTTCCGCGCGAAATCCTTCGTTCCAGCGGATCCCAAGGGAATCAAGCAGCGTGGAGGCCGGTGGATAGACATTTACGTCCGAGCCAGTGACGTGAAAGCCGCGTTCCTTTAGCATGCCCGCCACGGGCGCCATAGCCGCGCCGGCAATGCCCAGCAAATGGACGTGTTCGGTGACCTTATTTGATCGCGTCGAAATTTGCTGCCTCCTATTGCCTGTGTCGCCGATTGCCGTGAATTCCTGCGGCGATGTGCATCCGTTCGCTGCGCTGTTGGGCTATTACGCGCGGCAGGCCGGTTCCAAAATTTCCAGCCGCGAGATCTCGTCGGACTTTAGACGCGCACGCACGCCTAACGGCAGCGTCAACATGGGCCGCGGCGTGTGGCCGATTGGCGCGCCCCATACGACGGGAAACCCCAACGTCCCCAAAATGCGCCGAGCGACATCGAGGACAGTCTCGCTTCCGGGCGGCGCGTCACATTCTGGAAAATCACCCAGTAGAACCCCGGAAACTCCGCGCAACTTTCCAGCCTGCTTCAGGTGCATGAACGCGCGGTCCACTTGCCAGGGCTTCATGCCCCGGTCTTCAAGCACGAGAACCGCGCCATGCGTGTCGAGTTCCCAGGGCGTACCCAGCGCGGTTTCGATCAGCGTCAAGCAGCCGCCGAGAAGAACACCGTCCGCCGAACCCGGCATGATCGCTTCCGCGCCGGGAAGCGGGATTGTCCAGCCCTGTTTCGTTTCCGTCAGTGCGCGAGTGAGACTTTCGGGATCGTAACCATCCACGGCATTCGCGCCTTTGTCGAGTCCCGCCGCCACCATTGGTCCATAAAAGCCTACCCAACGAAATTTTTGCCACAGGAAAATCTGTAGCGACGTGATATCGCTATAGCCCACCAAAATCTTAGGATTGGCGAGGGCGACGCTGAGGCCGTCGAGCAGATAATTCGAGCCGTAGCCGCCCCGCGAGCAGAAGATTCCTCGCGTGTTGGTTTCGGTGAGCGCTTCTTTGAGCGCCGTCCCGCGCTCCGCGGGACGGCCGGCAAAAAAATCTCCACGGGCCAGCACGCGTTCCGGATCGAATTTCGGCGTGTAGCCTAGTCGCGCGAGCTCCTCGACGCCTCGCTGTAAGCGCGATTCTTTTACAGGGCTCGACAGAGATAGCACGCGCACCGAATCGCCGGAGCGGAGTGCTTCAGGCTTGAGAGCTTGCGGCATGGGCCGCAAAGGAGAATAAGGAATTTCGCGCAGCGAGTCCAGCCGCGTGCGCGAAAGTGTTTACATCCGAGCAGCAGCGGGAAGTGCGCTTAAAACGGCGTGACGGCCAAGTAGACGTCGCCGATGCCGCTGGCAGGCTCGGCAGCGATCGTGTCCGGCGCGTAAAACGCAGCGAAGCGTCCATCGGCGGTCAGCGGAGCGGCGCTGTAACGGTCGGCGGCAAGTGGCGCGGATTTGCTGCCGCTCGAAACCGCCAGTGTGGCTTGCGTGCCCGAAAGAGAGGCTGCGGCTTCGGAAACCGCGTAGGTGTGCGGCGTGCAAGCAAGCACGGCGCCGAAACAAGTATCGCGCACCACCAGTGAACCCTCGGTGGCAACTTGGCCGGCGGCCGCAGTGGAAGCGGTGCCGGAAACGAACGAAACATATCTTCCTGACGCGCTGATCGCCGGTGAAAAATTCTGCGTTTTGGTGGCTGCTGCCGTGCTGTCGTTCGCAATCAGAGTAGTTGATGGAACGCAGCCGTCGGGCGCCGTCTCGCCGAGGCACGTATCGCGCAGGTACGCCCTGCTGACGTGTGCTGCATTGCCAGTGGAAGAATCCGCTGGCTGAGATTCGAAGACCGCGAAGCGCGCGTCGCTGCTGAGAGACGGCGAAATATTCGCGCCACTGAGAGCTGAATCGTCCGGCGCGTAGGAAATTCTCTCCGCCGAGGCCTCGCAGGTAACAGGCGAGACAATTCCCATGCAAGTGTCCGCGAGAACGATCTGCGAAGTGCTCGCCGTTTTCTGCGCCGCTGATTTCGCGGCCCACATTTCCAGCGCAACGTAGCGGCCATCGGCGGAAATTGCCGGGCGACCAGCTTGCGCGCCCGCTACGCGGTCCTCGTCGTCCACGGGAACGGCCAAGGTTCGCGCGACGCAAGCCTTCGTCGCAGTAGGACCCGCGCATGTGTCTCGCACGTAAGCTTGCGGCAGCAGCGGAGACTTTTCTGCCACGAGATTCGTCGCCGCGGAAACAAAAGCAACGAACCGGCCGTCGCCGCTCACCGACGGGCTGGTGCTGGGGCCGCTCGCGGCTTCCCCCTCGGGGCCCGTGGAAATAATTTCGGTACGCGGGGTGCATCCGGAAGGAGCGTTTGCGCCCACGCAAAGGTCGCGGACGTACAATTCCCAATAACCGAGTGAAACCGGGGCGTTCCCGGAAACTAGATTCGTCGCGCGGGAGATGAACGCCACAAAGCGCCCGTCGCCGCTGATGGATACTTGCCTGCCGGATGTTCCATTGGGAGCGCTGCCGTCCGGCGCCAGGTCCATGGCCACAGTTTTCGGTGTGCAATTCGTCGCGCCGACGCAGGTATCACGTACAAAAATATTTCCGGACACAGCCGGCGAAATCAGATTCTTGGCCTGGGAATAGAATGCGACATATCGCCCGCCGGAGCTGATCGCGGGCGCTTCGCTCGGCCCGTCCGCCGGACCTCCGGCCACACTGACGGAAACCACCTGAGGAAACTTCACAGCCGCCCCGCCCGTCGCGTTGATTGTGAACGGAAAGGGATCCGAAAAAGCCGCTGCGCCGTTCGAGGCCGTGTTGAGCACAGTAATCTCAATGGTTCCGGGCGTTGCGATGTCCGTGGTCAGTATCTGCGCCTGCAATGAAGTAGCGCTCTTGAACGTGGTGGTGCGCGCCGCGCCGTTCCAATCCACCACGGAATCGCGGATGAAATTCGTGCCGGTCATAGTGAGCGTGAACCCAGCGCCACCGGCCGTGGCGTTCGCCGGCGCAACGGAAGTAATCGTGGGAGTGACGGGCGGTGTGGGCAAAATCGAAAAGTTGAGAGGCTGCGTCGAGCCGCCGCCGGAATTCGTCACAGTGACCGGCTCGACGCCGGCATTGGCAACGTCCGCGGCCTTGATCGTAGCCTGCACGGTATTCGCATTGACGAACATTGTGGTACGCGCGCTGTTGTTCCACTTCACGGTGGAGTTCGCCGCGAAACTCGCGCCGCTGACGGTAATGGTGAAATCCGAAGCGCCGGCAACCACACTGGCGGGCGAAAGCGAACAGATCGCCGGGGCCTTCGTGGAAGAAACCAAGAAGCTGATCGCCGGCGAGAAAATAAAGTTGCCGCCGCCGGTGGGCGAGAAGACGCTGATGTTGTCGCATCCCGGGCTTTGGATGTCCTGCGCGGTGATCTGCGCGGTCAGTTGTGTCGAGCTGACGAAAGCGGTGGTTCGCGGGCTGCCGTTCCACGCCACGGTGGAACCTATGCCGTAGTTGGAGCCATTTACCGTGAGCGTGAACGCCGCGCCGTTCGGGCTGGCGGTCGTCGGACTGACGGTGGCGATCAGCGGCGTGTTCAATTGCGTCGGAAACACTGTGAATGGCGCCGCGTTTGTGGTGATTCCGCCTCCGGGCAGCGGATTCGAAACCGTCACGAGCGAAGTTCCGGGCGATGCCACGTCGGAAGCTAGCACGGTGATCGCAATTTGCCCTGTGTTTACATTCACCGCCGCCGAGCGCGCGGAGCCGTTCCAAAACGCCGTGGAAGTCCCGGTGGATCCGGCGATGAAGCCGGTGCCAGCAATGAAGAGAGTAAAGGACTGGCTACCGGCCGTGACGCTGGATGGGAAAAGCCCGGTGATCACCGGAGTGGGGTTCGGCTGGCCTGGCGCGACGCTGAGGCCGTTGCTGGAGCTGCAACTTGACGTGAGAATCGTCAGTACAGCAACCACCCCGAACGCGGTCCACCGCAAACGCATCAAGCCTGTCCTCCTGCAATTTTTACCGGTAGTGTTCACGAAAACTGGCGCCGCTGTTCGTTAGCGGCGCTGGGATAGCCGAACGAGGGAAACGATCCAAACGTCTGCGAGTCCCCTGAATAATACCCAAGAATTGATAGCATCCCGGCGAACACTCGTCAACTCGGATTCCCTGCAGCGGTGTTTGGTTGGCCCACAATTTGGGGCCTTGTTTTAATGTGAAACGGGTCCTGTGGAGTTTCCGAGTACGGTGCGGGGCGAGCGTACGCGGCCGTGGCGATGCGGCGGACGCGCGCTGGGATGATTTCTCAAGCACGCGACGGCCGCGCCTCGACTTTGGCGTTCAGCGCGGAAAATTTTGTGAAGAGTTCACGCTCCTGGTGATGAGTGACTTCCGCATCGAAATCCACAATTGATTCATCGTTGAGCTGATGCGACTGCCAGCGGCGCGCGTCAATCTTGGTCTCCTCGACGATGCGATGCGCCGGAACCAGCAGATCGGCGTTGCCTGGAGCTATCAATTGAAACGTCATCAGGCGCGTTTGTAATCCTAGCCGGTCTTCCAGGTAGCCCAGCGCCACCAGTGCCACCAGCACCATGAAGGTGGCAAAAATAGCGGTCGCGAGCATCCCGGCGCCCACGGCCATGCCGATGCTGGCCATCACAAAGATTGTCGACGCGCTGGTAATACCCAGTACCGCTCCTCGGTCGCGAATCACCACGCCCGCGCCGATGAAACCGATGCCGGGAATAATCTGCGCGGCGATGCGCGTGTGGTCTCCGCCAACTGAGCCGGCCATTTCGTAAGAGATGACCGTGAAGAGCGCCGCGCCGAAACAGATCAGCATGTTGGTGCGGATTCCGGCGGGCTTGCGGCGCAGTTGCCGCTCCAGGCCGATCAGACCGCCCAGAAAAGCCGCCAGCACCAGCCGCAGCAGAATGTATGAGTTTAGATCGTGAAGCATGGCACCCCCGTGCCCTGCGCTCCGCGATTCTACTGGAAGGCACGCTGGAGTGGTGGGATGATTTTTAAATACCCCGCTGCGGCAAGGTCAGCGAATTCAGTTCTTACAGTTTGAAGGACGTCAGCTTTGAGAACTGGCGCGCGCGGGCGTGGATTTCGCCTCGCTTGAGCGTGGTGAGGCGCTGCACGCCGAATTTTTCCACCGCGAAACTTCCCAGCACGGAACCGTAAACCATGGCGTTGCGCAGCGTGCGCTCGTTGACCTTGCCCGCGCCCGCGAGATAGCCCATGAAACCACCGGCGAAACTGTCTCCCGCGCCGGTGGGGTCCTGCACTTCTTCCAGGGGAAATGCCGGCACCGAGAACAAAAACTTCTCGTGCATCATGATGGCGCCGTGTTCGCCGCGCTTGATCACCAGTGTTTTGGGGCCCATTTTGAAGATTTCTTTGGCGGCGCGGGTCAGGTTGTGCTGGCCGGTGAGCTGGCGGGTCTCGTCGTCGTTGATCACCAGCACCTGTATATGCTTTAGCGTTTCTTTCAGTTCCGCGGGAGTGCGCTCGATCCAGTAGTTCATGGTATCCAGGCCCACCACTTTGGGTTTGCGCTTGATCTGGTTTAGGACTGAGTGCTGCAACGCCGGATCAATGTTGCCCAGAAAAATAAAAGCCGAGTCCGTGTACGCTGGCGGGAGCGTGGGCTTGAAATTCGCGAAGACGTTGAGGTCGGTAATTAGCGTCGTGCGCTCGTTCATGTTCTGGTTGTAGCGCCCAGCCCAATAAAAAGTTTTTCCCGCGGCGCGCTCCAGACCCTGCAAATCAATGTGCTGGTGTTTGAAGACGGCCACGTCTTTCGCCGTGAAATCATCGCCGACGATACCCACCAGGCGCACCGGCGCGAAGTGGCACGCAGCCAGCGCGAAGTAGCTGGCGGCGCCGCCCAACATGCGATCGTGCTTGCCGTGCGGCGTCTCGATTCCATCGAACGCAACGGATCCGACGACTAGTAACGACATGAATTCTCCTGCCTGCGTGAATTTTGCGAACGCTTGGAAACCTAAGAGATGTACTTGGCGATGATCGGCGCCAGGCGCTTCTTGGTGGCCGCGGAAATCATTTTGCGTTCCGTGAGGACCGCGTGAGCCAGGGCCGCCCCGCACTTGCAGGCGCGGTATTCCGGCAATTGTGCCACGGCTTCGCGCAGAACTCGCTGCACGTTCGAGGTGTTGCGATTCAAGTTCTCGATGACCTCGCTCACCGACACGGCATCGTGTCGCGGGTGCCAGCAATCGTAATCGGTAATCATGGCGATGGTCGCGTAGCATAGTTCCGCTTCGCGCGCGAGCTTGGCTTCCGTCAAATTGGTCATACCGATCACGTCGAAGCGCAGTTGACGGTAAGTCTGCGATTCGGCCAGCGTGGAAAATTGCGGGCCTTCCATGCATACATACGTGCCGCCGCGATGCGCCTTCACTCCGGCGCGGTCGCAAGCTTCCGCCAGGTGCGCCGAGAGGTGCGTACAGGTGGGTTTGTCAAATCCCACATGGGCGACGATTCCAATGCCGAAGAACGTGGCCACGCGCCCGCGGGTGCGATCGAAAAACTGATCGGGGATCAGAAAATCCAGCGGCGGCAAATCGTCGCGCAGTGAACCCACGGCGCTGACGGAAATGATTCGCTCCACGCCCAGCATCTTCAGCGCGCAGATATTGGCGCGATAATTGATGTCACTGGGAGAAAGCACATGACCGCGACCGTGACGGGCCAGAAACGCCACGCGCTTGCCTTCCAGCGTGCCGATAATTATCGCGTCGGAAGGATCGCCGAACGGAGTCTTCAGGCGGACTTCGCGCGTATCGGTGAGGCCCGCCATGGAATAAAGGCCGCTGCCGCCGATGATGCCGATCTTCACCTTTTCATTTTTTGCGGCGGACTTCTTTGGTGATTTCACCGTGACTTTTTTCAAGCGTTTTGCAACTTTCGCCATTTTCAATCCACCTTTACCGGTTCGGCTTCCCAGCGTCCGTCGCGCTCGCGGATGTAGGCCGCCTGGGTCTTCGCGTCGTGGCAAAACAACGCGATCCAGCCTTCCTTAACCAGTTCCGGAATCCATTTCTTTTTATTTTCAAGTGTGGTCATGGGGTACAAGTCGAAGCCCATGATCCAGGGCAGCCCCAGATGCGCGGTGGTGGGCACCAGATCCGCGAGAAAGAATGCGGTCTTTCCTCCACCCGTGAGTTTCACGCACTGCATGTTCGCGGTGTGGCCAGGGATGCGAATTAATTCCACGCCGGGAGCGATGGCGCGGTCGGCCTCGAGCAACGCGAGTTTCGCGCTGGAAAGCGGGACGTAATTCTCGTCCATGTAGCTGGCGCGGTCGCGCTCGGTCGGATGCTTGGCGTGTTCGAATTCCCCGCGCTGCACCACATATTTCGCGTTGGGATACACGGCGACGACTTTGTCTTTTTCCACGCGCGTGTTCCCGCCGCAATGATCGAAATGCAAGTGCGTGTTGATCACGATATCGATTTCGCTGGGGTCCAGGCCGTGGTCTTTCAGCCGGTCGTTCACGAACGGGCCTTCCACACCGTAGATGTCGCGCAGCTTCGCGGACATTTTCGCGCCGATGCCGGTTTCCACCAGAATTCTTTTCCCGCCGGCATGCACCAGCAGGCAGTTCATCGCCAGCTGAATGCGATTGCGCCCGTCGGGGGGAATTTTCTTCTCCCACATTACTTTGGGTATCACGCCGAACATCGCCCCGCCATCGAGCGAGACAAATCCATCCACCAACACGTGAAATTCCAGGTCCCCCAGCTTCAATGATCCTCTCCAAGTCCGACCCGCGCCAGGATTGCGTTTACCGCGGCGTAAGGGTCCGTTTTTCGGTCGGCCACCGCTGCCGCGATGGCATCGAGCTCTTTTTCACCGAGATATTTCCCCGCCACGCGCTCCAGCAGCCGCGTTTCGAGTAATTGTAGAATCCATTCTTTCCAGTGCGCGATTTCACGCGCCTGGCGTTCGTGCGCCTGCTCGAAATGTTTACGGAACAACTCAATCTGGCGGCCCAGCTCGGCGACGCCTTTATTTTCCGTCGCGATCGTGCGCACCACCGGCGGCTTCCAGCCGTCGCGCTCTGGGACCAGCTGCAGAATTCCCTTCAGCTGCTGTTCGAAGCGATCCGCGCCCTCGCGATCGGATTTATTCAGCACGAAAATGTCGCCGATTTCCATCAGCCCGGCTTTCAGGCTCTGCACGTCGTCGCCCATCCCGGGCATCAGGACTACGATGGTGCAATCCGCCAGGCGTACGATTTCAATTTCGCCTTGGCCCACGCCCACCGTTTCCACGAGGATGATTTGTTTTCCCGCAGCGTCGAGCAGCAGTGTCGTGTCTCGCGTCGCTTGCGACAGACCGCCCAGAAATCCGCGCGTGGCCATGGAACGGATGAAGACTCCCGCGTCAGTCGCGTGCCCCTGCATGCGGATGCGGTCGCCCAAAATCGAACCGCCGGTGAAAGGGCTGGACGGATCCACCGCGATAATTCCGACGGTTTTCTTTTCGGCACGATAGTGGCTCGCCAGTCGATCTACCAGAGTGCTCTTTCCGGTGCCGGGCGCGCCGGTAATGCCCACGCGATACGCGCGGCCGGTAAACGGGAAAAGCTGGCGCAGAATTTCCTCAGCCTCGCGCTCGCGATTCTCAATCGCGGAAACGGCACGCGAGATCGCGCGCACGTCTCCAGCGCGCACTTGCTCGGCCCAGTTTTCGACGGACACAGTCATAGCAACGTGAATTGCAGCCTCGGAATGGTATCACTGGAAGGCTTAGTAGTAATGAATGCTAACGTCAAATAAATAATTTATTTCTTGCCCAGAATCTGCCGCGCGATCACCAGCCTCTGTATCTCGCTGGTGCCCTCACCAATCGTACACAACTTCACGTCGCGATAAAACTTTTCCGCCGGATAATCCTTGATGAATCCGTAGCCGCCATGAATCTGCACGGCTTCGTTGGCGACGCGCACGGCCACTTCCCCGGCGTACAGCTTGGCCATGCTGGATTCCTGCGTAATGCGCGCGTCGTGATTGCCGGAAGCGATGGCGCGGTCGGCGAGCCACGCAGCTTGATATGTGAGCAGCCGCGCCGCTTCGATCTGCGTGGCCATATCCGCCAGCTTGAACTGAATCGCCTGAAATTCCGCGATGGCTTTGCCGAACTGCTTGCGCTGCTTGGCATAGCGCACGGACGCCTCGTAGGCGCCTTGCGCCATCCCCAGCCCCAGCGACGCAATCGAAATGCGTCCGCCGTCGAGAATTTGCAGGCTGTTGACGAATCCTTCGCCCTCTTTTCCCAGCAGATTTTCCGCAGGCACGTGGCAGTCGGTGAAAACCACTTCGCTGGTGTCGCTGGCGCGCAGGCCCAGCTTGTTTTCTTTCTTGCCGGGCTTGAATCCCTTTGTTCCCTTCTCGATGATGAACGCGGAAATTCCGTGGCTCTTTTTCGCGGGGTCCGTCACGGCCATGCCCACGCAGACGTCCGCGTAGTGACCGTTCGTGGTGAATGTTTTCGAGCCGTTGAGGACCCAGTCGCCGTCCTTCTTCACGGCCGTGGTGCGCGTGCCTCCAGCATCAGAGCCGGCTTCCGGCTCCGTGAGCGACCAGCAGCCGAGTTTTTTCCCTTGCGCCAGCGGCGTGACGTATTTCTTCTTCTGCTCTTCGCTGCCGAATTTATAGATGTGATTGGTGCACAGCGAATTGTGCGCCGCGACGATGATGCCCACGGAGCCATCCACGCGCGAGAGTTCCTCGATAATGATGGCGTATTCGGCGTAGCCCATGCCCGCTCCGCCATACTTCTCCGGGAAAATCACGCCGAGAAAACCCATTTCGGCCAGCTTGGGGATTAATTCGGAGGGAAACTGCGACACTTCATCCCACTCCATCACATGCGGCAGGATTTCGCCCTCGGCAAACGCGCGCACCGTTCGCCGCAGCTGCTGCTGTTCATCCGTCAGTGCAAATTCCACGTGGCCTCGCCAATGTGCAGAATGAATGATAAACAAAATAAATACCGAACCCGCACTACAATTTATATCACAGGGGCCCGCGCGTGCGACAATCCTACGCGCCGAGATTACGGCGGGGTAAACGCGACAATCTCGTCCGACTGTTTTTCTTTCGTTGCCTTAGGATGCCCTTCAACGCAGGATCACGCGATGCGCGCGCTACCAATCCAGCTTCGCGCCATCTTTCGCGTTTTGCTGGTCGAGCCATTTCTTGAGCGGCGCGAAATAGTCGAGTATGGCGGTCGCGTCCATCTGCTTCTCACCCGTCATCACTTCGAGCGCTTCCGGCCACGGGCGGCTCTGGCCCATCTCCAGCATCTTGTTCAGGCGCGCGCCGGCGGCCTTGTTGTTATAAATCGAGCAGCGATGCAGGGGGCCTTTGTATCCGGATTCCCTGCACAGCGCGCGATGAAATTGGAATTGTAGAATGTCCGCGAGAAAATACCGCGCGTAGGGGACGTTGGCCGCGACGTGATATTTCGCGCCGGGATCGAAATCCTGTTCGCTGCGCGCGACGGGAGGCTTGACGCCCTGATATTTCTTGCGCAGCTCCCACCACACCTTGTTGTAATCCGCAGGAGTGATTTTCCCGGAGAATACTTCCCAGCGCCATTTGTCAATCAGCAGGCCGAAGGGCAGGAACGCGACTTTTTCGAGTGCTTTGTGCATCAGGATTCCGATGTCCGCGGATTCCGGCGGAACATTTTCCAGCAGACCGATCTGCTTCAGGTACTCCGGCGTGACGGAAAGAGCGATGGTGTCGCCAATCGCTTCGTGGAAACCGTCGTTCGCGCTGTTGCGGAACAGTGGTGGCTGCGTGTCATACGCGCGCTGGTAAAAATTGTGCCCGAGTTCGTGGTGGATCGTGGAAAAATCCTCGCCTTTCTGCTCGATGCACATCTTGATGCGTAGATCGTCCACGTAATCAATGTCCCAAGCGCTGGCGTGGCAGACGACGTCGCGGTCCTGCGGCTTCACGAACATCGAGCGCTGCCAGAAAGTTTGCGGCAGCGCGGCAAAACCGAGCGACATGAAAAATCGCTCGCCGTAGTGCACCATTCCGAGCGGGTCAATCTGCTTCGCTTTCAAAATCTGTGACAGGTCGTATCCGGGGTCGGCGTTTGCCGGAGCCACGAGCGGATAAATATTGCCCCAATCCTGCGCCCACATATTTCCCAGCAGATGCGCTGGAATCGCGCCGTCCGGGCCGAGCACTCCCGGCCCGTATTTCTTCACCAGCTGCGTGCGGACGTACGCGTGAAGCGAAACGTACAGTGGCCGCACTTGTTCCCACAGCCGGTCCATCTCTGCGCTGAAAACGCCGGGAGGCATATCGTAATTCGAGCGCCACATCGCGCCCACGTCGCCGAAACCGACTTCGCGCGCGCCTTCATTGGCCAGCTCCACCATGCGCGAATAACGCTCGCGCATCGGCGGCGCGATGGCGTGCCAACCGATCCAGGCACGCTGCAGCTCGATGGGGTCGCGGCTGGTAGCCACGGTATTTTCCAGGTCGTTCAGCGAGAGGCATTTCGCCTGCGCGCCATCCGGACACCATTTTCCCTTGCCGTAATCGCTTTGCAGCGACGCGTTGATCTGCGATAGCTCCGTGCTCTCTTTTGGATTGCGCGGCGAAGGAATGTCTACGGAAAGCTTGATGAGGTTCAGCTTGCGCGCAATATCCGGTGGCAGGTCCAGCGACTCGAAACGGCGCGCTTGCGCGGCCAGCTCCGAGGTTGCGGCCTTTACGTTCTGATCTGCCTGCGCGGCGAGAATTTCCGTGTCGTCGGTAATGAAAGTTTCCTGCACCCACTGCGCGCGGCCGGCTTTGATCCACAGATCGAGCAGGCGTTTTTCCGCGGCGTCGGTGAAGTGGCGCGCTTCTTCAACTGTCGGAGGCGCCGCGGCCTGAGGTTGCGCGGCGCTGGCTGCTCTTGGCGATTGGAAAGTCATCAGTCCACCTGTAATTAGGATAACGGGGAGTCCTAGCTTGGCGCAAAGCGACAGAATTCTGTGACGGCGTGCAGGGATTGGAGACCGTTCATTAGTATCAAATAGAAAAAGTGATGTACTTTGCGGCGAAGTACTTTGTTTTGTGCGGATTGCAAGATTCGAGCTGTGAGAAGAGTATTCCTTTGCGCCGAATAGGAAAAATGAAGTGGTTTTTTTTGTGTGAGTTGCAAAATTGGGGGTGCGGAAAAGCGGTTCATTTGTATCGAATAGAAATTGACGGTTTGGGATGGGGGCGACGGAGGGAGGAGGGGCAGGGATCGCTGGCGTGGCGCTGGATTGGCTGCGGGCTTTTGTCGGCATTTTCACAGATTGATCTTCCTCTCGCGGCGCGCGGAATGCAAATGGTCGTGTGTGTACCGGAAATTGCCGCCCGGCGAAGGGCGCCGCGTTTGGAGCGGTGCAGCAATCCGCGCGAAAGTATAACTGAAGAAGTGACGAGACGCTCGGGGGATCAGTGAGCGGCGGCTGCGGGGGCTTTTTCCGATACAACTTGCGCGACGGCAGCCAGCGCTGCGTCAATTCCGGCGCGATCCACATCGCAGTGCGTGACCATGCGCACGGAATACTTATCAGTCGCCGAACACAAAACTTTTTTGGCTGCGAGCTGCTCACAAAGCTCCGCGGCGGTGCGTCCGGTTCCGCGCACGTCGAAGATCACGATGTTGGTGACCACGCGTGCTGGGTCGAGGGCGATGCCCTTGATCGCCGCGAGGCCTTGCGCCAGATACTGCGCGTTTTCGTGGTCGAGCACGAGGCGCTTCGGAGATTCTTCCAGGGCGATTAATCCAGCGGCAGCCAGCACACCCACCTGGCGCATTCCGCCTCCGAGCAGCTTGCGGCGAATGTGCGCCTGCTTGATGAAATCATGCGAGCCGATGAGCAGCGAGCCTACCGGCGCGCCCAGACCTTTCGACAGACAAAACATCACGGAATCAAATTTGCGCGCAATTTCCGCGACGCTCTTGCCTAGCGCAACCGCGGCGTTGAAGATCCGCGCGCCATCCAGATGGACGCGCAGGCCGGCGGCGTGCGCGCGCTCGCAAATATCTTCGGCGACCGCGGTCGGATAGACGGTGCCGCCGTGCATGTTGTGGGTGTTTTCCAGCGTCACCAGAGCGGTTTGCGAATCGTAGTAAATCTTTTCGCGGATGAGCGGCTCGATCAGTTCCCACGTGAGAATCCCGCTCGGCGCTGGAACCGTGCGCGGCATCACTGCCGCTACTGCGGACATCGAAGCCAGCTCATATAAATTCACGTGCGCGCGCTGCTCGCAGATCACTTCGTTACTGCGCTGCGTCCAGCCCATGATCGCGAGCAGGTTGCCCATGCAGCCGGTGGGGACGAAGAGCGCGGCTTCGCGTTGGAAAATTTCTGCCGCGCGCGCTTGCAGGCGGTTCACCGTAGGGTCTTCGCCGTAAACGTCGTCGCCAACTTCCGCGGCAGCCATCGCGGCGCGCATCGCCGGCGTCGGACGCGTCACCGTGTCGCTGCGCAAATCCACGGCGTCGCTTTTGTTCTGCTTTTGTTCCGGTCCGCTGTGCACGCTCCGCTCCTTATCCCAGCAATTCCACGAATACTTCATTCGAAACAGTTAGATGCGCCGGCGCGAGGCGCAAATTTGCTCCGTCCATTTCGAGCAATCCCTGCTCGCGCAAACCGGCGATCCGCGCCTGCAGGCTCACGCCATACTTTTTTTCCACGCCAGCGAGGTCTATGCCTTCGAGTTGGCGCAAGCCCAGAAATAGCTCTTCTTCGAGCGCTTGTTGCTGTGTCACCGGCTCAATCTGCTCGCGCGGCGAGACGCCACTTTTGATGCACGAGACGTATTTCGCCGAATCATGCACATTCGACCAGCGCCGGGCACCATCGAAAGAATGTGCGCCCGCGCCCAGCCCGATGTACGGCTCTCGGCGCCAGTATTTCAAATTGTGGCGCGAACGGAATCCGGGCAGTCCCCAGTTCGAGATCTCGTAGTGCTCGTAACCGGCGTCCGCGAGCCGCGCGCATGCGGATTCATAGGATTCCGCCATGGCGTCGTCGCTCGGAATCGCCTCCGCGCTGTAGCGAGCGCCGCCTGCGAGCGATTCCTTGCCGAGCCGGCTGCCTTCATCAATTTCCAGCAGGTAGATGGAGATGTGCTCGGGGCGAATTTCCAGAACGCGCGCGACGGATTCTTCCCATGATTCGCGCGTCTGTTGCGCGAGTCCGGCGATCAAATCCATGCTGATATTGCGGATTCCGGCGTCGCGCAAAATCCGCGTCGCCGCAAAAATATCCGCGCGACGATGCATGCGGCCCGCGGCTTGCAATTCGCGGTCGTCGAACGATTGCACGCCCAGGCTGACGCGGTTAAATCCGGCCGCAAGCCAGGCCAGCGCTTTTTCCGCTGTGATGGTTTCCGGGTCCGCTTCCAGAGTGATTTCGAGAGGCGCAGCGAGGGGCAGGTCACGCGCGGGTTCTGAATCCCGCAGCGCGGACGCTGCGAATGTAAAATTCCGGCGCAGGGCATCCAGAATCGCTGCGACCGCGGAAGGCTCCAGCAAGCTGGGCGTGCCGCCGCCAACGTACACGGTGTCCACCATCGCGTCGTGCAGGCTGGAGATTTCGCCGCCCGCCGCCAGCGCCGCAATCTCGCGGCGCACGGCGTCTGCGTAGGGCGCGTATTTCTCGCGCGCCACAACACCCGTGTGAAAATTGCAGTAGGTGCACTTCGTCTGGCAGAACGGCACCTGAATGTAAACGCCCAGGTTCATTTCGGCGCCGCAACTACATCGAACTCGTCGGATCTGGCCTGCTGCACGGCTTTGCCGTCCCGGATCGCTTCGCAATGCGCGCCTACGTCTTCCACGCTCACATCCTTATATCCCAGCCATAAGCGGTATGTGCCGGGCTTCGTCACCTTCACCGAGAATTCCAGGACTTCGCCGCCGTGCAGTATGGCGGACGTGGCGTCTTCGCCGGGCGAGCAGCTCAAGATTTCCTTACTCCATTTCTTTTTGCGCGTGCGCGCCTGCACCGCGAAGCCAGGCGCGAGACGTTCGCTGCCGGCTACGACGATTACGCCGCAAGTGCCAAGGCAAAAAGTGAGGCGCTTTTCGCCGTTATTCCGGATGCGCACCGCGAATGGTTTCCCGACCACTTGCTGATCGCCCACCACTGCGATCGTAACTTCTTCCTTCGCGGAAATACCTTTGCCGGCTCCGCTCGAGAGCAAGAGTACAAAAACGCAAACGACCGCCGCCGCCCGCCCCATTTGCCTCATGGTGAAACAGTTTACAACCAAATGAAATTCACTTCACGTGAAGACCTTGCTCACAATTCTCAGGGCATAGCATCGTGCACGACCTTGACGCGCAGTTCGCGGCTGCGCGGCCCGTCAAATTCCGCGAAGAAAATCCGCTGCCAGCGTCCTAGCGCGAGCTTCCCTGCGACGATCCACACCGTTTCCGATGAACCCACCAGCGCCGTCTTGATGTGCGAATCCGAGTTCCCTTCCGTGTGCGCTGAATTCGCGACGCGCGGCACCAGGCGGTCAAACGCCGCTGCCATATCCACCGCCACGGCAGGATCGTAGCCTTCGTTGATGGTCACGCCCGCCGTGGTGTGCGGCACGTACAGGTGGCACACACCGTCCGCGCAGCCCGATTCGCGCACAACTGCTTCGATGTTGTCGGTCACGTCCTGCATTTCCGTCCGGCGGGTGGTGCGCACTCGCAGCGTGTGCATCAGGCAGTCCGCACCGCGTTTCTCATTCGCTTTCATCTGTTGGTCCCCTTCCGGCATTCGCGTTCCGCAGGCTGCTAGAGACTAACAAATCAACGCCATGCAAATCTTCGATACATTCTCACGCGCTGCCAATGTTATGATTCGCTTCTACCACAAGCAATCGGCGCGGTCGCCAAGTGGTAAGGCATAGGTCTGCAAAACCTTTATCGGCGGTTCGATTCCGCCCCGCGCCTCCATTCACTCTTCTTTCCCGGTTGCGCCAACGCTAGATTCCCGTGCGCGTCATTTGCAGCCCCGTTCCCCCATGCAGTAGACTCTGTGATTCGCTTTCTCTCAGGGGGCATTCATGCTGGTGGTGATGCAGTCGCACGCGACGGACGAACAGGTACGCGCCGTCTGTGAGCGGATCGAGTCGCTCGGATTCAAAGCGCTGCCTGTTCCCGGCGCTGGGCGCACCGCTGTCTGCATCACGGGCAATTCTGGAGCGGTGGATCTGGGCTCGCTGGAATCCATGCCCGGCGTAATCGAATGCATCCCCGTCAGCAAGCCGTACAAGCTGGTCAGTCGCGACGTAAAAACGGACAACACCGTCGTGCGCGTGCCCACGCCTCTCGGAGAAGTCGCCTTCGGCGGCGCGGACATCGCCATGGTCGCCGGCCCCTGCGCCATTGAAACGCGCGAGCAAGCCTTCACCGTTGCAAAGCAAGTGAAGGCCGCGGGAGCCCGCCTTTTTCGCGGCGGCGCTTACAAGCCGCGCACTTCCCCTTACAGTTTTCAAGGGCTGGGCGAAGCGGGCCTGGAAATCATGGCGGATGTGCGCAAGGAATTCGGCCTGGGCATCATCACCGAAGCGATTGACCACGAATCGCTGGACTTGGTTGCCGAATATGCGGACGTGATCCAGATCGGGGCGCGTAACATGCAGAATTTTTCGCTGCTCAAGCGCGCCGGCCGCGCGAAAAAACCGGTGCTTCTGAAACGCGGCATGTCCGCGACGCTGGACGAATTTCTGATGGCCGGCGAATACCTGATGTCCGAGGGCAATTACAACGTGATTCTGTGTGAGCGCGGCGTGCGCACTTTTTCGGATTTCACGCGCAACACGCTGGACCTGGCCGTCGTGCCCGCCGTGCAGAAGCGCAGCCATCTTCCGATCGTGGTGGATCCTTCGCACGGCACCGGGCGCCGCAATAAAGTCTTGCCGCTTTCGCGCGCCGCGGTGGCTGTGGGCGCCGATGGGTTACTGGTGGAAGTCCACCACGATCCCGACCGCGCGCTTTCCGACGGACCGCAATCCATCCTGCCGGCGGAATTCGAACAACTGATCCGGGAAGTTCGCCAGATCGCCGCCGTGCTGGGCCGCACCATCAATTGAAACTGCGCTTCAATTTTCGCCTCGTCTTCCTGCTGGTAATGCTCATCGGGCTGGCCATTCGTGAAGTCGCGCTGGAACTGCGTCCGGCGTTTCTGCGACCTGGGCTGCGTCTTTTCGCTTACGTGGGAAACTCCGGCGACGGCACGATTTCCGTGATTGACCTGATTAAGCTCTCGCCCGTCGCGACGATCGTTGTGGGACCGGGGCCGAGCGGCTTGCGCGCGAATCCCAAGCGTCCGGAAATCTGGGGAGTCAGCTCCGCGGGCGGTTATGCATGGATACTCGACGTGCAATCGAATCAAATCGTCGCGCGCATTCCGGTTGGCACGCTGCCCTACGCGCTGGATTTTTCTCCTGACGGACGCCGTGCGTACGTCGCTGCGTCCGGCTCGAACACAGTCGTCGCCATAGACACGGCTTCGCGCCAAATCGTGGCACGCGGCCGCGCGGGACGCCGCCCGTGGATCGCGCGCGTCTCACCGGATGGCAAGACGCTGGTGGTCAGCAATCGTGATGACGCGACCATTTCTCTGCTCGACAGCGGGACGCTCGCGCCCATCGCGACCATCGCAGCGGCGCCCGATCCCGAGCAGATCGCGATCTTGCCGGACAATTCCAAAGCGTTCATCACGTCTGGCCTGTACAACCAGGTTTCCGTGGTGGATTTGAAACGAAAAGTGCTGCTGGCGAATCTGGCGCTGGGCGGCACCGCCGACGATTTGGATCTGAAACCCGACGGCGGCGAGCTTTACATCACCTCGAGTTCAGCGCACGGCTTGTTAATCGTGAATACGGACACGAACGAGGTCGCCGAGTTTCTGCTGCTGGGAATGTCGCCGACCTCCGCAGTATTCGCGCCGACGACGAACACGCTGTACGTTTCGGATACGGCTGCTGACCACGTCGTGCCCGTCGCGGTGGATACTCGTCAAGTTGGCCGGCCGATCCAGGCGGGGCAATCTCCGGTTACCTGCGCGCTGACTCCGGGAGGAGATATTTTGCTCGTGGTCGATACCGCGTCTAACGACCTCGCCGCCATCCGCACGAAGACTTTACCGTCCGGCCAACCGGGGCTTACGCCGCCGCGGCCTCCTACCGCGCTGATTGCGGTAGGCCCGCATCCGCGCGATTTGGCCATAAAAGTTTTCTGATCGCGCTCTGTCTGCACCTGCCTGAGAACTACTGGACGATCAGAGTGACCTGCACGCTTCGAGTTGTGCTCCCGCCTGCGCCGCTAAATGTACCCGTGACCGTCATTGTATAGGTTCCGGTCAGCGTTCCTACCGGCGGCGTTCCGGCGCTGCTGCCAAAGCACGCCGCCAGGCCGATGGAGAGAAGAAGAGCCAACGCGCCCGTTTGAACGAATCGCATCCCGCGCGGCAACTGGCGCTTTGCCGCCGAAGCCGATGCCCACGCCACGATCACCACAGGCAGAGCAAGCAGCCACAGGGCAAGCGCGTGCCATCGCCATGCAGCCAGCGACGGCAAACTCGGCCCAAACCACTGTGCGTCCGGCGCTTTGCCGAACAGCACCGCTCCATTCGTGGCGGTGACGACACTGAAGACGATGGGAACTTGCCCACCCGAAGCAAGACTCACCGTCGTCGGCTGGACGCTGCAGGTGCTTGACGACGCCGCATCCGCGCAAGTGAGAGCGACCGAACCAGCGAATCCCTGCACGGAATCGGCGATGAGCTGGAATGTCCCTGGCGCGCCCGCCGTAACCGTCTGAGTGACGGCTCCCGAAAGCGCCAGGCAATAATCCATCGCGGAGCCCGATAACGCGATGGTTTGAGGGCTGGTCGGCGCGTTGTCCGTAATGGTCAAGGTCGCGTTTTTCGGTCCGGCTGTGGATCCGCAAGGGGCTGCCGTTGGTACCGCGGCTGGAGTGAATGTCATAACCAACGTGCATGACCCTGCTGCGGGAACTCCCGCGGTGCAATTGTTCACTGTCGTGAAGTTACCGGGCGGATTGACGCTCGCGGCGCCGACGCCGAGGATCGCCGCGCCTGAGCCGCTATTGGTAATTGTCACCGTCACAGGGGGCGACGCCGTGCCGGCCAGCGCGGCGCCGAAGCTGATCGTGCCGGTCGGCGAGATCGTCGCCGCGGCCTGCACAGCCGTTCCGCTCACGGCTAGGACTTGCGGGCTGTGCGGCGCGCTATCCGAAATCAGCACCTGGGCCGAGCGGTTTCCCGCCTGCGTGGGATCAAAGGTAACGTTCATCACGCAGGTCTTGCCACCAGCCAGAGGACTCTGCGTGCAATTGTCGGTCTCGGCGAAATCGCCGGCATTCGCTCCGGCCGTGCTAATGGTCATGGCCGCCGCGGTCGTTCCGGTGTTGCTGACGGTCACAGCTTGCGCGGCGCTGCTGGCGGCGACAGTCTGCGAGCCAAAATTCAAAGTGGCCGGAAAAAGCGAAATCCCGGACGTCCCGCCGTTCCCGTTGAGTGCCACACTCTGCGGACTACCCGCCGCGTTGTCGGAGATGCTCAGCGTCGCGCTCACCGGCCCGGCCGCCTGCGGCGCGAAATCCACCGAAATCGTGCAGCTCGCGCCTGCGATCAAGCTGCCGCTCGGCAAAGGGCAAGGATTTGTGCCTTTCACGAAGAATCCAAAATTGGTGGAATTGCTGCCGGTAACCGCGATGCTCGTCAGATTCAGCAAAGCGCTTCCGGCATTCGTAAGCGTCACCGTTTGTGTACCGCAGGTGATCCCGACGGGCTGCGCGCCAAACGACAGTGAAGTGGGAGCGACCGTCAGGATCCGAGCCATCCCCGTTCCGGTTCCGGTGACGGTAACCACCTGCTGCGATCCGGTCAGAAATCCGGAGTTGTCCACAAATCCAACCTCAGTGGTGATCAGCCCGGTCGTCTCCGGCTGAAAATCAATGGCGATCGCGCAGCTTCCGCCGGGCGCCAGCGCCACGGTGGCACAAGTCGTCGCCTGCGCCACCTTAGGAAATTGCGCTGCGTCAGGCCCTGAAGGAAACATGACGCTGGAAATGATGAGCGGCTGGTTCCCGGCGTTGGTGAGCGTAACGAATTGCGGGACACTGCTGATTGTACCTTCGGGCTGACTTCCGAAATTGACGGCCAGCGGCGAGACCACAGCGAGCGGCCCCGCTCCACTTCCCACCGCTTCCTGAACCTGCGAATTGGGCGGCGCGTTGTCGGCGAGAACCACGAACGTACTCTCCGGCCCCACCAACGACGGCACAAATCCCACCTCGAACGAACACATACCTCCGGGAGGGATGGGCGCGTTAGTGCAAGCGCTGGGGCCTTGCAGCGAAAAATCCACGCTGTTCGTGCCTGCTAGGGTCACGCTGGAAATACCGAGGGGAGCATCGCCGGTGTTATAAACCGCCAGCGCCTGAGGTGGAATGGTGAGCGAGCCGAGGGGCTGCGTCCCGAAGTTCAATTTTCCACCGTTCTGTGAAGTCTTCAACGTTACGCTCGGCTGGGACGTGGAGTTGGGAACAATCTCCACGAGCAAGGCATCGTCCAGAGCCGACGCCTGCTGGCAACTCGCACACGTTGGTTGCAAACCCGTGCCGGGGTTTCCTGCCAGCGGAAAATCGCCGGCTGTCGTGGCTCCCACCACGTACACGTTTGCATTCGCTTCTGCGGCAATTCCGTTGCCGACTGCCGTCGCGCCAGAGCCGGCCGCTGCTGTGCCACCGAGCGGCGTGGAAAATCGGAGCGATGCTGCTCCTGCCGAAGTGGGGTCCAGCTCTGTTACAAATGCATCCTGATCGCCGCTGAACGGCTGAAAATTGAATTGTGCCGGAAAATTCGAGGAAGTGGTGCTGCCGGCGACGTAAACCCGATTGGGCTGTGCGAACCACACACTCAAGCCCGCGTTGTTCTGCTCACCGCGCAGGTACGTCGAGTAAAGAAGCGAGGTTGCCCCGGCTCCGTTCTGGCCGATCGCTGCCAGGAACGCGTTAGCCTCGCCGGTCAAAGTTGTCTGATATCCCACGATGGTCCCAAAGAAGGTGCCCGTCACTGGAAAATTTATGGACTGCGTGGTTCCGGTCACATACGCCGCGCCGGGCATTTGCGCGCCAACCGTAATCGCCAGCGCTTGACCCATCCCTCCGCCCCCCAGAAACGTTCCGTAGGACAAATCCGCCAAACCGTTTCCGGAAGGCAGTAACTTCATCACGAATCCATCCGAAGGATCGCCGCCGTACGTCGTTTGAAAACCGTTGGTCGTGAGCAGCGTTCCGGTGGGGTCCGACGCATAGCCGGCGATGTAGGCGTTCCCACCGAATCCACTGCCACACCCGTCACCGTGGCCTGTTCTGCATCGATTCCCAGATACGTGCAGTACAGGAGATGCGAAGTTGTTGTCCCGGTGACGTCGGGCCGGAAGATCGCCAGGAAATCGTCCGAGCCTCCCCCTCCATACACAGACTGAAATGGTCCAGGCGCTGCGACTGGCGCAATCGTCAGGTTTGTGGACGCCGTGTCCATCGCGATTTAGATATCACCAGCGGAATCCATCGCGATTCCACCCGCGCTGAGCAAAGCCTCGTCGCCGTTCCCTCCGAATAACGTCGAATAGACCAGCTTCGAACCGGTCGGGCCGATTTCTGTCACGGCCGCGTCGTTTACCGCCGTCCCATTCATCCCCACGGTCAACGCACTTCCGTCGGTCACTGGATAATCCACGGAGGTGCTGGTTCCGGCGATCGCTACGTTACCGCTGCCGTCCAGAGCGATTTCTCCGCCAAATCCGGAGTTGCTCCCGCCGATGAACGTTAGATACACCAGCGAACTCGCGCCAGTTTTCGATGGATTTATCTTCGCGATGAAAAAATCTGTACTGCCTGTAGGCCCCAGTCTCGCGCTGCCTTCTGCGAATGTGCTCGCCAGAGTAGTGGTACCGCCGATGTACACGTTTCCGGCCGAATCCAGCGCAATGATCTGCGCGATGTCGTTGCCGGTCCCGCCTAGAAATGTGGCGTAGGCCACCGTCAAGGATGGGTCGAGCACCAGCGTCGCGCGTGGGTCATGCGGTGCTATGTGGAACGCGACGGTGCCATCCGTCGCCATTTCGTACCCGCCGTCAATTTGTTTTCGCCGGCTCGCACGCGATCCTGTTGCCATCCACTCTTCGTAAATCGCCGGCTTCTTCATGCGCAATTCGCGGCCTTCGAGCATGATGAGCAGGTCTCCGGAGGCGTCCAATCGCACGTCCTGGGAACGCGCTGCCCCGACGCCCGCGATTTCCAGCCGCAAAGCGCGTGCGTCCACTCCCGGCGCGATTCGCAAATCGTATTCCACACCTTCGGCGTTGCCGTATGCGACGATGTCCACGCCAGGCAGCACATTGTTCGCTTCCACCGCCGCGAAGTATCTTACGTGCGTTCGCCACTTCGCCGGATCGCTGCCGAGGAAATAATTGCTTTCCCCGCCCAGCACCGTCACGCCCTGCCACGCGAAATTGTTTTCACTGTTCGCGCCGTTCGCCGGTGGAGTTGCCAGCTGGCTGGTAGGTTTCGCCTCACGGGGCAACCATTGTCTCGGCGGTCGCTGTGGAAGGGGAGCCTGTCCCTTATGGCCTGGGGTATCCCTGCGCGGCATGTGCTGGCGGTTGCGGCGCCGGCGCGTTCCCGGTGTCGACGTTGCGCCACTCCGCCTTCTACGGTGCCTTGTCGGCGCGGAGGGACCGGCGTTCCGCGGCGTACCGTTCGCCGTGCGCTGCGCGGTGCCGCTCTTCACCAATCGCAATTGCACGCTGCCGAGCGTTGTATTCGGCGCGTCGCCGCTTCCAGCAACGACTTCAATGCCGCCGGATTCCAGCAGCACCGTCATTCCTTTTCCACGCCCGACGTACTGGACAGCCTGCCCCGCCGTTCCACCGGCCGGTTCAAAAGTGATCGGCAATGAAAAATTCGCGGAAACGGCAGCAGGCTGATGCGTCGCCGACACCGATGGACCCGGCACAGAAGTACTCGACACCAAAGGTGTGGTGCGAACGGGAGCGTCTTTGTAGGTTGTGGCTTCAGCCACAACACCCGCGCCGCAAGGATGAGCGGCATTAGCCGCTGAAGTACTTCGGTTGCAGTTGTATTGCGGCTCGTTCGTCTTCGTCGTCAGATCCAATCGAAGCGGTGTGATCGAACCGGGAGGGCGAGGCTTCAACACCGACGTCAAATCCGCCAATCGAGGGGCTTCCATCGAGGGCGGAGCCATTTTCGCAGAGTGCAGGGAACGCAACGCAACTCGGCCAATCCCAAGGAAGCCGGCCGCGATTGCAAAGCAGAATGAAACACAGGCAGGATACGCTTTCGGACGCATGGCGCCCTCCGCTGGAACGTGCTTCTCTTTCCAGCTTGGGCGTCTCCAACACCGCAGACGCAATGACCCTGATTGTGAGGACCCAAGAGACTACTGTAAGGGGTTGAGGCGACTATCTACCGATTAAACGTGATTGTTAATCATTGACAGCTGGAGCGACGTCGGGTGCAACTACACCCTTGCCTCGGCTTCTGTCCCCCACGCGAAATTTTCCTCGCCCAGAGCGAGCTCCAGCATGCCATCCACGGGTAAGACTTCGATGGGCAAGCCGCCTTCCCATAGCGCCACTGTCAGCAGCAGCTGGCGGCGCCCGCGCAGATCGAACAATTCGCGCGCCATCGCTACTTCGATGATCTTACCGAACGCAGCCGTCACCATGGTTTGCGGATGCAGGAGGCACGCTCCGCCTTGTTCGACCACGCATCCAGCAAATTTCCGGTTGGCCACGCGAACCGTGATGCGCGTTTCGCGTGAATCCCACAGCGTCAGCCGCAATTGAAAATCCGGAATTTCGGCGATCGCCTCGGCCACGGGATCCACGCGCAGATAAAAAGATTTGTCACTGAAGCCGTAATAGAGCCCGCCCAGCACGCGCGTGCGGCCGTGCATCGTGCCGCCGCGCGGATCGGTAGCATACAAACCCGCGCCGAGCCATTCAAAATAGCTGCTCTCCCGGCCGTCCACGGTCACGTCCAGATAAGATTCCGGCGGCTCGCGGCGCCCGAGCTCCGGCGCCTTCTTGATCGGATGCGCCAGCACATCGGGTGCGGGCTCACCCAGCGCGGTATAAATCTCCGTCAAGTGCTTGCGATACAGTTCGTCGAATTCCGCGTCATTGGCGGAGCCGTGCTCCGGGCCGTACCACCAGTTCCAATCGCTGCCTTCGGCGGCCAGCACTGCTTCGTACGCGCGTTCGAGTTGGGCGGCAGTGGCGCCGGCGGTTCCGCGCTGCGCGACTCGCTCGTACGTTTCGCGCGCATCGCGCAATAGATCCCATGCGCGCACATCTTCGCGGTGGCCGATCCACACGTCAAAATTCGCATTGATCCACGACGCAGGGAAAATTCCCGGCATGGCCGGCGCGCCGGCGTTTGCTTCCACAGCCTCACTCGCCGTAAGCGCGCGAATATCGCCGTCGTTCTGCACGCGCCGGTAGAATTCCCGCAGGAATTGCCGCCCGTTCTCGGGGTAATATTCCCAGGCGTTTTCGCCGTCCAGGATTATGCTCACCGTCGCGGTGCGCCCTGGCGGCTCGCGATCGCCGATGGCGCGAATCCTGCGGTGCAAATCCTCGGCGGCGGCTACTGCGCCCATGCGGCTGTAGACGAAGCCAACCAAGTCCGAAATATAATGGTCGCGGAAAAATCCGTACATCTCCTTCCCGCAGTGCTGCAATTTCCACGGCGAATACAGATCCGGACCGTTTTCCGGGTAGCCTCCTGCATCGCGCCAAAACCCGATATTGCGTGTGCGACCCAGCACGCCTTCATCTGTCGCGAACCACTTGAATCCCAATTCCGCGGCAATCGCCAGCGATTCGTCGGAAACCGAGCCCTCTGAGGGCCACAATCCTGCCGGCGGCTTGCCGAATACGCGCTCGTGAAATTTTCTGGCGCGCAGCAGTTGTTCGCGCGCGTCGGCGGGAAAGCGAAACGGAGGATGCGGCAGCGGCGTGTGCGGATTGGAAACGCGCGCGATGTCCGTGTCGCACAGAAGGGGAAGAATCGGATGGAAGTAAGGAGTCGTAGAAATTTCGATTTGCCCACTTTCCGCCGCGATGCGATATTCCGGCAGCACCGCGCCGAGCAATTCCAGCTGTTTTTCGCGCAACAGCGTCTTGTCTCGCTCGGTGTAGCCCGTGCCCTTCGTGGCCAGCAGATTCACCACCGGATCTTTGGCGATGTATTCCTCGTCCATCCATACCAGCTGCGAAAGCAATTGCAGGTCAAGCCAGTCCCGTTCGTTGAAGCGCGCGGCGCAGGCTTCGGCCCCGGCGGAACGCACTTGCGTTTGCAGGTCGGTGAAGCGCGGCCAGCGCTGCACGTAAATCTCATTCACCTGGAACGCGCGTTCCAGTAATTCCCTTTTCTGCTCGGGCTGCAGCGAATCGCCCGGCGCAAACGCCAGCTCAAACCACCGCTCGCGAAATTTGCCGCTGGCGTATTCCTCGATCTGGGCCGCCAGTAGCGGAACAATATTGAAGGTAGCGTGTACGGCCGGAAATTCTCGCAGTACTTTCACCATGCCCCAGTAATCTTTCAGCGCGTGCAGACGCGTCCACGGCAGCATGTATCGTCCGGACACGGGATCGCGATACTGCGGCTGGTGCATGTGCCAAACCAAAACTAAATTCACTCGACCCAAATCTGTACCCTCCGCAGCTCCGTTGACACAAAACTTAACTCGCCCGCACGCTCCGAACGTCCATGCTAGAATTCCCAAGCGCAATCATGCGCCTGCTCGATAAATATATCGGTCGCGAAGTCGGCTCGCACGCCATCCTGGGCCTCGCTGTCTTCACTTTCGTTTTCTTCGTCCCGCAACTGGTGCGCCTGATGGACCTGGTCGTCCGCCATTCTGGCGGCGTCTTCACAGTTGCGCTGATATTTCTCTGTTCGTTGACGCCCGTTCTCGCCTTCACCATCCCGATGGCCGTGCTGGTCGGCGTGCTGATCGGCCTGGGTCGCCTCTCCGCCGACAGCGAAATCGTGGCGCTGCACGCTTCGGGCATCAGCTTGCGCCGCCTGCTGGTTCCGATCGGAATTGTGGCGCTCGGATGCAGCCTCGGTACTCTTGTGCTGACCTTCTGGCTGACTCCCGCGGCCATACGCACCCTGCAGCGCCTGGAGGAACGCCTGCTCCTGACCCAGGCGCCCTACGCGATCCAGCCGCGCGTCTTCAACGAGCAAGTTCCCCACTTCATATTATACGTGCAAGATGTGGAAGCCGCAGCGACGCGCTGGCGCGGTGTGTTCCTTGCATCCTCCGGGCAGGCCTCCACCACCAACGTGACCATTGCACAAGACGCCCAGGTGGTCGCCAACGCCGGCAACAACAGATTCGAATTGCACTTGGGCAGCGGCAGCACCCACGAATACGACCCGCGCGAGCCTCAACATTACAATGTCACCACATTTGGCCAGAGCGAAATTCCCGTGGAGATTCCCAGCCCTGTGGCCGGCCCCAAGAACGTCGCTGTGTCGGACTCCGAGCGCTCGATTTCCCAACTGCTCGCCGAAAGCGGTCCGCGCTGGCGCGACGCGCGCGTGGAACTCCACCGCCGCATCGCGTTTCCCGCCGCCTGCCTGGTATTTGCGCTGCTCGGAGTGCCCATCGGCGTGCGTCCGCGCCGCGGAGGACGCGCCGCCGGATTGATCCTCACGCTCGTGTTGATTGGCGGCTACTATTTTCTGTTCGTTACCGGCGCGCACATGGCGCAGCAAGGCGCCATCGCGCCGTGGGCGGGAATCTGGGCTGGAAATATCGCAGGGCTGATACTGGGCTTGATCTTTCTGCGTCGCATCGAAACCGTGCGCAAGCCTAATCCGATTGTGGCGTGGCTCGACGCGTTCTTCCGCCGCTCGCGTCCGGCTCGCCGCCGCGAAGCCGACGCTGCGCCGATGCCCGTTTCGAACGGAACCGCGGCGGGCGGACGCGGCGTCACGTCCCGCGCGGATGCACGGAAAATTGTTCCGGAAGGCAGCGCTGTCGCCTTCCCGATGCTGATAGACGTCTACCTGCTGCAGCAGTTCTTCTACTATTTTCTGGTATTGCTGGCGGGATTCATCCTGATCTTTGACGCGTTCACGCTATTCGATCTTCTCGGCGACATTTCGAAAAATAACATCCCCGTTTCAATGGTCCTGAATTATTTTCGGTACCTGATTCCACTGATGACGTACCAGCTCGCGCCGCTGGCCTTGTTGGTCGCGACGCTCGTCACCCTGGCCGTGCTCGCAAAAAATAATGAAGTGATCGCTTTCAAGGCAAACGGCGTGAGTCTGTACCGCCTGGTGCTGCCGCTCACGCTGGCCGGCTGTCTCATTGCCGCGGGAATGTTCCTCCTCGACGATACCTTCCTTCCCTACGCCAACCAGCGCCAGGACGCGCTGCGCAACCAAATCAAAGGCCGCCCGGCACAAACGTATTTTCAGCCCGCCCACCAGTGGATCTTCGGCGAGAACACCAAGATTTATAACTATGAGCTTTTCGACCCGGACCAGAATCTTTTCGGTGGACTGAGCGTCTTCGAGCTCGACCCGCAATCCTTCCAGATTCGCCGACGCGTCTTCGCCACACGCGCCACCTGGGTGCAATCCGAGAATACTTGGGCGCTCACCGGAGGCTGGATTCGCGATTTCGAGGGAGGCAAGGTTGGCCAGTACACACCGTTCAAAGTCCAGTCGCTGCCTGAAATCTCTGAGCCTCCCAGTTATTTCCGCCGCGAAGTCCGCCAGTCGTATCAGATGAACTGGCGTCAGCTGGGCGAATACATCCATGGCCTGCGACAGGCCGGGTTCGATACCGCGCGCCTCTCTGTCCAATGGCACAAGAAATTCGCGTTTCCGCTGATCGCCGCGATCATCGTGTTTCTGGGTGCGCCTTTCGCCTTCCTTACCGGGACGCGTGGCGCGGTCGGTGGGCTGGCTGTCGCGGTCGGTGTCGCTATCGTGTACTGGGCCACGGCCGCGCTGTTCGAAGCGATGGGTTCGGTGGGCCAACTCCCGCCGATGCTCGCCGCCTGGTCGCCTGACGCGATCTTCGGTTTTCTCGGCGTGTACTTCTTTCTGAAGATGCCGACATAAATCAAGAAACAGCGCAGCAGCGGTTCCCGAGTCGCGCGCCTATGGACATTCGATCCTAGAAAATATTTGAAGTGTTTCTTAACATGACATCGAGACGTCCCGTCAAGCTGATTCCAAGACTTAATGAATAACTTGAATAGGATATTCGGCGCTCCGTGCAATCTCGTCGCGCTCCGCACGCCGCAAAATGTCAATCTGCGCCGACGATTCGCCAATCCTCAATCGAACCATTAATTTAGGTAGCCTGTACCAATCCAATCCGCCAGCTGTTTCAAAGTACTATTGCCGCTAATCTACGGCAGAGAAAAGATACGTCAACTCGGGGCCAGGGACACATTCGAAAGTGATCGTCTCTGCAACCGGCTTGGGGACTCAGAATGAAATACGGTTTAATTGTGGTGGGGATTTTCTTCATCGGGCCGCAGTCGGCGCCGGCAAACACGCCTGCGTTCGCGCACTGCGGAACTTACGACTCCTACATCCTGCTCTACAAATCCGTACAAAAGTTTGAAGAGCTCGGCAAGCTCCACTGCGGCGAAAGCGTCGCTATAACCGGTCAGGACGGCGGGTTCTCTCAGGTCCAAACCGCCGACGGCAGGCTCGGTTGGGTGCCCACCACCGACCTGTCCACTACAGCGCCTCCTCCTCAAGCGGTTTACACGTTCGGCTGGACCCAGAAGTCCAAGCCAGCGGATCAGCCAGACACCACGATCGCTCAGCCGGCCAGGGAGACGCCCGAACCGGTGTCGACTCCGACTCCAGTCGAGGCACAAGTTCAAGCCCCCGATCGGACGCCAGCTCAGGCAACCGTCGAGCCCTCTGTTCAAGCGCCCGTTCAGACCCAGATAACTCTCGAGCTACCTGTGCAGACGCCTGCTGAGACAATCGTTCGACCGGCCATGGAATTGACCGTCGAACCAGCCGTCGCACCGACCGTGCCGACGCCGATCCAGCCGGCCAATGAACCGCTAGCAAATCCAAATGAACGACCTGTCGTCGCCCGATCCAGCGAATCCGCGCCACTGCTCACGAATGTGAGCGTGATGAAGATGCAAGGCGCGCACGTGAGCCCCGACGCGATCATCGCCAAGCTAAATGCATCTCGCTGCGATTTCGACACCTCGCCCGCGGCTCTGCATCGCCTGAAATTATCCGGCGTTTCCGACCGCATCATTCTGGCGATGATGCACGCGCCGGCTGCGTTCCCTGCGCTTGCAGCGGACTCCGAGCCAGCAACCGAAGTAAGAATCTCCAATCAAACGCCGGTGCAAGTCGCGGTGAGCAGCGATGTTTCCGCAGACAACCTGCAGGAAGGCTCCATGGTGGAAATGACGGTCGTCGAATCCGTCAGGCTGAATGGCGTAATCGTGATCCCGAGAGGCGCGGAGGCGCGCGCAAGGATCATGGCGGTCAGGCGTTCAAGTTTGGGTAGTTCCGGGCAGGTGGTTTGGTTCATGCAGGACGTTACTGCTACAACCGGTGACCGCATCCCCGTAAATTTTGCCGCAGTGCAGGACGCGAAAGCAGCCATAGGGAGATTCGCCGGGTATCCGTACTTTCTTTCGGAGTACCGCAAGGGCGCGCCGGCCATCACGGCTTCCTCCGACCACTACACAACACTTGTGGACGGCAACATCCCGCTGCGCGTGCCAAAATCTTTAAGCGCTGAGCAATCCGTGGCCAAAGTTCAACTACAACCTCAATCTGTATCGCTGGCGAGTCCGGCCGTAACGACTGCGCCGGTGTTCCCGGCCGTGGTGCAAACACCGGATCAACAAGCCGCCGTAAAACCTTAAAGCGAAACTCGCAGTTTCATTGATGTCACACTTCAAGCAGTTCACCTCGACGATGGTGGTTAATAGGTCCCTTTAATTGCCCTTCGGCATGAAAGATTTAAACTGTCGCGCGAATTGTCGGCCAGACCACCCTTAAACTAATCCTCCACGTTTTTTCGACCGCCTGTCACAAAAACGCAGGGCACGTCATCCCGCCTGGCCTGAGCCATCTCCGCGAAGGGAACGGAGTCCCGCGCTTTTTCTTTCCCGTCCCGCGACTGCGGGACGGGCGCAGGACGCAGACAGGGATCTGCTTCTCACCAGCGCCAATCAGGCGCTACGCGGCCCACGCAATATCCGGCCCGGCAAAAACAGAATGCCGCGAAGCAAATCGAACACACCTTCGACCGCGATCCCCAGTATCCGAAAAGGCAGCAATATCAGCCACACAATCGGATACAGCACCAGCGCCAGCAACGCCAGCGGCCAGCACAGAACCAGCAAGATGCACCACAGTAGAAATTTCACCATCATCTCCTTACTCCACTCCTGCGCTTACCGACATATTATTGATACGCTCGAAACCATGTTTTCGTTCACTGCACCGCCGGACGCGGCACCAGCGAGCGGATCTTCTGAATCACCAGATCAATCCCCACGTCATTGTGCCCGCCTTCCGGGATAATCACATCCGCGTAGCGTTTCGATGGCTCGACAAACTCCAGATGCATCGGCCGCACCGTCTTCATATATTGTTCGACGACCATCTGCGTCGTACGCCCGCGGTCGCGTATGTCCCGTACCAGCCGGCGGATGAAACGCAAGTCCGCGTCGGTATCCACGAAAATTTTGATATCCAACAGCTCGCGCAGCGCCTTGTTCTCAAAAATCAAAATCCCTTCCACAATAATCGCCGCGCGCGGCTCGATGCGCACAGTTCCCTTCAAGCGCTGAAAGTTGGCGTAATCGTAGGCGGGGCGTTCAATCGCCTGACCCGCGCGCAATTGCCGCACATTCTCGGCAAGCAGCGGCGTGTCCATGGAATCGGGATGGTCGAAATTCACCTTCACGCGCTCTTCGAACGGCATCCCGGGATAATCGCGATAGTAATTGTCCTGCTGCAGCACCACTACGTTCGTTTCCGAAAGCGCCTCGATAATCCGCCGCGTGATCGTGGTCTTGCCCGATCCCGTGCCGCCGCAAATACCAATGATCAGCGGCCGGCCATCCGTCGTCTGCAGTTTCCCTGGCGAAATGGTCCGCTCCTCGCCAACAGTCCAAGAAACGTGGTCGTATGATTTGACCTTCGGGTCTTCAGCGTTTCGCCTTAGCCGGTTTCTTCGCATTCTTCTCTTCGATTACGGCTTGCGCCGCAGCCAGCCGCGCCGTTGGCACGCGGAACGGCGAGGCGCTGACGTAATCCATTCCGACGCGATGGCAGAATTTCACGCTCTCCGCATCGCCGCCATGCTCGCCGCAAATGCCGATCTCCAAGTGTGGCCTCGTCTTTCGGCCTCGAGCGATGCCCCATTCGACCAGCATGCCGACGCCCGGAATGTCGAGCGTCTGAAACGGGTCTTCCTTGAAAATCCCCGTCTTGCGTTCATCCACATATTCCGGCAGGAACCTTCCTGCATCGTCGCGCGAAAGTCCCATCACGGTTTGCGTCAGGTCGTTGGTCCCGAACGAGAAGAACTCAGCGACCTCCGCGATCTGATCCGCTAGCAACGCCGCACGGGGTAGTTCGATCATCGTACCGACGAGATAGTGAAGTTTCACTTTAGATAGCGAAATAATTTCTTCGGCAACTTTGCGCGTCTGGTCGTCCAGAATTTTCAGCTCTTTTTTGTCGAGCGTCAGCGGATGCATGATCTCAGGTATCACTTTAATGCCGCGCTTCTGGCAGTCAATCGCTGCTTCGATGATCGCTCGAACCTGCATCTCCAAAATCTCAGGATACGTGATGCACAATCGGCAGCCGCGATGCCCCAGCATCGGGTTGGCTTCATGTAATTGCTCTACGCGCCGCGCCACAGCTTCGGCGGATATGCCGATTTCCTTCGCCAACTCGGCTTGTTTGGCTGCATCGTGCGGCACAAATTCATGCAGCGGAGGATCAATCAGGCGAATCGTCACCGGCAGCCCATCCATAACCTCGAACAAGCCGATAAAATCGCGCCGCTGGAACGGCAGCAGCTTCGCGAGCGCCGCGCGTCGCGCTTCCGACGTCTCCGCCAGAATCATTTCCTGAATCGCGCGTTGCCGCTTGATGCTCTTCTCCGGATGTTCGAAATCCTTGAAGAACATATGCTCGGTGCGGCACAGCCCGATGCCTTCCGCGCCCATTTCCCGCGCAACTTTTGCGTCGTGAGGAGTGTCGGCGTTCGTGCGGACCCCGATACGGCGAACTTTGTCGGCCCATTTCATCAGCGTGGCGAAAGCCTTGGGCGGCTGCGGGCGCACCAGTTCGATTTGGCCTGTGTATACCGAGCCGTCGCCGCCGTCGAGAGTGATCCACTCACCTTCGCGCACCGCCTTACCGTTAGCATGAATCGTCTTTTGCGCGACATTAATATCCAATTTCTCCGCGCCGACAATGCAGCACTTCCCCCAACCGCGCGCCACCACCGCCGCGTGGCTGGTCTTGCCGCCCGTCGCCGTCAGAATTCCCTGCGCGACGAACATTCCTCCCACATCTTCCGGACTGGTCTCATGCCGCACCAAGATTACTTTTTCGCCGCGCGCCGCCCAATCCTCTGCCGCCTGCGCCGTGAACACGGCTTTCCCCACCGCCGCTCCCGGCACCGCATTATTCCCCGTCACCAGCAAACGGCTGGACAATTCCGTGCGCGACAACTTCTGATCAATCACCGGGTAGAAAAGCCGCTCCACATCTTCCGGCTTTATGCGTTCAAGTGCTTCTTCAATATTGATCAGCTTCTCGTTCACCATGTCCACGGCAATCTGAAACGCCGCTGACGGCGAGCGCTTACCGGTGCGCGTTTGCAGCATGTACAGCTTGCCGTTCTCCACTGTGAATTCCAGGTCCTGCATGTCGCGATAATGTTTCTCCAGGGTGTGCCGCACGCGCTCCAGTTGCGGATACACCTTTGGCATGCGCTTGGCCATTTCTTGCAAGTGCATCGGCGTGCGGATTCCCGCCACCACGTCCTCACCCTGAGCGTTCAGCAAAAAATCGCCAAAGAAACTTTTCTCGCCGGTCGAAGGGTCGCGCGTGAAGCAGACGCCCGTCCCGGAATCGTCGCCGGTGTTTCCGAAGACCATCTGCACCACGTTCACGGCGGTACCGATGAGCCCCGTAATTTTCTCGACGCGCCGGTAGGTCACAGCCTTTTCGCCCATCCAGGAATCAAACACTGCGCCAATTGCTCCCCACAACTGCTCGTGCGGATCGTCCGGAAACTCCTTCCCGGTCTTCTCTTCGTAGTAAGCCTTGTATTCACCGACCAACTTCTTCCAGCCCTCAGCGCTCACTTCCGTATCATCTTTCACGCCAAGCGATTGCTTCATAGCGCGCAGGCGATGCTCCAGATCTTCTTTGGGCAATCCAATCACGACCGACGAATACATCTGCACGAATCGGCGGTACGCGTCATGCGCGAACCGTTCGTTTTTTGTGGCACGAGCCAATCCTTGCACCGCGCGGTCGTTGAGCCCCAAGTTCAGGATGGTCTCCATCATCCCCGGCATCGATCTTGCCGAACCGGAGCGCACGCTCACGAGCAGCGGATCTTTTGCGTCACCGAGTTTCTTGCCGGTCAGCTTTTCCAGACGTGCGATGCTCTTGGCAACCTCTCCGCGAAGCGCGCTCGGATATTTCCGTCCGTACTTCAGAAAATAGTCGCAGGTCTCGGTCGTGATCGTGAACCCCGCCGGCACCGGCAGCCCGATGCGTGTCATCTCCGCGAGTCCGGCGCCCTTGCCGCCAAGGAGATCGCGCATGTCGCCTGTGCCGTCCGCTTTGCCTGCCCCGAAGAAATAAACATATTTCATCTGTCGGTCTCCAAATTCACGTTAAGTTCTCGAAAAACGCAGCTGAGGTCACTCGGCGCGATCTTCTCACGAAGCACTTGAATTCAATTTGTCGGCATTCCGACAACTCAACCGGCACTTCAATGCGTGCGCAGTCACTTCAGAAATTACTTCGCTTCCTCACCACCGAGTTCCGAGAAATCCGCAATCGTAGAAAATTCTTTAAGTAACCCTGCGAGCAGCGCCACGCGATTCCGCCGCACGTTCTTGTCCTCAACCATCACTAGAACCTTGTCGAAAAATAAATCCACCGCGGGACGCAGCCCGGAAATCGCCTCCAGCGCCTCGCGATACTTCTTCGCCTTTTTCTTGAGACTTGCTTCCCCACCGATCTGTTGCGCCGCGTTATAGAGCGCGCGCTCGGCCGGCTCCCACAGCAGGTCGGCCTGCACCACCGACTGCGATTTATCGATCCCCGCCGCGGACTTTTCCAGGATATTGCGTATGCGCTTGAACGACGCCGCCAGCGGCACGAAGTTTTTCATATTGCGGATGGCTTTCACGGCGGCCACGCGCTCCACCGCGTCAACCAGGTCATCCGCTCCCGCCGCGAATGCGGCATTGATTTCGTCATAAGCGAACCCACGCCGCTCGCGCAGAATGTAGCGCGCTCGCTCCAGCAGGAAATCCAGCACTTGCTTCTGCACGGCTTCGGACGGCCCAATTCGTGGTGGGTACTCTTTCAGTGCTTTGGCGGCGGCTGAAATCGCCGCGGACAGCGACAGCGGCAACTTGCGCTCCAGAATGATCTTGACGATCCCCTGCGCCGCGCGACGCAGCGCGAACGGATCGCTCGAGCCTGTAGGCACCGCTCCCACAGCGAAGCAAGCCACCAACGAATCCAACTTGTCCGCCAGCGCCACGGCGCATCCCGTCAGGTTGCGCGGAAGCGGATCATCCAGACCGAGCGGCTTGTAGTGGTCGTAGACAGCCCAGGCGATATCTTCCGGCTCACCCTGCGCCCGCGCGTAGAGCCCGCCCACCACGCCCTGCAATTCCGGAAACTCGCCAACCATCCCGGTCACTAGGTCACACTTCGCGAGTTCCGCGGCGCGATCGGAGCCCGCCACATCAGCCTGCGAAACGCCGCCGCTGAACCACTGCTCCGCCAGCCAGCGCGCCAGCGAACGCATGCGCGCGACTTTATCGCCGTAGCTTCCCAGCCGCGATTCGTAAGTCACGGCTGCGAGTTTGGGCAAGTAGTCGCCCAGTTTGATCTTCTGATCCGTCTGCCAGAAGAATTGCGCGTCGGCGAATCGCGCGCGCAATACGCGTTCGTGTCCCGCCCGCACCAGTCCTTTGGGATCCTTCGGCAAATTGATCACCGCCAGAAAATGCGGCGCCAATTCCCCGTTGCGCGATTCCAACCCGAAATATTTCTGATGGTCGCGCATCACCGTCAGCAGAATTTCGTCTGGCAAGGCGAGATACGCCGGATCGAAATCTCCTACGATGACGCTTGGGTATTCGTTGAGATATGCGACCAGCTGCAGCAGCTCGGCATCTTCGTGCGTGCGCAATCCGCCGCGGCTGGTAAGCGCGCGAATCTCCGTCGCGATTTTTCCCTCACGCTCCGCGGGCCGGCACAATACAAAGTTTTGCTTTAGCCTCGCCTCGTACTCCGCCGGGCTCTTTACCGGAATGTGTTTCTTTCCGAGGAAGCGATGCCCGTCGGTGTGATTCCCGGCCTGCACTCCCGCGAACGAGAACGGAATCACCTTGCCGTCGAGCAGCGCCACAATCCAGCGAATCGGGCGAATGAAGCGCGGTCCGTGCGCGCCGGTCCAATACATCGAGCGCGGCCAGGAGATTTCCTGAATCACCTGCGGGAGAACCTCGCCAAAAATTTTCTCCGCGGGTCGGCCGACCACTACTTGCTTCGCGCAAAGATATTCGCCTTTCGGCGTATTCACGATGCTCAGCTTCGAAACCGGAATTCCCTGCTTCTCGGCAAAACTCATCGCCGCTCGTGTCGGCTCGCCGACCTGGTCGTACGCCACAGATTTCGGCGGCCCGGTAATTTCGCGCGTCACATCTTCTTGCCGCATGCGAACGCCGCGCGCGATCGCCACCAGCCGCCGCGGCGCACCGAAGGTTTCTATTGAACCCTCCGCGGATTTTTCTTCCAGTAATCCGTGCGCAAGAAATTGCTTTTGAAGTAACGCTTTAAGTTCCTGGGACGCTTTCAAAATCATTCCGGCGGGAATTTCTTCGCAGCCAATTTCAAAGAGAAAATCTCCTCGCGATTTCCCGCCAGCCGTTACTGCCGCCTTCGCCTTCATGCGACCACCTTCGCCGCATCAGCAGGCGGCGCTCCGCCGCTTTGCTCGAGCCAAGCCGCTGCCACGCGAATCGCGAGTTTTCGGACGCGCGCAATCATCGCCGCGCGCTCCGTCACCGAAATCGCGCCGCGCGCGTCAAGCAAATTAAAAAGGTGTGAGCACTTCAAGCACAGGTCGTACGCCTGCAAAATCGGAAAACCCTTCTTCTGCGGTCCTTTTATGCTCGCGTAGGCCGCGAGCAGCCGCGCCGACTCCGCTTCTGCCAGGTCAAACTGCTTGCGCGTCGATGCCGCATCCGCATAGTCGAAGCTATAAGCCGAAAATTGCTGTTCTTCCGCCAGCCGCACCTGACGATAAGTCACCGTCTCCGACCAGCGCACGTCGAACACGTTGTCCACGCCCTGCAGATACGAAGCGATGCGATCCAGCCCGTAAGTCAGTTCCACGGAAATTGGATCGAGATTCTGGCCGCCGCTCTGCTGAAAGTAAGTGAACTGCGTGATCTCCTGCCCGTCGAGCAGCACCTGCCAGCCAATTCCCCAAGCGCCCAGAGTAGGCGACTCCCAGTTGTCTTCCTCAAAGCGAATATCATGCTCCTTCAAGTTGATTCCAACAGCGGCGAGGCTTTCCAGATACAGATCCTGCACATCCGCAGACGCGGGTTTCAGTATCACTTGAAGTTGCGTATGCTTGTATAGCCGGTTGGGATTTTCGCCGTAGCGTCCGTCCGCCGGACGACGGCTGGGTTGCGCGTAGACCACTCGATAAGGATCGGGTCCGAGCACGCGCAGAAAAGTTTCCGGGTGCATCGTCCCCGCACCTACTTCAATGTCATACGGTTGTTGAAGTATGCAGTCGCGGCGCGTCCAGTATTCTTCAAGTCTCAGTAGAAGGTCCTGAAAGCTCAAGCCCTTCACAGGCTTCGTCGCAGGTTTAACTTCCGCAATTTTCTTCATGTGCTTCTTCACGCCAGGGACTCCAGAAGTTCCCGCGACTTCAACTTGCGGTCAATTTGATGTTCGATGACGTCGAGCATAACATCGCTCAGGTCTCGCGCGGCGCGCGGCGAAATCATTTCTTCGTTTAACTTATCGAGCCGCTCGCCCAGCATCTTGCGCGCTGCAGCCAGTACCGCAGGAGAAAGCGTGCGCATTCCCGGCCGGCGGCACTTGCTGCAGGAGATTGCCGAAGCGCTCGGTGAAAAATACGCCGCTTCCTTCGGGTCCAGTTTGCGTCCGCAGCGCGCACAAGCGTCCAGCGTCGGCAACCATCCGCCTAGCTTCACGGTCCAAAGCACAAAATAGGCCAGCGGCAATTCTGACTTCCCGGTCTTCTTTATGGTCTGCGCGGTGAGCAGCAACAAGCGAAAATTCGCATCAGAAGGCTCGTGATCCGGCAGCACCGTCTCCGTCACTTCGCTAAGGATCGCCAGCGCCACGCCCGATCCGTAATCGCGGAACGCGTCCAGAAATGATTCGACCAAGTCGCACTGGTTGATCCGCACTAATTCGCGGTTTTGCTTCTCGTAAAACCAGATGTGCACGTGCGAAAGCCGCTCCAGCGTGGAACCAAAGCGGCTTTTGGTGCGTCGCGCGCCGGAAGCCACGCCGCGAACGCGGCCCATCGAACGCGAAAGAAAGCTGACCAGCCGGTCGGCTTCGCCTAGCGGATAACTCTGCAGGATAATGGCCTCGGATTCGTGAACTGGCATCAGGGCGCCGGCGCACCGCCGTGCGTTGAAGCGATTCACTCCATTAAGCTCGGAGCGACACCCCTCAATGCCCAGCCGCGCGCGTGCGAGAGGAAAATTTTTATCACAGCGGGGCATCCGGCGCAATTGCAAAACGAATTTGCGGCGCGCCGCTACTGCAATTTTCTACATCCTCGCGCCCGCGCGAATCATCATTGCCTCTTGAATATGCCGCACCGTCAGATACAGTCATTTAGATGATGTTCATCACGCCAAAGCGAAAAATGACCAGCCACGCGGGAACCAACGAGTGATCCCACTAAAGGATTTAACGCCGCGGCGCTCCTTCCCCGTGGTGACGCTGCTCCTGATCCTTGCGAACACGATCGTGTTCCTGTATCAGATTTCGTTGCCGCCGCACGCCGCCGACGCCTTCATCATGACGTACGGCGTCGTACCCTACAAAATTCAGATGGCGCTAGCCGGCCGGCACTACACCCTGCAACAAGCGCTGCTACCGCTCTTCACTTGCATGTTTCTGCACGGCGGCTGGCTGCACATCATCGGCAATATGTGGTTCCTGTGGATTTTTGGCGCGAACGTCGAAGACCGCATGGGCCCCGTCGCGTACTTGCTCTTCTACCTCGTCTGCGGCATCGGCTCCAGCATCGCGCAAACACTATTTTCCTGGGGCTCGCACATTCCATCGCTCGGCGCGAGCGGCGCAATCTCCGGCGTGCTCGGCGCCTACATCGTATTTTTCCCCGGTTCTCAAATCTCCACGCTGATCACTCTATTCATCCTATGGTTCTTTGCTCGAATTCCCGCCCTCGTGTTCATCGGCCTATGGTTCGCGATGCAATTCCTCAGCGGGATCGGTTCACTCGGGAGAACCGGTGCATCGGCATCAGGCGGCGTAGCCTGGTGGGCGCACGTCGGCGGATTTCTGCTCGGTGTTCTGATCGCATTGATCATGTCAATTGCTACTCGAAGTGTCGCGCGCGACCGATTCGTCGCCTAGCCGACAATTCCAGCGTTCGTTGAGTTCTTCGCGTCGTGCCACTAACGCGACATTTTAGAAGTTTTGGCGAATCCAACACCAGTTGCGATACCTCAGTTTTTACTTGAACCCCGGCGGGCCGCACGCTCGGCTTGAACAACCAACGTGCTCCAAAAAAATCCCAGTGACCTTTTGTGCCGGCGCACGTTTTACTTACAGCGATGATTCAAGCGTGACCTAAAGGTGTGCTCGAACGCGGCAGCGATCCCTGCATCCCATTCGTCGCCGACGCATCCATAATCCATAATTTCGACCCGGTGAAACTAGCTCCACTGTGGAGCGAACCCAAGATACAATGTGCGCACGCGTTTGGTTCGCCGCGCACGGCGATATAAATCCACCCCGTCGCGCGTATTAGAATTTGCAGCCCTCAAGCACAAGTGAAGGAGCACCAGCTGTACATGTCCACGCCGTCGCAACCAAAACCGGACCTGAGTACGCTGCGCATCGATAAAACCCAGCGCACGACTAGCAAGCGCGGCAAGCGCTTGTGGCTTGTCGTGGGCGCGCTCGTGGTGCTGGCGCTCATCGCCGGAGCCGCCTGGGCCCTGCGCGATCAAAAGCCTCTCGTCGAAGTCGTCATCGCGCAGAAGGCTGCTACCGGCCGCCCTGCCCTGCTGAACGCGAGCGGCTACGTGACTCCGCGTCGCCGTGCCACGGTCGCCGCGAAAATCACCGGGCGCGTCACCGGCGTCTTCTTCGATGAAGGCGTGCATGTGAAAGAAGGCCAGATCCTCGCGACGCTCGATGACTCCGACGTGAAGCGCGCGCTCGAATCCGCCGTCGCCGACCGCAATTCCACACGCGCGCAAATCGCCGACCTCGAAGTGCAGCTCAAGAACGCGGAAATCGAATTGCATCGCGCTCGCGAATTGCAAAGCGCGGGAGTGCAGAGCCAGGAAGCGCTCGACAATGCGCTCACCACCGCCGATAGCCTGAAGGCGAAAATCGCGCTGACCAAAGTGCAAGTGGCGGGTGCCGAAGCGCGCATCGCCGAAGCACAGCAGGCCGTGGACAATTGCGTGATTCGCTCGCCGTTCGATGGCATCGCTGTTTCCAAGGACGCGCAAGTGGGCGAAATGATTTCGCCTATTTCCGCCGGAGGGGGCTTCACGCGCACCGGCGTCGCCACCATCGTGGACATGAACTCGAACGAAATTGAAGTGGATGTCAACGAGGCCTATATTTCGCGCGTCGAGCCGGGCCAGCCGGTAACAGCAATCCTGGACGCTTATCCCGACTGGCAGATCCCGTCGAAAGTGCGCACCGTGATTCCCACCGCGGATCGCCAGAAAGCTACAGTTAAAGTTCGCATTTCATTTTTGAAGCTCGATCCGAGGATTTTGCCGGACATGGGCATCAAGGTCACTTTTCTGGGCAGCGAGCCGGACAAGCCCACAGGCGCAGCGCCTGCCGCGCTGATTCCTTCCGCCGCCCTGCGTGACGAAAGCGGCCACAAGATCGTTTTCCTTGTTAAGGATAATCAGCTGGAGCGCCGCGCCGTCACCGTGGGCAATACGCGCGGCAGCGACGCCGAAATTATGGCGGGCCTGATGGCGGGAGATACGGTAGTAGTGAAAGGCCCGGCCGATTTGCACGATGGTGAAGCGATTCAGATCAAGAAATAGGAGCGCGCAAAATGGTGCGAGTGGACGGCAGTGGCAGCGCAAACAGCCTTATCAAGATCCGTGGCCTGGACAAGAAGTACAAACGCGGCGGCGAGGAGATCGACGTCCTGCAGGGGCTGAATCTCGACGTAGACCAGGGTGAGTTCGTCGCCTTCATGGGCCCCAGCGGCTCCGGCAAGACCACTTTACTCAACCTGCTCGGCGGACTCGACGTTCCCTCCCACGGCAGCATCACCGTGGCTGGCGACGAAATCACGCACATGTCCAGCGGCAAACTCACTGAATGGCGCGCGCGGCATGTGGGCTTCATCTTTCAGATGTACAACTTGATCCCGGTGCTCACCGCTTTCCAGAACGTCGAGCTGCCTCTACTTCTCACGAAACTCTCGAAGTCCGAGCGTCGCACACACGTTGAAGCAGCACTTGCGATTGTCGGCCTCGCCGATCGCATGAACCATTACCCGAGACAACTTTCCGGCGGACAAGAGCAGCGCGTAGCCATCGCTCGCGCGATCGTTGCCGACCCCACGTTCCTGTTGTGCGACGAGCCTACCGGCGACCTCGATCGCAAGAGTGCTGATGAAATACTTGAACTATTGACGCGCTTCTCCAAGGAACACAACAAGACAATCTTGATGGTGACGCACGATCCGCTGGCCGCCGAAAGAGCTCAAGCAACACTTCACCTTAACAAAGGCGTGCTGGTTGAAGCCGCGCGCGTCGGGAGCCTGGCATGAAATTCCTTCCGCTGATTCTGGCGAATCTTTCGCGCAAGAAATTGCGTACCACGCTGACCATCGGTTCCTTCGCCGTCGCCCTGTTCCTGTTCGGATTCCTCGCCGTCATTCACGGGGCGTTCAACGGCGGCGTAGACCTGGCCGGGATCGACCGCCTCATGGTCATTAACAAAGTCTCCATCATTCAAACACTGCCGCGTTCCTACGGCGATCAGATCCTGCGCATCCCAGGCGTCAAGTACGTCGCCATCCAGAACTGGTTTGGCGGAATTTACCAGGATCCCAAAAATTTCTTCCCTAGCTTCGCGATTGATCCGGTCACCCAGCACGAGGTGTTCCCGGAATTCGCCGTTCCCGATGAGCAGTGGAACGGTTTCTTGGCCGATCGCGAAGGAGCGATCGTCGGGGCGCGCACCGCAAAGCGTTTTGGCTGGAAAGTGGGCGACCGCGTCCCGTTAAAAGCCCCGATCTACGGCACCGGCACGTGGGAGTTCAATATTCGCGGAATTTACAACGATCCTCGCGAAGGCGCCGATCTCACGCAGTTCTGGTTGCGGTATGACTATCTCGACGAGCGCCGCACCGTCGGCAAGGGCGACGTCGGATGGTATGCAGTAAAACTGGACTCACCCGACGATGCGGTCCGGGTAGTGAAAACGATTGATGAGGGCTTCGCGAACTCACCGTACGAAACCAAAACCGAAACGATGCAAGCCATGGCCGCTTCCTGGGTAAAACAGGCCGGCAACATCGAATTCTTGATCCTCGCGATCGGAGGAGTCGTGTTCTTCACGCTCCTGCTGGTCACTGGCAATACCATGGCGCTCGCGGTTCGTGAACGCATGGGCGAGCTCGCGGTAATGAAGGCGGTCGGCTTCTCCGATCGCTTCGTGTTGTTCATTGTCCTCGCGGAATCCGTGCTGATCGCGGTGGTCGGCGGCGCGATTGGCCTGGGTTTCTCGAAACTTTTCACGTTGAGCGGCGATCCCACCGGCGGAGTCCTGCAATCGTTCTTCCTGCCCGGTTCGGCGATTCTGCTGGGCATGTTCGCCGCATTCGCGGTGGGAATTCTCGCCGGAATTTTGCCGGCTAGTTCCGCGATGCGTCTGCGCGTCGTGGATGCGCTTCGGAGGATTTGACAGATGGCGATTCCGATTGTTTACAATTTGCGCAGCATGCGCGCGCGCTGGGTTTCCGCGATTGTTGCCGTGCTGGGTATCGCCGGAACCGTAGGAGTTTTTCTGGCGATGCTCTCGCTCGCGCGGGGCTTTCGCGCCACGCTGGTGAATTCCGGCTCGCCCGAGAATGCGCTGATACGTCGCGCGGGTGCTTCCAGCGAACTGGACGGTTCGATTGGCCTCGATCAGGTGAAAGTGATTCAGGACGCGCCGGGAATCGCGCGCGAAGATGGCCGGCCGCTGATCAGTCCCGAGGTTGTGGTGATCGCGGCGTTCCCGCTGATCGCGACAGGCACCGATGCGAACGTGCAAGTGCGCGGCGTTTCTCTGGAAACTCTTAAAGTCCGGCCCAATATACGAATGATTCAGGGGCGCTTCTTCCAACCCGGGCTCACCGAGCTGATCATCGGGAAAAATGTGGCGTCCACTTATTCCGGTCTGGAAATGGGCAAGCCGGCGAAATTCGGCGGCGGGACATGGAATGTTGTGGGTGTCTTCGACGCGGGCGGCAGCGCGTTCGACTCTGAGATCTGGGCCGACAGCCGCGTGGTCAATCAAGTCTATAAGCGGCCCGACGAATTATTTCAATCCGCCACCGTGCGCCTCACTTCTGCCGCTGCGTATAACCAGTTGAAGGATTCGCTCAGCACCGATCCCCGGCTTACGGTGGAAATGGACCGCGAGATTGAATACTACGCCCGCCAATCGCAAGTACTGACCACGCTGATTACCGTGCTGGGCACCCTCGTCGCTATCATCATGGGCATCGGCGCGGTGATCGGAGCGCTCAATACCATGTATTCCGCGGTTGCCGAGCGCTCGCGCGAAATCGCCACGATGCGCGCCATCGGCTTCGCCGGCAGCAGCATCGCCATATCGTTTGTGTTCGAGGCGGTGCTGATCGCACTGATTGGCGGCATCGTGGGCTGCATCTTTGTCCTCCCGCTCAACGGCTTCACTACCGGCACCATGAACATGCAAACTTTCTCGCATCTCGCGTTTGCGTTCAAAGTGACGCCGCCGCTGCTGGCCATCGGCATCGTGTTCGCGCTGTTTATGGGAATCGTTGGCGGGGTTCCACCCGCCGTGCGCGCCGCGCGCCGGCCCATCGCGGTCGCGCTGCGCGAACTGTAACTGTTGGTTGAGGTTCACGCCCACGAATACCCGTCGGTGCGCCGACAACTCGAGAATTGGTCGAAGCGACCGGCGCACCGAAGCACGTAAAGTGAATCCTTCATTTTCGACGAACATTTTTCCGCATAAAATTGTTCCCACTTCCTCGAAGAGGACTAGAATAGCGTCTACTCCCAGTCCGGACTTTCGTTGACGAAAGTTCTGCTTAATCTCAACAAGGGAGGCATGGAATGGCGATTGGCAATTTTGGTTTTGCGCGATCCCGTAGCTTTAGGGCGTTTCTGGGCGCGGCAGTTCTAATCGGCGCGAGTCTTTTCCCGCTTCCGGCGTTCACGCAGAAAGCTCCGACTGGCAATCAGATTATGGGCGAGCTCGGCTTCACAGCCTCAACGAAGGCTGAGAAAACCGCCGGTGTCTGGGTGGATGGCCAATACGTCGGCTTCGTGAATGAGTTGCGCGACGACAAGAAAGTTCTGTTACTGCCCGGGGAACACGAAATCTCCGTGCGCCAGACTGGTTACTTCGAGTTGACGCAGAAGATTGTCACCGAGCCCGGGAAGAAGACCATCCTGACCATTCGCCTGGAGAAAAACCCGCAGGCACAGTTCTCCGCGGTCAATGGCGAGATTAAACTGGAGGTTACACCGGAGCGAGCCGCGGTATTCGTTGACGGCCATTTCGCCGGAACCGTGAATCAGTTCCGCGGAGCCGGCCGCGCCATGCTCGTTGCGCCAGGAAACCACCACATCAAGATTGATCTGGTCGGGTATCGGCCTTTCGAAACCGACGTAACTCTCCTGGCCAAGCAGAAAATCACCGTCAAGACGGATCTGGTCGCCGGAACCGTTCAACAGGCGGATCCGGCCATCAAAAATAATTAACGCGATGGTTGATGTTGGAACGGACTCGCTACGTGGCGCGGAGAAATCAGCAAGGAGATCGCAATTCGTGAGTTAAAGAAACACCTTAACAGCAGTTCTTGGTGGAGACCGAACGAGACGCCGTCGTTTTTTGCTTTCTCATATTTACCTCGAAGCTTTTCTCGGTACACTGTGCGTTAAAGATTCGATCTTCCGCGCTACCTGGCACCGCCTGACTTCGCAACGGTGTTCGCCACCCAGTCGCCGACCTCGCGCGTCGCGAGCGCCCCGCCAAGTTCGGCCGGGGTCTTTCCTTCCTTCAGTGCCGCGCGCACAGCCTTGTCAATCGCCTGCGCCTCCGCCTGCCATCCCAGAAACTCGAACATCATTCCCACCGTGAGAATCGCTCCCATGGGGTTGGCGATGCCCTTACCTGCGATGTTGGGCGCCGAGCCGTGCACCGGTTCAAACAGCGACACCTGCCCCGGATGAATATTGCCTGAAGGCGCCAGGCCCAAGCCGCCCGCAAGCTGCGCGCCCAGATCGCTCGCGATATCGCCGAACAAGTTGGAAGTAACGATTACCTGAAACTGCCCAGGATCGCGCACCATCTGCATCAGCAAATTATCGATGTACTGATGGCTGGACTCGATGCCCGGATATTCCGCGCGCACTTCCTTGAAAACGCGCTGCCACAAATCGTGCCCGAACGTCAGCGCATTCGACTTGTCGGACATGCACAAGCGCTTTAGCCCGCGACTCCGCGCAAACTCAAAAGCGTAGCGAATGATGCGCTCGACCCCCTTACGCGTGTTCACATCCTCCTGAATCGCAACTTCGTCGGCAGTTCCCTTCTTGAAGTTTCCGCCCATGCCCACATACGGGCCTTCGGTATTCTCGCGGAACACGATGAAGTTCACGTCTTTTTCGGAGCGGTCTTTCAGCGGGGTAAAACGCTTGTCGAACAATACGCAGGGCCGCGCGTTCACATACAGGTCGAGCTTGAAACGCAATCCCAACAGAATTTCCGCGGCGTGAATATTCGTCGGTACGCGCGGATCGCCCATCGCGCCCAGCAGAATCGCGTCGAAATCGCGGTGCAGCATCGCAACCACGTCCGCCGGCAGCGTGGTTCCGTCGCGCAGATATCGGTCCGCGCCCCAATCAAATTCCGTAAGCGCAACTTCCCTGCCGGCGGACGCAGCCGCAGCTTGCAAAACTTTTACAGCTTCAGGAATTACCTCTTTGCCGATGCCGTCGCCGGGAATCACGGCGATGCGCTTGCGCGCGCTGGACGATTTCGCTAAATTCATGCCGTCGCGCAAACTAACATGCGGGTCCGGTGCTGTCAACGCGGGCACGCTCGCGACGCTAGAATATTTTAGAAACGAAGCGCCACGCCCCAGCATCGAAAGAAACGGCTGCGATCAACTCAGCACGATCGAAGTCCCAATCCGCTCGGAGGAATCATGGCAAAAATGCGCGCAGTGCAAGTTTCCAAAGCCAAGGGACCATTTGAGATCGTCGAACGCGAAATTCCGCAGCCCGGACCGGGTGATGTGCGCGTGAAGGTGCAGGCGTGTGGTGTCTGTCACAGCGATTCGATTACCAAGGAAGGTTTGTTCCCCAATATTCAATATCCGCGCATCCCGGGACACGAAGTCGCAGGTGTGGTGGATGCAATTGGCAGCGGGGTCAAGGGCTGGAAGGTTGGCGACCGCGTCGGAATCGGCTGGTACGGCGGGCACTGCGGATACTGCGATTCCTGCCGTCGCGGCCATTTCGACTTGTGTTTGGTTGACCGTGCGGTCACAGGCATTTCGCGCGACGGCGGTTACGCGGAATACATGATTCACGCCCGCGGTGACCTTGGCGCTGATTCCGGACGAGGTCAACGCGGTGGATGCGGGGCCGCTGATGTGCGCCGGAGTTACGACGTTCAATTCCCTGCGGAATTCCGGCGTAGGCCCGGGCGAGGTTGTCGCAGTGCTCGGCATCGGCGGGCTGGGACATCTGGGCGTCCAATTCGCCGCGAAGTGCGGCCACAAGACGGTTGCGATCGCGCGCGGCGCAGATAAAGCGGAGCTGGCGAAGAAGCTGGGCGCGCACGTCTATATTGACAGCGATAAGCAGGATGTTGCGGCCGAACTGCAGAAGCTGGGTGGCGCGAAGACGATCCTCGCGACCGCTCTTGGTGGAGACGCGATGACCACCGCGTTCGGCGGGCTGGGAATCGACGGCAAGCTGATGGTGCTTGGAGTGCCGGATACGCCGATCCAGGTGAATGCGATCACGGCGATCTTCAGTCGCGCCGGATTGCGCGGATGGTATTCGGGCAGCTCCATTGATTCGCAGGACACGCTGCGCTTCAGCGCGCTCACCGGCGTGCGTCCGATGACGCAGGTTTTTCCGCTCGATAAAGTAAACGAAGCCTACGACGCCATGATGAACGGCACGGTGCGGTTTCGCGCCGTGCTGAAAATCGGCGCGTGAAGCGATCCCTACTCGTAGCGCAGCGCGACCATCGGATCCACGCGCATGGCGCGGCGTGCGGGGATGTAGCAGGCAAGCAGGGCTACGGCGCTGAGCAGCAGACCGACAGCGGCGAAGGTGATGACATCAGTCGCGCCGACGCCGAAGAGTACGGTGCGGAGAAACCGCGTCAGCGCGAGTGAGAGCGCCAGGCCGCAAACCAAGCCCGCCACGATGAGCCGCAGGCCGTTGCCCAGCACCATCCGGAATACGTCGGTGGACTGCGCGCCCAGGGCCATGCGCAGGCCGATTTCGTGATTGCGCTGGCGTGTGGTGTAGGCTATCACGCCGTAAATTCCCACCGCCGCGAGAACCAGCGCGAGCAAACCGAACGCTCCGACGAAAGTGCCGGCGATGCGCTGCCCGGTGCTAGCCACTTGCACGCGCGATTGCAGCGTGGATTCGTCGTAAACCGGCAGATTGGCGTTCAACTCGTGCACCGCTTTTTCCACCGCGGCCGTGTAAGTGAGGGGATCTCCCGTAACGCGGGCGTGAATGGTAACCTCGTCGGAATAATCCTGCAGGACGGGCAAATAAATAAAAGGCACTGAACTTTCGCGCAGCGAATAATAGCTGCTGTTGCGCGTCACTCCGACAATCGTGCGCCAGCCGCCAACTGCGTCCACGCGCTTGCCCACGCCGTCTTCATTGGGCCAGTAGCGATGCACGAAAGCTTCGTTTACGATCGCGACGGGCTGCGAAGTTGCGGCGTCCTGCTCCGTAAAATCACGCCCCGAGACGAGCGGAATCTGCATGGTGCGGAGGTAATTCGGGCCGGCTGTGGCCGTCGCAATATTCATGGATTCGTGGGGCTGCGGAACGTAGCCTTCGGGTTTCGCGGTGGTGACGTCCCAGCTGTAGCCGAGCGGCACCCAGTCCGCAATGGAAACGGATTGCACCCCGGGGAGCGCTGCGAT
>Ga0210407_10000386_pt1 | contig 51182 bp, 59 predicted proteins | sample IncBWC27MmetaG_FD_150860 | JGI IMG/M metagenome (GOLD analysis project Ga0210407, IMG submission 150860) | Forest soil microbial communities from Barre Woods Harvard Forest LTER site, Petersham, Massachusetts, United States - Inc-BW-C-27-M | ecosystem: Environmental > Terrestrial > Soil >...
ATGATGGAAGGGCCCTGGTGCCGATTCCGAAGAGAAGCGCGAGCCCGTGAGCGACATCGACATTGCAGTGGCGGATAGTCTGAAAGTGCTTGACCTCAAACGGCCGATTAGAGAAGCGACCTAATTGCCGCGCGGCCGCGAAATGACGTGAAGGGCCAGAAGCAGACTCATGCACTGCCGCAAACAGCATCTCTATTCGATCACCTTGCGGAAACAGCTTCGGTGGTCATGGGCGGTATCCATGTGGGCTAGCTCAGGGATTGGCCATGAGCAAGCGGAGTGGGAAGAGTGGACCGACTGCAATGTAATCGTGGTCCAAAAGATTTCCCTTGGCCAGCGGAAGGCGGTCCATGATCGTGTGCGCCTCGGCGACATCCTTGGTATCGAGCAAGAAGACGGCTCCGCGACCATCGCCACGCGAATACCATTCACGAATCTTGCCATTGAGATAGAGCTGCACGGTCTCCCGGATTTCAGCTGGCATGAGCGCCATGACCTGTTCGCGTGTGACGCCCGCCTTCGCGGTAAGGATAACTATCACGCCGGTAGTTGTGGGCGAGGAGGCCTGGGCTTGGGCAACGGCTGAATTGGTCATGGACGTAGCTCCTGTCAGAGTTAAGGTGAGTGCGAAGACAACGTTACGGAGTGCTTTCGTCGTTATCGTTTCTGCGATCATGGCGGGCTTCCTTGTTCTCAGTTGCCGGGAGCTGGCTGCATTCTTGCCAGTCCTCGCTCGAACTTCGCGATCAAGGCTGCCAGAGCTTCGGGTTGCTCATTCGTGGTGAGGTGACCGCCGGGCAGCCGCTCGATCTGGAGGCCGAGCTTGCCCAACCGTTCTTCCGCGAGGTCGATCTGCCGGTGCTCAAATGGATCTTCATCGCTGCCGCCGACCAGGAACGGGAACTGATCGCGATAAGCCTTGAAGAGACGGCCGAAGTCCAGCCGATCGCCTTGTGCCTTGTGATCGGCCACGAAGCCTGCTCCTGCCGCGAGGTAGAATAGGCCATCACGACGGCTCATGGTGTTCTGAAGCTCGCGAACCTCGGCGTCCGTGACCTGATAGCCTTTGGACCACATCACCCCCGCCGTCATCTTGAACAGCGCGAAGGAGCGGCCCAACCCCCGCCATGCACGTTTAGGGAGTCGGCGCAAGATCGGCGTGGTGTACCACGGGTGGGAGTGCCCATCCGTGAAGAGCCCGCCATTGAAGATGACAACGCCGCGTATGGCCGGCCCGCCCACGGGCTGGCCTCGCTCGGCGCGTTCGAGCCGGCGCCTCAGGTGCTCGAGGACAACAAGCGGGGAGAAGTCGAAGGCGACCAGCGTCGTGGACTGGACGGAGAGATCGCGCCAGAGTGCTTCGACGAGATCGGTGCGTTCGCTGGTGGAATAGGCGTAGTCCTTGGGCTTGTCGCTGTCGCCCATGCCGACATACTCGACGAAGAGTTTTGGCATCTCGGCCGCGTTCGGCAAATGCGGCCGAACCTTCGCCCAGCCGAACGAGCCATCGGGATATCCCGGCAGGAACGTGACGGCGTGCGAAACCTCTCCCTCCCGCCTCAAGAAAGTCTCGAGGGGCGCGTCTTGCGCAGCAACGATGGCGCGCGCTTTCGAGTCGTAGCCGACGCGTTCGCCAACGGCGAACCAGGCTTGCGCAGATGGACCCCGGTGGACGGCCCGGTCGGCGATTGCAGTATCGAGCACATCGGTCATGCGATGGTTCCTTCAAGGCTCGCGACCGTTGCTGCGGCTTTCGCGTCTCGGCATCGGCGGATCTCCTGTTTGCAGGCCAGATGTACGACCGCTTCCTGCGAACCACTATTCGCGATAATGTCGACGGGGCATGAAGCACAACTTCACAGTCCGGCAAGGCGCGCTCGACGGCGTGGAGGCGTTCCTGAGCGTTGCCCAGCACCGCAGCTTTCGCAGAGCAGCCGCGGAGCTGGGGGTGACACCGTCGGCGATCAGCCAGGCGGTACGCGCGCTCGAGGGACGCGTCGGCGCGGCGCTCTTCCTGCGCACGACGCGCAGCGTCGGCCTGACCGAGGCCGGCGAGCAATTCCTGTCGCGCGCCAAGCCCGCTTTCGAGGAGCTGGTCGCCGCGAGCGAGGTCGCGCGTAACCTCGGAGAGCGGCCGGCCGGACGGTTGCGCCTCTCGGTGCCGCGCGCGGTGGTGCCGATCCTGCTGGAGCCGCTGATCGCATCCTTCTGCCGGGCCTATCCCGAGGTCGAGGTTGAGATCGCCGCAAGCGAAGAGCTGGTCGACCTCGCTGCCCAGGGATTTGACGCCGGCATCCGGCTCGGCCAGTTCATCGCCGCTGACATGGTTGCGGTGCGGCTGACGCAGCCTTTCCCGTTCGTGGTCGTGGGCAGCCCCGATTATCTACGGCAGCGGAAGCGGCCGGAACGCATCGACGATCTACGTCAGCACGCCTGCCTGCGCATGCGCCGCTCGAACGGGTCGATCGCGCCCTGGTCTTTTCTCCACGGCAACAAGGCCGTGGAGGCAATCGTCTCCGGACCCTTCATCGCGCACGACTACCCCACGCTCATTGGCGCAGCGATACAGGGCGTGGGGCTTGCGCAGGTGCCCGGTCCGCTCACCACCGCGCCGATCTCTGACGGCCGATTGCAAGCGCTGCTGAAGCCCTTTGCCGTCATGCTGCCGGGGATTTTTCTGTACTACCCGGGCAGACGTCAGGCCCTACCCAAGCTGCGCGCCTTCATTGATCATGTGAAGAGCCGTTCGAACCGTCGCCAACAAAACCCGAATTCAGGTTGATGATAGGCGAGCCAGACCACGCAAAAGAGGCTGATTGCCCAGGGTTATGCGCCGCCGGACGGTGTCGCCTTCGGGTCAAAAGCGTCGATTTTGACAAGGGTTAAACCAAGTTCGGTTTACCCCCATCAGCAGACGTCAGGGCGGCTATTGTGCTGTTCAGCTCAGGGCCAACTTCGGATGTCGAGCACTCGCACATGATTTGGGTGAGCCCTGGCAAAAGTGAGACCACTCTTCGTAAAACCAAATTGGTCGGTGACGAGCGCAATCGCTTGCCAAGTGGTTAGACCAGGCGAGGCCGTCAACTCGAATACTTACGTCCCCAATTTCGCATGGCGCCCATAATCGGGCCGAGGTCGCGACCCTTCTCGGTCAGCACGTACTCGGCCCGCGGGGGACTCATCGAATAGAACCGCCGCTCTACGACGCCATTCTTTTCGAGCGTCCTGAGACGCTCCGATAGTGTCGTTGGAGCAATGCCATCCAGCGAGTCCTGCAAGTCCTGAAAGCGTCTCGCTCCATGCTGGAGGAGGTCGCGCAGGAATTACCGCGCGGCCGCGAAATGACGTGAAGGGTCATTAGCTGACTAAGCCGTCCGCTCCATGCGCTGGTCGATTTCCCGACGTAAGAGTCCAAAGTCGATTGGCTTGGTCAGAAAGCCTGCCGCTCCGAGTTCGGTTGCTTTTTTCCTTGTCGCCTCGTCGCCGTAGGCTGTGACCATGATGACGGGCACGTTCGGCCGCGCTGCCTTCACCCTCGGCAGCATCTCGAGCCCGCTCATGCCTGGCATGTTGATATCGGACAGGATTAAGGACGGATCGGGATTACTCTTGACCTGCTCAAGAGCCGCCGGTGCCGAGTTAGCAAACTCCATAGTGAAACGGCCCGCGCGCAGGTCGCGCCTGAAATGCTGGCGGAACATGCTTTCGACATCGGGTTCGTCATCGACGACGAGAATGTAGGTGCTCAACGGACCCTCCGGCGGCCTATTGCGCAATGTTTGTCCGTGGCAACGTGATAGTGAACTCAGTGAACACTCCGGGCTCGGAATTGACGTCAATCGTGCCACCGTGCTGTTTCACGACGATGTCGTGGCTCATAGAGAGACCCAAGCCTGTGCCCTCCCCAGCGGGTTTAGTTGTAAAAAACGGATTGAATATCCTTTCCTTTAACTCTGGCCGGATGCCAATACCATTGTCACGGATACGGATTTCAACCTTGTCACCGAGATTCTTGGTTGTGGCACGGAGCGTTGGCTCGAAGCCGTCCGAAGGGACGGTGGCACGTTTTGTCGCAGCATAAAATCCGTTGGAGATCAAGTTGAGCAGCGCCCGCGTGATCTCCTCTGGAAGCAGATTGACTTGGCCGGTGGTCGGGTCAAACAAACGCTTCAAGGTGATCCTGAAGTCTCCCTTCTGTGCCCGCGCCCCGTGGTAGGCGAGATTGAGGCTCTCCTCCACGAGTGCGTTGAGATCGACAGACCGGTGGTTACCTGAGATCTGGCGCGAATGCAGAAGCATATTCTTCACGATCGAGTCCGCACGCTCGCCATGGTGCACGATTTTGCCCAGGTTGCCCTGTAACATCTCAAGCAGATCATGAATTTCAGTGCGCTTCTCATCGTTGAGCTCTTGGGATTTGATGGCCTCCTGCAGTTCAACGGCCAACTCAACTGAGAGACTTGAGAAATTGTTGACGAAATTAAGCGGGTTTTTGATCTCGTGTGCGATGCCGGCGGTCAGTTCGGCGAGTGATGCAAGCTTCTTGGCCTGAACAAGTCGATCTTGCGCATCCCGCAATTCCTCCAAAGAATTGGTAAGTTCGAGCGTACGAGCCTCCAGGGTTTCGTTCGCAAGCTGCAAAGCCGCTTTGGCGCGCTTTTGCTCGGTAATTTCCTCAGCTGCGACATTGATGCCGAGAATAGCGCCATCTTCAGCCTTCAGCGGATGCCAGTAGGTAATCCACACGCGCTCCGCATTGCTCCCGTCCGGGCGTTGGCCATTGACCTCTATGCCCGGGATCGGCTCCCCGGTTCTCAAAATCGTCTGGACGATCGACTCGACATGGTCCGCAACTCGCGGGACCGTATTTCGCACTGACTTGCCGATATGATCGGCGATCGAAATGCCGCAGATCTCCGTCAGGCGGCGATTGATTTGCCGATAGCGGCAATCGGGGGTGAGAAACGCGAGCCCGATTGGAGCGTTTTCGTAGAGCAGCCGCAATTCCGTCACCGCCTCCTGCAGCCGCGTGCCGCTCGCTACGAGCGCGGTCTCGTGCAGACGTCGTTCGGCAAACAGCGCAACAAGTACGAATACGCAAAACGACACGGCCAAGATGCTGGCCTGTGCGCCCAGAATGCGCTCGGAGATCGGCAAGCTGGCGTCGCCGAAAAAGCCGATGCTGAATGTTGTTGCCAAAACGATTGTGAGGGCACTGATGAAGGCAGCCGTCGCTGCAAAGACCGGGTGGCAGCGGGCCGCCAGCCACAACAGCATTGGAAACAGCAGTGCAGCCGGGACGACAGTCCCCCAAAATCCCTGCGGCAGAAAAATCACGAACCCATTCAGGATGACTAGCGCCACGAGTGCGGCGAGGCCTTCCACAAATCCGCGCCGCGATGGCGGCTGCCGTGCGGCCGAAGCGAACTCAATGATTAGCGGTGCGACCGTGATGATTCCAACGGCATCGGAAGCGAACCAGTGCTGCCAAATAGTCAGAATCGGCGCGTCTGAGCTGTGAAAGTATAGGAACCCGGCAGCCCCGCCAATTCCCGAGACCGCGGTCGCAACAATAGCGCACACCAGGATTCCCAGCACGTGGCTTAGCTTGCCGAGATTAAAACCCAGTCCGAAGTAGCGCTCGATCAGCCACGCTGTCATCAATGCTTCGCCGGCGTTGCACAGGCCGAAGACCACCGCGCTGAAAAGAGTCCGATCACCCATTAAGTTAGCAACAATGGTCGCGGCCATTGCGCCAGCGGCGACCGGCAAGCGCGCACGCGGTCCAAGCGCAATGAGGACACCGGAAGCAACGCCGGAAGCCGGCCAAAACACGGCCACTCCGTCGGGTTTGGTGAGAAGAAGAAGACTTAGCCGTGCCGCCAGGAAGTAAACGATGCCGACTGCAGCGGCCAACCCGATTGAACGAAGCCACTGCGGTGTCGAACCAGCGTCGATGTACGGTCGGCCGTAATCAGCAACATCGGCCGGGACGGTCGCAGCCAGCGTCTCATTCATGAAAATTACCCCATCGAAGAGTCAGCCGAATACGGGGGTGGTATGCATGGAGTTCGAGTGGCCAAATGACAGCCGCACCCCAAACAACGTGATGAAATCGCGCCGCCTCGATCCCCCAAGGCTCTACCGCTTCCGGGAAAGTGACCCCGCTTTTGCGGCAATCTCGCGACATTCAGCCGGCTAAAAGTTAGCATATTAAGTTCAGGTAGCGGGCGGCGAGCGGATTGGCCGATGTCGCTGTTGGGTCATTCGCGACCGAACTGGCCGATCTTGCCTGCTAATTGATGCCGCTTCTCTCCAAAAGCGACCTAATTGCCGCGCGGCCGCGAAATGACGTGAAGGGCCACTTTCGGACTCATGCATCGCAGCAATTGCTAGCTTGGCTTTATTCGATCACCTCATCGGCTCGGAGGAGGATCGATGACGGCACGGTGAGCCCCAGCGTTTTCGCTGTTTTGAGGTTGATGGTCAGTTCATATTTGGTCGGCCCCTGCACTGGCAGGTTAGCGGGCTTTTCTCCCTTGAGGATGCGATCGATATAACTGGCTGCACGTCGGTACTGGTCGACCGTATCGGGACCATATGAGGCAAGACCGCCGTCAGCGGCGTAGTAGCGGTAGGGATAAGTCGCTGGTAAGTGGTTCTTGTTAACTATGGCAATGATTGCCGCGCGGTGCGTGGCGATGCCGCTTGCCGTCGCGATCATTCCTCCGTTGGGAGCGCTCGCGAACGCCGTTATCCGGCGCTCCATGTCGGCAATGTCGAAAGGATCGATCGGAATGGGCTCCACCCCGCGTGCGGGGGCCATCGCCTGGATCACGGCAAACTGCGCGATCCCAGGGCTGCGCGTCGGGTCGCGCAGCACGGCAACTCGCGAAGTGCGCGGCGCAATCTCCATCAGCAGGTCGAGCCATTTACCAGCGAGGCTGTATTCGAACTGGGTGAAGCCTGTGATATTGCCGCCCGGCCTCGCCATGCTCTCGACATAACCCGACCCGACTGGATCGATGACCTGCACCATCACGATTGGAATGGTGCGCGTCGCCTTCGAAAGCGGCGCAATCACGAGGTTGCTTGACGCGAGAAGGACGTCGGGCGCGTGCGCCACCAGCTCGACCGCCATTTTTTGCGCGAGCGCGGGATCGTTGCCGACCCAGTGATAGTCGATCGCAATGGTCCCATCTTTGGTCCAGCCTGCTGCAGCGAGTGCCTGCTCGAATACCGTGCTGCGCTTGACTGTTTCGACGTCATCCGCGGCGAGCGCGCCGACTACGGCGATGCGCCGCACCGCGCCGGACCGCTGCGCCCGCGCCGCGATCGGCCAAGCCGTCGCGCCACCAATCAAAGTGACGAACTCGCGGCGCTTCATTCGATCACCTCGTCGGCTTGGGCAAGCAGCGACGGCGGTACAGTGAGCCCAAGCGCTTTGGCGGTCTTGAGGTTGATCACCATTTCGAATTTCGTCGGCTGCACGATGGGCAAGTTAGCGGGCTTCTCGCCTTTGAGAACCCGTCCGGCGTAGACGCCGGCTTGGCGATATCCCTCAGTGATGCTTGCACCGTAACTCATCAGTATTCCAGCGGTGACATGCTCTCGCCAAGGCGATATCGCGGGTATTGCATAGCGTCTGGCTAGCGCGGCGAATTGAACAGGTTGGCTAGTAAAAAAAGTATCCTGGCCGATGATTACAGCCCCGACCCCGCGATCGGCCAGAGCCTCGAAAGCGGCATCGATTTCCAGATTGTTGCTGGCCTTTAGCTGAATAATCTCTTGGCCCGCCGTGCGGCTGGCTGCCGCCAGTTCGTTTGTTTGGATTTGGACTTGCGGATTCTTGGGATTGACCAGGACCCCAATTATTTTCGCGGCGGGCACAAGTTCATGCAATATCTCGAGGCGCTTTGCCTCAAGCGCTACACCCAATATGGCTATGCCTGTGATATTGCCGCCGGGCCGATTAAGACTAGCAACCAGCCCAAGCTGCACCGGATCGGCGGTCATGGTGAACACAATTGGGATTGTTGACGTCGCGTTCTTTGCTGCAACGACCGAAGGAGCCCCGCCGATTGTAACGATCACGGCAACCCTCCTTTCGACCAGTTCGGACGCGAGCGCCGGCAGCCGATCATATTGACCGTCTGCCCACCGATATTCGATTGTGACGTTCGTACCTTCAACATAGCCGGCCTCCTTTAGACCTTGATGGAGGGCGGCCACATTTTTCACGTAAGACGCAGACGACGGCGCACCAAGAAACCCAATTATCGGCGGCGCTGGCTCGGCTCCTGCCATAAGCGGCCAGGCGGTCGCACCGCCAACAAGCGTGATGAACTCGCGCCGTCTCATGTGGCCCCTGAAAACAGGCTCTCTGACAATTCCAAAAGCCTAGCACTTTGCGACCGGGCTGCGAGTGAGAAATGGGGCACAATCGGCCTCAGTCGCATGTAGGCCCGATGTCGCTGTTGGGTCATTCGCGACTGAGCCAGCCGGTCCTGCCCGCCAATTGATGTCCGCTTTTCTCCAAAAGCGACCTGACTGTTGCGCCCACGCGAAATGGCGTGAAGGGCCAAAGGCGGTTATCCGGAAGACTTTGGGTGGAGCTTGCTGGCTATCGCAGGTCCTATTTGTTTGAGATGTTCAAACGAGACCTTGGGTTTTCGGGGACGGTGAAGCCGACGTCTTCCGCGCAACATTTCCTGATTTCTCGAAATTCGTTTGCCGCACGCGGGTACCGCGCTCGATCCAAACGGTTCCGCGGCTCAGCGAACCTGCACCCAAAACGCGTAACGTTTCCAGGAAGAATGACTTGCCGTCGCAGATCGGCTTCAAAGCCGCGCGCCGCCGATCTTCACACGATCGCGCCGCCGCCATCGACTCTCAGCACCTCGCCGGTGCCGTAGGTCTGCCGCATCAAATAAAGATAGGCTTCGGCGATCTCCTCGACCTCGCCGATATGAGCGACGGGAAGCTTCGCTGCGGTTTGACGATAGAGCGCGTCGCGATCGGCCGTCGTCATATTTGCCCAGAGCGGACTCTTCACCACGCCGGGCGAGACGATGTTCACGCGGGTTGGCGCGAGCTCCACCGCCAGTGCCCGCGTCAGGCCTTCCATCGCCGCGCAGATGCTGGCGCCAAGCGACCAGCCGGCATGAGGACGCCAGCCCGCAAGACCCGAGGTGAAGACGATCGAGCCACCCGGCCGGATGTGGCCACTACCATATTTGGCGGCCATAAAGGCGCCCCAATAGCGCAGCGCGAAAAAGCCGCGCGCCGTGGCAATGTCGGTCTCCGCGAGCCGGCCAAGCCGCAAGGTCTCACCGGCGGTAAAAGCCAAATGGTCGAAGGGACCAAGCTCGGCGAAGAATGCCTTCACCGCAGGCTCGTCGGTGAGATCGAGCGCCTGACCTTCGGCACCCGCTGGCAGCGCGACGAGAGCCTCCTCCACCCGACGCTTGCGGCTCGAGGCTATCACGACCGCCGCCCCTTCCCGTGCCGCGGCTTGAGCCGTTGCAAGCCCGATCCCCGAGCTGCCGCCGAGGATGACGATACGTTGTCCAGCGAGTTTCATGAGCGGATCTCCAGTCGTTGCGGTGACACCCGCAACATCGGCGCAAATTTAGCTTGCCACCAGCGCATCTTTGTCCATCTTAAGATGACAGGAGATCATCATGGTTTTCGATGGAAGACTGCTGGGCGGTGTCGGCGTGATGGCGGCCGTCGTTGAGACAGGGAACTTTGCGCGGGCCGGCGATGCGTTAGGTCTGACCCAATCGGGCGTCAGTCGGGCGGTCGCGCGGCTCGAGACGCGCATCGGCGTGCGGCTGTTCGATCGCACGCCGCGCGCCGTCACGCTTACCGATGAAGGGCGCCGCTTTCATCAATCGGTTGTGCCGTTGCTGACGGGGCTCGAGGAAGCGGCCACCGACGCGGCGGGTTCGGCCGCGACGCCGCGCGGGCGGCTGCGCGTCGATGTCGATCCGTGGTTCGCGCGACTGGTTCTGGCGCCGCGCTTACCGGGCTTTCTGGCGACCTACCCCGCGCTTTCGCTCGAGCTTACGATCCGCGACGCGCTCGGCGATCTCGTCGGCGAAGGCGTCGATGTAGCGGTGCGCTTCGGCTTGCCCGAGCCTTCAGCCCTCATAGCCCGCAAGCTGTTCGAAACCCGGATGCTCACTTGCGCGGCTCCTTCCTATATTGCGCGCCACGGCAAACCGCGCCGGCCGCGCGATCTCGAACGGCATGAATGCCTGTTGTTTCGTGATCCCGTGACCGGTCGCCCCTTCCGCTGGGAGTTCCATAAGCGTGGAAAAATCGTCGTTGCGAACGTGACTGGCAGGCTTGTGTTGAACGATCTCGCCTCCAAACTCGCCGCTTGCATCGCAGGCCAAGGTGTCGCGCAAACCTTCGCGCTCGGTGTGGACGCGCTGCTCGAGCGCGGCGAACTCGTCCAGCTTCTCCCGGACTGGTCCGAAGAGCGCTTCCCGCTCTATGTCTACTATCCCTCGCGCCGCCTCCCGCCGGCCAAGGTGCGCGCCTTCATCGACTTCGTCGAGGGGATCGTTCTGTCCCTTCGCGGCTCGTCAGCCGGGAGCCAGCGTAATGCGGGTGGTTCGCGCCGGTCGATCGAGAGGCGCTGACGCAGCCGGAACGCGCCGAGGAGCAGCACGACCTCCTGCTTCTCCGTTGGCCCAAGCAAGGGCGGCGTTCGCCACGCCAGGGTGTTTGAATCGAGTTCTTGCCGATCAAGGTGCGGCCCTCGGCGTCTTTTCGAGGCTATTCCGCAAGGGTTCGTCGCGGTGGAGGCTTAGAGCCGTACGAACAATCGCGAGATGAGAAAACGCCTGAGGAAAGTTGCCAACCTGCAGCCCGGCTTTAGTGTCATATTCTTCGCTAAGAAGGCCGAGATCGTTACGCAGTGCGAGCAGACGGTCAAACAAAGCGTTTGCTTCTGCGATTCGACCTTGCATTTGGTACGCGTCGGCGAGCCAAAAACTGCACGCGAGAAAGACCCCTTCTCCGGCAGGCAGCCCATCCGCGCCGCTTTCGGTTCGGTAGCGCAACACCAACCCATCTGAACCCAGTTCGCGCTCAATGGCCGCTACCGTTCGGGCAATGCGAGGATCATTAATTGGCAAAAACCCTACAGCCGGCATGAGAAGTAGGCTCGCGTCCAATTCAGAACTATCGAAGCATTGCGTGAAGGCCTGTCGTGCGCTGTTATATCCTCTTGCACATACGGTTCGATGGATCTCATCCCGGACAGCGCACCACCGATCAATTGGCGCGTCAAAACCATATTTTTCCGCATCCTTGACGCTGCGATCAAACGCAACCCACGCCATCACCTTCGAGTGTGTAAAATGCCTTCTTCCACCCCGCACTTCCCAAATGCCGTCGTCCGGTTCTTTCCATACTGCTTCCAGGTGTTCCAATAGGAAGCATTGCAACGACAGTCCCGCGAGGGTTGGCGCAAGACCGGTTTCACGAGCAAGATGCAGCGCGTCCATCATTTCCCCCCAGACATCAAGCTGCAACTGGTCCGATGCCGCATTGCCAATCCGAACGGGCAACGATCCCTGATAGCCCGGAAGCCAAGGGATCTCCCACTCATTCAGCCGACGCTCGCCGCTTAACCCATACATGATTTGAAGATCATGAGGGCTACCCGCCACCGCCCTCTGCAACCAGTCGCGCCAGGTTTTGGCTTCCTCGTAGTAGCCCGCGCCCATCATGGCGATCAGTGTGAGCGTTGCGTCCCGCACCCAACAATAACGATAGTCCCAGTTGCGCGGACCGCCAATTTGCTCAGGCAAGGAGGTCGTTGGGGCAGCGACAATACCGCCAGTCTCCGCAAAGGTCAGCGCCTTAAGCGTCAATAGGGAACGCATCACTGCTTCACGGCGATGCCCATCATAGGTGCAACGTGCCGACCACTCCCGCCAAAAGGCCTCGGTATCGTTTAGCGAAAGATCAGCATCTATGGCGGCAGGTGGCGGCCGGTGCGAAGGACCGTAGGTGAGGACAAACGGCACCCTTTCGCCCTCGGAAACAGTGAAATCGGCGCTGGTTGATAAGTTCTCTCCTTTCAACGCAACAGGTGTTCGCAGCACGACAAGGTTGGGGCCGGCGACGGCAGCAATCCCATTCTCATCGGGCAGACGGTTCACCCAAGGCACAGCTGAGCCGTAGTCGAACCGAAGCCTGAGGTCCATCTGAACTCGCGGGCTCCCCGATCGTCCCTCGACAATGCGGACGACCGAAGAGTCAGGCCGGTTTGTCGGCATGAAATCGATGACAGCAAAAACCCCGTCCCGAACTGCGAAGATGGTCTCCAGTATCATCGTGTCGCCACGATAGGACCAGGAGCTGCTGTACGCCGGGTCGAAAGGCGCGATCCACCAGCGACCGTGATTGGAGTTTCCCAACAAGGCGGAGAAACACGCCGCGCTGTCGAAACGAGGCCAGCACAGCCAGTCGATAGAGCCGTTCCTGCCGATCAGGGCCGCCGTCCTGCAATCGCCGACAAGTCCGTAGTCCTCAATCCGCAAAGAACTATCGAATTTTATCTGAGATTGGCTTGCAGCATTCATCCCTTTTCACCATGTGCCGTTTGTTGAAATAGCACCAAAACTCTCCATCAATCATCGACAACTCTGTTCGATGTCGCCGTTCATACTAAACTCCACCCTCAATAGGCTTCCATCTGAAAGCGTCCTTTCAACTGCATGGTCGTTCGAAGCGATGGCCAGTCCAGCAACTGAGCGCGGCAGAAGTCGGCAAATGCTTCCTCAACGCGGCCTTCCGCGCCCTTTCAGCCCGCAGACGATGTGCAGGAGGACGACTTGAGCAGCGAGCCGACCAGCTTACTTTCGCACAGGAGGCGTCCTCGACATAGATCTTCGGTTGATTTGGCATGCGCGAGAAGCGGAGATCCTGGCCGAGGAATGTCGGCGGCAATTTTTGCAAGATACGAAATACGGCAGCGGTACCGGGCGCCAAAGTTTCCGCGCCCAACCTAGTGGGACATGCCGGGAGCGAATGTGTCAGCGTTATGGACATACTAACTCATCAGATGGCGAAAATGTCGCAAGGGGGTTGATCGTTGCTTTTCGGAATCGGGCGCACTACACTTTTTGCGACCGTGCGCAAGTGTTATAGAGACGGCTGCTTATGCATAAGCCGTCGCTCAGTCCCCTCCCACCATGCGTGCCGGGAGGACGAAGCTGAAGAGACGAGACCATGAGCGCCGTCCTTCCGATCGTTTGCCTTGCAAGGCATGGCGAAACCGCGTGGAGCCTGTCGGCTCAGCATACTGGCCTCACGGACTTACCTCTTACCCAACGTGGTGAACTCAATGCGAAGGCTCTAGGCCGACGCCTGCAAGACATCGCTTTCGTAACCGTGTTCACGAGCCCGCTGAAGCGAGCGGTCCGGACCTGCGAATTGGCCGGGTTCGGAAGCAAAGCGGAGGTCGATCGCGATCTGCTGGAATGGAATTACGGTCAATACGAGGGACTGCGCACAAGGGAGATCCGCGAACGGCACCCCGACTGGCAATTGTTTCGCGATGGTTGTCCCGGAGGAGAAACACCGGATCAGGTCGGCGCCCGGGCCGATCGCATGGTGGAACGCATTCGCAACATCCCGGGTAACGTCCTATTGTTTTCGAGCGGGCATTTTCTCCGAGTTTTGACGGCACGCTGGTTGGGCCTCAACGCAGGGGCCGGACGATCCTTCACACTCAATACTGCAAGCCTGAGCATACTTGGGTACGAACACAATCAGTCGGAGCCAGCGATCCGGCTGTGGAATGACGCCGGGCACGTCGAAGACGTGTTACCGCCGGTTTTGGCGCACAGAGATTTGGATGTGCGGGTCGGAGGGAGACAGCTTTGAAATATGCGTCGCGCGGCCTGGCCGTGCGCAGAGCGTGCTGCAGAGAGTTGCGTAAGGATAGGACCGATGAACCAAGTCGTGTTCCTGGTCGATGTCGATAATACGCTTCTCGACAACGACCACATCCAGGCTGACATCAAGGCCTACCTCGAGCGCCAGTACGGTGCCGCCTGTCGCGATCGGTACTGGACGATTCTCGAGGACCTGTTCGGAAAACTGGGGTATCGGGACTATCTCGGTGCTCTACAGCGATACCGTGTCGAACACCCGCAGGACATGCATCTATTATCCATGTCTTCGTTCCTGGTGGATTACCCGTTCGCCAACCGTCTGTACCCGGGATCACTGGACGTGCTCGAAAGGCTCCGCCAGTGGGGCCCAACCGTCCTTCTCACCGATGGCGACGTCGTTTTCCAACCGCGCAAGGTTGAGCGCTCCGGACTTTCGGAGGCCGTCAACTCGCAGGTGCTGATCTATATCCACAAGGAACTTGCGCTTGATGATATCGAGTCCCGCTATCCGGCACTGCACTACGTGCTGGTCGATGACAAGCCGCGAATTCTCGCCGCGGTCAAGGATGTCTGGGGCACCCGCGTCACCACCGTCTTGCCTCGACAAGGTCAATATGCGCATGACGCGAAGGCCCTTGCCTCGATCGCTCCACCCGACGTGACGGTGGACCGGATCGGAGACCTGCTCGACTGTGATCTAGGTCGCCTGCTCACGGTGGCCCCTCAACTCGAAGCTGTGCGGAGGTGAAGCGATGAAGGCAACGCAAGAGCTCCATCAGCTTGGACAGAGCATTTGGCTTGACAACATCACCCGCGACCTGCTGACCAGTGGCACCTTGAGGCGCTACATCGCCGAATTGTCGCTGACGGGCCTCACATCGAACCCGACAATCTTTGATCATGCGATCAAGAACAGTTCTGCTTATGATTCAGCGATCCGCAGCAAGCTCAAGGAGGGAAAGTCGGGTGAGACGCTGTTCTTCGAACTGGCAATCGAAGATTTGGCGCAAGCAGCCGGCCTATTCCGCCCGATTTGGGACCGCACCAATGGTGTCGACGGATGGGTCTCGCTCGAGGTCTCGCCGCTTCTCGCACATGACACGGCCAGCACGATCGCGGCGGCCAAGGATTTGCATGCACGGGCAAAGCGACCCAACCTTTTCATCAAGATACCCGGCACCGTGGAAGGTTTACCGGCCATCGAGGAGTCGATCTTCGCCGGCGTGCCCGTGAATGTGACCCTGTTGTTCAGCCGCGAGCATTACCTCGCTGCGGCCGAAGCCTATCTGCGGGGCATCGAGCGGCGCATCGCAGCCGGCCTAAATCCAAATGTTGGATCCGTTGCGTCGGTCTTCGTCAGCCGCTGGGATGCGGCCGCCGCGGACAAAGTGCCCGCGCCCTTGCGCAACCAGCTCGGCATCGCAATCGCGAAACGAACATACAAGGCCGCCTGCGAGTTGCTCGGCTCGGCACGCTCGCGGCGCATTTACAACGAGGGTGGGCGGCCACAGCGCCTGTTATGGGCGAGCACGGGAACCAAGGATCCAGCGGCGTCCGACGTCCTGTACATCAAGGCACTGGCCGCGCCGCTCACGGTCAACACCATGCCGGAAGGCACTGTGAAGGCCCTCGCCGATCACGGCGAGATCGGAGAGATGTTGCGGGCCGATGGCGGCGACTCTGAAGAGGTGCTGTCGCAATTTGCAAAGGCCGGCGTCGATGTCGACGCGCTGGCGGCGACGTTGCAGGACGAAGGCGCCAAGTCGTTCGTCAAATCCTGGAACGAACTGATGAGTGTGATCTCTGCCAAGACCGAGGTGCTCAAGAAGGCAAGCTAACTCCCAATCGAGACAAGGTCCCCAATGAATGTCCTGGTCATCGACGTGGGCGGCACCCACGTCAAGATCCTCGCCTCCGGCGAAAAAGAGAAACGAGAATTTGACTCCGGGCCGACCCTGACTGCCCGGCAGATGGTATCAAGCGTCAGAAAGCTGGCCGATGGCTGGGAATATGACGTGGTGTCGATTGGCTATCCGGGTCCCGTCGCGCATGACCGGCCCCTGGCCGAACCTTACAATCTGGGAAAAGGTTGGGCGGGGTTCAACTTCGCTGCGGCATTTAAACTGCCGACAAAAGTCATCAACGATGCCGCGATGCAGGCGCTCGGCAGCTACCGGGGCGGCAAAATGCTGTTTCTTGGCCTCGGGACGGGGCTCGGCTCGACGATGATCGTCGACGGCATCGTGCAGCCGATGGAGCTAGGGCATTTGCCCTACAAGAAGCGGACCTACGAAGACTATGTCGGCGTTTGCGGACTGGAGGAATTTGGCAAGAAGGCATGGCGGAAACACGTCGAAGACATCGTTGAATATCTGGTTGCGGCACTCCAACCAGATGAGGTCGTGCTGGGCGGCGGAAACGCCAATAAATTGAAAGAATTCCCGCGATTGTGCCGGCTCGGGGATAACGCGAACGCATTCAAGGGCGGGTTCCGGATGTGGGAAGGTCCGCTAACGGAGAAGAGCGCTCGCTCGCGCAAACAAACTGCGCAATCCGCGGTCGTCGCTAGCAGGAGCTATGAATGACAGCCTCCCCGAAAACCGTTACCGAGTTTCCCGCCTGGAATGCGCTGTCGGTACATTTTCAAAAGATCGACCGCTTGCATCTCCGTGACCTTTTTGCCCAAGAGCCGAAGCGGGGTGAGCGTTTGACGGCGGAGGCAGCGGGAATCTACCTCGACTACTCCAAGAACCGAATAACCCATGAAACACTGGGTTTGCTGCTGCAGTTGGCCGAAGAGTCCGGGTTGCGCGCGCGGATCGAAGCGATGTTTTCAGGCGAGAAGATCAATCTTTCTGAGAGGCGAGCCGTCCTGCATGTAGCGCTGCGGGCGCCGAAGGGACAATCGATACTTGTTGATGGCGAGAACGTTGTGCCGGAGGTACATACGGTGCTCGATCGTATGACTGATTTCGCCAATCGGGTACGCGGCGGTGCCTGGCGTGGCCACACTGGCAAGCGGATCTGCAACGTCGTCAACATCGGCATCGGCGGCTCCGATCTGGGGCCGGTAATGGCCTACGAGGCGCTCAAGCATTACAGCGACCGCGCGATGACGTTCCGGTTTGTCTCCAACGTGGACGGCACCGACTTTGCGGAGGCAACCCGCGATCTCGACGCGGCGGAGACGCTGTTCATTATCTCTTCCAAGACTTTCACCACACTCGAAACCATGACCAACGCCCGGAGCGCACGCAATTGGTCGCTCGCGGGACTTGGGGGTGACGAGAAGTCGGTTGCGAAGCATTTTGTCGCGGTGTCAACGAATGCGAAGGAAGTGACAAAGTTCGGCATCGACACCGCCAACATGTTTGGCTTCTGGGACTGGGTCGGCGGACGCTACTCTATGGACTCGGCGATCGGACTCTCGACGATGCTCGCAATCGGCCCCGATAACTTTCGCGCCATGCTCGGCGGCTTCCATGAGATCGACGAGCATTTCCGCACCGCGCCGTTCGAGCGCAATCTGCCGGTGCTGATGGGGCTGCTTGCCGTCTGGTACAATAACTTCTTTGGCACGCAGACGGTTGCGGTGCTGCCTTACGAGCAGTACCTCAAGCGGTTTCCGGCATATCTCCAGCAATTGACGATGGAGAGCAACGGCAAGCACGTCACCCTCGATGGCAATCCTGTTAGCTATGATACCGGACCGATCTATTGGGGCGAGCCAGGAACGAACGGTCAGCACTCGTTCTATCAACTTATCCATCAGGGCACTCGCCTCATTCCCTGCGACTTCATTGCCTTTCACGAAACACTCAACCGACTTGGAGAGCAACACGACATGTTGCTCGCGAACGTCTTTGCGCAAGGAGAGGCGCTGGCATTTGGGAAGACGGTTGACGAAGTCAGGGCTGAGGGTTCACCTGATTGGCTGGTTCCCCATCGCGTGTTTGAAGGAAATCGGCCATCCAACACAATTCTGCTGGAGCGGCTGACCCCCGCTGCGCTTGGCAAGCTGACTGCACTTTACGAGCATAGCGTCTTTACGCAGGGGACGATCTGGAACATCGATTCATTCGATCAGTGGGGCGTCGAGCTTGGCAAAGTCTTGGCGCAGCGGATCATCCCGGAACTCACCAGCAGGGATGAACCAAAGCTCGGCCACGACAGCTCGACCAACACGCTGATTAACCGATACCGCAAATTCAGGGAAAGGCCGCAATAAACACCGATCTCAATGCGAGAAGAAGTCTGCGCGGCGAAAGCAATCACGTCGTAGCATCAACAGCCTTCAGAGGAGCCTTCCATGCAACTTGGAATGATCGGCTTAGGCCGAATGGGCGCCAATATGGTGCGAAGACTTCTCCGGCATGGCCACCAATGCGTCGTCTTCGACATGTCACCTGATGCGGTGGCTGAACTGGTCAAGGACAAAGCCACCGGCAGTTCTTCATTGGCGGATTTTGTGAAAAAGCTCGAAAAACCCCGAGCGATTTGGCTGATGGTACCGGCAGCAGTCGTGGACAACTCGATCCGCGATCTGCTGCCCCTCCTGGAAGCGGGAGATATACTGATCGATGGTGGCAATTCCTATTACATTGACGACATTAGGCGCTCCAAGGAAATAGCCCCCAAGGGAATTCATTACGTTGACGTTGGCACCAGCGGCGGCGTCTGGGGCCTTGAACGGGGCTACTGCATGATGATCGGAGGGCCGGAGTCCGCAGTTCGACATCTGGACCCGATCTTCAGCGCGCTCGCCCCGGGCATCGGCGATATCCCGCGTACTCCGGGACGAGAAAAGTCCGCGGCGAGCACCTCCGAGTCCGGCTACCTGCATTGCGGACCAAATGGAGCTGGTCATTTCGTCAAAATGGTCCACAACGGCATCGAGTACGGACTGATGGCTGCATACGCTGAGGGGCTCGGCATTCTGCGGGCGGCGAATGTTGGGAAGAAGTTGCATGCGGCCGATGCTGAGACAACGCCGCTTCGGGTTCCCGAGCACTATCAATATGATCTGAATTTGCCCGAAATCGCAGAAGTATGGAGGCGCGGAAGCGTAGTTGCGTCGTGGCTTCTCGATCTGACGGCAACGGCGTTGCTGGGAGATCCCGCGCTGGCCAAATTCGCGGGGCGCGTCTCCGACTCCGGTGAGGGACGCTGGACCATCGCAGCAGCCATCGACGAGGCAGTCCCCGCCCCGGTGCTGACGACAGCGCTCTACGAGCGCTTCAGTTCGCGCGGCGAAGCCGATTTCCAGAACAAACTGCTTTCGGCGATGCGCTACGAGTTCGGTGGGCACGTGGAAAAGGCCGGCCGGTGAGAGACCCAGAAAGCCATGAGTGAACCCAAATCCGACGCCTTGGTGTTTTTCGGCGCGACCGGCGATCTCGCCTACAAGAAGATCTTTCCATCGCTACAAGCCATGCTGAAACGTGGTCACCTCGATGTGCCCGTCATCGGCGTCGCAAAGGCCGGCTGGACGCTCGACCAGCTCAAGGCACGGGTACGAGATAGCCTCGAAAAGCACGGCGATTTCGACGCCGCTGCGTTTGACAAGCTGGCGGGCCTTTTGCGCTATGTAGATGGCGACTATGCCGATCGGACCACGTTCGACGCTATTCGAAAGCAGCTCGGTTCGGCGCAACGACCGGCACACTATTTGGCAATCCCACCCGCACTATTTGGAACCGTAGTGGAACAGCTTGCCAATGCCGGTTGCGCCAACGGCGCGCGTGTCATTGTCGAGAAGCCGTTTGGACGCGACCTCGCCTCTGCGCACGAGCTCAACCGGATATTGCTCGCCAGGTTCGACGAAGATCACGTCTTCCGCATCGACCACTACCTTGGCAAGCGACCCGTTCACAGCATGGTCTTCTTTCGCTTCGCAAACGCTTTCCTGGAGTCGTTCTGGGATCGCAAGTTTGTTCGAAGTGTTCAGATCACCATGGCGGAGAATTTCGGCGTGCAGGGCCGCGGTGCGTTTTATGATCAAACCGGCGCGATCCGCGACGTGATCCAAAATCATCTATTTCAGGTATTGGCTAATCTGGCGATGGAGCCGCCCGCGCGATCGGACAGCGAATCGCTGCGCGACGAGAAGGTCAAGGTTCTGAGATCGATCCCGCCAATCGCTGAGAACGATTTGCTGCGCGGACAGTTTCGCGGCTATCGGCAGGAGCCGGGCGTTGCGCCCGACTCTCAGGTGGAGACGTTCGCTGCGCTGCGCCTAGAGATCGACTCCTGGCGCTGGCAGGGAGTGCCATTCTACATCCGTGCCGGAAAGTCGCTTCCTGTTACGTGCACAGAGGTGATCGTACGCCTTCGTGAGGCGCCGCGAATCTTTCCCCATTGCGAGGCGGTTGCCAATCAATTGCGGTTTCGCATCAGTCCCGAGATGACAATCGCCCTCGGCACGACGGTGATGGACAAGGATGATCGAGAGATTGGGGAGCAGGTTGAACTGCTAGCGAGCCGGCGCCCTGGCGCAAACGAGATGGATGCATATGAACGCGTGCTCGGCGACGCCATGAACGGCGACCGGACGCTGTTTGCGCGACAGGATTACGTCGAAGAAGCATGGCGAATCGTCGATCCAATATTGAAGAAAACGACACGCGTCTACCAATACGAACCTGGCAGCTGGGGACCCCGCGAAGTAGACGGGAATGTGGCGCCACCCGGCGGCTGGCAAAATCCGATAGTGGGGTGACTCTGAGCGAGGAGTGAGGCATGCAGATTGAAGTGCTTGTCGATCCTGACGCGGTCGCGGCACGGGCAGCGGCCTTGATCGCCGAAGAAGCACGCACCGCGGTTGCCCGACGCAAGCGCTTCGTGATGGCTGTCAGCGGCGGTCATACGCCGTGGATCATGCTGCGCGTGCTTGCCGGACAGGAGCATGTCCCCTGGAACAATATGCATGTGTTCCAGGTCGACGAGCGCGTCGCACCCCAAGGAGACGCCGACCGCAATTTCACGCATTTGCGCGCTAGCCTGCTCGAACGAGCACCGCTTCCTCCGGCACAGGTTTATCCGATGCCGGTGGAAGACACCGACCTCGGCGCCGCCGCCAAGCGGTACGCCACGAAGCTGGGCGAGATCGCGGGATCGCCGCCGACACTCGATCTTGTTCACTTGGGCCTTGGGCCCGATGGGCACACCGCCTCGCTGGTGCCGGGCGACGCAGTTCTTGGGAATACTGACATGACGGTCGCGTTGACTGGCGAATACCAGGGTCGCCGCCGTATGACGCTGACTTATCCGGTTCTCAATGATGCCCGCCGCATCCTCTGGGTCGTTACGGGTAGCGATAAGGCCAGGATACTCGCGCGCCTTCAGGCTGGCGATCACGAGATTCCCGCCGGCCGCGTGCGGCAGAACAACGCGCTGATCCTTGCCGATCTGGCAGCCACCGGATCTCGGCGGCAGGGGGCATAGATGGACGAACCCGTCGCGCAGGGCCGCAGTTTCCCACTGGGAGCCACACTTTGCGACGGGGGCGCCAACTTCAGCGTGTTCTCCAAGCACAGCACGGCTGTCGAACTGTGCCTGTTCGAGCGCGTGGATGCCGCAGAGCCCGCGCTCGTGATCGCGCTCGATCCGCACATCCATCGCACCTATCACTACTGGCACGCGTTCATCCCAGGCATCGCGCATGGCCAACTTTATGCGTACCGCGTGCATGGCCCGTACGACCCAGCCAACGGCCTGCGCTTCGACGCCAGCAAAACACTGCTTGATCCCTATGGAAAATGCGTCGTACGACCCATTGGGTATCGCCGAGAGGCGGCCTGCCAGCCGGGAGACAACGCCGCCGCGGCACTCAAGAGTGTCGTGATTGACTTGGGACTCTATGATTGGGAGGGAGATGCGCGACCGCGCCGACCGTTCGAGCGAACCGTCATTTACGAGATGCATGTCGGGCGTTTCACGCGACATCCTAACTCCGGCGTCGCTGCCCCTGAGCGGGGCACCTATACTGGATTGATCCGCAAGATCCCCTATCTGCAGGAGCTCGGCGTGACCGCAGTAGAGCTGCTGCCGGTGTTTGCGTTTGACGAACAAGACGCCCCGGCCGGACTCATCAACGACTGGGGCTACCAGCCTGTCTCCTTCTTCGCACCGCACCCCGGCTATAGCTCGCGCCAGACCCCTACAGAAGTTCTCGATGATTTTCGCGACATGGTGAAGGCACTGCACCGCGCCGGCATCGAGGTCATTCTCGATGTCGTCTTCAACCACACCACGGAAGGCGGCTCAAACGGCCCTACCCTCTGTTTTCGTGGACTCGCCAACCCGACCTACTACATTCTCAATAGCGACAAAGCGACGTATGCGGACTTTAGCGGCTGCGGCAACACGATCAACGCCAACGAGCCAGTCGTTCGCCGGATGGTCATCGATAGCCTGCGCCACTGGGTGCGCGAGATGCACGTCGATGGCTTCCGGTTCGACCTCGCTGCAATCTTGTCGCGCGACGAGCAAGGCCGGCCAATGCCTTCGCCTCCGCTGATATGGGACATCGAGACCGATCCCGTCCTCGCCAACGTCAAATTGATCGCGGAAGCGTGGGATGCTGGCGGTCTTTATGAGGTCGGCAGCTTTGTTGGCGATGCCTGGAAGGAGTGGAACGGCAAATTCCGCGATGATGTTCGCTCGTTCCTCAAGAGCGACGATGGCAAAGTGCGCGCGTTGGCTTATCGACTGACCGGAAGTCCCGATATCTACGCCTGGGAGGGACGTGAACCGGAGCAGAGCGTGAACTTCGTTACCTGTCACGACGGATTCACGTTGAACGATCTGGTCTCTTACAACACCAAGCATAACGAGGCTAACGGCGAGCAGAATCGCGATGGCTCTGACAACAACCTCAGCTGGAACTGCGGTTTCGAAGGACCGAGTGAGGAGCCCGAAATTGAACGGCTGCGTACGCGCCAGATGAAGAATTTTCTCGCGTTGACGCTGCTCTCGGTCGGCACGCCGATGCTGCTGGCGGGCGACGAGGTGCGCAGCTCGCAGCACGGCAACAACAATGCCTACTGTCGAGATGACGAATTGTTTTCCTTCGACTGGGCGCTGGTCGAAAAATACGCAGAGGTCTATCGATTCACCAAGCAGCTAATCCGATTTCGCCTGAGCCGGACTCTCCCGGCTGAACGTTTCGATATGACATTGCAGGAATTGCTGCGCACACAGCCGATCCAATGGCATGGAGTCAAACTGAACTTTCCCGACTGGAGTGAGAATTCTCACACCATTGCCGCGACTTCGGCGCTGCTCTGGGATCAGATTCTGCTCCACGTCATGATCAACGCCTATTGGGAATCCCTTGAATTCGAGCTGCCACCGCTCAACAAAATCTACCACCCGTGGCGACGATGTATCGACACGTATCTTGCACCGCCTGAGGACGTTTGCCCGCTCAAGGACGGTCCCATCGTGCCACCGGCAACGTATCGCGTGCAGCCGCGCTCGCTTGTGATCCTGTTCGCCCAAGCCCGCACCGACACCGCACATCCCATGCTGGCCGGAGGAAATCGACCATGACCGATGCCGAACTCGACCAACTCGCGATCAACACCATCCGCACGCTGTCAATCGACGCGGTGCAGGCCGCTAATTCCGGCCACCCCGGGACCCCCATGGCGCTTGCACCGCTCGTCTATACGCTCTGGAACCGGATCATGCGGTTCGATCCACAAGATCCGATCTGGCCCGGTCGCGACCGCTTCGTGCTGTCGAACGGCCACGCGTCAATGCTGCTGTGGTCGGTGCTTTACCTCACGGGCACGGAGGCGGTGAATGCCGAATACGAAACATTAGGCAGGCCTGCTGTTACTCTCGACGATATCCGGCATTTTCGCCAATTTGGAAGTCACGCGCCGGGGCATCCCGAATACCATTTGGTATCCGGCGTAGAAGCAACAACCGGTCCGCTCGGACAAGGTATTGCGACCAGCGTTGGCATGGCAATCGCGCAGCGCTGGCTCGCCGAGCGATACAACAAACCAGATTTTACCATCTTCGACTACGACATCTATGCGGTATGCGGAGACGGATGCCTGATGGAGGGCGTCAGCTCTGAGGCGGCGTCGCTCGCCGGCCACCTTGCCCTCGATCGACTGTGCTGGATCTACGACAACAACCACATCACAATAGAAGGCAGCACACGGCTGGCATTCACCGAAGATGTAGCCGTCCGCTTCACCGGCTACGGCTGGAATACAATTCACCTTAGTGACGCCAACGATATCGCGGGCATCGAGCAGGCCTTAGCGAGGTTTCGCGATACGAAAGGCCGACCGACGCTGGTGATACTCAACAGCCACATCGGATATGGCTCGCCACACCGCCACGATACCGCGTTGGCGCATGGCGAGCCGCTCGGTGTTGAAGAAGTCAAGCTCACCAAGCGTGCTTATGGTTGGCCCGAGGACTCTAGTTTCATGGTTCCTGATGGCGTTCGCGAACACTTCGCCTCCGGGATCGGCGTGCGAGGCGCCGAGGCCCACCGCAAATGGCAAGAGTTGTTCGCTGGGTACCGCTCGAAGTATCCGGCGCTGGCGACTGAGATCGACCAACTACAACAGCGCGAGCTGCCGGCGGGCTGGGACCGCGACCTGCCGGTATTGCCCGCAGATTTGAAGGGCGTTGCGGGTCGGGAGGTTTCGGGAAAGGTCCTGAACAGCCTGGCGCAGAATATTCCTTGGTTGATTGGCGGATCGGCCGATCTAGGCCCATCGACCAAGACGCTGCTGACCTATGAAGGCGCAGGCGATGTTCAGGCCGCCACACCGGGCGGCAAGAACCTGCATTTCGGTATTCGCGAGCACGCGATGGCTTCAATCCTGAACGGTCTGGCACTATCGAAATTGCGGCCGTTCGGCGCGACCTTCCTGATCTTCAGCGACTACGCGCGGCCTGCGATACGGCTGGCGGCGCTGATGGAATTGCCGGTGGTGCTCGTTTTTACGCACGATGCCATGGGTGATGGTGAGGACGGCCCGACACATCAACCAGTTGAGCAGCTTGCGTCGTTGCGCGCAATGCCGGGTCTCACGATGTTCCGGCCGGGTGATGCCAACGAAGTCGTGGAGGCCTATCGTTATGTCATGCAGCTTCGTCATCGGCCAGCCTTGCTGGCGCTGTCGCGCCAACCGTTACCGACGCTCGATCGCAGCAAATACGCGCCGGCGTCCGGGGTCGCACGCGGCGCCTACGTGCTTGCCGACGCACCTGATGGCAAGCCAGATATCATTTTGATTGCCACGGGCAGCGAGCTGAGTCTCGCGGCCGATGCCCATGAGAGACTTCGTTCAGAAGGCATCCGCTCGCGCGTGGTTTCAATGCCGTCCTGGGATGTCTTCGAGCGCGAACCGCAAACATACCGGGAGTCGGTTCTGCCCCCTGATGTCACAGCCCGCGTTGCGATCGAACAGGCTTCGACGTTCGGCTGGGAGCGTTACGTTGGCTCGACGGGTCGCGTCATTGGCATGCACACTTTCGGCGCTTCGGCCCCGCTAAAGGCCCTGCAGAAGGAGTTCGGATTTACTGTCGACAACGTTGTGACGACGGCCAAGGCACTGTTGCGGCCTGCGAAAGCTGCATAACCATGGACAACCTTGAAAAGCGCAAACCGCTATCGGCGGAGCACGCGCGACTTGAAGATTCGTCGCCGGATACGCCGGGTAACTGGAAGGCAATCGGGCCATACATCAGCGAACGCGCGTGGGGCACGGTGCGTGAAGACTACAGTGCCGATGGCCAGGCCTGGCAATATTTCCCGTACGAACACGCGCGCTCGCGCGCCTATCGGTGGAATGAGGACGGTCTTGCCGGCCTTTGCGATCGAGCGCAGCGCCTGTGTTTTGCTCTCGCCTTTTGGAACGGACGCGACCCGTTCCTGAAGGAACGTATCTTCGGTCTCGGTGGTCCGGAAGGAAATCACGGAGAGGACGCCAAAGAGTACTGGTGGTACGTTGACGCAACACCGACAAGCTCGTGGCTTCGTTGGCGTTACCATTACCCACAAGCGGAGTTTCCTTACGCGTTGCTTCGGCAGGAGAACGCAAAGCGCAACAAGAACGATCCGGAATTCGAGCTAATCGATACCGGTGTCTTCGACAGCGATCGTTACTGGCAGATTACGGCGGACTACGCCAAAGCCTCACCCGACGACGTGTGCATGCGCATCAGCGCGCGCAACGCCGGGCCCGATCCGGCTGAGCTTCACGTTCTTCCTACACTGTGGTTCCGGAATCGCTGGTCATGGGAGGCTGGCATCGCACGGCCAGTTATACGTGCCACAGCTAACGATGGAGGCGTTGGCGCGGTCGCGGACGAGGAACTGTTGGGCCGCTGGCGCTTGATTGCCGGGACAGATCCCGTCGGAAAACCGCCGTCGCTGCTATTTTGTGAAAACGAAACCAACGTTCGGTACCTGTATGGCGCCACCGATGAGCAGACACCCTATCCCAAGGACGGCATCAACGACCACGTCATCCACGGCGCACCGACGGTAAATCCTGCTGGACATGGCACGAAGATGGCGTGCTGGTATCACCTCGTCGTTGCTCCCGGTGAAACCGTCGAACTCAAGCTTCGCCTGGCGCGTGACAGGCCTGGCACTATTCCGAATCTCGGCGCAGATTTCGCGCGGACTCTCGCCGATCGTAGCCGCGAGGCCGACGAGTATTACGTAACTCATATCCCTGACGGCGCGAGTGACGATGAGGCTCAGGTCATGCGGCAGGCGTTCGCGGGAATGGTCTGGAGCCAGCAGTTCTACCATTATGATGTCGCGCGCTGGCTCGACGGTGACATCATACGGCCGCCCGAGCCTCGCAAATCCGGTCGCAATGCGGGCTGGCGCCATCTCAACAACCACGATGTCATCGCCATGCCCGACAAGTGGGAATATCCGTGGTATGCCTCATGGGACCTCGCTTTTCATTGCGTGGTGCTGGCGCACATCGATCCGTCGGCGGCGAAGCATCAAATGCTGCTGCTGGCGCGCGAATGGTTCATGCACCCGAACGGGCAACTGCCTGCGTATGAATGGAATTTCGGCGACGTGAATCCGCCAGTCCAGGCATGGGCCACGCTCGCAGTGTTCCAGATCGATGGTGGCACAGATTTCGATTTTCTGAGCCGTGCTTTTCAAAAACTCCTGATCAATTTCACCTGGTGGGTAAATCGAAAAGACGCTTGCGGCGACAACGTGTTCGAGGGCGGCTTTCTCGGACTCGACAACATCGGCCCGTTCGACCGATCGCAGATGTTGCCTAACGGCGATGTATTGGAGCAATCGGACGGCACCGCCTGGATGGCGAAGTTCTGTCTCAACATGCTGGAGATGGCACTGCGGCTTGCCCACCATCAGCCGACCTACGAAGACGTCGCGGTGAAGTTCTTCGAGCATTTTGCTGTGATCGCCGCCGCCATGGGCGAGCTCTGGGACGAACAGGATGGTTTTTTCTACGATCGGTTGCGCAAGCGCGACGGCTCGACTTTCACGGTGCGCGCGCGCTCGATGGTCGGGCTGCTGCCGATATTTGCGGCGGTACAGTCCGATGTGTCGCTGTGGGAGCGGCTGCCGATGTTCCGCAAACGCGCGCGCTGGTACATCGAAAACAAACCGGGCGTTAGGGAGTTCCTGCACACGATGCGGGCCGACGAGCGTCCCTGCCTGATCTCGCTGGTGAACAAGTCGCGCTTGCGGCGGGTCCTCGCGCGCATGCTCGACGAGTCCGAGTTCCTGTCGCCCTATGGGCTGCGCTCGCTTTCACGGTACCACCGCGAACATCCGCTTATCATCAACATGGACGGACATGTCGCTCGTCTCGACTATGAGCCAGGCGAATCGCGGACTGGGCTGTTCGGCGGCAATTCGAACTGGCGCGGACCGATCTGGTTTCCCCTTAATTTTCTTGCAATCGAGTCATTACGACATCTGCACACCAGCTTCGGGGACGATTTTACAGTTGAACTGCCGACGGGATCTGGCACGCAGGCGAACCTTCAACAGGTGGCCGAAGAGCTCGAGCGCCGACTACTCAAGCCGTTCCTGCGCGACGCCGGCGGCCACCGGCCAGCGTTGGGATCAAATCCCCGCTTCCAGCGTGACCCGGCCTGGCGCGATTCCTTGCTGTTCCACGAGTATTTTCACGGCGAAACCGGCGAAGGCCTCGGGGCCTCGCATCAGACCGGCTGGACAGCTCTGGCCGGCGCGCTCGTGGCTAACCGGCGTTCCTAGTTGTTACACTGGTTACATCGGTTACAGCGTTGCGCTCGCCGCGCTATTCGTGTCACCGGTCTGGCCGCGAACTCGGTGACGGCCGCGGCTCGGCTTCGCTCGGCGGCTTGCCCCAACTCGATCTTCTCAGCATTATTGACAGGCTTCTACATCGTAGAGGAAGTGATCATAGGAAGTGGCACGGTAGGAGCGACAGTATCCCTGTGATCGATGGGGGGAGTTTGGAGGGAATACTGGTTGTCGGAATTATCATGTTTGTCTGTTTAATGCCGTTCTTCGCCCTGAGAGAAGTTGGCAGAGTCATCGGTGATGACAAGTTGTACGAGCTATATTTTTCGTGCAACGGACCAAGTATGCTCGCTGCACTCGGTTGAGTGATTCAGCACCCTACCGCTGTGCTCACGCGCGCGGTAATCAGTCCATCTTCTTGTTGGAAGGCGTCAATCTAACCGCATCTGTCGCAGTCGCCCTCGGTACGGCCGTATAAAGGAAGCTTTCGTAATATCGTTGTAACGCGAAGCGCGTAAGCACGCCGATGGCCGACGCAAGCGGCACGGCAATTAAAAGGCCGACGAACCCGAACGGGTAGCCGAATGCGAACAGCGCAAACATGATCCAGACCGCGTCGGCCGACGAAATAGAGCGGTGAGTAGGCCGATCCAGGCAGCGTGTCAGGGAGCGATCGCCCGCTGCACCTCTGCAAGGGCTTGCTCGCAGGTGCTCTTATCGTTGGCGAGGTCTGCTTTGCGAGCACGAGCCATCGCAACCTCGATCGCCTTCACCTGGTCTGACGACACTTCACCGAGCTTGCCTTCGGCGGCGGCGATCGAACCCGGTGTTGGCTGACGATGCATTGTGGCTGCCGTGCTCTCCCGCGCGCTCGGGCCAGCGGCGGCCTTAGCTTCGAGCCTGGCGTCGACACGCGACTGCATGAGGTCGATATCTTGCGAACAAGGGCCGGCGTAACCAGCAACCGGTGACATCGCGAGCGCCACGGCGCTCAGAACCAGTAATCGTCGGAGAATCATGACTTGGTCTCCTGGTATGGGCGCCGGGAACTGGAGCGGTTCTCGGGGGTAAGCGGGCGCCCCTCTATTCGCGACATTTCCCCTGCGCTGCGGAATTCGGTCGCTATCGGGGCATAGCGGACACATGGTCGCGCTTGTTGCCGGCTCGACCTTGGTCGCGGATGACCCATTTCGGACATCGGCGATCTTATTTTTGCCAGCTTCTGCAGCCCGTGATCACTGAGTTCGGCAAATCGATTGTGGACTTCCCAAACATCAAGCGTGTGGCAGGCGGAGCCTCCAACGATCAGATTCCGAATCTTTCAAAACCCCGAAAATCCTGTGCCCTATATGGATTTAAGAACCGCACCGAACCATGGGGGCATGGAGGACTGATCGAGGTCGGTACCCGGACCGCTTTAGCAAACCCAACGCCACTTAATTCCTTTTGATGTTTTAACCTGGCGGCGCCTCGGGTTCGGACACGTTGCATTCATAGGATTTTTAAAGACCTGAGAATAAGCATAAGCGTCACGGGTTGCTGTCGTGTTAGTATCTTTGCTTTGAGCAACTACGGGGGTCGAGATCACCCCCAGAACGAGGGACGCTCCAACATAAAATGCGCTATTTCGGTTTCTTGACATGGGATTCTCCATTTTGGTTTTTATTCGTAGGAGACACGCGAAGGCATGGCCAGATCAATAGTCGAGAAAATTAGTATGCCCGCCAGCGGGTCCAAAAAACAATAGCGAAAGCATGTCCGTTCCTGATGATGTGGACGGCTCCTCCAGCGGGCACGCGAGTGCCATGGATTTGGGAGCTGCTAGGGCTCCCACGATCTGGAGGAGCTACCCATGCAAATGGTCACGACAATCGGACTGGACATTGCGAAGTCGGTTTTTCAGGTTCACGGCGTTGATGCCGGCGGACAGGTGGTGATCCGCCGTCAGTTGAAGCGTCGATACGTGCTGGCATTTTTTGAGAAGTTGCCTCCGTGCCTGGTGGACATAGAGGCTTGCGCGTCATCCCATCACTGGTCCCGTGAGCTGCAGTCGTTGGGGCATACGGTGCGATTGATGCCTCCAGGCTCCGCCCGGTCACTGGGTCGTGACGTGCGATTTAGGGCGGATCGAGGCGCGGCTTGTCGCGTGGATATGCGGTGAGCAGACGCTCTTGCAGGAGTTCGCAAAGAAGCTCGATCCCTACAACCAACTTGCCAGCGCGATCTTTGGGAGACCGGTCAACCGCAAGCTCATCGGCACCATCGACGAGATCATGGGCTTCATCGGCAAGACCGGCATTCTTGGCCTCGGCTATGGCTGCGGCAAGGACAAGTTTGATGGCATGGTGATCCGCTCTGCCCGAGCGCAGGCCGTAGATATCTCACAGATTTATAATCGTGCCGTTGGTGATCACGCATGGAAAACATATCGTGACCGCTATCCGAAAATTCCCAAGGGCTGGTACACGCTCGATGACGCGGTGAAACACATTTGGTCAACCAAAGTGTCGCAGCCGTTCAAGTTTGGTCCTGTCGAAATCTCCTACGGCAAGGTGATGCTCCCGAGTGGGTTGCCGCTTGAGTACGCCGACCCGCAAGTCCCGATGGCCGGCTACAAAAGCTACACTTACCGCTACGGTAACACGCGCCACACGCTCTACGGCGCGAAGCTCCTCGAAAATATCGTGCAAGCGTTGGCTCGCATCATCGTGATGAACGCAGCGCTTCGCATTCGCGATCGAGGCAAAGGTCGCCCGTGTCCGTGGGCGTACAGATTTGTGCATCAAGCGCACGACGAGCTGGTGTTCATCGTGCCCGACACCGAGATAAACGAAGCCGTAAGGATTATACACGCGGAGATGGTGCGGCCTCCTTCGTGGGGCAAAGACATCCCGCTTGTTGCCGACATCGGCAAAGGCGCTTCATACGGAGAAGCGAAGTGATCCCCACCACTCCCCAACGCATTTATTTAGCCGGGCCGATGCGCACCATCCCCGAGTTCAATTTCCCCCGCTTCAATGCTGTCGCCAAGGCGCTACGCGCGCAAGGCCACTACGTGTTCAATCCCGCCCAGCGCGATACTGAGCGCCATGGCGGCGTTGATATTTCATCCGGCAACATGGACGGCTCCATCGAGAAGGCGAAAGCGCAGCATGGGTTCAGCCTGCGTGAAGCGCTTGGCGACGACCTCGATTTCATCTGCAAGAAAGGCTGCACGCTCCTTGTCCTGCTCCCGGGATGGGAGAAGAGCGACGGTGCCCAATCCGAATGGCGCACTGCCATTGCCCTCAAGAGTGAGGGCGTGGAGATCGAATATCTCTCAGAAGCCCAGACGCGGCTCTTGGAGCGTGCCGCTGAGCTTATGGAGGATGCAGCGTAATGGGCGAGATCAGAGACGCAGTATTTGAGAGGATCGAGGACCAACACGTGCGCGCGAATAATAAAGCGCCGCCGGCGGCGCCGTCGCGCCTCATTGAAGGCGATAGCAACTACCGGAAGAAATTTCCGCTGTGCTCTGGTTTCCTCGACTACTTCCCCGATGCCGTGGCCGAAGCGTCGCATGTGTCGTGGATGGGCAACGAAAAGCACAACCCCGGCGAGCCGATGCACCACGCACGCGGCAAGTCCAGCGATCATGCCGACTGCATCATGCGGCATCTTATGGAGCGCGGCGGGTTCGACATCATCGTCATCAACGGTGTCGAGCACCGCGTTCGTCACAGCGCCGCGTTGCTGTGGCGCGCTGCTGCGCTCTGTCAGGAAGAGATCGAGCGAGAGAAAAACTTTCCGCTGCCTCGGGGCGCGAAAGCGTAACACCAGGCAAAACGTGAGCGCCCGTTACCGCGACGGTAACAGGCGCGCACCCTCGAACCAGGAGCGCGCATGTCGCAAAGTTATGGCCCACCCGGCGCACTCGGCGCCCAGAGTGCATACGGCCCACCGCCACTGCCCGTACAGCGATGGATCGGGCTCACCGTTGCCGAAGCGGCGGAGCTTGCGAAGGCAGGCGTCAAAGTTGAGTTGGCTGGGAAGGTGACGATCGACACCACGCCGCCGCCGATGCAGCAACCGCTTCATCATGGATGCGGCAACGATATCTCGCACGGCATTCGCGAGCGCTGGATACAGTCAAAGCGCGCGAAGCGGACGGCGATGAACGATGGCGGCGACTTCATGCGCGTTCCCGAGCTTTGTGCGTTCCAGCACGGTGACAAGGTGTACGTCTTTGTCTACGGCGGCAACGCACCTCCCGAAGTGATCGAAGATGACGCGGCGATCTATCCGAGCGATGCGTTGCTCGCGCGCATACATTTGATGATGCAACATGCAAGATGAAATGACGAGAGCGCTTGACGCTTTGCATTTGTCGCAGCAATTAGAAAGCGACATCGCTGAACAGCGATTGCAGCTTCAAGCCCGACAAGGAATTGCGCGCGAGTTTGATCCGAACTTCTCGGAGTATTCGAGCGAGTGGCAGACAACGTTGGAGCAGTTACGTGGGAAAGAAATTCTTCTCAAGCACCAGAACGCAGCCTTCGTCAGCACTGCGCATACGCAACTATCGCGCACGTTCAATCCTGATCATGTCGATGCTGGCGTCGAGCAAGCCATTTCTCCGGAAGAGCGTGCACGGCGCGACGCGTACAGGAAGAACTACATCAAAAACTGGTCCGTGGATTGAGATGGACGCTCTGCTTGAGCTGGACGGCGGCGCTTCAAAACTCGCTTCCGAGCGTGTGCGCCAACTTACCGCCGCGGTAACGGAGAGCGCGCGATGAAGATCGAGGGTATTGCGGCGAAGCCGAAGGAGTGGGCGTGGAGTTACTCCAAGCTCAAGAACTACGAGGTTTGCCCGAAGCGTCACTATGAGGTCGATGTTCTCAAGAACTACGACGACAGCGTCGACGCGAGCGGCAAGAAGAACGAGCACATCGACGAGGGCAACCAAGCGCACGACGCGCTGGCGAAAGCTTGCCGTGACGCGCTGCCGCTGCCGGAGAAGTTCAAGCACTATCAGATTTGGGTTGACAGGGTTCGCAGCGGTCCGGGCGAACTGCTTGTGGAGCAGAAGTATGCGATCACTCGTGATTTTCGCGCTACGACTTATTTTGGACGTGACGTTTGGTACCGTGGCATTGGCGACATTGTTCGTATCGATGGCCCGGTTGCTCTAGTCCTCGATTGGAAGACAGGCAAAATACTCGAAGACAGCGTGCAGCTGATGCTGATGGCGCAGTGCCTGTTCTCGCACTTCCCCCAGCTGAAGCGCGTGCGCTCCGAGTTCGTCTGGCTCAAGGACGAGTGCACGACGCCCGAGGTGTTCACCCGGCAGGAGATCGCCGATGCGTGGGTGGAGTTGCTGCCGCGCGTGAGCACCCTGGAGAGCGCGAGCAAGAGCCTCACATTCCCGCCGAAGCCGGGACCGTTCTGCAAGAAGTATTGCCCGGTCGATAGCTGCCCGTTCTGGCGGAAGGGCACGCGCTGATGGGCGGTGATCTTGGGAGTGAGTATGGCTCGTGGGAGTACGTGCCGAAGTGGCACCCTGCACGACTGTTAGGGTACGACATTCGCCGGCTGATCACAGAGTATTCGATGTTTCATCACGAGCCGGACTGGACGCACTGGCGCTACGGTCGATCACGCAAGGTGGCACGCGAAATGCTTCGTAGTCAGTACGCCGAAACTCATGTGACCGGACAGATCGACTGGCAGAAGAAATTAGTGTGGAACGGCAAACGATGGATTGGTCTCGACGAGCAATAGGAGGACCCTTTGATGATGGACTTTCTGAACTGGGGTGGTGAGCACCCGTGGTTGTTCTTCTTTCTGCTGGCGTTCGCGGCCTCTGCCTGTCACGGCATTGGACACATCGGCAGCACGCGTTATGTCGTGAAGAAGGAAGAGGACTGATGACCCTTGAAGAGAAAATTCGAGCTTACGCCGCGAAAGGCGAACTGGTGCATCTTTCACTGGCCTTCAGCAACGGAGCGTATGATTGCCGATACGCTGCCGCATCTCCTGCAGGTGGCTATTCCATGGGATCAAGTGACGATCCTGTCGAAGCCATCGAAAAAGCGTTCAAGGCCGCGCCGATCAAGACGCCGCGCGTGAGCAAGCGCGATACCGCCACGGTAACAGAGCCGAGCGATCTCAGCGGCATGCCTGACGGCGTTGAGCCGAGCGATCTGCACGGCCTCCCCAACGACTGGACTTCACCATGAGTACGATCAAGCGATCAATGTCCGTTCGTCCAAGTCCAATAGATGTAGACGGAGTGGCGATACCTCGTCATCCAAACCGTAACGATATGAGATGGGAGGGACCCGATTGGAGTTGTTCAAGGAAATGGACCGGCCCGTGGGGATATAGTCGCCCGCGTGACGAACAGCACTGAGTATCGTCCCGGCTGGCTTCTGACAAAAGCGAAGGTGGACGCCCTGATCAATGACGGCTGGACTGTCGCGGTTTTATCGAGAGTGTAATGACGAAGCCTCTGCCATTCACTGAAGCGTCCCTCGCTCGCGCCATTCGTGGCGTGGAGCGCGCTGGGCGTTTCGTCGTAGGAGTTAAGAGCGACGGCACGCTGCTGGTTAGCCTTAAACCGCTGGACACTCTTCCCCTTATGCCACAGATCGAGCAAGGTATCCCGGCCTCCGAATGGGAGGACCAACGGGTATGATCGACATGGACTTCGACTACCTCGAATACAATCCAGACCGACATGGCAACGTGCGGCTCTACGTTCGGCGCAACGGCAAGCGTGTCCGGCTGCGCGAGAAGGAAGGCACGCCAGCGTTCGCCAAGGAATACGTCGCTGCTGTCGAGAAGCTGGCGCCGGGAGCGCCCGCGCATGTTACCGCCCCGGTAACTCACCCGAAGGACACGTTCGGATGGCTCGTCGCGCTCTACTTCCAGGGTCGAGGTGCCGGCGAGTTTCTGACGCTGGACGCGGATAGTCGGACGCGACGGCGCAACAGCCTCGAAGCCTGTCTGCAAATTCAGCTCAGTGACACCAACCCCAGTCCGATGGGTAACTGTCCGCTGAAACACCTGTCGGCGCAGAAGATGAAGCGCATCATCGAGACGAAGGACGGCCCCGGCGCGCGGACCAACCTCCGCAAGCACCTGTCAGCGCTCTGCTCGTGGTCGGTCGAGAACAATTATCTGCCGTCCAACCCGGTGCGCGACATCAAAGCTGGACGGCGCGTCAAGGGCGGCGGTTACTACACTTGGACCATCCCCGACGTGCAGCAGTTCCTCGCCTATCATCGAGAGCAACCGGCGCGGCAATCGCGCAAGGCGGTCCTTGCACTGGGTCTGCTCCTGTTCGCCGGCACGCGACGGCAGGACATGATCGCACTCGGCAAACAGCACTGCCGCGGTACCAAGCCGGGTGTGCTCGGCGACTGGATACAGTACGTCCCGAAGAAGACCATCAAGGTGCGACGGCAGGCATCGCAGAAGCCCCTGTTGCCGGTGCTCAAGGACATCATCAACGAGTGCGCTGATGTGCTCGGCAACATGACGTTCCTCGTAACTGAGCAAGGCAAGCCGTTCAGCGAGAACGGGATCGGCAACTGGTTCAGGGACCGCTGCGACGAGGCTGGGCTGCCGATGTGCACGGCGCACGGATTGAAGAAGGCCGGCGCTACCATCGCAGCAGAGAACGGAGCCACGACGCGCCAGCTGATGGCCATGTTCGACTGGGACACGCCTGATATGGCGGAGGTTTACACGCGTGCAGCTGAGCAGAAACGGCTCGCCGGTGAGGGCATGATCCTGATCTCGCTGGACCGAAGTGAGAACAAAGACTGCTACACCTTTGAGCCCGCGACTGCTACACCGCAAGAAAAAGAAGGAAAATCAAATGGATAATTTTAGGGTGGTGGGCGCACCAGGGCTCGAACCTGGGACCCGCTGATTAAGAGTCATTTGAGAGACAAGCAGATTCAACATCAATTCTGACAGTTTCCCCTTTCGTTCGGGCATTGAACGGAAAGGATAATTTAGAAATGTCAGAACAGACGGGACGGTCCTCGCCGTCCCTAAAAATGCGAAGGGCCGCCCTTGAGCGAGGCGACCCCAATTCGCAAGAGAAGAATTTCCACACCGAAAACTTTAAGTCAGACGTCCTTGAATTTCAAGCGCTGACACTGCGCCGGCTTTACTTTTTTGCATACGACACCGCTCGCGTCGTCGCGCACCTCGCATTTGGGGGTAGCGCGATGAGTGGTCGTCGATCCCGAGACAAGGGCAATCGTGCCGAGAGGGCGATCGTCAAGCTCCTGCAAGATCGTGGCTTCGCTGCCGAGCGCGTCCCGTTGTCGGGATCTGCCGGCGGGTCCTACGTCAGCGACATTACCGTGTCGGTGCTGAACATCGACCGCACCGTGGAAGTGAAGTGTCGCGCTAATGGGTTTCGCGAGCTTTATCGCCGGCTGGTCGATCGGGACATCCTGATCGTCAAAGCCGATCGCGCCGAGCCGCTTGTCATTCTGCCGCTCAAACTTGCCGCCGAGGTCGCGGCAAAGGCGGGTGCGCGATGAATGCGCATGTCAAACCAACCTCGCCGCTCGCCGTCACCGATCCGAAAATCCGCAAGGAACTCCAGCTTGCTGGACTGCGCTTCGCTATCAGCCGGGCTCGTTGGCTCGAGAGCGAAGCAAAGCAAATCGGCACTGATCTGAAATCGGGAAAGATCACTTCGGACGAGGCGGACGAAAAGTTGGCAGAAATGGGAGTGTTGGATCTTGTGTACCCCGAACTGATGAAGGGGGATCAATGACCCCGGCAAAGTTCGAATTATTGAATAACCACCAGCTCGAAACTGTCACAGAACGAAAAGACGCTGGTCTGCCGGCGCCGATATTTGCGACGCCCTACATATGGAAAGATGCGTCCAGCCTTCCCCTTCGCGAATGGGTTTACGGGCGTTTATTAATCCGGAAGTTCGTCACCGCCACGGTTGCTCCCGGCGGTGTCGGAAAATCATCTCTTGGTGCGGTCGAGTCTTTGGCGCAGGTTTCCGGCAAGAACCTGCTCGGCGTTTTTCCGTCGCGACAATTGCGGGTCTGGCTATGGAATCTCGAAGACCCTCAGGAAGAAACCGAACGAAAAATTCAGGCCGCGGCGATGCACTATCGGCTGACCTCGGCGGATATTGGCGATCGGCTATTTGTCGATAGCGGACGCGACCAGCCTCTTGTCATCGCCACAACAACCCGCGCCGGTGCGATGATAGCTCGCCCCGTCGTCGATAGCCTCATTGCCGAGATCATCGAGCGCAAGGTCGATATCATCAAGATCGACCCGTTCGTCTCATGTCATGAGGCCAGCGAGAACGATAACCAGGCGATGGACCTGATCGTCAAGGAATGGGGCAAGGTCGCAGATCGCGGCAATTGCGCTGTCGAGCTCTACGACCACACCCGGAAAATGGGCGGGACCGAAACTGAAGTCACCGCCGAGTCATCCCGGGGCGGCAAGGCAAAGACCGACGCGTGTCGGATAGTCCGCGCCATCAACAGGATGACCAAGGAGGAAGGGGCTCGAGCCGGAATCGAAAATCACCGGCTCTATTTCAAAACCTTCAACGACAAGGCCAACCTTCAGCCTCCAGCCGACAAGTCGGATTGGTTCAAGCTGGTGAGTGTCGATCTGGGTAATGGACCGCCAAACGGACCAGGCGACAGCGTCGGGGTTGTCACGCAATGGGAGTGGCCAGATCCCCTCGCGGGAATGACAGCCGCCGACTTCGATAAGGTCGCAGCCGTAATCCGTGCCGGCAGGTGGCGGGAAAGCCCTCAGGCAACGGCATGGGTTGGCAAGGCGGTGGCAGAGGCGCTGGACCTGGATGCCGAGAACAAGGCCGACAAAGCCAAGATCATTGGAATGCTCAAGGTCTGGAGGGCGGCTGGATCGCTAATCGTGGTCGAGGACAAGGACGAAAACCGCATCATGAAGAAGTTCATCGAGGTGAAAGAGGATGCGTGATTTGCAGCACTCCACTGCCGCAGCGGAACGCTGCAGCGCTACACCCCACACCCCTAAGGGGGTGGTGGTGCAGCAGATGCATTGCTTCACTTGCAGAACCGTTGCAGCGCCTCAGGTGCAGCAGGTGCAGCACTATGGAACATGACGTGAATGAACAGGGAAACAGGGATGCACCACGACGCCGGCTCAAGGGAAGCACCGGCAATCCCAGGCGGCAACAAGTGGCGATAAACAACGATTAGCGATGCCCAGGAGGTGGAATGATGAAGCTTAAAGATGAGAAGCCTAAGGGAGGCGATCAGACCGCAATAAAGTTGAGTCTCGGTGCCAATAAACCAGAGGGCAAGTTTAAATTGCTGGGCGGCAGTCAAGCGGACCAATGGAACAATAGGCTCAACAATCTCACCCTCAACGCGCTGCCGATCGCTCACTCGAAAAACAAGGAAAGCGTCACCGCTGCCTGCGAGGCCGTCTCTTACGGTGTGATGGATATGGCGCCGGCTGATCCCGTCGAGGGAATACTGATCGCGCAATTGATGGCGGCTAACGAGGCATCGCTGGCGCTGTATCGGAAGGGCTGGCAGAACGTGCCAGAGTATTTCGACGCTGGAACGAAATTTCTTCAGCTCGCCGACAAGGCCGCCCGCACCGTCATGATGCTGACGGAACGTCTCGATCACCACCGAGGCCGAGGGCAGCAACAAATCACCGTTAAGCATGTGACCACCAACAACGTCACCGCGGATCAGGCGATCATTGCCGATAGCGTCACCACCGGCGCCGGTCGCAATGTCGCATCTCCTGCGCTCCTGGCTGCCAGTTCCGGGACGCCTATGCCAATCCTCGATGAGATAAAGCGACCTGATCCGGTGAGGGTGGGGAGGGTTCAGAAAACGAAATGAGCGACAACCCCATGCACCGATGCAATGCCGCTCCGAGGTGCAGAGCTAAATCCAAGCGCACTGGCCTGCCCTGCCGATCACCCGCAGTGAGGGGCTATCGTGTTTGTCGGATGCACGGCGCCCGCGGCGGCGCACCGAAAGGAGAGAAGAACGGCAATTTCCGGCATGGCGGCCGGACGAAAGAAGCCACCAGCGCGAGGCGCTATATCAACGAACTTGCCCGTCTCTTGCGAACGGACATTAAGTCGGGTAGTTAGCGTGTTACTCGTGGGTGGGCAACAATTTGAACTGCGCCGGTATCCGCTTGGCTCCAGTCTGTGCAATCAATCCAAGAGCGGATTTTCGACCAACTGCCTTTTCCCATATTTGAGCAAATCATTGAATGCCTCGATGGCCAGGGCATTGATAGTGGTGTCCCGCTCGACTGCCAGCATCCGAAGCGCTCGCCAGCCCGCTACGCCCAACGTGCTTCCGATCATCCGCGAGGCACAGAAGGCGGGCGCACGGACCTTGAGGGAGATTGCGGAGGCGCCCAACGCCCGAGGGATCGCCACGGCGCGCGGTGGGCAGTGGTATGCGCAATCGGTCGCTTCCTCGAGCGCGCATAGGGAAAAATGGGTCCCCTTTCGGCTCGCGCGCAGCCGGCAATGCCGGTGATCGGCTTCATGAGTGGCCGATCGGGAAGTCCGTAGAAGGGCATTTGCTGACTCAGGGAAGCCCCGTGGTGAGTCAAAATTCCCAGCGATGGGGCACATCAGCGATCCACTGGTCGGCAAGCGGCAGGGTTGCTGTTTTGAACCGGCTCGCCGTTTATCCCTATCAGCCCTGCTACTAGCATTCGACCGCTTCCTTCGCGCTGGACCCCCATTGCGATAGGGTAGAGCGGCCCTGGCGCGGCCCCAACTCCGCGACGGGGCCGTTTCTTATTTGCTCCATCAAGCCACAGGGAGCCGGTGAATTCTGAGTCATCGGCTGAGGATAGCGTGCATTGCTCCTGGTTCTGACTTGATCTCCCATACCCGTACTCCAAGCTGCTGGAATTCCCGGACGGGAGTACAAATTATGAGATTTATTTTATTGGTTGGATTGCTGAGCTTAACAGCTTGTGCAGTTTTGGTGACTGCGAACCTTCGGAACCTGAATCGAAAGCCCCGCATGTCGTCACCGGGAGACCGAAAAAACGTGGTCGAACTTCGGCGAGTCATCTCCAGAAATCCTTGAAGCGATCCGGTGACAACTCGGTGTGTCATGTGGCTATCGTAATTTCTCCGGTGTTGCACTTTTGGTTCAGCCGGCGGACTGCGACTCATCTATCCTCAGCCTCATATTTGAAAATCGGCGAGCGCAGCGAGACAACGCCATGCTCTTTTATTTCCTCGTCCCCTGGATTCTGGTTACCCTCTTCTTGTCCTCGCCGCTGCCCGATATACTCCGCGGCCGCAATACCGATGCCGGTATCCGCTAGCCAATGGCCACGCGATTGGGCCGTGTCGTTGCTCACTTGCCCCAGATAGTTCGGATGCGCTTGTCAGCTACCGCAGTGTAGATGACGGTGTTCGCGATCGAGCGATGGCCCATAAAGGCCTGCAATGTCCTTGTATCGACTCCGCGTGCCGCCAGGGCGTATCCGGCAGCATGCCGCAGCATGTGGGCATGGATCGGGAAAGGCAGCTTAGCGGCCTCGCCAAGCCGTTCTATGAGCTTCTGAGCGCCGTCGACCGACAGCGGCGCCTTACGCTCGGACAGAAACACGAAGTCTGAGTGCGGATGCTCCCGACGAAGCGCCCTCAACAGCCGCAGCTCGTCACCCTGCAAACCGTGGTTGCCAGGCGTACCGTTCTTGGCGCGGGTAATGTGGATGGTCGCGGTGTCAAGGTGGATTTGCTGCCAGCGCAGTCCAACCAGTTCACTAACCCGCAACGCATGCCGGAATGCCATTAGGATCAGCAGCCGGTCGCGGATCGGATTGCGGCTGTCACCCGCGGCGACGACCAGCTTGTCGATCTCGCTTTCCGTCAGGTACTCGCGCTGCCGATAATCAGCGTTCTTGGCCCGACCTCCACGAACTGTCGGCTTTTCAGATCGTGAGGCCGTAATTGGATGACCGTATTCATTGGCAAATTCCCCCCGTGAGCAAATCAACTGTCTATGAATATATTGACGACAGCTGTAAAGGGCTATCATTTGATCTCCACCAGGCAGCAGGTGCAGCAACACAGGGACGTGAACCAAAATCCCCGCAACTCCTGCGTGACGATTCCAGTTTACTTGGCAGGAGACAAGCCATGTCAGCTCTTCTTATTTGCGTGGCGGCTTGGTTTGCACTCGACGCTGCTATCTTTGCCGTCCTGATGCTCCGGCCTGATCGACGAGATAACGATGCATGGGCGGATGAAGTGCATGGGCGGCCGAGCCCGATAGTTAGGGCTACGCACTGAAGAGGCCTATTTGCTGTCCACGGGCCAGCCATCAGTGCCCGCAGATCTTTCTCGATCGCTGCGAACACAGCTTGAGTATCCTCGACGCTTGCTGCCACTTCTTTCGGCAGAACCCGCGCCATCACCTCAAGGATCTTCTCCGGATTGGTGATCGCCAACACGGTCGACAATAGCGTCGCCCTCAGCTTCCCACTTCTTCCACAGGCTCTCCAGGAACGACTCCTCAATCTTCGAGCGCGCTCAAACCGGACTTCCTGCAGGGTTCCACTCTGGCCCGGCTTTCAAAGGTGAGCTGGCCCTTTTGTAAATTCACTTCCGGTCGGCCAAGGGAATGTCTGGTCCGGCACCCCAGAAGCGGACATCAGTGCAGAATGATCGAGGTGCTAAGGGCCGCTTGTGGACTCATGCATCGCGACGCGCCGACTACCGTGCTTTTTGCCGGAATATTTCTGACCGGCTTTGGTTCGTCCTACTATCATCTAGATCCGAACGACAGCACCCTGTTTTGGGATCGGCTGCCGATGACCATCTGTTTCGCCGCCATCCTCTCCGCCGTCGTCGAGGAGCGCGTCGATGCGTAAGCGGGCGCGATGCTGTTGCGGCCGCTGCTGGCCATCGGCATTTTCAGCCTTTTGCTATGGCGTTGGACCGACGATTTGCGGCTTTATGCTTGGGCGCAGTTCCTTCCTTTTCTCGCCTTGGTCCTGATCCTGCGGCTGTTTCCGCCGAAATATACCGGCACAAGCTATTGGGTGATCGCTGCGGCGCTGTATGCGCTCGCCAAATTATTGGAATTCCTTGACGAGAAAATCTATTCGCTCGGCTCAATTGTGAGCGGGCATACACTCAAGCACCTCGCCGCGGCCGCCGCCAGCCTCGCAATCCTAAGACTTTTACAGACCCGCCGACCGGTCGCACCATAATTTCTCGGCTGGAGCGGTCGATCTGAAATACTGGTTTGGGTCAGCCCCTTTGGTTTTGCGCTTGGCGACACGCCGGAGCGCGGCACGTTTTGGAACCGTCTGGCAGAACCGCTATGCTTGGCGAAAGACAGCTGGAAGGGTTCTGCCAAGCGCCTGGCCGGAGAGTAGCTGAATGAAAACGATGTCCCAAAGGATATTCATCGCGGCGCTGGTTTGGTCTCCAGCCTTCAATCAATCGACACTTGAGGATTTCCGCTAGTTCCCTTGGGTAGGCGAAGAGCCGCAGCGATCTGATGAGCAATATTGCTCAAACTGAAATTGGGCTTAGAATAGAAGGTGACTCTGGCTTCGTTGGGGCTGTTCGCAGTTCGCAATCGCGGTCCATCAATCATATTTAGCCGTTGGGCGGTTGCCGCACGAGTGCTTTTTTTGCGAAGAGGGATCTAATGACCAACGACGCCGCTAAAGCAGCCGTCACTCACGATCCCATCCTTGTCGACCTTGCGTTGCAGGGCGGTGGCTCGCATGGGGCATTTACTTGGGGCGTTCTCGATCGTCTGCTCGAGGAACCGTGGCTTGGAATCGATGGCATTTCCGGCACATCAGCGGGGGCGATGAATGCCGCGGTGCTTGTCGATGGTCATGCCAAAGGCGGGGCCGCGGGTGCCCGGGCAGCTCTAGAGAATTTTTGGCGCCGCGTCTCCGAGGCGGCTCGCTTCAGTCCTCTGCGGCGCGGCCCCCCTCGATGTGATTCTCGGCCGCTGGACGCTGGACTCTTCGCCCATCTATGTCGCCATGGATCTCATGTCTCGCCTGGTTTCGCCCTATGACTTGAACCCGATGGGCAAAAATCCATTGCGTGCAATTCTGGCCGAAACAATCAATTTCGAGCGGCTGGCGCATGCACCGACGAAACTCTTCATCACGGCAACCAATGTCCGGACCGGCCGCGGTCACGTGTTCAAGAACAACGCTGTTACGCCGGATGTTCTGCTCGCCTCCGCCTGTCTGCCCACCATGTTTCAGGCTGTGAAGATTGACGGCGAGCCCTTCTGGGACGGAGGCTATTCTGGCAATCCCACGATCACGCCTCTCATTCGAGAGTGCAAGTCACAGGATACCATTCTCGTTCAGATCAATCCGGTTGAACGCGAGAGTTCGCCGCGTTCCGCCTCAGAGATTCTCAACCGACTCAATGAAGTGTCCTTTAACGCGGTGCTGCTCAAGGAGCTGCGCATGATCGCCTTGCTTCGGCAAGTCGCCGAGCCGGGCAACAGCGAGGGCGCGCAATGGGCCGGCATGCGCATCCACCGCATTGCGAGCGAGATACTGACGGAGCTCGGCGCGTCCTCCAAGCTCAACGCGGAATGGGAATTCTTCTCCTTGCTGCGGGATGAGGGGCGAAGGTCGGCGCAAGTCTTTTTGGAGAGCCATGCATCGGATCTTGGACGCCGCTCCCACCCATTCGTCAGATCTGTTCTAACAAGACATCAAGATCCAAAGTGCTGCGCTCGCGGAGGCCCGCAAGCTCAAATGCCCGGTCCTCGTTGCCAAGCTGGATCGTCTATCCCGTGACGTGCATTTCATCAGCGGTTTGATGGCGCACAAAGTTAGCTTCATCGTTGCCGAACTCGGCGCCGACGCCGATCCGTTCATGCTGCAACTGTACGCAGCGCTTGCTGAAAAGGAACGGCAGCTCATTTCCCAGCGCACACGCGATGCCTTGAATGCTGCGAAGGCTCGCGGCACCATTCTCGGGAATCCCAACCTTGCAGACGTTCGCCGGCAAGCGGTGGCGAGCAACAGGGCAAATGCCGATCGCTTCGCGAAGAATGTGTCACCGATCATCAGGGAAATTCAGAGCAGCGGCATTGCATCCCGCCGCGCTATTGCTCGTGCCCTTAACGCTCGCGGTGTTGCTACGGCTCGCGGTGGTCGGTGGACTGCGGTGCAGGTGGGTTCGATCTTGCAGCGGGCCTGGAGCACCTACGACTGTTGGCGGATGTCCGCTTTTGCGCGCATAACGGACTCACGTCAGACATTTCGCCATGTCCGAGATGTGCCAGACTCGGACATCGGTTTCGAAAATAGCGGCGAGGCAGTGGAGCAGGTCAGACACAATCCAGCGACCAAGGCCGCCACCAGGCTTGACGTAAATCAATGCAGTTAGGGCACTGGCCGCACCAGTATCGTGGATGGAGAACGTTGGCTGGTTGCGCGCTCGCGCTCCGGGATATCGAGGATCCTATTAGAGGAGTTTTTATACTGAAGACCAACGGCATAACTTTAGGGAGGTTGCAATGAGAAGATTATTCTTGATCCTGAGCCTGTTGTTGCCCGCCACATTGCTTGTCAGCAGTGCTTCATTGGCGGCAAACAAACTCGAAGCGAGCATCTTTTCTTATGACGGCAAAGACTTTGTTCGGACCGAAACGACCTTGATGCAAGCAGGACAATCGGCGGTCGGCACAAAACTTGACCATGATAGCCCGGCCTACAAAGCCTTGGTCGAAAAACATTCCTACACCGGGCCAGCGACCGTTTTTGGTCAAAACTACCAAGCCAACTACGCACCGCTCATCGATAGAGATGGCAAATTGACCGGTGCCATATTTGTTGCGATACCCAAATAGTCGTCTTGATAGCTGGGCCAAACCGATCCGGGACAATGACACCGCGATGGGTTGGCGCGTACACATACTTAGGTTTTGCGCTTGAGTGGGCGGTCTGATGGCCGCCCACATTCACCTATGGCTTGCAGCAACTTTGTCGGCTGTGGGTCAAGACTTCGGCCCGCGTCTGAGCAATGTCGGTTCATCCCTCAATAGTACATCAGTCCCTCCTCGTCTCGACTAGTCCGAATTTGTCCCGGCACTCTTTGAAGCTGGTGGCTTCGTTCGTCGCGTCTCCCTGTCGTAGCCACTTGGATTGGGGATGCCGGGCGATTTTTGCAGCGAAGCGATCTGCCGGTTCAGGCACGCGCCGTAGGCAACAGGTCCGTTTGTCCTTTCCGAAATGCAAGCATGCTCCATTGTTAGTCGCGTCTCGATGTCGTAGCCACTTAGATTGGGGATGCCGGGCGAGTTTCGCAGCGAAGCGATCTGCCGGTTCAGGCACGCGCCGTAGGCAACAGGTCCGTTTGACTTTTCCGAAATGCAAGCATGCTCCATTGTTAGTCGCGTCTCGATGTCGTAGCCACTTAGATTGGGGATGCCGGGCGAGTTTCGCAGCGAAGCGATCTGCCGGTTCAGGCACGCGCCGTAGGCAACAGGTCCGTTTGACTTTTCCGAAATGCAAGCATGCTCCATTGTTAGTCGCGTCTCGATGTCGTAGCCACTTAGATTGGGGATGGTTGTGGGTAAGTTCTGGGTCGTCTGAGCGGTCAGCGGCGGGTTGAATACGGCTAAAACCGCGCCGAATGCGAGCGACGTGAGCAACGTTAGTTGGCAACTGCGTAGCTGCATCCCGCGCCCTAATAATTCAACAGCTGTAGTTGTCATATTTTGCCCCAAAGTTTTAGCAGTCCGCAGATACAACCACAGTGGTGGTCTCTCAGGCCCCCAACCAATATCCATTTTTGGAAAATAACAACCCTCTGGCGACAGAAAGCAAATCTTTGGCGTGAAATCCCAAGCAAGGGGCCGTCCATGACTGCTGTCGGCCGTCAAGTTCGACGGGGTCGCGAGCATTCTTGTCAGGAACGAAGTAGCTGTTGTACAGACCCTCCGCCTAAAGGCAATAACGGGGGTTTAAAATGACTTCTTTTCGAAGGTTGGTGATGGGAATCGCCGAAATGATGGCGGTGCTTTCGATATTTTTTGGTACCTTTGTCGGAGGAATTTACGGTGCGGCGTCCGGCGCGTTTTTACGGTCTGGCATTTTTGGAATTGCTTCCGACCTTGACATCAGTTTGCAAGGCATCGGCCACGTAGCGACTACTGGAGTCGCGTTCGGGTTTATCATGGGCGCTATTCTAGGATTTGTTCTTTCGTCATCATTGGCGGGCACTGTCTTCTTTTTTGCCCAAATTGAACGGAACACCCGTAGTCTATTGGAAAAAGAACGCTTCGAAGAGCCAACACAATATCGGGCCGCCCCGCGTTTCTAAGCGATCCAAAGGGTTAAGATGTTTGCTGCCTTGGTCAGCGCTAACGGCTCCATGTCGTATTTGGGTCATTCGCGTCGTCTCCGCGAAATCGGCTGTGAGTCCGCTTTACCCCCAAAACCGACATCGCCAGTTAGATCAGCCACGTCGGGAAAGTGCCAAAAGGCGACATTGTGATGAGTGATGCCGTCCTAATCTGATGGCAAAATCCCGTTTCGTTAAATTTTCGTGAATGAGCAATTTTGACCATAAGCTCGCATTGCGCTGCGGCACAATACCGCCCGAAGGCGCAGCACACTTTCCGGACGGTGGGAAGTCATGAAGTCGGAGGCATTGCGCGCATGGCTGCGCGCGCTTCCCGCCCCAAAAAATAGTTTTTCGCTCCAATCAGGAAGGTCAGCCATGGACACGGAGAAATACGTTCACAGGGAGAACCTGGCCCTGTTCAAGAAACGTCTCGCGGAAGCGCACAGTGACGCAGAGCGGGAAGTGCTTTTGAAGTTGCTGGCGGATGAGGAAGCAAAAGAGCCTCCACGAAAAATGGCATTCTCAAGCCGCGTTGATCTGCACCAATGAACACCGCTCAGGAAGCATTGAGTACGGCAGTGCACTGCGGCCCCCGATGGGCCCGACTAGTGCTGTGACGTAGAGGAGGAGACGAGAGTGGGAGCACTCGGAACGGGATTTCAGCCCGGCGACATTAAGCTGATGAGGTCCGTACTAGATAAGGCGGCGATCATCTTGCCTGAGGCCGAGCGAACATCTGCCATGAAGGCAAAGTTGTCCTCGCGTATCCTCGCAGCGGCGGTAAAAGGTGAACGGGACCCGAATAAGTTGAGAATTGCAGCACTTCTGGAAGAAATGGATGTTAAAGGACCTGGCGCACTGGCCCCCGCCTCTCGTTAGCGACTAGCCATGAGCAAATCAGTCGCAGCGCTCTCAACCTAAGCAGCATTCATCAAAACATTGAGCGAGCCGAGCAGTTACAGCAGCTACGGAAACTTGAGGTGCAGGCCGAGCACTCACGTAAGGCACCGGAGACATTCATCGTGAACCAGCGGGACGACCGGCATGACCCAAAGGAGACATTGGATCGGCGCCATTTGACTATCGATCGAAAAGGAGGTCTGCCAGCAACACGCTAAAGATGGCGCGCCAGTCAACTCAACTCTAGAGGGTAACAAATTGACGTACTTCTTGTGTAAAATGAGACATCGCGGCTAAAGACCTAACTCCTACGTGAGTGCAAGAACTTTCTGCTGGTCCGGCTTGTCCCCCCTAGCCCCACCGCGGCCGGGAGTTCTGACACGAACGGCCCTGGCGCGCCGACCGCGCCGGGGCCGTTGGTTCTTGGTGTGCAAGTCTGCCACGCCGCTTGAAGTGGCGGAGCATATCCTTCAGCAGGCGGCGTTAGGCGTGCGCGACCTCAACCGGTTGAAAAGCTCGGCATTCGAGAAGCTGAGTGCCGCTGCCTGAGCGTACCTCCGCGCTTGCTTGGTGAAGCAACGGGACAGCGGAGCGGATTGCAATCATCCGACCTTTGGGTGTATTGCAATACGCATGTGGGATGCCGCCAGCGTTGCACTCCTCAAAGAACTCTGGGCCAGCGGCCACAGCGCCGCGCAGCGGAAGCCGTGTCGCTCTGACCACGGATGTACTGGCAGAGCTTCTGGTTTCGAAGTCCCGCACGCCGACGGATCGGTCGCGGGATTTTCTATCTGGTCGCAATCGCCAAGAACAAGGCCGACGATGACATCGCTAGTCAACCAGCCAATAACGCGTGGACTTTCGAAGCTGAGAGTTCACTCCACTCGGAGCGCGATCGGCAGGTCTCGGATATCATCTTGAGCATTGGACATAACTCAGGTCTGTCGGCGCCCGACGCTCGGCGCTGGACGCGCATTCTGGGCGGCTACACCGCTCCAAATCACGCGCGCAGTGCTGCCGAGTTGGCAATCACGGCTTTGCCGCTGGTAACGCTATGGATCGTAGCCTGGTTCACGTTCTCTCTTGGCTATGCTTGGGCTTCGTTGCTTATCGCGATTCCGGCTGCTGGCTTTCTCCTACGACTGTTCATGATCCAGCACGACTGCGGCCATGGCACCTTTTTCGCCAACCCTGTGGCGAACGACTGGGTCGGCCGCGTTATTAGCGTGCTCACGCTAACGCCGTACGACTGTTGGCGCCGCACCCATGCGATCCATCATGCCACCACCGGCAACCTTGACCGCCGCGGCATCGGCGATGTTGATACGCTGACAGTGCGCGAATACCGGGCTCGTTCGTGGTGGGGCCGTTTGAAATACCGCCTTTACCGTCACCCGCTGATCATGTTCGGGGTCGGGCCAGCCTATCTGTTTCTGTTGCAGCACCGGATCCCGGTCGGCCTCATGCGTAAAGGTTGGCAGCCTTGGGCAAGTGCAATGGCAACCAATCTCGCGATTGCCCTCATCGTCGCTGTGCTCACGTGGTTCATCGGCATCAAGGCGTTCCTGCTCGTGCATCTTCCGATTATGCTGCTCGCCGCTACGGCCGGAGTTTGGCTGTTCTATGTACAGCATCAATTTGAGCAAACGACGTGGGAGCGAGACGAGCGCTGGAATCTGCGACAAGCCGCTCTGTACGGCAGCTCACATTACGATCTGCCAGCGCCGCTACGCTGGTTCACAGCCAACATCGGTATCCACCACGTCCACCATCTCTGCAGTCGTATTCCCCATTACCGGCTGTCGCGCGTGCTGCGCGACCACCCAGAACTGCGCCAGGTCAGCCACGTAACACTCCTGGAAAGCTTTCGGTGTGTACGGCTTGTGTTATGGGACGAGGCGCAGCGCCGCTTGGTGTCTTTCCGCGAAATCAGAGTCCAAGACTTTCAGGAAACAGCGTTAAATCTCGCCGCACCATAGCCATGGTCGGCCGCGATAGCTGCCAGAGTTGGCGCAGCTCGGTCGGGGGTCGAGCGATCCAATGTCGGCTTTTGGCGCCCGGCTCAGACAAAATTCAAAGTGAAGAGGTGTGTCGTTTAGTTGGCATCATTGGCTTGGGGGCACGATCTGCGGTCGCTAGCGGGCGTTCAACTGGATCGCGGGCAATCCTCGGCTGCAATTCCCTTAGGTCAAGAAAGACGTCAGCTTGACGTCGCAACTCATCTGCGACCATTGCCGGTTGCGCGGAGATCGTCGAAACGACAGTCACCCGGACCCCGCGGCGCTGTATGGCTTCCACCAGGGAACGAAAATCGCCATCGCCTGAGAAGAGAACCATTTCGTCAACGTGGGCGGAGATCTCCATGGCATCCACGGCAAGCTCGATGTCCATATTGCCTTTCACCCTGCGCCGTCCGCTCTCATCCAAGAATTCCTTGGTGGGTTTGGTGACGACGGTGTAGCCGTTGTAGTCGAGCCAATCGACCAAGGGTCGAATCGCCGAATACTCCTGATCCTCAATGATCGTTGTGTAGTAGTACGCGCGCGCCAGCGTTCCCCGGCTCTGGAATTCCTTCAGCAAGAGCCTGTAGTCTATCTTGAAACCGAGCGTCCTGGCAGCGCCGTGGAGATTGGGGCCATCTATAAAGACAGCGATCTTCCCGATTGGCTTGTCAATCACGAGGCGCGCTCGCATCAATGCGCTGAGCGTCGGCCAAATCGACCGAGCCAATGGAAATCATCTCCATCGTTGAGCTGCGTGGCGGCGCCGCCCGCACCATGATCAAGGTGGCGACCCGGCGGAAGGCCGCGAACGACAATCCCTCGATCATCTCCTCATCGGTGATGACCTCGTAAGCCCCCGGAGGCAGGACGCGATCGATACCCTTGATCCGGAAAAAATGCTTGAAAGTGATGGTTCCCGCCGCGAGCGTGTGTTCGTGCCCAAATGTCCTTCGCGAACAGCTCCGGGTCGACTCCATCGTTGTGCATGGACTGACCGTGCGCTCTTTTGACCCGATTAGCTATCGCTTTCTCGCGGATTGGAGATCTCAGATCGAATAACCCGCGCTTTGCCTTGTATTCGGTCGCTTTCGTAGCCATTTCCGCTGTGCGCCGGAACTGCCGGGGATTCCTGGGCGAAATTGTTGCGCGACCTGGTCGAGGCCTGCGGCGATACGTTCGCGCGTTTAACTGCTGCTGGGAAGCCCACGGCTCATGATGAAAGCGGCGCGCAATTCCTAAATGGTGCATGCGGTCGGGATTAGGTGTTTCGCATGAAGATTCGTGTCGGATTCGAGATGATTTACGACTTTCCGCAGCCGACACCCTTGATCGCCTTGGTTGGCACGCATTTTACGCGGGCATCCGACATCCTCGTGCCCGACTACCTGACCATCTGCCCTTCCGTGCCAATCACGCCCTATCGCGACGGCTTCGGCAACTGGTGCAGCCGGATCGTCGCGCCCGCCGGCCGCGTGCGCCTTGCGGCCGATGGGACGGTTCGCGATAGTGGTCTGCCCGACGTGATCGTGCCAGCCGCCGCGCAGCACGCGGTCGAGGATCTGCCGGCGGAGGCGATCGTCTATCTGCTCGGCAGCCGCTACTGCGAAACCGACCGGCTTTCCGATATTGCGTGGAAGCTGTTTGAGAAAACAACGCCGGGCTGGGCACGGGTCCAGGCGATTTGCGATTTCGTCCACAAC
>Ga0210407_10000387_pt1 | contig 51111 bp, 48 predicted proteins | sample IncBWC27MmetaG_FD_150860 | JGI IMG/M metagenome (GOLD analysis project Ga0210407, IMG submission 150860) | Forest soil microbial communities from Barre Woods Harvard Forest LTER site, Petersham, Massachusetts, United States - Inc-BW-C-27-M | ecosystem: Environmental > Terrestrial > Soil >...
TTGGCTAGGCCACTGTGGAGATATCACAGTCGCCGGCCTCAGCGGTCAGGCGCCCCGTTCGGATGCGCACGATGTTTATTCATCCCCCGATTAGCCGCAGTGCCGGTCGCGCCTAATGAGCGACGAGTCCCGGAAGGCCTTCTTCCTGGCGGATGTCGTTGATGATCTGCAGCACCCGCTCACGGTACGGGCGGTACTGCATACCGAATTCCGAAACCAGCCGGGTGTTGTCGATCAGATAGTTGCCCGAGAGCTCCCGGCCGCCCGTCTCCTTGTCAAAGCTGATCTCGGCATCGGGCAGGTAGCCGCGCACGATATCGGCAAGCTCGCCCAGGCTGATCGCCTGGCCGCCGGTGTTGTAGACCCAGTGCTGCGGCTTGTCGGTCATGATCACGCGGGCAAAGATCTCGGCGATTTCGTCGACATGAATCGGGCAGCGCATCGCGTCCCTGTAGGGGAACTTCACCGCTTTGCCGCGCGCCGGATGGGTGATGCAGAACACATGATCGACCGAGCCGACGATCTTGTCCGGCCCGGTGACGTTGGCTGGCCGGATCGCGGTGATTTCCATGCCGTGCTTCTCGCGGTAGTCCCGCGCCTGCCACTCGTTGAAGATCTTGTGCATGGCGTATTGCACGTGGCCATGGCGAAAATCGTCCTCGGTCACCAGGCGGTTGCCGTAGAATTTCTGTTCGCCGCTGACCGCCAGCGAGCTGGCGTAGGCGACCCGGTTGCAGCCGACGAGGCGCGCGGCCTCGAACACGTTGTCCATGCCGAGGACGTTGAGCTTGAAGGCGACCCGCGGCGGGTGCTCGCTGCCGAGCCAATAGGCGAGGTTGATGGCCCGTTGCGGCTTCGCCGCGGCCATCGCCGCCATGACGTCGTCGAACTGACTGACATCGCCCCGCACCACTTTCACCTGATCGCCAAGCTGGCCGAACTCGGCGGTCTGCGGGTTGATATCCATGCAGACGATCGCTTCGCCGCGTTGCGCCAGGAGCGGAACGAGCCGTCGCCCGATGAAGCCGGTGCCACCGGCGATAAAGATGGTCATCGCTGCCCTCCCGAGGCCCCGCGGTCACAAGCAAGGTTTTCTAGTTCAGCCCGTAGAACCCCATCGCGCCGCCGGCCAGCACCTGGTGTTTCGCTTCTGCCGACAGCGGCCCGAGCCGGTCGCGCAGCATCTGCGGCGCGCCCGGAAAAAAGCCGTCCTGATGCGGATAATCGGTCGCCCACATGATCTTGTGGGGGCCGATATAGCCAGCGAGTGCGGCGATGCTGTTCTCGACCGGCTCGAACGAGATCCAGCAATTGCGCTGGAAGAGCTCGCTCGGACGCGTTTTCGGCGCGGTGTCGTTGAAACCCCTGTCGTCGAAATGCCGGTCCATCCGGTCGAGCCAGGGCGCGATCCAGCCGCCCCCCGATTCGAGGAAGGCGACGCGCAGCCGCGGATGGCGATCGACGACACCGCCCCAGATGACCGCCATCGCCGCCAGCATCATCTCCATCGTGTGCGAGATCATGTGGCGCGCCGCTCGATCCGCTGCGAAGCGGTCGACGCCGACCGTCGGCATGGCGTTGGTCGAACCTTCGTGAAAGCCGATCGAGAAGTCGAGCTCCTCGGCCGTCGTCCAGAACGGCTCGTACATCGGGTCGTTGATCATCTTCTTTCCGTGGTACGGGTTCGGCCGCAGGAAGCCGCCGCGCATAGCCAGCGCCTCGCGGGCGAAACGCATCTCCTCGGTGGCGAGCTCGACCGACTGCATCGGCAGCATGGCGACGCCGAACAGCCGGTCGGGATAGGGTTTGCAGTAATCGGCGAGCCAGCGGTTGTAGGCTCGGCACATCGCGGCGGCGAGGCCCGGGTCCTCGACCGCGCCGGCGAACAGCCCGAGGCTGGGGTAAAGGAAGGCAGCGTCGATCCCGTCGGCGTCCATGTCGAGAATGCGGGCATGCGGGTCGAAGCCGCCCTTCTTGCCTTCGGCATATTTCAGGCTGTCGAGCTTGACCGCGCCCTGCCGGACGCCGACAGAGCCGAGGCTGCCGATGCCGCGCGGATTGCCGAGCAGCTTGCCCTCGACGCCAAGACGTTCCTTGCCGTTTTCATCGATGACGAAGCGCGGCCGGCGGTCGTGGAACGCCGGATCGATGTACTTGTCCCAGAGGTCGAGCGGCTCGAGGATGTGACCGTCAGCATCGATGGCTTGATAGGAGCAGGTCACGGTCGGTTCCCTCACCATGTCAAAGGTGCCGTATCCTAGCGCTCTCGGCCGGTCGCACGCGAGTCCGTTGCGCTGCCTGGCCGGTGCGTGGGAAGACTCTCATCCGATGAAGCACGGGATGCTCCGGCGGGTGTTGACGGTGCGGCTCACGGCGGCCTGCGTGGTGCTGGCCGCTGCCCTGTCGCCCCTCGCGCCGGCGCGAGCCGAGCCTGCGACGGCAGCGACGGGCGAGGCGGAGCCGAGGGGATCGCGTCCCTCGGTCGACGAGATCTGCCGCACGCTGGCGCAGGCAGCTGCCGACAACGACCTCCCCGAGGAGTTCTTCACGCGCCTGATCTGGCAGGAGAGCCGCTTCGACCCGGCGGCGGTCAGCCCGGCCGGCGCGCGGGGCATCGCGCAGTTCATGCCGCAGACCGCCGCGATGCGCGGGCTCACCAACGCGTTCGAGCCGCTGCAGGCGCTGCGTGAGTCGGCGAGCTACCTGCGCGAGCTGCGCACGACCTTCCGCGGCAACCTGGGCCTGGCCGCGGCGGCCTACAATGCCGGTCCCGGCCCGGTCGACGCCTGGCTCGCCAGGCGCAGCGTCCTTCCGGCCGAGACCCAGGCTTACGTGATGATCGTCACGGGCTATGCCGCGGAGGCCTGGGCTTCGAAATCGCCGCCCCAGGTGGCGGCCTCGGCCGCGCCGCCCTCGACCCCGGAAATGGGCGCGCGCTGCGCCGAGATCGCCAAGTCGATGATCGAGCGCACGCGCCGCCGTCCCGATCTCACCGCCAACCCGGCCTGGGGGCCGTGGGGTGTCCAGCTTGCCGGCAACTGGACCGAAGCCGGCGTGCTCGCCGCCTACGAGCGGCTGCGCCGCAAGTACAGCGCGGTCTTCGGGGACCGCCTGCCGCTGGTCCTCAACAACCCCCGGCGCGAGGGCTCGCCGTTCCTCGTCCGGGTCTCGGAAGAGAGCCGGCCGGCCGCGAACGCGTTCTGTGCGAAGCTGATCGCCGCCGGCGGCAACTGCATCGTCCTGCGCAACCCGCGCAACTAGAGCCTCCCCGGCGGCAGGCGGCGACCCGGCCGAACTAGCGGTTGAGCCAGCGCCGGGCAAATCCAAGCAGCCCCCGCGGCATGAAGATCACCATGAGGATGAAGATCAAGCCCAGCGGTACCAGGTAGCTCATGCCGTCGAGGGCATGCAGCCCGATGGGATCGAGGTACTTCGCGGTGAACAGCCGCGAGAACGCCTCGCTCAACAGCAGGAAGAATCCGGCGCCCACGATGGGCCCGACCAGCGTGCCGACGCCGCCGATCACGTTGTAGATGACGGTCTGACCCGAAATCAGGAAAAACACGAAATCCGGCGCGGCGAATTGGTTCTGGATCGCGTAGAGCACCCCGGCCAATCCGGCGAATAGTCCCGACAGCATCACGGAGACGATCTTGTACCGTTCGACCGGGTAGCCGATCGCCCGCGTACGCGCCTCGTTTTCGCGGATCGACTGCAGCACCATGCCGAACGGCGACTGGGTAATCCGGCGCAGCAACAGGTAAGACCCGGCAACGGCTGCCAGGACGAACCAATGCAGGACCTTGGGCGTGAACTCGAGAGAAAACAGACCGGGGATCGCCAGCGCCGGCTGGTCGAAATTGAGCCCGTTCTCGCCGCCGGTCCACGCTGTCGAGGTAAAGATGATGACGTAGAAAATCTGCGAGAAGATCAGCGTCGTGATCGCGAAGTAGATGTCGCGCAGCCGGGTCGAGAAATACGCGACGACGGCGGCAACCGCGGCGGCGGCAATCAGGCCATAGAGCAGCGCCGCCCAGAGGCTCGCCGGGTGCGTCGTCAGCAGCGCGGCGGCCGCTCCGTACATGCCGAGCCCGAAAAACGCCGAATGCCCGAACGAGATCATTCCGGTGTATCCGATCAGCAAGTCGGACGACATCGCCAGCAGGCCCCAGATCAGGACCTCGGTGACGAAGCGTCGCCAGAATTCGGGCAGAACCAGCGGTGCGACGATCAGCAGAACGATCGCCGCGACGAACACCGACCAGAAGGCGAGGGGATGGGCGCGGCTCATTTGGGGGTGGCGACGAAAAGGCCGGTCGGCCGCACCAACAGCGTCAGGATCAGCACCACGAACGAGACGATGATCGCTTGCGACGGGCTGACCCACAGCGAGGCATAGGCTTCGAGGAGGCTGATCAGGATCGCCGCCAGAACCGATCCGGCGAGACTGCCCATGCCGCCGACAACGACGACGATGAAGGCCCGCAATATCCAGTTCAGGCCCATCGTCGCGTCGACTCCGCCGAATGGACCGAACAACACTCCGCTCGCGGCGGCCATCCCCGAGCCGATGGCGAATACTCCGGCCAGCACCCACGGCACCGGAATGCCCATTGCCTGGGCCATCACGCGATCCTGGGTCGTTGCGCGGATCCAGATGCCCCAGGTGCCGAACTTCAGGAAAAGCCAGAAGCCGCCGATGATCGCCGCCGATATGAGCGCAACTGCCACCCGATACCAGGGATAATCGAGGTGAAACAGGTTGAAATGGCCGACGATCGGCTCGGATATCTTGCGCGACACGGCTCCGAACTGCCACAGCGCGTAGTTCTGCAGCACCAGGGACATGCCGAACGTGGCCAGGATCGTCGTCAGCGGGTCGCGGCCGAGCAGCGGCCGCAACGTCACGACGTACATCAAGGCGCCGAATATGCCGATCAGCACCGTGGCCGAGGCCAGCGCCAGCCAGAAATTCCCGGTCAGCCCCAAGGTCACGACCCCGACATAGGCGCCAAGCATGAGGAGTTCGCCGTGCGCAAAATTGACCACGTCCATGATGCCGAAAATCAATGTCAGCCCGGACGCGACCAGCGCCAGGATCATCCCGGTCACGATGCCGTTGATCGTCTGGATCAGGATCTGGTCGAGCGGGATGTCCATTTCATACTCCGAGATATTGGTGGATCACCGGATCGTCCACGTGCAGTTCGGAAGCCATGGCGTGATGGCGCACTTCGCCCTTTTCGATGAAATAGACCCGCCGGCTGGCTTTGAGCGTCAGCGGTACGTTCTGCTCGACCAGCAGCACCGCCACGCCCTCGTTGTGCAGCGCGCCGACGATCTGGGCGATTTGCGACACCATGCGGGGCATCAGCCCTTCGGTCGGCTCGTCGAGCAGGACGATCTTGGGCTCCAGCGTCATCGCTCGCGCGATCGCCAGCATTTGCTGCTCGCCGCCCGAAAGCGTGCCCCCGCGCTGGTTGCGCCGCTCGGCGAGGATCGGGAAATAGGCATAGACCTTGTCGAGCAGTTCGGCCCTTTTCGCCTTGTCGACGCCGTGACGGTCGAGCCCGGTGCGGAGGTTCTCGAGCACGGTGAGCAGGGGAAAAATCCGGCGATCTTCGGGGACGTAGCCGATCCCGAGCCGCGCGACCCTGTGAGACGCCAGGCGGCCGATCGAGCGGCCTTCGAACACCACCTCGCCGGCCGTCGGATGAACAAGGCCGGCGATCGCCTTCAACGTCGTGCTCTTGCCGACGCCGTTGCGCCCCAGCAGCCCGACCACCTCGCCGCGCCCGACCTCGAGCGAGACGCCATGCAGGATATGACTCTTGCCGTAGTGGGTGTGGATCCCGGCGACGGCGAGGAGCGGCTCGCCGCGAGTCTGCAAGAGGGGATCTCCGCCCTCGGCAATCGTCACGCTGGCGCTCATCATCCCCCGCTCACGTCTTGAGGTAGACTTCCATGACGCGCGGATTCAGCTGGATTTCATCCGGAGCTCCCTCGGCCAGGATCTCGCCGTAATGGAACACGGTGATCCGGTCGGCCAGCTCCATCACCACCTGCATGTCATGCTCGACGATCAGGATGGTGAGGTCTTTCGCGATCCGGCGGACCAGCTGCATGGTGTCGTGGGTTTCTGCCGCGCTCATTCCCGCGGTGGGCTCGTCGAGGCAAAGCAGCCGCGGTTCGGTGGCGAGCGCAATGGCGATTTCGAGCGTGCGCTGCTCACCGTGCGACAGGTTGGCCGCCAGCTCGTCGGCCTTCCCCAGCAAACCGACCGCGTCGAGTGACGCCTCGGCCTTCTCGATTATATCGCGATGCGAGCGGTGATGGGTCAGCAGGCTCCAGGCGTGCCGACGCGACTGCGCGGCGATCCGCGTGTTCTCGAGGACACTCGCGTTCGGCAGGATGTTGGTGATCTGGTATGAGCGGGCGATCCCACGCTGGGAAATTCGGTCGGGGGACAAGCCGGTGATGTCATCGCCGCCAAGAAAGATTGCCCCCGAGGTCGGACGCAGAACGCCGGTCACGCAATTGAAGAAGGTGCTCTTGCCGGCGCCGTTGGGGCCGATGATGGCGCGCACCTCCCCCTGGGGCACGGAGAAGTCGACGGCATTGAGAGCGGTCAGCCCGCCGAAACGGACCGTCAGCTTCTCGGTGCACAGCAGCGGCCGGGCGAGGTCGGGCGAAGCGGTCGCGCTCCCGCTCGACCTCGCGAGGATCGGATCGGCGGTCACCTAGGAAGCGAAGTGGCAGGCCGGCGGAACGATGGTCTTGTCCTTCGGGACGACGTCCTCGATCGTGTAAGTGCCGCCCTTGACCTCGAAAATGAACTCCTGGACGAACGCTTGATGGTCCTCGGCTCGCAGGTGCTTGTCGCCCTGCGGGAAGTCATAGCCTTCCTTCATGTCGAGACCTTCGAGCGCGTTGATGAGGGCCATCGTGTCCTTGCGGCCCTGGAACTTCGACTTCTCGATGCCGAGCTTGAGGCAGTTCATTGCCTCGAAGTTCGATTGGACGTAGCGGTCGGGCAAAGGGTTGTCGGGAGCGACCGCCTTCAACGGCGCCAATGTCTCCTCATGGAATTTCTTGTTGTAGGGCGTGTCGAGAGGCCCCTCGAGCACCGGGATGTAGCGGTCGATCCCGACGAACCCGTCGATCTTGCTGCCGAGCGCCGGCAGGCTCGAGGGCACCGCCACCGCGCCGTCGCCGGCGATCTTGTATTTCCGGGAGAGACCCAGGTCGTAGCCCTGGTTGATGATGTTGATCGCGTCCTTGCCGAAAAAGATGATGAACAAGCCGTCGAAATCGCCGCTGATCTTCGACAGGAACGGCGTCATGTCGGCGGTTCCGAGCGGAATGCCGGTGGCGCCGACGACGCTGCCGCCGGCCTTCTTGATGGCCTCGGCATAGGCGTCCTTGGTCGACTGGCCCCACGCGTAGTCGGCATAGGCGACGTGCCATTTCTTGCCCAGTTTGTTGACGAGATGGGGCCCGAACGCGACGGCCTGGGCCGGCGCGTAGTCGAAGGGGCGGAAGCTGTAGCGGTTGCACTTGCTGCCGGTGATCGTCGTGTCGAGGCACACGCTGATCATGTTGACGATCTTTTGCCGCTCGTAGAGCGGCATGCAGGCGAGGCAGATGTTGGACAGCACGCCACCGACATTGGCGTCGACCTCGTCCTCGAGCAGCAGCTTTTCGGTCTTGCGGCGGCCGACATCGGGCTTCGACTCGTCGTCTTCGGCAATCAGCTTGACCTCGCGACCCAGGATGCCGCCGCTCTTGTTGATGCGCTCGACGGCGACCTGCAATCCCACCAAGGCGGTCTTGCCGATCGCAGCCCCACCGCCGGACAGGGACTGGGTGCTGCCGATTTTGTACGGGCCCGATGCCGCCAGGGCGTATCGCAACGGCGTCGGCGCCACCAGCGCGCCGCCAAACGCCAGCGCGCCGCCCGCGGCCGCCCGTCCGACCATTCGCCGCCTTGTGAGCCCGTTGCTACCAGTCCGTCCAACTCCGTTGCGCTTGTCAGACATGGTGAAGCCTCCTTTGGTGCTGTTTCGACGTCTCCCAGCGTGTTGTTATGCACTAACTATGCTTCAGCTATGCCGATTGTGCAAAGCGATTGGCCGATCCGCAAGTGCTGCTATGGCTTGGTCAGGCCGAGGTCCGATAGCCGGCAGATCCGTCGCGAGCCGATCGGCGCCGACGTCGAGGTGACGGTGAGCGGCAGCATGAACCGGCCGCCCTACTAGAAGGATGCCGGCATCGCCCAGCTGTTGGGCCAGGCGCAGGCGGCCTACCGCGAGATCGGTAAGGAGTTTGCCAACGTGCCGCTGACCGGCGACGGCACGCCGCCTCCTCGACTTCGCTCGGGGCCGGCCGCGAACGCGTTCTGTGCGAAGCTGATCGCCGCCGGCGGCAACTGCATCGTCCTGCGCAACCCGCGCAACTAGGGTCAATACCCGATAAAGCGCGTTGAGCAGGTCGTCAGAGATTGACCCCCGGAGCGGACATTGACTGCATCATTTCGCGCGCTCCCACCCCTATAGTCCGGCTTGATTGGTGACCAGTCGCGCGTGCCAGCTTGATATAGTCGCGGCATGACAACTGGCCTGCCCGACGCCGCCAAGCCCGACCATCTCACCGACACTCTGCGCCGCCACGGCGTGCTGTCGGCCGGCCGCGTGCGTGACGTCACGACGGACGCGCCGCGCGACACGCTGCAGTCGCGCATCGTGCGTCTCAAACTCGCTTACGAGGGGGCCGCCGAGAAGGCGCCCGCCTCGCTGATCCTGAAGTTGTGGCGGCCGCATGATGGCCTGCCGGAGGCATGGCAGGGGCGCGAAGTGCTGTTCTATGACACGGTGGCACCGGCCACGCCGGCCGGCCCCCTCCTGCGCTGCTTCGATGCGGGGCAGTCGCCGCAAACCAAGGCCTGGCACCTGCTTCTGGAGGATGTCACCAACAGCCACCACATCGCCACCGAATGGCCGTTGCCGCCCACCGAGCCGCAGTGCCGTGCCATCGTTGGCGTGCTGGCGCGCTTTCACGCCGCGTGGTGGGACGCGACGCAGGCCGAGCCCGACATGGCGATGGTGCGCGACCTCTATCAGCGCTTACCGGGTTTCTTGGCCAACCTCTCCGATCGCCTGGGCGATCGCCTGTCGGCCGACCGGCGCCGGATCTGCGAGCGTTTCTTCGCGGCGCCTCCGCACTTCGCCCGCATGGCGACGCGCAAGAACCTCAGCATCGTGCATGGCGATGCCCATGTGTGGAACGTGTTCCTGCCCAACGACGACAGCGCGGGCGGCGAGCGGTTGTTCGACTGGAGCGCCTGGCGGCCCGATCTGCCGGCCACCGACCTCGCCTGCATGATGGCGATGCACTGGTATCCCGAGCGCCGCCGGCGCTTCGAGCGGCCATTGCTCGACCACTATCACGCGAGCCTGCTCGCCTCAGGCGTCAAAGGCTACGACCGCGCGGCGCTCGACCACGATTACCGCCTGGCCGTGCTGACCCAGCTGATGACGCCAATTATTCGGGCCAACGTCGGCATCCCGCCCACGGTCTGGTGGCACAACCTCGAGCGCATCATGCTCGCCATCGACGACCTCGGCTGCCGCGAGCTGCTGTCGGCCTGAGCGCAGCGCCTCGCGAGGCCACCGGTTTTGGCTCTCTCTGACGAATCACTCGTCTTAGCCAATGTCCGGAACCGGTGCAGAAGCCGTCAACAAAGCACGCTTTATTGGGTTTTGACCCTGGACTCTTGTTCCGTCGTCCCGCCCGGAAACGGACGCGATCAGCCGGCGCGTCCTCAGGCCCCGGGGGATGACGGCAGGATCGGGCCGGCCCGCACGGAACGCGCTGTGGGCGCGTCATGACGGAGAAGATCCTTACAATCGCCCAGGCGAAACGACCGAACCCTCTCCTGTTTCGACGAAAATGGGTTATCCTTGCGCTGCGCGTTTTAGTGCACCGACACCGGGCGACAGCACCGTCCGGTCAACGGGCATCGTCGAGGCCCATCAGCCGAGGAGAACCCGCATGCTCTCGAAGGAAGAAAACGAACTGCTCACCCGCACCGGCCCGGCAACGCCAATGGGCAATGCGATGCGGCGTTATTGGCTCCCGGCCTGCCTGTCGAGCGAGATCGGCGAACCGGACGGCGCGCCGGTGCGCGTCAAATTGATGGGTGAGGAACTCGTCGCCTTCCGCGACACCGAGGGGCGCATCGGCCTCGTCGAGGAGTATTGCCCGCATCGCCGCGTGTCGCTCTATTTCGGCCGCAACGAGCAGTGCGGCCTGCGCTGCGTCTATCACGGCTGGAAGTTCGACGTGACCGGCGCCTGCGTCGATCAGTTGAACGAGCCGGAGGAGCATCAGTTCAAGCACAAGGTGCAGCTCGTGGCTTATCCGACCTGCGAGCTCGGCGGTATCGTCTGGGCCTATCTCGGGCCGGCCGGGAAGATGCCGCCTTTGCCGAAATTCGCCTGGACCCAGGTGCCGGAAAGCCGCCGTCACGTCACCAAGGTCGTCGAGGAATGCAACTACCTGCAGGCGCTCGAAGGCGGCATCGACACCTCGCACGCGCCGATCCTGCACCGCTTGCTGACCGACAACGCGACCCGCGGCGGCCTGAAGCCGTCGAACCCGTTCGTCCGCGGCAAGGCGCCGAACCTGCGGGTCGACGTCACCGACTACGGCTATCTCTATGCCGGAGTGCGGCCGCTCGGCGAGCGGGAGGTCCACGTGCGGACCTATCACTTCATCATGCCGTTCCACCAGATCCGCCCGTCGCGATCGGAAAGCGGATTGCCGACCGATGCCGGCCACATCTGGGTGCCGATCGACGACCATAACTGCATGGTCTACAACTGGATCTACAGCACCACCGATGCGCCGCTGACCGCGGAAGACCGGCTCGAACGCGGCCTCGGCAACGGTCCGCTGCATGTCGACCCGAAAACCTTCCGTTCGTTCCAGAACCGGACGAACAATTACGGTCTCGACCGCGAGGTGCAGAAGACCGAGAGCTACACCGGCATCGACGGCATCAACCAGCAGGACCGTGCCTTGCAGGAAAGCATGGGCCGGATCGTCGATCGCAGCCGCGAGCATCTCGGCCCGGCCGACAAGGCGATCATCCAGGCCCGCAAGCTGTTGCGCGAAGCGGTGAAGGCCGTCGAAGCCGGCCGGCAGCCGGCCGGCACCGGCACCAGCTATTATACGGTCAAGGCCGGCGAAGACGTCTTCGCGCGCGATGCCGACTGGCACGTGGCGTTGGCGCCCGACATCACCAAGGACAAGATCCTGCAGACCGTGTAGGGCGGATTTTATCGACAGGCAATCATTCGCCTCCCCCGTCTTACGGGGGAGGTGGCCGGCAGGGCCGGAGGGGGAAAGCCCCAGTCGAGCTCTGCCTGATTTCAGATCTGAAATCTTCGAGATTGTCTGTGCGGCTTCCCCCCTCCACCCCCTTCGGGGGCACCTCCCCCGTATGACGGGGGAGGTATGAATTCCGCGCCTCTGAAGGCGCTGAGACAGGGGAGGGATGACCTATGAGCGCTTAGGTTTGCTTGAAGAACCGGCGGGCGTTGTCCCACAGCAGCTTCTGCTGCGTCTCCGGCGCGAGGCTCTTCCAGGCGAGGATGTTCGACACCGTGTTGGGGAACTGACATTCCGGATGGGGATAGTCGGACGCGTACATCAGCACATCGTCGCCCAAAAAGCCGGTGACGCTGTTGAACATGTCCTCGCCTTCGTGCCGCTCGATCGAGCAGAAGAACCGCCCGCTCTTCAGATAGTCCTCGGGGTGGTGGCTCAGCTTGGCGCAGCTGCCGACATAGTCGTATTGCTCGTTCATCCGCCGGCCCCAGAACGGCAGCCAGCCGAAGCCGCATTCGAGGATGCCGACGCGCAGCTTGGCATGCCGATCCATGATGCCGCCGCCGATCACCGAGGCGATGAACCGCATGGCGCCCCAAGGATGCGAGGCAAGCCGGCCGAGGAAGATGTTGTCCCATAGATCGAAAACGCCGGGGAAATAGGGCGGCGTCCAAGTGAAGCTGTGATGCGCAACCGGCAAATCGTGCTCGACGCATTCCTTCCAGATCGGCTCGAGCGACGGGTGGTCGGCTGGGACGTCCTTGGTGACGAGGGGCATCACCGCCACCGCCCATTTCGACCGGCCCCAGGTCCGGATCTCTTGCACCGCGGCGCCGACGTCGCGCGCCGAAGCGACGATCATGCTGGTCAGCCGGCCCGGATGGCCGGCGCAGAAATCCTCCATATGCCGGTGATAGGCGCGGATCACATTGGTCTCCAGCGCCGCGTCGTCATGGCCGACCAGGCTGGTCCAGGCGGTCGGGATCAGGAAATGCGCGTCGACGCCTTCCTCGTCCATATCGGCGATGCGCGCATCCGCGGCATCGTCCTGCACGCCGCGGCGCGGCTGCTTCGACCCCATCCACACCGAAGCGCGGCCGGTATGCTCCGGGCGCGGCGCGGCCTCGCCGAGGATGCGTTTGTACGAGATTTGGCCGAAGCGATAGACGTGCCGCCCCGGCGAGCTGCCGGGCGTCGTCGGCGAAATGGGCACGCGAAACGGCGTCAGTTCGGCAATACGGTTACGAAACCCGGGATCGAGGTATTTGTCGATCACCTCCGCCGACGGCTCGACATGGGTGTCGGCATCCCAGACTTTGAACCCGTTCTTCGTGATCCGGCTCCCGTCTGCCCAATGCTGCAAACTATATACCGCCGTTCGAGACATGGCGACCCGCGAAGAAGCAAGCGAGACGGCGAAGGCGCTCGGGGCTCATCCGATGCAGTGCCGATCCGGCTGACGTGTGAAGGAGAAGCCACTTTCTACCGAGCAATCTGATCTGTTCTCGCGGACATGAGAGTAGCGAATTCACACCGAGGCAGCGTGTGACAGCAATGCTTGCAGTGCGGACAACCACACCAGCCATTGTGTGCCTCGCCACGCGCCCGGCTTTCCCTGCCCCTCTACGGAGCGCAAAAAGTCCCCAAAGGCAAAAATCACGCCATCCCCCTGGCGCCTGCTTATTCGGGCTCGTCTGCTGTCGAAGGTCACTTAAGTAGCCACGGGCTACTCGCCGATGGTCGTCGACCGGCTAGTGGCAGAGTCAAAAGTAATACTAATATATCCTTGACTTTCACTTAATCTCGGGATATTGTCCTCGCCGACGCTCACGAGGATCAGCACGATGTTCAATGTTCGACCGACCAAAGGTTGGCCCGGGCTGGAGGAAAATCCACCCGGCTTTCGCATGGACAAGAATGGCGAGGTGCGACGCGACTTCTCCTTGGGGCCCGACGCAGCGTGGATGCTCGCCGCATCGTCTCGGCAGCCTGCCCCGCCTCCGCCAGCCCAACCAACCGAACGCGCGCCATCGCCACCGGCGTCACCGCCATCGTCACGGCCACAGGGCGATCCCCCGCCGGGGCTGCAGCGATGGTGGGAGCGGGAGCCGCAGACACTTTCCCCGAGCACACCGGAGCTGCCCTTTCCGCCGGCACTGCCGCCCTGGCTCCAAGACAGGAGCATTCTCGGTCTTCCGCCTGGAGTGCTTGAGGCGCCCCCTCAACCCCCTGAAGAGCGCGCGCCGCCGAACCCATATCTTCGTCCCGAGCTTTTCTACCCGTTCTTGCAGCCACGGCGAGGCGTCTGACCTGACTGATGAACACACGTATAGATTGTAAAATGATAAGCATATTCATAAATAGATTGTCGCACGCGCTGCTTCACGTATCCTGCATGTCACATCACGGTCGAGGCGATATCCGCATGAAGGTCTTTCGCAGGACGATGGCCGCCTTGGCCGGCTTGTTGCTGACCTGCGGCGCCTGTCGCGCCCAGGACGCTGTCTCTGTCTGGTCCGTATGGGAGACGTCGGCCGTGGAAAGGCGTGGCCCGGCATCGGCCGCGGGACTGCTCCTCTATTTTCATGGCTATGCTGGTCTGCGGGACCTGACTCAACTGCCAATCTCGCGACTCTTTGCCGAGATGGCCACGGTGGCGGGTTGGGATGTCCTGCGGATCAACCGACTGCCGACCGCCGATCTTGAACCGGACGACGACAATATCCTTCGATTGGTGGCCGATCGAATCACCATGGCGCGCCGGGTCGGATACAAGCAGATCATTGTCGCCGGGCAATCGCGCGGCGGCTGGCTGGCGCTCCTGGCGGCGACGCTGCCCGGCGTCGACGCGGCGATCGCAACGGCGCCTGGAACAGGAAGCTATTCAATAGAAGGCCTCGAGCAAACACGCGACCGGCTGGCGCAAAAGCTGACCGGTGCCAAAGCCCGGCGCATTGCGGCCTTCTTTTTCGACGGCGATTTGGCCGAGGACGTGTCCGAGCGCCGGGCCGTCGCCATGCGGCGCGCCTTGCAAGGCACGCGATCGGCCTTCCTGGTCGTCGATCGGCCGGTCGACTTCTATGGTCATTCCGCGGTGGAGCGGATCGGGTTCATCCGAAAATACCTGGGTTGCCTCCGCGAGTTTGCCGAGAGCGCCGACCCGCCGGCCGGCGAATTTCAATGCTCTTTTCCCGCTTCTGCCGTCGCGCCGCGGCAGCCGCCCAATGCCGATCCGTCATTTGCGCCCTTTTGGGGGTACTGGCAGGGCACTGACGAGACCGGCGCCTATCTGACGCTGCGGGCCGTCACCATGCGGGCGGGGGAGATCGTTTTTCAAGTCGTCCATTCAGATCGGCCCGCTGGCGGTTTCGAGGAAACAATGGGAGAGCGTGCCTTCGAGCTCGACGCGGCGCGCCGGCGCATCTTCTGCAGGATCGGAAAGAATCTCGATCTGCTGTTCGCAACGCCCAGATCGGCAACCGAGCTCGACGTCGAGCTCATCAAGAGCGACGCCACGGGGAGCATCCTCGGCCGATCGCGCGCGGTTTTGCGCAAGCAAAGCGAGGAGGCCGATCGCTAGGCCCCGACCCAGTCACCGTTTCACAATTGCCCGGAACCAATCATGTTCAAGGTATCGTCTATGAGTCCTGTGCCGGGGTTCCGCGTCAACCCGATGCCGGACGTGCCCGGCTTTCGCGTCGAGGCGGGCGAGCCGGCGTGTTACGGCTTTGCCGATGCGGGCGGCGCGGGATCGGCCGACGGCGGTGTTACGCCCAGCTATGTTCCGGGACCGGGAGGAGACGGCAGCGGCCACGGGTGGGACAGGTGCGCGTTGATGCCCGGTACCGCGAGAAAAGTGAGGTGGGGCGGAAAGGGCGGAAAGGTCGGAAACCCCCGAACTGGGGGCGCGAGGCAGCCGATCAGAGATATTCGACCTTCACGATCTCGAGCTCCTCCACGCCGGCCGGCGTGCGCAGCTTCACCACGTCGCCCTGCTCGGCGCGCAGCAGCGCCTTGGCGATGGGCGAGATCCAGCTGACATGGCCCTTGGCGAGGTCGACCTCGTCGACGCCGACGATCTTGACCGTGCGTTCCTCGTCCCGGGTGTTGGCGCAGGTCACGGTGGCGCCGAAGTACACCTGGTCGGTCCGGGCGCGCCGGGCCGGGTCGACCACCTCGGCATTGGCCAGCCGCTTGCTGAGATAGCGCACGCGGCGGTCGATCTCGCGCAGGCGCTTCTTGCCGTAGATGTAGTCGCCGTTCTCCGAGCGGTCGCCGTTGCCGGCCGCCCAGGTCACGACCTTTACGACCTCGGGCCGTTCCCGGCGCAGGAGCGTGTTCAGCTCCTCCCGCAGGCGGGCGAAGCCCTCCGGGGTCATGTAGTTCTTGGCGCTGATCGGCAGCCCGCCAACATCTTCGGGCAGGTCGTCCTCGTCGTCGCCGTCGCTTTCCTTGGTGAAGGCCTTGCTCATTTCGATGCCTACTCTATCAACTTGATGCCCATGACGACTACCCTGCCTCGCCTGCAGCGCGCCTCCGGCGAATGCCGCGTCGCCTTCGATCTGCGGGACGGCCAGACGCGGCTGGGCGACCTCTATCAACGCGATCCCTGCAGGGTTTTGTTCCCGGCGCCCGAGTTGGGCGAACCGCCGCAGGCCGTCCTGCTGACCACCTCGGGCGGGGTGACCGACGGCGATTCGCTGAAAATGGCGATCGAGATCGGCCCCGGCGCGGCCGCCGTGGCGACGACCCAGGCGGCCGAGAAGATCTATCGCGCCGCCAAGGGCGGCGGCCACTGCGCCATCGACGTCGCCGTGCGTGTGGGCGAGGGTGCGTCGCTCGACTGGTTGCCGCAGGAGACCATCGTCTTCCAGGGCGCACGGCTCAAGCGCCGCACCGTGGCCGACGTCGAGCCGGGCGGCGCGCTGCTGGCCTGCGAGATGGTGGTGCTGGGCCGCGCCGCCTCGGGCGAGCGTTTCGTCTCCGGCCTGCTGCTCGACTCGTGGTCGGTGCGCCGCACCGGTCGGCTCGCCTGGACGGACACGCTCAGGATCGAAGGCGAGACACCGGCCGGCGCGGGCTTCGGCGCGGCCAACGCCCTCGCCACCATGATCGGAGTCTGGGACGCTCCCCGGTCTCATTTCGAGAAGGCGCGCGCGCTGCTCGAAAATGCCGGCGATGTCCGCGCCGGGGTGACCCTGGTGAACGGCGTGATGGTGGCCCGCCTGCTGGGCGAGGCGACTGCCGTGCGCGGTGCGGTCATCCGCTTTCTCACCGATTTTCGCGCCCGCCGCCTGCCGCGAGTCTGGCATGTTTGATGCAGCCTCTTATAGTCGGGCCGATTGGCAAGAGTATTGGCCGGGGGAAACGATCGATGAATCTGACGCCGCGTGAAAAGGACAAGCTGTTGATCGCCATGGCGGCCAATGTCGCGCGCCGACGCCTCGAGCGCGGCGTCAAGCTCAACTATCCCGAAGCCGTGGCGCTGATCAGCGATTTCGTCGTCGAGGGCGCGCGCGATGGCCGCTCGGTCGCCGACCTGATGCAGGACGGCGCCAAGGTGTTGCGCCGCGAGCAGGTGATGGACGGCATCGCCGACATGGTCGACGAGATCCAGGTCGAGGCGACCTTCCCCGACGGCACCAAGCTCGTCACCGTCCATGATCCAATCCGTTGAGGACATCGCCATGAAGCCAGGTGAAATCCTCACCGCTCCCGGCGAGCTGGAGCTCAACAAGGGCCGCAATCCGATCTCGGTCGAGGTCGCCAATACCGGCGACCGCCCGATCCAGGTCGGCAGCCACTATCATTTCTTCGAGACCAATGACGCGCTCGCCTTCGACCGCAAGCGCGCCCGGGGCATGCGGCTCGACATCGCCGCCGGCACCGCGGTGCGCTTCGAGCCCGGCCAGTCGCGCACCGTGCGGCTCACGCCCTACCTGGGCGGCCGCGAGAGCCACGGCTTCCAGGCCAAGGTCTCGGGCAAGCTCGGCCCGATCGCCAGGGTCGGCCCGTCCAATCAGGGCCCGACCCGCATCTCGCGCTCGGCCTATGCCCATATGTTCGGCCCGACCACCGGCGACAAGGTCCGGCTGGCCGACACCGACCTTTTCATCGAGGTCGAGCGCGACCACACGACCTACGGCGAGGAGGTTAAGTTCGGCGGCGGCAAGGTGATCCGCGACGGCATGGGGCAAAGCCAGCGCACGCGCGCCCAGGGCGCCGTCGACACCGTCATCACCAATGCGCTGATCGTCGATCACTGGGGCATCGTGAAGGCCGATATCGGCTTGAAGGACGGCCGCATCGTCGGCATCGGCAAGGCGGGCAACCCCGACATCCAGCCCAAGGTCGACATCGTCATCGGACCCGGCACCGAGGCGATCGCGGGCGAGGGCAAGATCGTCACCGCGGGCGGCATCGACTGCCACATCCATTTCATCGCCCCGCAGCAGATCGACGACGCGCTCTACAGCGGCGTCACCACCATGATGGGCGGCGGCACCGGCCCCGCCCATGGCACCTTCGCGACGACGATCACGCCGGGCCCCTGGCATCTCGGGCGCATGCTGCAGGCGGCCGAGGGCCTGCCGATGAATCTCGGCTTCTTCGGCAAGGGCAACACCAGCAAGCCGGCCGGCATCAAGGAGCAGGTCGAGGCCGGCGCCTGCGGGTTGAAGCTGCACGAGGACTGGGGCACGACGCCCGCCGCCATCGACAATTGCCTGACCGTCGCCGACCGCATGGACGTGCAGGTCGCGATCCACACCGACACCTTGAACGAATCGGGGTTCGTGGAGACGACGCGCGCCGCCTTCAAGGGCCGCGCCATCGCCACCTTCCATACCGAGGGCGCGGGTGGCGGCCACGCACCCGACATCATCCGGCTGTGCGGCGAGAAGAACGTGCTGCCCAGCTCGACCAATCCAACCATGCCCTACACGGTCAACACCGTGGACGAGCATCTCGACATGCTGATGGTCTGCCACCATCTCGATCCGGCGATCCCCGAGGACGTGGCCTTCGCCGAAAGCCGCATCCGGCGCGAGACCATCGCCGCCGAGGACATCCTGCACGATCTCGGCGCCTTCTCGATGATGTCGTCCGACAGCCAGGCGATGGGCCGGGTCGGCGAGGTCGTGATCCGCACCTGGCAGACCGCCGACAAGATGAAGAAGCAGCGCGGCCGCCTGAAGGAGGAGACCGGCGACAACGACAATGCGCGGGTCAAGCGCTACGTCGCCAAATACACGATCAATCCGGCCATCACCCACGGCATCTCGCGCCATGTCGGCTCGATCGAAGTCGGCAAGCGCGCCGACCTGGTGATCTGGTCGCCTGCCTTCTTCGGCGCCAAGCCCGACTGCGTGCTGATCGGCGGCACGATCGTGGCCGCGCCGATGGGCGATCCCAACGCCTCGATCCCGACGCCGCAGCCGGTGCACTACCGGCCGATGTTCGGTGCCTTCGGCAAGAGCCTGGTCGCCAGCCCCGCGCTGTTCGTGTCGCAGGCTTCGATCGCCAAGGGCGTGGCGAAGAGATGGGGTCTCAGCCGCCCGTTGCTCGCGGTGAAGGGCACGCGCAAGATCGGCAAGAAGGACATGGTGCACAATGCGCTCTGCCCCAGGATCGAGGTCGACCCCGAAACCTACGAAGTGCGCGCCAACGGCGAGCTCCTGACCTGCGAACCGGCGACGGTGCTGCCGATGGCGCAGCGGTACTTCTTGTTCTGATGTCTTCTCATACGGACCGCGGGCCTCCGGCCCGCATCATGATCATGAGCGGGCCGGAGGCCCGCTGTCCCAAGCCATGAAACGCGCCACCGACGTCATCCGCGCCGGCCATTGGCCGGCCGCCGAGCGCAGCGACACCGTCACCCTGCTGTTCGACGACCGCTATCGCCGCCGGCTTCGCATGCTGGGCGATAGCGGGCTCGATTTCCTGCTCGATCTGGTCGAGCCGGTGGTGCTGCACACCGGCGATGGGCTGAAGCTGGAAGAGGGCGGCTTCGTCGAGGTGAAGGCGGCCGAAGAGGACCTGGTCGAGGTGCGCGGCCGCGACGCCGCGGCCTTCGCGCGGCTCGCCTGGCATCTCGGCAATCGCCATCTGCCGACGCAGATCGACGCCGACCGCATCCTGATCCGCGACGATCACGTGATCGTCGACATGCTGAAAGGCCTGGGCGCCGATGTGCGCAAGGTGCGCGCGCCGTTCGATCCGGAAGGCGGCGCCTACGGCCAGCACAACCACGATCCCGGCCAGCGTCACGGGCCCCTTCACGAAGAGCGCCATGGCTGATCCGTTCTATCGCCTGCTGGCCTGGCTGTCGCCCGCCTATCCCATCGGCGCCTTCAGCTATAGCCATGGCGTCGAGACTGCCGTCGAGGAAGGTTTCATCAAGGACCGCGCCTCGCTGGTCACCTGGCTGGAAAGCGTGCTGCGACAGGGTACAGCCGCCGTCGACGGCGCGCTGTTCGCCGCCGCCTGGCAGGCCGTCGCCGCCGAGGATTGGCCCGCCTTCGACGCCATCGCCGAGCGCGCGGCGGCCTGGCGCGGCACGATGGAGATGGCGCTGGAATCGCGCCAGCAGGGCGGCTCGTTTCTGTCGATCACGCGCACCGCCTGGCCGCACCCTTCGCTGGCCGCGGCGCACGAACGGCTGGGCGGCGAACTGGCCTTGCCGGTGGCGGTGGCGCTCGCCGCCGCGGCGCACGGCATCGCGCTCGAGCCGGCGCTGACCGGCTACCTGCATGGCTTCACCGCCAACCTGATCTCGGCTGCGCTGCGCACCGTGCCGCTCGGTCAAAGCGACGGCCAGTTGGCGCTGGCCGCCCTGGAAAGCGCCGTGAATGCCGCCGCCCAGGCGGCTATGCTGGTGACCTCGCTCGACGAGGTCGGCACGGCTGCGCCGCTGCTCGACTGGTGCTCGCTCCGGCACGAGACGCAGTACACGAGGTTGTTCCGCTCATGACCCTGCCCGTCGTGCTTTCGCTGGTGCTGGCGTTTCTGGCCGCGGCACATGCTTGGTGGGCGATGGGCCGAATCTGGCCCGCGGCCAGCGAGCCTGACCTGGCGCGGGCGGTGATCGGCGACGGCCGCCTTCGCATGCCGCCGCCCTGGCAATGCGCGGCCGTCGCGGCGGCATTGATCGCCGTCGCAGCGTGGCCGTGGGTGATCGTGGCATGGCCGGACAGCCCGTTCGTTCTCATTGGGTCGATCGTGGTTGGTGCCGTGTTCTTCCTGCGCGGCGCGGCCGGCTATGGCCCGCGCTGGCGGGCACGATTCAAGGCGGAGCCGTTCCGCACCCGCGACTTCTACTTTTATTCGCCGCTCTGCCTGGCCTTGGGCGTGGCCTTCATCGCGCTGCTGACGCGGGAGATGCATTGATGGAGTTGCGCGGTCCCCTCAGGGTGGGCGTCGGCGGTCCGGTCGGCTCGGGCAAGACCGCGCTGGTCGAGCGCCTGTGCAAGACCATGCGCGACGACTACGACATCGCCGTCGTCACCAACGACATCTACACCAAGGAGGATGCCGAGTTCTTGACGCGCGCCGGGGCTCTCGCGCCCGACCGTATCGTCGGCGTCGAGACCGGCGGCTGCCCGCACACCGCGATCCGCGAGGATGCCTCGATCAATCTCGCCGCGGTGTCGGACATCGTGCGCAAATGGCCCAAGCTCGAGATCGTGTTCGTCGAATCGGGCGGCGACAACCTCGCGGCCACCTTCTCGCCCGAGCTGGCCGACCTCACGATCTATGTGATCGACGTGGCGGCGGGCGAGAAGATCCCGCGCAAGGGCGGGCCCGGCATCACCCGGTCCGACCTGCTGGTCATCAACAAGATCGACCTGGCGCCGCTGGTGGGCGCCAATCTCGACGTCATGGACCGCGATGCGCGCCGGATGCGCGGCACCCGGCCGTTCCTTTTTTCCAACCTCAAGGAGAACAAGGGGGTGGCGGATATCGCCGCCTTCATCGTGCGCCAGGGCGGCCTGCCGGCCCGTTGACGGGGCGCGAGCAGCTGCCGATTTTGCAGGCATAAAACTGCCTCTTGTCGAGGCGGCTCGACCGATGCCGGTTTTCGAGATCGGCGATCTCGATATGGGTGAGCTGCGCCCGGCAGCGGGCTTGTTCGGGACGTTCTCCGGCCTTGCCGACGGCCGGGCAGGCCGTGCGGCCAGGGCTGGCGGCTACATCTTGGGGGTCATCGCGGGAAGGGCACCGTTGATCTCGGCCTGGGTGCTGAAGTCTCCCTCCGGACTACCGACAAAAAGTTATCCCGGGCATTAGCAGGCATTTGGCACGGCTTTCGCTGTCCTCCGTCCTGACGGGGGGTTTCCGTCGATAAAAAGGAGAGCGGGATGAAGTTGGGATCAATTATGAGGACGGGCCTCGTCGCCGCCGGCTTGCTGGCCGGGGTCGCAGGCAATGCGTTTGCGCAGGCGCCGCCGATCAAGATCGGCATTCTGCATTCGCTGTCCGGCACGATGGCGATCAGCGAGACGACCCTGAAGGACGTCATGCTGATGCTCATCGAAGAGCAGAACAAGAAGGGTGGCGTGCTCGGCCGCAAGCTCGAGGCCGTCGTCGTCGATCCGGCGTCGAACTGGCCGCTGTTCGCCGAGAAGGCGCGCGAGCTCCTGCAGAAGGACAAAGTCGCAGCGGTGTTCGGCTGCTGGACCTCGGTCAGCCGCAAGTCGGTTCTGCCGGTGTTCGAGGAGCTGAACGGCCTGCTGTTCTACCCCGTGCAGTACGAGGGTGAGGAAAGCCAGCGCAACGTGTTCTATACCGGCGCCGCGCCGAACCAGCAGGCGATCCCGGCGGTCGACTACCTGATGCAGAACGAGAAGGTGCAGCGCTGGGTGCTGGCCGGCACCGACTACGTCTATCCGCGCACGACCAACAAGATCCTCGAGGCGTACCTCAAGCTGAAGGGCGTCAAGCAGGAAGACATCATGATCAACTACACGCCGTTCGGTCATTCCGACTGGCAGTCGATCGTGGCGGACATCAAGAAGTTCGGCTCGGCCGGCAAGAAGACCGCCGTCGTGTCGACCATCAACGGCGACGCCAACGTGCCGTTCTACAAGGAGCTCGGCAACCAGGGCATCAAGGCCAAGGACATACCGGTGGTGGCGTTCTCGGTCGGCGAAGAGGAGCTCGCCGGCATCGACACCAAGCCGCTGGTCGGCCATCTCGCCGCCTGGAACTACTTCGAGTCGGTGAAGAACCCGTCGAACGAGGCCTTCATCAAGACCTGGCAGACCTTCACCAAGAACCCGAAGCGGGTGACCAACGATCCGATGGAAGCCCACGTGATCGGCTTCGCCATGTGGGTCGAGGCGGTCAAGAAGGCCGGCACGACCGATCCGGATGCGGTGATCGACGCCATCGTCGGCGTCTCGGTGCCCAACCTGACGGGTGGCTACTCGACGATGATGCCGAACCACCACATCACCAAGCCGGTGCTGATCGGCGAGATCCAGGGCAACGGCCAGTTCGACACGGTGTGGCAGACCTCCGGCCTGGTGGTCGCCAACGAGTGGTCGCCCTACCTGCCGGATTCCAAGGACCTGATTGCCGATTGGCGCAAGCCGATGAACTGCGGCAACTTCAACGTCGTCACCGGCAAGTGCGGCGGCAAGGGCAAGTAGGGCCCGTCGTCACCAACTCACAGGGGCGGGGCGACTTTCGAGTCGCCCCGTTCTCGTCTCCGGGTTAATTCTCAGCCATGCCTTTTCTGCGTCTGCCCGCGGTGCTGCTGTCGGCGCTGGCCTCGCTGCTGATCGCGGGCGTCGCCTGGGCCGCCGATCTGCCGGCCCTCGTCGGCAGCCTCACGACCGGCAGTTTCGGCGATCGCGAGACGGCGATTGGCGCGCTGGCGGCGTCGGGCGACGCCCGAGCCGCCCCGATTCTCGAGGCGCTGGCCGCGGGCCAGCTCTATGTCCGCCAATCCGACCACCTCGTGGTCATTGGCAAGCCGGACGGCAACCAGCTGGCGCTCAGCGACGCGATATCCGGCAAGCCCGCGGGCACCGGGACCGAAGCCGAACTCGACCGCGTGCGGGTCAACAACCGCCTGCGCGGCGTCATCGAAGCGGCGGTCGGTTCGCTCACCCTGATGAGTTCCGATGCCAAGGTCCGGCGCGAGGCTGCCGAAGCGCTGTTCACGCGCCGCGATGCCTCCTCGCTTGCTGCCCTCGACCAGGCGCTGGCCGCCGAAAAGGATCCGCGCATCAAGCGGTCGATGAGCGAGGCCCGCGCCGCCAGCGTGCTCGCCTCCGACGCGCCGGCGGCGCAGAAGCTCGAGGCCATCGCGCTGGTGCGCGAGCGCGGCGATCGCGACGCCCTGGGTGTCTTGCAGGCGACCGCGTCATCGTCCGACGGCGAGGTCAAGGCCGCCGCCACCGCCGCCGCCGCCGCCGTGCGCCAGACGCTCTCGGCATGGGAGGCGGCGCAGAACGTCTGGTACGGCATCTCGCTGGGCTCGGTGCTGCTGCTGGCGGCGATCGGGCTCGCCATCACCTTCGGCACCATGGGGGTGATCAACATGGCGCATGGCGAGATGGTGATGCTGGGCGCCTACACGACCTTCGTCGTCCAGGAGGTGATCCGCACCTCCGCGCCCCACCTGTTCGAGTCTTCCCTGGTGATCGCATTGCCGCTCGCCTTCCTGGTCTCCGGCGGCGTCGGCATCCTGATCGAACGCAGCATCATCCGCTTCCTCTACGGCCGGCCGCTCGACACCCTGCTGGCCACCTGGGGCCTGTCGCTGGTGCTGCAGCAGGCGGTGCGTTCGATCTTCGGGCCGTCCAATCGCGAGGTCGGCTCGCCGTCATGGATGTCGGGAACCTTCCAGCTTGGCCAGCTCAACATCACCTACGGGCGCTTGTGGATCGTCGTGTTCGCTCTGGTGGTGTTCGCCGCCCTGATCCTGCTGCTGCGCAAGACGCCGCTCGGCCTCTACATGCGCGCCGTCACCCAGAACCGGCCGATGGCCTCGGCCATGGGCATCCGCACGCCCAGGGTCGATGCGCTCACCTTCGGTTTGGGCTCGGGCATTGCCGGCCTCGCCGGCGTGGCGCTGAGCCAGATCGACAATGTCAGCCCCAATCTCGGCCAGGGCTACATCATCGACTCCTTCATGGTCGTGGTGTTCGGCGGCGTCGGCAACCTGTTCGGCACGCTGGTCGGTGCGACGGCGCTCGGCATCGTCAACAAGTTCCTCGAACCCTATGCCGGCGCGGTGCTGGGCAAGATCCTGGTGCTGGTGTTCATCATCCTGTTCATCCAGCGCCGCCCGCGCGGCCTGTTCGCGCTGAAGGGCCGTTCCGTCGAATGAGGGCGGTCGAATGATCACGCGCTTCCTGTGGCAGGGCATGGGCCGCAACCTGCGCCTCTTCGTGCTCCTGGTGCTGGCGATCGGCATCGTGCTGCCGCTGCTCAACCTGCTCATGCCGCCTGCCAGCGCGTTCTACGTGCCGGCCTGGGTGCTGCAGCTGATCGGCAAGTATCTCTGCTACGCCTCGCTGGCGCTCGCGGTCGACCTCGTGTGGGGTTACTGCGGCATTCTCACCTTGGGCCACGCCGCCTTCTTCGCGCTGGGCGGCTATTGCATGGGCATGTACTTGATGCGCCAGATCGGCAGCCGCGGCGTCTACGGCAATCCGATCCTGCCCGACTTCATGGTGTTCCTGAACTACAAGGAGCTGCCCTGGTTCTGGCACGGCTTCGACCAGTTCTGGTTCGCCGCCATCATGGTCGTCCTCGTGCCCAGCCTGCTGGCGCTGGCGCTGGGCTGGTTCGCCTTCCGCAGCCGCGTCACCGGCGTTTATCTCTCGATCATCACCCAGGCGATGACCTTCGCCCTGCTGCTGGCCTTCTTCCGCAACGACATGGGCCTGGGCGGCAACAACGGCATGACCGACTTCAAGGACATACTGGGCTTCTCCGTGCAGGCCGACGGCACGCGCGCCGTGCTGTGCTTTGCCTCGGCCCTGGTGCTGGCGATCTTCCTGGTGATCTCAGGCGCCGTCGTCGGCTCGCGCTTCGGCAAGGCGCTGACCGCGGTGCGCGACGCCGAAAGCCGCATGCGCTTCCTGGGCTATCGGGTCGAGGGCTACAAGCTCTTTGTCTTCGTGCTGTCGGCGGCCATGGCGGGCGTCGCGGGCGCGCTCTACGTGCCGCAGGTCGGCATCATCAATCCCAGCGAGTTCTCGCCCGGCAACTCGATCGAGGCGGTGCTGTGGGTCGCCGTCGGTGGCCGCGGCACCCTGATCGGCCCGGTGATCGGCGCCTTCCTCGTCAACTTCGGCAAGACCTGGTTGACCGGCGCCTTGCCCGAGGTCTGGCTGTTCGCGCTGGGCGCCATGTTCATCGCCGTCACGCTGTTCCTGCCCAAGGGCGTCGTCGGCCTGTGGTCGCAGGTCCGCACGCGCGGCGCCACGCGCAAGGCGAGGGCGCCGGCATGAGGACACGGGCATGAGCATGACCGAGCAACGCAGCACCTCGGCGCTGCTCTATCTCAGCGGCGTCACCGTCTCATTCGACGGCTTCAAGGCGCTGAACAACCTCTCGCTGCTGGTCGAGCCGGGCGAGATGCGCGCCATCATCGGCCCCAACGGCGCCGGCAAGACCACCATGATGGACGTCGTCACCGGCAAGACGCGGCCCGACGAGGGCGAGGTGGTGTTCGACGGCCGGGCCGACCTCACCAAGCTCGACGAGGCCGATATCGCCACCTTGGGCATCGGGCGCAAGTTCCAGAAGCCCACCGTGTTCGAGAACCACACGGTGCGCGACAACCTCCTGCTGGCGCTGGCCGGCCTGCGCAGCTGGTACCGCCTGCTGCTGGCGACGCCGACCAAGGCCGAGAACGACCGGTTGAACGAGATCCTGTCGATCATCCGCATGGAGCCGCAACAGCACATGCTGGGGGCGCGCCTCAGCCACGGCCAGAAGCAGTGGCTGGAAATCGGCATGCTGCTCGCCCAGGATCCCAAGCTCCTGCTGGTCGACGAGCCGGTGGCCGGCATGACCGACGTCGAGACCGAAACGACCGCGCAGGTGCTGCGCGAGATCAACCGCACCCATTCCGTCGTCGTCGTCGAGCACGACATGAGCTTCGTGCGCGCGCTGGGGGTCAAGGTGACGGTGCTGCACGAGGGCTCGATGCTGGCCGAGGGCACGCTTGACCAGGTGAGCGCCGATCCGCGCGTCGTCGAAGTCTATCTCGGACGATAGCGATGCTGGCGGTCCAGAACGTCGATCTCTTCTACGGCGCCGCCCAGGCGCTGCGCTCGGTGTCGCTCAGCGCGACGGTGGGACGGGTGACCTGCCTGCTCGGTCGCAACGGCGTCGGCAAGACCAGCCTGTTGCGTGCCATCGTCGGCCTGCAGCCCATCGCCTCGGGCTCGATCGCCTTCGAAGGCCAGGAAGTCTCCCGGCTGCCGCCCTACGAGCGGGCGCGGCGCGGCGTCGCCATGGTGCCGCAGGGCCGCGAGATCTTCCCGCTGCTGACGGTCAAGGAGAACCTCGAGACCGGCTTCGCGCCCGTCAACCGCGACCAGAAGAAGATCCCCGACGAGGTGTTCGAGCTCTTCCCGGTGTTGCAGTCGATGCTGAAGCGCCGCGGCGGTGATCTGTCCGGCGGCCAGCAGCAGCAGCTCGCGATCGGCCGGGCGCTCACCATGCGGCCCAAGCTCCTGGTGCTCGATGAGCCGACCGAGGGCATCCAGCCCTCGGTGATCAAGGATATCGGCCGTGCCATCATCTTCCTGCGCCAGCGCGGCGATATGGCGATCCTGCTGGTCGAGCAGTATCTCGAATTCGCCCATGAGCTGGCCGACGATTTCGCGGTGATGGACCGCGGGGAGATCGTGATGTCGGGCACGCGCGAAAGCTTCGACGCCGACGCCGTGCGCCGTCACATGACGGTCTAGCCGGCGACCTGCGCTCCCCTGACCAGCCGGCCCGGTCGCTCGCCGGTCAGCTCGTCGTTGTGCACGGTCTCGACGCCGGCATTGAAAGTGTGGCGGTAGCCCGCGGCGCGCTGGATCAGGCGGCGGCCGCCGGCCGGCAGGTCGTAGACCACCTCGGGCCGCTTGAGCTGGAGCGCGTCGAAGTCGATCACATTGATGTCGGCCTTGTGGCCGGGCGCCAGCAGGCCGCGATCGAGCAGGCCATAGGCCTCGGCCGTCCCGCGCGTCTGCTTGGCGATCAGGAATTCGAGCGGCAGCCGGGGTCCGCGCGTGCGATCGCGACCCCACAGGGTGAGCAGCGAGGTCGGCGAGGAGGCGTCGCAGATCACGCCGACATGGGCGCCGCCATCGGCCACGCCCAGCACCGTCGCCGGATCGGTGATCATCTCGTGCACCACGTCGAGGCTGCCATAGGCGTAGTTCTCGAACGGAAGCATCAGCAGCCCCTTGCCGTCCCGCGCCATCATCTCCTCGAGCGCCACCGCCTGCGGCGTACGCCCGGTGCGTTGAGCGATGGCGGCGACCGAGGCCGCCGCGTCGGGCTCATAGTCGGGCCGCTCGCCCACCGGAAACATCTTGTGGAATGACTGCGCCATGAAGGCGCGCGACCCGCCGTCGGCTGGCGTCTCGAGCAGGCGCCGCCGCAGCGCGGGATCAGCGACAAGCCTTGCGTAGCGCTCGGCAGGCGAGAGCTTGCGCATCTCGAGCCATGCCGGATGCGCGGCGAAGGGGTGCGCGGTGGTCTCCAATCCCATGATGACGCCGATCGGCCGCGAGCCGACCTGCGCGTTGGCCGCGCGGCCGGCCTGGCGCACGCCATGGATCTGGTCGAGCGTCTCGCGCCACAGGCTGGGCTCGGCATCGACCTGCACCAGCAGGCAGGAAAGCGGCCGGCCAGCCTGTGCGGCCGCCGCCTGCAGCGCCTCGAACTCGCCCGGCCCGAAGTCTGAATTGACCTGCAGCACGCCGCGGCCCGCCCGCTTCATGCCGGCGGCGATGCCCAGAAGCTCTGATTCGCGGGCGCTGAGCGAGGGCGTGAAGCGGCCGTCGCGCGCCTTGTGCTTGGTGGTGCGCGATGTCGTGAAGCCCATCGCGCCGGCGCGCAGCGCCTCCTCGGTGAGGCGCGCCATCTCCGCGATCTCGCGCTCGTTCGGTGCCTCTTCGTGCTCGGCGCCGCGTTCGCCCATGACATAGAAGCGCAGCGCGCCGTGCGGCAATTGCGCCGCCACGTCGACCGCGCGGCGCATCGAGTCCAGCGCATCGAGATATTGCGGAAAGGACTCCCAGTCGAACTTCACGCCCTCGCTCAGCACCGTGCCCGGAATGTCCTCGACGCCTTCCATCAGGTTGATCAGGTAGGCCGACTTGCCCGGCCGCACCGGCGCAAAGCCGACGCCGCAATTGCCGAACACCGTGGTGGTGACGCCATGCCAGGAGGAGGGCGTCACGAAGGGGTCCCAGGTCGCCTGGCCGTCATAGTGGGTGTGGATGTCGACGAAGCCCGGCGCCACGATCAGGCCTGCGGCATCGATCTCGCGCCGGCCCGCGCCGAGCCGGTCTCCCACTGCGGCGATTTTTCCGTCCTGCACGGCAATATCGGCAATTCGGCGCGGTGAGCCCGAACCGTCTAAAACGGTTCCATTTCGGATGACGAGGTCAAACATGGCCAAAGGATAGGCCCGAGCCGCCCGGCCGGTCTATGTTCGCAGCCTTGAAAAGCCATCCCGTCCGGGGGACCGACCTTTGCAGAAACCGCTTCTCTTCACGCCCCTTCGCCTGCGCGGCGTCACCGCCCCCAATCGCAGCGTCGTCTCGCCGATGGTTCAGTACCGTGCGATCGACGGGCAGGTGAACGACTACCACTTGGTCCATCTCGGCAAGTTTGCGCTCGGCAAGTTCGGCATCGTCTTCACCGAGAACTGCGCCGTCGAGCCGCGCGGCAGGGTCACGCAGGGCGATCTCGGGATGTGGGACGACAGCCAGATCGAAGGCCACAAGCGGCTGGTCCGCTTCCTCAAGCAGGAGGGCGCGCTCGCCGGCACGCAGATCACCCACGCCGGCCGCAAGGGCAGCACGCCGCGCTCCTTCGACAAGCCCGGCCAGCTCGGGCCGGCGGGCGCTGGCTGGCAGAAATGGCAGGTGGTCGGGCCTTCCGAGCTGTCGGCGGCCGACGGCTGGCCGATCCCCCGCCAGCTCGGCACCGACGAGATCGAGACCCTGGTGCGGAAGTTCGGCGAGGCCGCCCGGCGCGCCGACGCGGCGGGCTACGACGTCATCGAGATCCATGGCGCGCATGGCTATCTGCTGGCGCAGTTCCTCTCGCCGATCAGCAACAAGCGCAACGATCAATATGGCGGCGACCGCGCCGGCCGCATGCGCTTCCCGCTCGAGGCGGCGCGCGCCGTGCGCGCCGCCTGGCCGGTCAGCAAGCCGATGTTCATCCGCGTCTCGACGGTCGACGGCGCCGGCGGCTGGGAGGTCGAGGATACGGTCGTCTTCGCCAAGGCGCTGAAGGAGCTGGGCGTCGACGTGATCGACTGTTCGTCGGGCGGCCTCACCGGCCTGTCGACGGCGCTCCCGGTCAAGCGTTCGCTGGGCTTCCAGGTGCCGTTCGCCGCCGCGGTGAAGCGGCAGGCGGGCATTGCCACCATGGCGGTCGGCCTGATCCTCGACGGGCCGCAGGCCGAGGCGATCCTGCAGGCCGGCGACGCCGACCTCATCGCCATCGGCCGGCAGGCGCTGTTCGATCCGTTCTGGGCGTTGCATGCGGCGCAGGAGCTGGGCTGCGACGCCGACTTCGCGATGTGGACACCCGAGTATGGCTGGTGGCTGGACAAGCGGAAGAACAACCTCGTCGGCATCAAAAGATAAGACAACGGGAACGCACAATGACTGGCATTCTGGCCGGCCTTCGCATCATCGAAGGCTCGGCGTTCATCGCCGCTCCTCTGGGCGGGATGACGCTCGCGCAATTGGGCGCCGATGTCATCCGCTTCGACGACATCAAGGGCGGCCTCGACAACGACCGCTGGCCGATCACCGGAGACGGCCGGTCGATCTATTGGGCCGGGCTGAACAAGGGCAAGCGCTCGATCGCCGTCGACCTGCGCAGCCCGCGCGGCCGCGAGCTGCTCACCGCGCTCATCACCTCGCCGGGCGAGGGTGCCGGCATCTTCACCACCAACATGCCGGCACGCGGCTGGCTTTCCTACGAGGAGCTGTCGAAGAAGCGCGCCGACCTCATTGCGCTCAACATCGTGGGCGCGCGCGACGGCAGCGCGCATGTCGACTACACGGTGAACGCCATCACCGGCTTTCCGATGGTGACGGGCCCTGTCGGCCATGACGGGCCGGTGAATGCCGTGGCCCCGCCGTGGGACCTCGCCACCGCCTATGCCGGCGCCATGGCGATCCTGGCTGCCGAACGGCACCGGCGCCTGACGGGACAAGGCCAGAGGATCGTGCTGCCGCTGCAGGACATGGCGCTCGCTGCGACCTCTGCCCTGGGCTACATCGGCGAGGCCGTGGTCAACCAGGTCGACCGGCCGCGTTTCGGCAACGAGATCTTCGGGACCTTCGGCCGCGACTTCAAGACAAAGGACGGCCGCTTCGTCATGATCTGCATCTTCTCCGACCGCCACGTCGATGCCCTGGCCAGCGCCGGCGGATTTGCCGATGGCTTCAAGAAAATCGAGGCGGCCAAGGGCGTCGATCTCAAGACCGATGCCGGCCGCTGGCTGGCCCGCGGCGAGTTGTGCGCGATCATCGAGCCGTGGGTCGCGGCCCGTACGGCTGGCGAGGTCGGCGCGGCCCTGAACAAGGCCGGCGCGCTCTGGGCGCCCTACCAGACCTTCCGCGAGCTCGCGGTCGACAAGGCCAACGTGCTCGGCAATCCGCTGTTCACGATCGTCGATCAGCCCGGCATCGGCCGCTATCCGGTCGCCGCCTCGCCGTTGCAGTTCGGCGCCGTCCCGCGCCAGCCGCCCCGGACGGCGCCGGTGCTGGGCCAGCATACGGACGAGATCCTGTCGGCTATTCTCGGCCTGCCGGATCACGAGATCGCCCGGCTGCATGACGAGAAGGTCGTGGGTGGACCGAGATAAAGTCCTCATCGCCGGCGGCGGCATCGGCGGGCTGGCTGCCGCGCTGGCGCTCGCCCAGAAGGGCATCGGCTCGCTGGTTCTGGAGAAAGCCGGCCAACTGGGCGAGATCGGCGCCGGCATCCAGCTCGGGCCCAACGCCTTCCATTGCTTCGATCGCCTGGGCGTCGGCGAAGCGGCGCGCAGCATGGCGGTCTATATCGATACGCTGCGCCTGATGGACGCCATGGCCGACGGCGAGATCACCCATATCGATCTCGGCGAGACGTTCCGCGCGCGCTTCGGCAATCCTTATGCCGTGGTCCATCGCGGCGACCTCCATGGCGTGCTGCTGAAGGCCTGCCGGGACCATGCGTCGATCGATCTTCGGACCAGCGCCGATGTGACCGGCTACGACCAGGATGAAACCGGCGTCGTGGTGAAGCTTGCGAACGGCGAGACGGTGCGTGGCACCGCGCTGATCGGCGCCGACGGTCTGTGGTCGAACGTGCGCCGCCAGGTTACGGGCGACGGCAATCCCAGGGTGTCGGGGCACACGACCTACCGCTCGGTGATTCCGACCGGGCAGATGCCGGAGGATCTGCGCTGGAACGCCGCCACGCTGTGGGCGGGGCCGAAGTGCCACATCGTCCATTACCCGCTGTCGGGCTGGAAGGTGTTCAACCTCGTCGTGACCTATCACAACGATGCGCCCGAGCCGGTCGCCGGCAAACCGGTGCCGGTCGAGGAGGTGAGGCGCGGCTTCACCCATGTCTGCCAGCGCGCGCAGAGCATCATCCGCCATGGCAAGGACTGGCACATGTGGGTGCTGTGCGATCGCGACCCGGTCGACCGGTGGATCGATGGACGGGTGGCGCTGCTGGGCGACGCCGCGCACCCCATGCTGCAATACATGGCGCAGGGCGCCTGCATGGCGATGGAGGATGCGGTGTGCCTGGCCGATTCGCTCAGCCGCACCGACACGCTCGAATCAGGCCTCGCGAGCTATCGCGACCGTCGCATGCTGCGCACGGCGCGGGTGCAGCTCATGTCGCGCGCCATGGGCGATCACGTCTATCACCCGGCCGGCCCGGACGCTGCGCTGCGCAACGCGATAATGACCGCCAAGAGCCAGGCCGAATGGCTCGACACCTTGGAATGGCTCTACGGCGGCAACGGGCTCGACTGAGCCGGTCGTCGGCCGAGGTTTCGTCGTGCGTGCCGGCAGAAATCTGCTTTGACTTCGCCCGGGGCGTGGCCATCTGGACTCTGAGTGGGTCGAAAGGACAGGACATGCGCATTCTCGTGGTCGGTGCCGGCGCGATCGGCGGCTATTTCGGCGCGCGGTTGCTCGCCGCCGGACGCGACGTCACCTTCCTGGTGCGGCCGCGCCGCGCCGCCGAGCTGGCGAAGACGGGCCTGGTGGTGAAAAGCCGGAAGGGCGATCTCGCCCTGCCGCCGCCGCCCACCGTGGCGGCCGACGCCATCAAGGCGCCGTTCGAGCTGGTGCTGGTGAGCTGCAAGGCGTTCGATCTTGCGGCGGCGATGGAGTCTTTCGCGCCGGCGGTCGGCTCCACCACCGCGATCCTGCCGCTGCTGAACGGCATGGGCCACCTCGATGCGCTCGCAGCGCGCTTCGGCAAGGCCGCCGTGATGGGCGGCCAGTGCGCCATCTCCACCGTGCTCGACGGCGAGGGCCGCGTGCTCCATCTCAACGAGCTTCACCTGCTCACCTTCGGCGAGCTCGACGGCGCGCGCTCGGCCCGCGCCGGCGCGATTGCGGCCGACTTTGCCAATGCCGGCTTCGACGGCGGCTTGAGCGAAGCGATCCTGCAGGAAATGTGGGAGAAGTGGGTGTTCATCGCCACGGCCGCCGGCATCACCTGCCTGATGCGCGCCGCTGTCGGCGATATCGTGGTCGCCGGCGCGACCGACCTCACCCTGGCGTTGTTCAAGGAGATCTCCACCATCGCGGCCGACCAGGGCTTCGCGCTGCGGCCGGCCGCGGCGGAGCGGGGACGCGCCATGCTGACCCAGGCGGGTTCCCCCTTCACCGCCTCGATGCTGCGCGACGTCGAAGGCGGCCGTCCGATCGAGGCCGACCACATGCTGGGCGATCTGCTGAAGCGCGGCCGTGACAGGCTCGGCGGCTACCCGATGCTGGGCATTGCCTATGCGCATTTGAAGGCCTACGAAGCGCGCCGGACGCGCGAGGGCCGGCCGTAGCGGCGGTCGGCATCGTCAGTTGGGCGGACGCCTGGGGTAACGCCCATAGCTCGGCTCGCAATGCACGACGTGCCAGGGGCCGTAGTGGCGGCAAACGCCGCCATTCGGCCCCTCCCACCAGTCGATGAACAAGGTGCCGGGACCACTGGTCTTGGGGATCTCGCCGTCGAGCAGCCGCGCGTCATAGGTCAGCGTGTCGCCGCTGAGCTTGGGGTTGGTCAGCTCGACGATCGTGTTCTGCTCCTTGCCGTCCACCAGCATGGAAAGGTTGGCGTTGGGCGGATCCTTCTCGAAATTGCGCTGACCCTTGTTCCACTCGTCGATCAGGGCCTGCGTCGCCACGTTGGCCGTCATGCGCTGGGGACGATCGGAGAACATGATGGTTCCGGGCGAGACGCCCTTCAGGGTGAGGATCTTGCCGTCGTAGCTGGCCGACGTTGCCGTTTGCACCAGCAGCCAGTCCGCCGGCGGCATGGGGAAGGGGGCATTGGGTCCTGCAGCCGGCGCCGTCGGTGCCGGCGCCTGTGCGAACACCGATACGCAGCTCGCTATGAGGAAGACGACAGAACAGAAGGCTCTCGTCATCATTGCGCTTATCTTTCCGGGCTTAACTGCAACGCGAGACGGTACACCGCGCGTGACGGGGAAAGAACGGGCATAATGCACCCGACATGTCGCCCGCCGTCGGACCCCGTCCCGTTACCATCGAACTCAATGCGGTGCTGGTCGCCCTGATCGGCGAGGAGCCTCAGGTGCTGACCCTGCAGGACGGTGCGCTGCTGCCGTCCGGTCCGTTCGAGGGCGATCATCCCACGCTGCAGACAGGGCTGCGCGCCTGGGTCGAGCGCCAAACCCATCATCCGCTGGGCTATGTCGAGCAGCTCTACACCTTCGCCGACCGCTCCCGCGCCGAAGCGACGACGGGCCGGCGCATCGTCTCGATCTCCTATCTCGGCCTGACGCGCGAACGCGTGGCCGCCGGCAAGAGAGAGCCCGGCTGGCAGAGCTTCTATCGTTACTTTCCCTGGGAGGATTGGCGTACCGGCCCGTCCAAACTTCTGGCGCACACCATCCTGCCGCGGCTCGGCAAGTGGAGCGATGAGGCGCGCGAGCCTGCGATCAAGCGTGAACGGCGCCAGCGGGTCGCCGTCACTTTTGACGATTCAGCCTGGAACGAAGAGCTGGTGCTGCAGCGCTACGAGCTGCTCTACGAAGCAGGGCTGGTGCCGGAGGCGGGGCGGCCCAAGCGTCCTGTCGGCGATCCCGTGCCGGGCGAGCCGATGAGCTACGACCACCGCCGCATCCTCGCCACCGGAATCGCGCGGCTGCGCGCCAAGATCAAGTACCGGCCGGTCGTGTTCGAGCTGATGCCGCCCGACTTCACCCTGGGCCAGCTCCAGCGCGCCGTCGAGGCGCTGGCGGGGCGGCGCCTGCACAAGCAGAATTTCCGCCGCCTGGTCGAGCAGCAGGGCCTCGTCGAGGAAACCGGCGCGCTCACTGCGGAAACCGGCGGGCGGCCGGCCAAGCTCTACCGTTTTCGTCGCGAGATCCTGCTCGAGCGCGCCGTCGCCGGCACCAAGCTCCCGCTCGCCCGCTCGGCGTAACGGCGGGGGCAATTTCGCAAATGGCCTCTTGACGCCTCTTTATGCTCAGGTCTAGCATAATCCTGTTATACTCAGAGTGAGCATAATAGGAGTTGCCCATGTCCCTCTCCCCGCAATCCGCCCAGCTCTATGAAAAGGTGAAGTCGGTGATCCTGCCGGCCGAATGGTCGGAATTCGCCCCCGATGTCGACGCCATCCTGGCGCTGAAGCGGGAGCGCAACGCCGTCATCCTCGCCCACAATTACCAGACGCCGGAGATCTTCCACGGCGTCGCCGACATCGTGGGCGACAGCCTGGCGCTGGCCCGCGAGGCCATGAAGACCGACGCCGAGGTGATCGTGCTGGCGGGCGTGCATTTCATGGCCGAGACCGCCAAGCTCCTGAACCCCGGCCGCACTGTGCTGATCCCCGATCTCAGGGCCGGTTGCTCGCTCGCCGCCTCGATCACGGCGGCCGATGTGCGCCTGCTGCGCCAGCGCTGGCCGGGCGTGCCGATCGTGACCTATGTCAACACGTCGGCGGCCGTGAAGGCCGAGAGCGACATCTGCTGCACCTCGGGCAATGCGAAGAAGATCGTCGAAAGCCTGGGCGTGCCCAAGGTCATCATGCTGCCCGACGAGTACCTGGCGCAGAACATCGCCGCCGAAACCAAGGTCGAGATCGTGACCTGGGCGGGCCACTGCGAGGTCCATGAGCGCTTCAGCGCCGCCGACGTGCGCCAGCTCAGGATCGGCCATCCCGGCATCGTCGTGCTGGCCCATCCCGAGTGCCCGCCCGAGGTGGTAGCCGAGGCCGATTTCGCGGGCTCGACGGCGGCGATGGCCGACTATGTCAGCCGCGAGAAGCCGGGCCGGGTCGTGCTGATGACCGAGTGCTCGATGAGCGACAACATCGCCGCCCTCAATCCGGGCATCGACTTCGTGCGGCCGTGCAATCTCTGCCCGCACATGAAGCGCATCACCCTGCCCAAGATCCGCCGCGCGCTCGAGACCATGCGGCACGAGGTGACGATCGATCCCGCCGTCGCCACGGCCGCCCGCCGTGCCGTCGAGCGCATGCTGGCGATCCGTTAGGAGGACGCGATGGAAGCAATCCGCTCGGAATTGGCCGGTGCCCCGGTCATCATCGGCGGCGGCCTGGCCGGACTCATGACGGCGCTGCGGCTGGCGCCGCAGTCCGTGATCCTGCTCGCCAAGACGCCGCTCGCCCAAGGCGCCGCCTCGGCCTGGGCGCAGGGCGGCGTCGCCGCCGCCGTGGGCGAAGGCGACGATCCGGCGCTGCATGCCGCCGACACCCTGGCCGCCGGCGACGGGCTCAGCGATCCCGCCGTCGCTGCCCGCATCGCCGCGGCGGCGCCCGACGCCATCACCCGGCTGGAACGCTTCGGCGTCGCCTTCGACCGCGATGCCCAGGGCCATTTCGCGCTCGGGCTGGAGGCCGCGCACGGCCGCCGCCGCATCGTTCACGTCACCGGCGACGGCACGGGGGCGGCGATCATGCGCGCGCTGGTCGCTGCGGTGGCTGCCACGCCGTCGATCACCATTGTCGAAGGCCTCGAGGCGCGCCGCCTGCTGATCGACGATCGCGGCATCGCGGGCGTGCTGGCGGCGGGGCCGTGGAGCGCCTGCCTGCTGCCGACCCGTCGTGTCGTGCTTGCCACCGGCGGGTTGGGCGGCCTCTATGCCCAGACGACCAATCCGCTGGGCGCCATCGGCCAGGGCGTGGCGCTGGCCGCCCGCGCCGGTGCGGCGCTGGCCGACATGGAGTTCGTGCAGTTCCATCCGACCGCGCTCGCCGTCGGGCTCGATCCCATGCCGCTGGTCAGCGAGGCGGTGCGCGGCGAGGGCGCGGTGCTGGTGGATGAAACCGGCGCCCGGTTCATGGCGGGGCAGGGTCGCGCCGAGCTCGAGCCGCGCGACGTCGTCTCGCGTGCCGTGGCCGCTCACATCGCCGCCGGCCACCGCGTCTTCCTCGATGCACGCCAGGCGCTGGGGGCGGACTTCGCCCGGCACTTCCCCGGCATTACCGCGCGCTGCCGCGCTGCCGGCATCGATCCGGCGATCCAGCCGATCCCCGTGCGGCCCGCCGTGCACTACCACATGGGCGGCATCGCCGTGGACGCCGGGGGTCGCAGCACGATCGACGGCTTGTGGGCGTGCGGCGAGGTCGCGGCGAGCGGCCTGCATGGCGCCAACCGACTCGCCAGCAATTCGCTGCTCGAGGCCGTGGTGATGGCGGGCTTCGTGGCCGACAGCGTCGCCGGCACGAAGGCGGGGCCATTGCCCGCGCCGCGGCCGGTGGCGTTGCCGGCCGCGCCCGACGCGGGCCCGCTCCGCGCCTTGGCAAGCGAAACCCTGGGCGTGGTGCGGGCGCTCACCGGCCTTGAAGCAGCGGTCGCGCATTTGCAGCCGCTCGCCTTCCGCGGCGGTGCGGCGGCCGATCCTGCCCTGGTGGCGCTGCTGATCGCCACGGCGGCGCTCGCCCGCGAGGAGAGCCGCGGCGGCCACTGGCGCGCCGACTTCCCGCATCCGTCGTTCGCGTGGGCGCGCCGCCTGATACAGCGCGTCGACGATACCGGCACGCGCGTGATCTGCCGCGCCGTGCCTTTGCCCAACCCTTCCCAACCCATCGCCAGCGGAGCCTGACCCATGACCCTCTCGTCCCTGCCGACGCTCATGCTCGAGCCTGTTGTGCGCGCCGCGCTTTTGGAGGATCTCGGCCGCGCCGGCGATCTCACCACCGACGCCATCGTGCCCGCCTCGGCGCGGGCCGAGACGGCCCTGGGCGCGCGCCAAGCCGGTATCGTGGCCGGCCTCGATGCGGCATCGCTTGCCTTCCGGCTGATCGATCCCGCCATCGAGGTCAGGGTCGAGCGGCCCGATGGCAGCCGCGTCAGACCGGGCGACCGTATCGCCGTCATCGCCGGCCCGACGCGCGGCATGCTGACGGCCGAGCGGGTCGCCTTGAATTTCCTGGGTCACTTGAGCGGCGTCGCCACCGCGACCGCGACGCTGGTAGAGGCGGTGAGGGGCCACAAGGCGCGCATTTGCTGCACGCGCAAGACCATGCCCGGCCTGCGCGCCCTGCAGAAGTACGCCGTGCGGGCGGGCGGTGGCGTCAATCATCGCTTTGGCTTGGATGACGCCGTGCTGATCAAGGACAACCACGTCGCCGCGGCGGGCGGCGTGGCGGCGGCGATCCGCGCCGCGCGCGCGGGCGTCGGCCATCTTGTCAAGATCGAGGTCGAGATCGATCGCCTCGACCAGCTCGACGAGGCGCTGGCGGAGAAGGCCGACGCCGTGCTGCTCGACAATATGAGCCCCGACCAGCTCGCCGAAGCCGTGCGCCGCATCGCCGGCCGCGCCATCGCCGAGGCGTCAGGCCGCATCACGCCTGCCACGGCGCCGGCCATCGCCGGCGCCGGCGTCGATCTGATCTCGGCCGGCTGGCTGACCCACAGCGCGCAGGTGCTCGATATCGGTATGGATTGGCGGCATGCTTCGGCCGGCGCCGAAAGGTCGGCCGCCTGAAAGCGCCTATCTCCTCCGCAAGGAGAGCTGCCATGATCGCCGTGATTTTCGAAGTGTGGCCGGCTGACGGCCGCAGGCAGACCTATCTCGACATCGCCGCCGAATTGAAGCCCGAGCTGGAGCGCATCGACGGTTTCCTCAGCATCGAGCGGTTCCAGAGCCTGGTGGACGCGACCAAACTTCTGTCGCTTTCCTTCTGGCGCGACGAGGCGGCGGTGGCGGCATGGCGCAACGTCGAGCATCACCGTTCGGCGCAGAAGACCGGCCGTAACGCTGTATTGCGCGACTACCGCCTGCGCGTGGCCCACGTGCTGCGCGACTACGGCATGGACGCGCGCGCCGAGGCGCCGGCCGATTCACGCCGGAGCAACGGCTAGACTCGCGGCGTAAGAGCGCCGGCTACAGGTGCTGCAGCCGGCGCCGCCGCTCAGGTCTTGGGCGTCGGCGGATTGGCGAGCATCTCGCCGCAGGCCCGCGCGACGTCGGAGTCGGCGTCCTTGCTGCCCGGCATCGTGGCATAGCCGCTCTTGGCGACGACGTTGCCACGGTCCCAGCTGCTGGACTTGGCGAGCTCGGCGATCTTGGTGGCCGAGTCGCTCTGGGCGCGGAAGCGCTCGGCGCAGATCGGCGCCAGCGCCACCACGACGGCATCGTGCGAGGCCGAGGTCTGCGCTGTCCGCGCGGAGCCGCCGGTCACCCAGCCGCCCCAGCTGAAGCCTACGACCATGGCGAGGGCGGCGCCGCCGGCGGCGGACCACAGGATGGTGGAGATATTCTTCGGCATTTCCATGGAAAGTCCTTTCGCGGCCGACAGGCGGCCGTCAGCTCGGCAGGCGCAAGTCTGCGCCGCCGACAATCAACAGGATCAAGAAAATCGGAAACAGGACGGGCGATACGAGCCGGTGATCATTCGCACACCTCGCCAACCCGGGCGGGAGCGCACGTATCTCTCAGCCATCGCAAGCCTACGGCTTCGTGGGCGATGGTGCCTGCATCTGTACGCTCTTCGGGCAGTCCTGTCGAATCGCTGTGCGGCTCGGCGACCGCCTTGCACGCTGCCATTGTCAGGCCACGGGAGGCTGGTTATCTGGGTTTCATGAAACCGATGAGAGACCCTCTCTCCGAATCCCGTCTCGCCGACATCATCGATCAGGCCCGCGGCAAGGGCCCGGCCGACCTGGTCATCAAGTCGGTCGGCATTTTCGACCTTACCTCGGGTGAAATGGCGGTGGGCGACATCGCGATCGCGGGCGATCGCATCGTCGGCACCTACGAGACCTATTCCGGCGCCACCGAGATCGACGGCCGCGGGCTGATCGCCGTGCCGGGCTTCATCGACAGCCACGTCCATTGCGAGTCGACGCTGGTGCCGCCGCTGGAATTCGACCGCTGCGTCGTGCCGCGCGGCACCACGACGGCGATCTGCGACCCGCACGAGATCTGCAACGTGCTGGGCGTCCGCGGGCTGAAATTCTTCCTGAAATGCGCCGAGGTCACCGTCATCGACCTCCGCGTGCAACTCTCCTCCTGCGTGCCGGCGACCCATCTCGAAACCTCGGGCGCGCGGCTGGAAGCGAGGGACCTGCTGCCCTTCAAGACCCATCCCAAGGTGCTGGGGCTGGCCGAGATGATGAACGTGCCGGGTGTGCTCAACAAGGACCCGGGCGTGATGCACAAGCTTGCGGCCTTCTCCGACGTGCAGATCGACGGCCATTCGCCGCTGCTCTCGTCCTACGACCTCAATGCCTACATCGCCGCCGGTATACGCAACTGCCACGAGACGACGTCGGCCGCCGAGGCGCGCGAGAAGCTCGCCAAGGGCATGCAGATCCTGATCCGCGAAGGCACGGTGTCCAAGGACCTCGCCGCCCTGGCCGAGCTGCTGACGACCGAGCGCGCGCCGTTCCTGGCGCTCTGCACCGATGACCGCAATCCGCTCGACATCGCCGAGGAAGGCCATATCGACTACCTGATCCGCGCCGCCATCGGCCGCGGCGTGCGGCCGCTCGACGCCTACCGCGCCGCCACCTGGTCGGCGGCCCGCCATTTCGGCCTGTTCGATCGCGGCCTGGTGGCGCCCGGCCAGCGCGCCGACATCGTGCTGCTCGAGGACCTCTCGACCTGCAAGGTGCATTCCGTGATCTGCCGCGGCGCGCCGGTGACGCCCGACCGCTTCCGGACGCGGGCCGACGTGGCGCTGGTCGGCCTCGATTCGGTGAAGCTCCGGCCGGTGACGGCCGATACCTTCCACGTGCCGCGCGGCACCGGCGAATCGCCGCCGGTGATCGGCATCCGGCCGGGCAGCATCCTGACCGACCGGCTGGCGATCAACGTGTCCTCGCGCGAAGGCGCGTTCATGGCCGACGTGGCGCTCGATATCCTGAAGGTGGCGGTGCTCGGCCGGCACAGCCGCCACGGCAGTGTCGGGCACGGCTTCGTCCGGGGCTTCGGCCTCCGGCGCGGCGCCATCGCCTCGTCGGTCGGCCACGACAGCCACAATGTCTGCGTCATCGGCTGCACCGATTCGGACATGGCCATGGCGGTGAACCGGTTGATCGAGATCAAGGGCGGCTTCGTGGCGGCGGTGGACGGCAGGGTCACGGCGGAACTGGCGCTGCCCGTCGCCGGCCTGATGAGCGACAAGCCGTTCGAGGAGGTCGAGCAGGGCCTGCGCAAGCTGCGGCAGGCCGTGTCGGCCATGGGCACGACCCTGCACGAGCCCTTCCTGCAGATGGCTTTCCTGGCGCTGCCGGTGATCCCGCATCTGCGCATCACCGACAAGGGGCTGGTCGACGTGGATAAGTTTGAACTCGTGTCATCCTGAGCGTAGCGAAGGATCTCATGCCCGCGGCCCGCGGCGATGAGGTCCTTCGCTGCGCTCAGGACGACAGCGAACTGCGGACCGCCAGCTAACCTCGCCGCACGCTGGCACCACCGTCGACCGGCAGGGTCACGCCGGTGATGAAGTTGGCCTCGTCCGACGCCAGGAACAGCGCGGCGTTGGCGACGTCCCAGCCGGTGCCCATCTTCCTGCGCAGCGGTACCTGGGAATCGCGCTCGGCCTCGACCTGGGCGCGGCTCTTCTTGAACTCGCGCGCGCGCGTGTCGACCGCCATCGGCGTGTTCATCAGGCCGGGCAGGATGACGTTGGCGCGGATGCCGTACTGGGCGTTCTGGTAGGCGAGCTGCTCGGTGAAGGAGACCATCGCCGCCTTGGTCGCCTTGTAGGCGACGTAGGGATAGGTCGTGATCACCGCCATCGACGAGATGTTGACGATGGCGCCGCTCTTCTGCTGGCGCATGATCGGGATGACGTGCTTGCAGGCGAGGATCGTGCTTTTGAGGTTGATCGCCACGCAGCGGTCGAACGCCTCCTCGGTGATGTCCAGAAGCTCGGCGTCGCCGCCCGAGATCGAGACGCCGACATTGTTGTGCAGGATGTCGATCCTGCCCCAGCGGCTGTGGGCATCGGCCACCATCGCCTTGATCTCGGCGTCCCTGGTGACGTCGGCCTTGAAGGCCACCGCCGTACCCTGGCTGGCCTTGATCATGGCGGCCGTCTCCTCGGCGCTGGCGAGGTTGTGGTCGACGCACAGCACCTTGGCGCCTTCGCGGGCGAAGGTGAGGGCCGTGGCGCGGCCGTTGCCCATGCCTTCGCCCGGGCTCTGGCCCGCACCGACGACGATGGCGACGCGATCTTTCAGGCGCATGTCAGCTCACTCCTGGGATCGGGTACTGTTTCAGTACCTCTTTGTAGTAAGGCTCGTTGTCGATCTTCATGGTGGCGAGCACGCGGACCACGGCGCAGTAGTAGGCGATGGTCAGCACCAGGTCGGTCATGTGCTCGTTGCTTAGATCCTTCTTGATCTCGGCGAAGGTGGCTTCGGACATGCCGATATCGCGCACCATCTCGCGCGCGCCCTTGAGGATCGCCTTGGCGAGCGGCTCGTGCTTGCTGGGCTTGCCCTCGGTTTCGGCGAACAGGCCTTGGATATCCTCGTCGGTGACGCCGAACTCCTTGCCGATCTTGACGTGATGGGTGAACTCGTACTCCGAGCGCTCCATCCAGCCGACCTGCAGGATGGCGAGCTCGCGCAGGCGCGGGTCGAGCTTGCTCTTGAAGCGGATGAAGCCACCCACGCCGTTGAAGGCGCGCGCCATGTCGGGCGAATTGACCATCAGCTTGTGCAGGTTGGTGTTGCGCTTCAGCATGTCGCGGTACTCGGGAGCGACCTGGTCGGGCTCGAGATAGGGCAGGCGGGCCATTTCACATCCTCTTTGCTGGGGGCGCGCCACTCCAGTGGCGCGTCTTCTCATGAATCATGATCGCGCCACTGGAGTGGCGCGCCCCCAGCTAATGATCCTGGGAATCGCGCTCTGGTCCCTGCAGCGTCACGCCGCCATCGACCACCAGCACCTGGCCGGTGATGTAGCGGGCGTGCGCGCTCATCAGGAAGCGCACGGCATGGCCGATATCCCAGCCCGTGCCCTCGACCTTCAGCACCGAGGCCCTGGCGCGTGTTGCACGGGCCGCCTCGCTCATGCCGTTGCCGCGGGCATAGACCATGGGCGTGTAGACCGGGCCGGGGCAGATGCAGTTGACCCGGATGTGGTCCTTGCCGTGATCGACCGCCATCGCCTGGGTGAGCCCGATCACGGCGGCCTTGGACGTCGAGTAGGTGGTGAGGCCGCGCGGGCGCAGCGCCGAGATCGACGAGATGTTGACGATCGAGCCGCCCTTGGCCGTCTTGATCATGGCCGGGATGGCGTGCTTGGAGAGCAGGAACATCGTCTCGACATTGACCTGCATGACCCGGCGATATTCCTCGGGCTTCTCGTCGATCACGCTGCCGCGGCTGCCGATGCCGATATTGTTGTCGAGAAAGTCGAGCCGGCCCCAGCGGTCGACCGCGGAATCGACCAGCCGCTTGCACTCGGCCTCCTTGGTCATGTCGCCGGCATGGGCGGCGGCGTGGCCGCCCTCGGCCTTGATCATCTCGGCCGTGCGCTCGGCGAGCTTGATGTCGAGATCGGCCACCAGCACCCGGGTGCCGGCGCGCGCCAGCAGGATCGCCGCGGCGCGGCCGTTGCCGATGCCGTCGCCCGCCGCGCCGCCGCCCGACACGATCGCGACCTTGCCGGTCAAGCCGGCATCATCCTCCGGACCCTTCATCGCATCCCCCTAAAATCCCCGATCCCGATCCTACGGCCCGCTCGTCCCTGGCACATCCCACTCGATCCTGAACGAATCGCCCGCGGCCTTGATGTAACCCGCATTGGCGCCGGGAAAGTGGGCGGGGCAGAGGAGTGCGTTGGTCTCGGCACAATCCTCCAAGAGCTGCCGCCGGCTCCTCGCCGACATCGCCTGGTTCCAGCAGAACTGGCTCGACCAGTCGGGATGATAGACCTGGATCGGATGATGCATGATGTCGCCCGAGAAACAGGCCTGGCGGCCGCCGTCCCTGAGGTTGATGGCGATCGAACCCGGCGTGTGGCCGGGATAGTCCTTGATGGTGAGCAGCGGGTCGGGCTGATGATCGCTCTCGATCATGACGGCCTTGCCGGCCTCGACGACGGGCAGCACCGAATCGTCGAACGAGCCGTCATTGACCTTGCCTTCGCCCTGCCTGCCGCGCTCGCTTTCCCAGTGCGCGTATTCCGTCTTGCCGAACAGGTAGCGCGCGTTGGGGAAGGTCGGCACCCAGCGGCCGTTTTGCAATTTGGTGTTCCACCCCACGTGATCGACATGAAGGTGCGTGCACATCACGAAGTCGACGGCCTCCGGCGGACAACCGCACGCCTTGAGGCGGTTGAGGAACGGCGTGTCGAGGTTGCGCCAACCCGGATTGGTGCGCTGCTTGTGGTTGCCCAGGCAGGTGTCGATCAGGATCGTGTGCCTGGGCGTCTTGACGATCCAGGTATGCACCGAGCCGACGAGGCGGTCGGAGCCCGCCTCGACATGGTCGGGCAGCATCCATCCCTTCTGGGCGTCGAAGGCGTCCTGGTTGAAGTTGGGGAACATGCGCGCCGGCTTGAATCCTGCGCCGCAGATCTCCTCGACCTTCTCGATGGTGGCGCCGCCCAGCTTGCGCACGGTCATGGCGTGGCCTCCCGTCAAAACGTGACGACGCTGCGGATCGACTGACCCTTGTGCATCAGGTCGAAGGCGTCGTTGATCTTCTCGACCGGCATCACGTGGGTGATCAGCGAATCGATGTCGATCTTCTTGTCCATGTACCAGTCGACGATCCTGGGCACGTCGCGCCGTCCCTTGGCGCCGCCGAACGCCGTGCCCATCCAGTGCCGCCCGGTCACGAGCTGGAACGGCCGCGTGGAAATCTCCTGGCCGGAGCCCGCCACGCCGATGATCACCGATTTGCCCCAGCCGCGATGACAGCATTCCAGTGCCTGGCGCATCAGCCTGGTGTTGCCGACGCATTCGAAGCTGTAGTCGGCGCCGCCGTCGGTCAGTTCGACGATATGCGCCACCAGGTCCTTGCCCTCGAGCTTCTCCGGATTGACGAAGTGGGTCATGCCGAACTTGCGGCCGAGCGCCTCGCGCGCCGGGTTGACGTCGACGCCCACGATCATGCCGGCGCCCACCATGCGCGCGCCCTGCAGGACGTTGAGCCCGATGCCGCCCAGGCCGAACACCACGACATTGGCGCCGGGCTCGACCTTGGCGGTGTTGATCACCGCGCCGATGCCCGTGGTGACACCACAGCCGATGTAACAGACCTTGTCGAACGGCGCGTCGGGACGGATCTTGGCCAGCGCGATCTCGGGCAGCACGGTATAGTTCGAGAAGGTCGAGCAGCCCATGTAGTGGTGGATCTTCTTGCCCTTGAGCGAGAAGCGCGAGGTGCCGTCGGGCATCACGCCCTGGCCCTGGGTGGCGCGGATCGCGGTGCAGAGATTGGTCTTGCCGGAGAGGCAGGATTTGCAGGCGCGGCATTCGGGCGTGTAGAGCGGGATCACGTGATCGCCCTCCTTGAGCGACACGATGCCCGGCCCGACATCGACCACCACGCCCGCGCCCTCGTGGCCGAAGATCACCGGGAAGAGGCCTTCGGGATCGCCGCCCGAGCGCGTGAATTCGTCGGTGTGGCAGACGCCCGACGCCTTGATTTCGACCAGCACCTCGCCGAATTTCGGCCCTTCGAGATCGACCGTCTCGATCTCGAGGGTCTTGCCGGCTTCGTAACAGACCGCCGCCTTTGTCTTCACGCGCATCCCCCTGAACTCAGGGGGCGAAGCCTAGAGCAGGGCAGGCTGCGATGCCACCGGACTCGTTGCGCGAAGCGAAAAGCGCGTGTGGCCCACCACAGGGCGGAGGTTACTCCGCCCGATCGAGACGCCGCACTTCGTGCGGCTCCTCAGGGTGAGGTAAAAGCGTCGCAACAATTCGACCTCATCCTGAGGAGGCCGCGCAGCGGCCGTCTCGAAGGATGGGCAACATTTCTGACTTCGCGACCCGATACTGCGTCACCAACCGCCGGCAAAGCTCCGCCGCCGTCGGAATGTCCTCGATGTTCCCGACGCCGTGGCCCGCCGTATAGATGTCCTTCCAGCGCTTCTTGTTCTCCTCAGCCGCCACGATCTTGCCGGGCAAGGTCGTGCGCAGGACGTCGAGGTCGACGCCGGCGGCTAACAGGCTGGGCGTCAGCCAGTTGGCCGGCGCGCCGTCGATCGAGGCGGTGAGGAAGACGTCGGTGGCGCGGGTCTTCAGGATCATGTCTTTGTGCGCCGCCGCCGCCATCGCCTCCTGGGTGGCGATGAAGCGCGTGCCGATATAGGCGAGGTCGGCGCCCATCGCTTCGGCCGCCAGCACGTCGCGGCCGGTGGTCTGGCCGCCCGCCAGCACGATGGCGAAGTGATCGCCCAGCTGGCGCACCTCGTTCATCAGGGCGAAGGGGTTGATCGTGCCGGTATGGCCGCCGGCGCCGCCCGCGACCGCGATCACGCCGTCGACGCCGGCTTCCAGCGCCTTCTCGGCGTGGCGACGGTTGGCGATGTCGTGCAGCGCCACAGCGCCCCAGCCATGGATGCGCTTGATGGCATCGCCCGGCGCGCCCTTCGACGTCAGCACCACCGGCACCTGGTATTTCTCGACCAGCTCGAGATCGCCGGGGTAACGCGGGTTCGACGGATGCACGACCAGGTTCACCGCCCACGGCGCGGGCTTGCGGCCGGAATCCTCCAGCCGCTTCATGCCTTCCTGCATCTCGTCGAGCCAGGCCTGGAACTCCTCGCGGCTGCGCGTGCCGTGCGCCGGGAAGCTGCCCATGATGCCTTCGCTGCAGCAGGCCAAGGTCAGCGCCGGATTGGAGACCAGGAACATCGGCGCGGCGATGGCCGGGATCGCCATGCGCTCCATCAGTCTGTGCACTTCGGCGCGCGCCATTCAGATCTCTCCAATCGTGGGCGTCGTCGCGGTCACGCCCGCTTCTTTCAGTTTCGCCAGCTCGGCATCGCCGTAGCCCAAAAGCTCGCGCAACACCTCATCGGTGTGCTGGCCGAGATCGGGTGCGGCGCGCTCGATGGTGATGCCCTGGCCGTCGAGCCGGTAGGGCAGGCCCTTGACCAGTCCGCCGCGCTCGTCGCGCACCAGGCTGACGCCGGCGAGCTTGCTGTCGCGCAGCAGGTCGGCGCCGTCGTTGCAGGGCGCGGCGGCGATTCCCGTGGCGAGCAGCGCCGCCATGGCCTCCTCGCTGCTGCGAGCCGCGCAGAACGCGCCGAGCGATGGATCGGCGATGTCGAGCGTGACCGCGATCCAGCGCCCATCCTTGCAGCGATGGGCGTCCTGCTGGGCCACGCCTTCCTCCCCGTTGCCGCGCGGGCTCAGCCGCCGCGCCGGATCGGCCGAGGCGGCTAATATTTCCTCGCCCAGGGTGAAGGAGGCGACCTCGCGCTGGGAGAAGTCGAGGAACGCGCCCGTGCCGCTGCGGCGCGCCTCCATGACGGCGGCGATGACGATGCCGGCGGCGAACAGCGACACGATCTGGTCGGGATAGTTCACGTCCATGCCCGAGATACGCGGCTCCTCGCCTTCGTAGCCGGTGAGCGAGGCAATGCCCGAAGTGGCGTCGAGCGTCGAGCCAAACGACACGTTCATGCGCTCCGGCCCGGTATCGCCCTGGCTGGAGATGGCGGCGAACACGATGCGCGGGTTGATTGCCTTCAACGCGGCATAGCCCAGGCCCGCGCGATCGAGCACGCCGCGGCGAAAGTTCTCGACGACCACGTCGCAGTGCCCAGCGAGCTCGCGGATCACCCGCTGGCCTTCGGGAACCTTGAGGTTGAGCGCCAGGCCACGCTTGTTGCGGTTGGTGAACTGGAATTGCGGCGAGCGGTTCCACCAGCCGTCCTCGTTGTCGGGCTTGCCGACGACACGGAAGGGATCGAGGTAGGCGCCCGATTCGATCTTGAGGACGTCGGCGCCGAGATCGGCCAGCATGGCCGAGGTGTTGGCGCCCGCCGTCAGCAGGCCGAAATCGAGGACGCGCACCCCGGACAGAGGACGAGTCATGCGGCGAGTTCCGACCGTGCGATCTCCGGCGCCGGCCGCGGCGCGAAGGAGCGGCCGTTCCATTGCACGGGCAGTTGCGGCATCAGCAGCGTGCCGAGCATGGGGTGCTTCATTTCGGCCAGGAACGAACGCGTCACGTATTGCTCGCTCTCGAGCAGTTCGGCCGGCGAGAAGATCGGACCGAACGGCACGCCGTTGGCTTGCGCCGCCGCCTGGATCTCGGCGCGCGTCTTGCCCGCGAACCACGGCGTGATGATGTCGTAGAGCTCGGCGATATGCTGGCGCCGGCCGGCGCGCGCGGCGAATTTCGGATCGTCCAGGCGCTTGTCGCCGATCAACGCCCGCACCGCCGGCCACTGAGTCACCGTATAGACCACGGCGACGTGGCCGTCGCGGCAGGACACGATCTGGAATTCCGAAGCCTTGCCCTCGCGGCCCGGCGCGGTGCCGCCGGCTGCCGCTCCCGAGGCCGCCTTCCAGTTCACCCACTGCATCACTTCGGCGAGCGACACGCGCACGTGCGGCGCGCGCTGGCTGGCATCGCGCGCCGCCAAGGCGGCGGCGAGGCCGGTGAAAGCGGTGAGGCCCGCCGCATAGGAGGCCTGGTGGCCGGCGAGCTTCAGCGGCTTGCGCTCGGGCTCGCCCACCATGTGCATCAGCCCGCCCAGCGCCTGGATCGCGAGCCCGCTCACCGGTCGCGCCACGGCGTCCATTTCAAGGGGGAACGCGGCGATCTCGATCGGCGTCGCACGGCCTGCCCGCAGCAACGGCGCGACCGACGCCGGCTCCTCGAACAGGCAGGCATCGGCCTTGTCGAGCAGACGCACCAAGCCGGCGCGGTCCGCCTCGCTCTTGAGGTCGAGCGCCAGCGCGCGCTTGGAGGTGTTGAGGAACTGGAAGAGCGCGCTTCCGCCCTGCGGCAGGAATGGCGGCGTGCGGCGCACCGGATCGCCACTCGGTGGCTCGATCTTGAGCACCTGGGCGCCGAGGTCGGCGGCGATCTTGGCCGCGAGCGAGGTCGCCAGGCGCAGGCACAGCGGCACCTTGGCGTCGTTCACCTCGACGATGGTGAAGCGTGCCAGCGGCAGAGCAGGGGCCTCGGTCATCGCGCGATGATCGGCGGAAGGCGTGGCTTCGGTCAATGTCGGGCCCATGCTACGGTCGAAACCAACGGAGGTTTCACATGGCACAGACCGGCAATCACAAGGGGCTCGGGTTCGGCATCTTCCTCGCCCCGTTCCATCGCGTGGGCGAGAACCCGACGCTTTCCATGGCGCGCGACATGGAGCTGGTCGAGTGGATCGACGAACTGGGCTTCGACGAGGCCTGGATCGGCGAGCACCATTCCGCCGGCTGGGAGACCATCTCCTCGCCCGAGGTATTCATCGGCGCCGCCATCCAGCGCACGCGCTACATCCGGCTGGGCTCGGGCGTCACCAGCCTGCCCTATCACCACCCGCTGATGGTGGCGAACCGCTTCGTGCAGCTCGACCACATGTCGCGCGGCCGCACCATGCTGGGCTGCGGCCCGGGCGCGCTGCCGTCCGACGCCTACATGATGGGCATCGAGCCCTCGACGCAGCGCGACCGCATGGAGCAGTCGCTCGCCGCCATCATGCAGCTGCTGAAATGCGAGGAGCCGGTCACCATGAAGACCGACTGGTTCGAGCTCAAGGACGCGCGCCTGCATCTGGCGCCCTATTCGTATCCTCACTTTCCCATCGCCTGCGCCAGCACCATCACGCCGTCGGGCATGATCGCCGCCGGCAAGCATGGGCTGGGCGTGCTGTCGATTGGCGCGGGCCTGCCGGGCGGGCCCGAGGCGATGGCCAAGCAATGGGCGATCTACGAGGAAACGGCGGCCAAGCACGGCCACCAGGCCGATCGCTCGAAGTGGCGCATCGTCGTCAACGCCCACATCGCCGAGGACGACGAGCAGGCGTTGCGCGAGGTCCATGCCGGCGAGCGCTGCGAGACGGTGACCTATTTCGAGGACACGCTCGGCCGCCCGCCCGGCCGCTCCGACGATCCGCTGCGCGAGGGCGTGGCGCAGGGCACGACCCTGGTCGGCAGTCCCGACACCGTGGCCAAGGGCATCCAGCGTCTGCTCGGCTACTCCGACGGCGGCTTCGGCGGCATTTTGTTCCGCGCCCACGAATGGGCGAACCGCGAGCAGACCATGCGCTCCTACGAGCTGTTCGCGCGCTATGTCATGCCGCGCTTCCAGGGTTCGCTCGACACCATCGTGGGCTCGAACGAATGGGCGCGCGCCAACCGCAAGGCCGTCTTCGGGCCGACCGTCGCCGCCGTGAAGAAAGCCTTCACCGACGTCGGCCGCGAGGTGCCCGACGAATTCCGCTCGCGCACCGTGGGCGCGCGGGATGTGGCGAGTTGAGGCCCGAAACCGACCTCAGCTCGTCACCCCAGCGTAGTCGAGGGGTCTCGTCAGAAACAGACGAGGTCCCTCGACTTCGCTTCGCTCCGCTCGGGACGACGGAATGTTAGAACGTCATCTTGTCGCCGGGCTGCATGACGATCACCTCGACCGGCGCGTTGCCCAGGGCGGCCTTGAATTCCTCGGGCGTGCCCTTGAGGAAGGGGCTGGTGCCGTAGTGCATCGGCATCACCTTCTTGGGCTTGATCCATTGCGATATGGCGTAGGCGGCATCCTTCGGGCCCATCACGAAGTGGCCGCCGATCGGGATCAGCACGAGGTCGGGCTTGTAATACTCGGCGATGAACTTCATGTCGCTGAACAGGCCGGTATCGCCCATG
>Ga0210407_10000390_pt1 | contig 50762 bp, 41 predicted proteins | sample IncBWC27MmetaG_FD_150860 | JGI IMG/M metagenome (GOLD analysis project Ga0210407, IMG submission 150860) | Forest soil microbial communities from Barre Woods Harvard Forest LTER site, Petersham, Massachusetts, United States - Inc-BW-C-27-M | ecosystem: Environmental > Terrestrial > Soil >...
CGTTATGTGACATCTATCCGCGGATTCAACCGCGACCATCCCGAATTCGCCCCACTGCGCAGCGGTTTCCTGAATCAGAGTGCGATCACTTTCAGCCACCGTGTGCATCGCGGCGATTCCATCCGAGGTCCGCAGGGCGCCGTCAAGCTGCAGTGCGACGATTGTCATCGGCCGGATGCGGAGACTGCGGGACCGTGGGCCTACGCCGATCCCAGCGCGCGATTTGCCGCGGCGCCAGCGGGTCCGGGCGCCAACTTCTATATGGACGCGCGGCGCGAATTGATGGCGTCCGTCACCTATGAAAAACATTGCCTTACGTGTCACGCCTTGCGGTTCGACGACCGTTTCAGCCAGCCTATTCCCCACAAGACGCCGGACGTTGTGCACGCGTTTGTCGTCGTGCAATTCCAGAACTACATCGCGCAACATCCAGAGGCCATTCATGAGGTTCGCCCCAGCGGCCGAAGAATTCCCGGCATGACCATCATGCAACCCACGCCGGCCAGAAATGCCGCAGAGTGGGTACAGCAGAATTCAGACCAGACTGAGCAGCTGTTGTGGGGCGTCACCTGCAGACTATGTCACCAACTCGAGTTTCCCGGCAATGGCGGATTGCCTCGCGTCAAACCCTCGGCGGCGCCGGTGCGCTGGCTGCCCAACGCCACGTTCAGCCACGAAGCGCACAATGGTGTGGCGTGCGAATCGTGCCATGCCATGGCTCCGACCAGCGAAACTGGGTCGCAGATTCTGATTCCCAGCATCAAGACCTGTCAGAGCTGTCACAACGGAAACCCGGCGCACGCAGGGAACGCCGAAAATTCCTGCTTCCTGTGCCACCAATACCATCAGTGGAAAGACCGCATGCATCTACGCGGGACGCACACCATCCCAGAGCTTACTGGAATGGATTCCAGACGCTAGGGACTATCTGACGAATTCTTCAAGAATTGCTTTCCACTACCGTTAGCGCTCGGAAATGGTCCGCTTGTTGGCGGGTTTGCCGGGCGCGAGAGGGCTGTCGGGCGGAGAGTCGGCGACGGTGTAGAGTTCTCCGTTGCGCAGGAACAAGCGTTGCATTTCCTGCAGATTGAACGGGCGGGACCCTCGCCGGCCGAAGACCGAGAGCTGGTTGCCGCTCTCATCAACGGCGCGATCGCGATCTACGCCGCGCGAAACCGCGAGTGCGGGCCCACGCGTGCGAAACACGCCGATCAGCCTGGGCGCGGGGCGCGGGCTGAATCCGTAGAATCCTGGCGCAGTCTGCGGCGAAAAGAGCTGAAGAACTTTGAAGCCGGCATGGCCATCCGCGACCAGTGCGAATTGGCTGGAGCTGACCATGCCGATCTTGATGTCGTTCGTGTCCTGCAAGTCGCCGCTGGCGTTGAAGAGTTGATCCATGGTCGGATGCTCCGGGCGTTCCACGTCAATGATCGCCACACCTTGTTTGCCGACGGCAACGTACGCGTACGTCCGCGAGACGGTAATGTTTCTTGCGTCGGCCAGCGCCACGCCGCTCCCAGGAACGAACCGGGGATGGTCGAGATGAGTCACGTCCAGGACTTTAAGTCCATCGCGGTCCACCACAAAGGCATAGCGGAACTGGATGGCGACGCCGCGGGGCTCGTTAAGCTCGGGAGCGCCCACCTTAGCGGTGATTTTAGGGTGCAGAGGGTCGTCCAGACTCACCACGACCAGACCAGCGTCGCAGAGGACATATGCGTAAACACCGGCCAGTGTCACACGGCGTGCTCCGGTAAGCTGTCCGTCCGGATTGAATGCCAGTGCGCGCTTCAAGAAGTTGTTTCGCGGCTCTCCGTCGAGCAAGGTAGAAACCCCGGGAGTCTTGCTCCTGGGAGACGCGTCGCCGACGATCACCAGCCCCTCGTATTTGTCGGCTACATAGAGAAACCCGTACATAGGATGGATGTGTTGCTCTTCATTCTCCGGAAGCTGAGCGCGCGTGGGGTCGATCGCGGTGGTGCTCGGGGCAGCCACTGCCATTGCATAGCGCGTGGATACGTACAAGCGCTGTCCTAAAGGAGAAACCGGCGCCGTTACCATGCGCTCTGAGAAATCTTTGTTGTCTATGTTGGCGACGTCAAAGATGCGCAATCCTCCCCTGCCCATCGCCGCATAAAGGTACTCGCCGCGCAGTTGTACGTCCAGGACCGTCTTGCCTGAGTGTTCGTATGCTTCTTTCAGAGCAAGCTTCCGCTGTTGATGTTGCCGGTAATTGTCAGGATAAGCGATCTTGTGCAGGTCACTGCCGATGACCGCTTCCGGCTCGTTTCGCTCGGCAAATCCAATCGCAGCCAGTCCCTTGACTCCTGTGGCAACGTAAGCGAAGCGTCCGAAATAGTTCAGAAAATTCGTGCCTTGCAGCATCAACTGCGCCATCCAGGCGTTGTTGTCATTGCCGGCGCCAACATGGCAATCGGTGCAAGTCTTGGTCTCACTGCTCCGCACGGTGTGCGGCACGTACGGACTAAAAGCCTGTCCGCTGAAGCCTTCCGCGGATACAGTCTGCTGGCCGTAGTAGAGCCAGTCGCGATTCTGGTTCTGGGAGCTCACAACGACAGCGCACGCGGAACGGACGGGTGCAACTTTGTTGCCGGTGACCGTACCGTCAATGCCGAGCATGTACATGTCATTGCGCAGGACCTGGAAGTCGTATTCCGTCCAGTTCCGCGTCATAGTGCCTTCGTTTTGCAGCATGGGCATGCGCTGGTTGGCGGTCATCTTAAGGTGACAGCCGAAGCAGCTGGTGGTCCACGAGCTGTGGCAACTGAAACAAGTCATGCGGCTATCGGCATGGGCCAGCAGGCTCAGGTCATTGGGTACGCTGCCCCAGGTCGTACCATCATTCAATATGGTCTTGGCCAGGCGAGATTTCTCGTTGTAGTGAGGATTCCCGGGTGTGATCGTGTCCTTGACTTGGACGACCTCCCATTCGCGTCCCTGGTCGATTGCTGATCTCTGGAACAAGTGTCCGTTTTTCCAGTGAAAACGCAGCTCTCTCCAGGGTGTGCGTCCGCCCTGCACCAGCGCCTCGCCATCGGCGGAAACAGCCGGACCACTGGTGACCGGTGTCGCGTAGCTCTCCACGGTGCCGTGACAATCAGCGCAGGAAATCTCGATCGCGTTGCGCGTCTCGCCGTAAAGCTTTCCGTTGCCGTGCACGTCCTGGTAGAAATGGCAATCCACACAGTGCATGCCTTTTTCCAGGTGGATATCTTTCAGCTGGACTGCTTTCTTGAATTTCTCCGCATCGTCAGGTGAGATGATTTGCCCGTGTTCGTCCAGCAGGTTTCCCTTTCGGTCTTGTTTGAATACGGCGCGAAAGACCCAGCCGTGGCTGTTGAAATCCGCGAACTGCGTATTCTTGAGTCCTTGATTAAACTCCGGCGTACCGACTTTCTTCAAAAACTCCGCGTCCGACCAGAGTCCTTTGGCTGCGGCAGCTTCGGGATTGCGCATATGGGCGTTACGGTAATCTTCTTCACTGGGATTGCGCTGCTGGGCGGGATACATCTTCTCGCCGTCTACCTCGTTGTCCCACCACGTGTATCCAAAATAGCTGGCGACCATGTTTGTCCCCGGGTGCATGTGGCAAACCACACATTGACTCGAGGGAATGCTTCTGGTCAGAACGTGGCGGATGGGATGTCCTGATTCGTTTTTGGGGATGGTTGGGTCGACGGTCGCGCTGCGGCCATCTTTGCCGAACTTCGCGTAGAAATCAGAATGCGCTGGGTCGCGATCATTGGCGTATACCACGTGACAGCCGGTGCAACCGCTTCCCCGATAGTCGCCGGCCTGATCGTTGGTTCCTGGCAGATAGAGCAGAGGGTCGAACAAACGTGTCTTCTGCAGCGCCAGAAATCCTGGGTCCGTCCGCAATAAAGTGCCAAAGCCGCGATCACTTAACTTATTGTCTGGCCGTCCGGGTTCTTCGTCAGAGTTGGGATTTCCCAGTTCCGATCGTGCACCGCCTCCACGTTCAAATACCCGCAACACGTTTCCGGGCTGCGACACCTCCCAGCGTTCCAGCGGCTGCAGATCGGGAAGAATGCCCTTCTGCCGCGTCTCTTCCGGTGTGGGTGGCGGCCAGGTCTGGAGTTTTTGCGGATTGCCGTTCATGTCGTAGCTCTGGCCGAAATGGGGGTTCTTCAGCGGAAACGATCCGTTGTTGTACAGCGCTGCGCCATAAAGCATGGCTCCGTGGGTCATCATACTGGTGCGCATGCGTCGCACTTCAAGTTCATGGCAGCCGGAAGTGCCGCAGGTGCGAGTAGCGATTCTGAGATCGCCCGGGTTGACGAACTGTATGTACTCCGGGCTTTCCCGCAGCCAATTGGTATACGCGCGTACTGGATTGGCGGAAGAACGGGCATCCTGTGGCCAGCGAGGGCTGACATGCGCTTTCAGCCTGGCGGCTTCGTATTCCGGCGAGCCTGCCGCTGTCCCGGACGGAAGCATACTCTCGGTCGAGCCGCCGTGACAGTCTACGCATCCCAACCTGACTACGCTGCTCAGATGCATACTGGCGCTGTCCGTCGGCGAGTGGCAGGTCACGCAGCCGCCGCTCTTCCTGTCGGCTTCCTCCTGGCTTTGCCCGGCGACAACCTGCACGGTTGACGCGGAAGGCTGCTCTCGATCATCGCTGGACCGGACTGCGCCGGGCGGCCATATCGAAATGAAAAACAGGCACAAGAAACTTGACAGAGGTATAAAAATCCAGGAGCGGCGATTCATGCCTGAACGTCTCATCGAGTTAGTGGACTTCCGTTTGAGTTCCAAAGCCTCTGGGGTCGAAATAGAAATGGTGGGCCATTATAAGATGCCCCAAGCCCGAACACAGCGAATAATTCCCGGGTTCCCTAGAATTGGAATCGTACCTTCACGAAGCTGGAAAACAATGTTTTGCTGGTATAGATTTCCCGCAGCCCTGTGCCGGGGGTGAGCGCAGCCACGCCTCCCGTCACCACCATGTTTTCCGAGAGCGGCGGACGATATACCAGTCCCATGCTGTAATCGAACCCGATGCTTGAATCAATGCGAGGCTGGAAGAGCAGAAGTTCCAGCGGCTCGGTGTGCGCAAAACGCATGTAATTGATGTTGGCGACGGCTTGAATCGTGGGCGTCACTTTGAAATCAGCGCCGGTATTAAAAAGGACAATTCCCGGATTCACAAAATTCGCCTGGCCCTCATCCTTGCTGGAGCGCAAGTTGGGCAAAAAGCTATCGGGCGCGACCAGACCGACTCCGGTCCCCGTAAGGCGAATGCCTTCGCGGTTGAAGAGGCTGAAAACGCCGCCGGCGAAATTCTGCGCTTCGCTGATGGCATCGAATCCGCGGGCGACGTGGCCGCGCGGGTTCGCGTCTCCCGAAGCGAAGAATCCGGAAACGCGCACGCGATACCAGTCCTTGTCCACGGACAGTTCCAGCGCCGCCATCTGGGCGTTGATGTCCGTGCGTCGGCCGGCGATGGGGTTGAGATCATCATGTCCCAAGGCCTGATAGAAGGCATGGCTGACGTTGACCCAGCGAATGTGTCCATTGCCCGTCCAGCCGATGTAGTGCGCGCGAACGTCGTGCGGGAGTACGCTGCCGATCGGCGCCGGCCGCACAAGGAAGCCGTTGTCGTCAAAATGGACGCTGGCGTCATCCCTATTAAAGTGATAGCTGAACTGCGTAGTGTAACCTTTGGCAAGAAAGTCCTGGACGTACAGATTGGCGAGCAGTACCTGCTGATGGCGGCTGTTAAAGGTGTTCAATCCGCTGTTGGTATTTTTCTCCAGGAAAAAGAAATAGGCGGCGTTGTATTGCAGCCGGCTGGAGAGCAGATTCCCAAAGACGCGAACCCCTGGCTGCTCCTGCGTGAACAGCAGACCGCGAAAATCGCTATTGAATTGCTGAATGCCGGCGCGAACTGAGATGAAGTCGTAATTGGGGCCGAGATCTGCGACCTTCTTTTCGACAAACGCTTCTTGCAGTCCCACATGGCCATCCGTGCGGGCTGTACCCTCGCGAACGTCAATGTTGACAATTCCTCGCTCCCGCGTCCAAAGCTGGTTGATGTTAAAAGTCGGCGTGATTCTGATTTGCCAATCCACGGGCTTGAAGCTGGTGTCGCCATGAAAAAGGTCAAGTGAGAGACGCACCGTTTCCTCCACCAGGGCCTGTCCGCCTCGACCAAAGAACTGGCTGCTGCCAGGATTCGCCGTTGAGACCCCGCCAGGCACAAAGAGCCGGCGGGCGTCGAACGCCGTGGTGCTTGTGCCCGTGAACTTGAAAAACGTGCTTTGCCCGAGGACCGGTTTGTCGCCCTTGAGCAGGTTCTGGTTGAAGGGGTCCCACCAGTGACCGCCGGTGTAAGGAAATTCGCCGTCGCGTGTATATCTGCGCCACGTCGGCATTGTGGTGTCCCAGCGGTCAGGTTCCGGGCTCATCACCTTGTCATCAGGAAAGACTTCGGGGGAGAACAGGGTTTCTCGTATATCTTTCACAGGACGGCGCGTGAGTTCAAGATAATCCGCATTCACGGGCTGTGTGGCGACCGGTGCCGTCGCAGGCATCTCGGACGTGGGGCGCGCAGACGCGTCCGGGCTGGCGCCCGTTGGATGCAGCGTTACGACTAACATCAGGGCTTCATCCGGATTAAGCACGACCTCCTTTTGTGTCAGCGTGTCGAAGCCGGGCATCTGGACAGTGATCTGGTATTTTCCGGGAGGAAGGTCGAGCACACGAAAGATTCCGTCAGCGCCGCTCTGGCTCTGGACCCCGTTGCCCTCTGCGGCCGTCAAAACAACGCGGGCGCCAGACAGCAACTGCCCTTTCGGGTTCTTGACCTTGCCCAGCAGCGCCGCAGCGCCTTTGGCTTGTTCCAGTGTGTGTCGCGGGCGAGCTGCTGTAGAGTAAGGGTGTTGCTCCGTTTGTGCCACTGCAGCCACGCTCAAGCCGCAGCCAAGCATCAAGGCCAGCAGTTGACAGTATCCGATTTGCTTCGGGCACCGCATACGCACGCAAGTCTACCGGAACAGCGGCAGACCACGAAAGGGTGGGTCAGATCAACGTGAAAGACCGCTCGACCCAATCCTTCGTCGTCGTATTCGATTTACCCGTGCTCATCAAGATCACCATCTTTTCAGCAACTTACCGGGTTGCTGGTAGGGGATCCTTGCTGCTGCAGCGACTTCTCGGCAGATGCAATTTGGGGTGAAATTGCTCTGGTAGAGCCAGGGAAGAGCGACGCCGACCAGAATTCACGCCCCAAGTCGGCCATGCTACGCGAGTTCCTGTAAGACGGTCTCTCCTGCAGCGCGCGGTGGAATCCGCGGAAACACACCACCAGAAACGCGATCGCGAGAGGGCAGATCAGAAAAAGTGACAGTATTTCAAGCACGGTGAGTCGTCCTCCGGTGGCATACATTCGCTGCACGGCGCCTTCCACGTGAATTCGCGATGGAGCTTCGCCTGTCACTAGAACAGCAATTCTGGTTCCAATGTGCTCTTCGTGAAGGAATCAGGAAAACCGCGGGGAACTGAGTAAAGACGTGGGCTTGCCCGTGTCGATGGTCGAAGGTGTTGATGACACCGTTCGACACCGGCCGCTCCGGTTCAGTCGGCTCGTCTTGTCACGCTGCTGGCACATCTGCTGAGCGCCTGCCCGCAGGCTTGAATCCGACGCTCCGCGCTGCCACGCCGACCTCGGCCGCTTTCATGAATGTGCGCCAGACAAATTGGGACCTCATATTCGCGGCCATAAGCATGGAAATGCCGACATTAATGCCTATCACATCCGGGTTTGTCCAGGCGGCATGGGGATTGAAGGCATCGACAAATCCGTATCGCTTCCAGCATCGCTTGGCGTAATTCTGGCGGACGTTGTGGAGTACCGCCAGGCAGTCGCTGGGCAGGAAGGGTAGCGAGCCGGCAGCGGCGGCGGGTACGACCGTGCCGTCAATCGGTCCCATGGCGGGAGGGCCGCCCCACACTACATAGCCGCGAGCCGAATCCGATGCCGTGATGCCCCACAATTGTGCGCTGTACTTTGGGAACTGGCGCGCAAGATCAAGGCAGAATTTCACGTGCGCCCGCGTGGCTTTGATCGAGTTCTGAAAGTAATCGGCAAAACGGTCGCTTCGGTCGCGAAAATCGACCCAGGCGTGCGCATACTGATGAATGAAGAGCGGCGCCTCGGCGGAGATGTAGTCTTCCCCGAAGAAATGGTAAACCGGCCGTTTCCACGCGTCCCAGGACTGCGGAGGAATGCCGAACGTCGGCGAACCGATCGCGAGCAGATACAGCATCATATGCTCCGCGTACAAATCCCATCGCCATTTGATAAAGCCGCTCTCCGGTCTCCAGCCATGAGTCAAGGTATCACCGCCGTTCAACATCCAGCGGAAATCCACACGATGATAGATATCGTCCGCAAGCCGCCGGATGCGCTCATCGGCAAAGTATTCGCGGCAGGTGAGGACCCCGCACAGCAACAGCGCGGTATCAATGGAAGAAACTTCCGCGTTCCAGAGTCTGTCGCCCGTATGGATATCGAGGAAGTGATAGTAGAAACCTCGCTCGCGGAGAGCGCGCTCGTGAAAGTATTTGAGAGTTGTCAGTACGCGCTCTTCAATTTTGGATCGCTCGGCATAATGGTTTTCTGCGGCGATGCACAATGCCGTGAGGCCGAACCCCGTCGCCGCGATGCTTCCGACGGTCCGCGGGTCAAGACCATCCGCGCGAGAGCGGTCTTTCACCAGGCCGGTATACGGGCTGGCGGCCTCCCAGAAGTAGCGGAAGCCGGAAACACAGATTTCGTCGAGCAAGTCAGTATCGGATTTCGAAAGCCCAGAGGCCTCTGGACGCCAGAGCGCGGGCACGCGCACGGATAGCGCCGCGGAAAGCGCTAAAGTCTGCTGCAGAAACCTGCGACGGGAAAGCATGGCGCCTTGCGGTAACGCGCTGCGATCGGGCTCCATGAACGGTTATCGAATCTCCAGCAAAGCCAGGCCTGGGGAGGTTATCTCAAGCGTAACCGATCCATCCTTTATCTGACGCGGCTGGGCCGGAGGAAGCTGGGCAGCCTGCTTTAGCTTCTGTATCTGGCTTGCGGTCGGGTATTGCGGCGAATTCATGGTCTTATACGCGGGCAGCGCGTTGCCATGTGTTTCATCAACGAAGGAAACGCGCACCTGCTGAACATGTAAGCCCCGGGGCAGACGCACAAGAAATTGTTTGGTCCGGTTCCCGGACTCGGCGGACAAATTCCACAGGGCGATGGCCCAGGACCCATCCTCCCGTCTGGTGACCAGAGCCGACTGCGACGCGTCCCGCACCCGTTTGTTGCCTAGCTTATGCAGCAACAGAAATGCGTTATAGGCCGGCTTGGGGATTCCGCCTTCAGCAACCAGGCCGAATCCGCCGTAAAAAGGCTGCCGCACGACACCCTGCTCGTCAAACACATCCGAAAAGCTCCAGTAGGCCATGGCATCCGTCAGACCGTTGCATTTATTAATGGTATCGGCCAGCCATGGGGCCATGAACGGAGCGTCGGTGACGTCGGGTTCGTTCTTATAGCTGGCATTGTATTCGCTCCAGATCAGCGGTAGATTCGGTTTTGCCGAACTTGTGATTTGTTCGTGCACCTTCTTTACGGCGCGGCACACCATCTGATCACGCGGCAGCAGTTCGTCGGTACCGAAGACATCCTGGGCGGCGTCGTTGGCATAAACGTGGGTCGAAACGAAGTCCGCCGGCACTCCAGCTTCGGTTGCGTGACGAATGAAAGTGTCGACCCAAGCTGCCTGGGCCGTAGCCGGACCGCCCACGCGCAGCCTGGGGCTTTCCGCCTTCAGGGCTCTCGCGGTGTGGTCGTAGAACTCGAAGTAGGTTGCTTGTTTCGGCTCTCCGGCCCAGAAGTCAATATTCGGCTCATTCCACACCTCGAAATACCACTGGCTCACCTCCTCAATGCCATACCTCTCGATCAGGTGGTCCGCAAAGGCGGAGATCAGACCGTCCCATTTCCCGTAGTCCTTGGGCGGTGAGGGTGACGGCTTGTACCAGAAGGGATGCAAAATCGGCTTAGCGGCCAGCTTCCTGGGCATGAAGCCCAGTTCGACAAAAGGCCGGACATGGTGTGACAGTAAGCCGTCGTAGACCTGGTCCACATAGGAAAAATTGTAAACAGGATGGCCTGTTGGGTCCTCATCGTACACGCCCATGTCATCGTCGAAAATTCCATGGAAGCGAACGTATTCAAAGCCAGTGGCACTCCGGACCATCTCCAGGTCGCGCATGTAGCTGTCGCGCAAAGCCAGGACCGCGCGTCCGGAGCCGAACATCTTTTCCCAAAAATGGGGGAAAGGGGTGAGCGGCGCGCCGGTATCTAGTTGGATTGTCTCCCTTGCGGAGGACGGCGTTGTCTGCCCTCCACACGTCACCCCAAGAAGCACGACGAAGAGTACAACCGAGAGCAGACTCTTGGCTCTTTCCAGCACAGTGCAGACCTCCAGGGGTAAGATGCTGCCGCGTCAGAAGCTGAATCTAGCCTGGAATTCAACCACTCTCCCGGAGAGAGCGGATGTTGCCTGGCCGAAATGGGTGTCTTCAACCACAGTGCTCGAGCTGTCAAATCCGAACGGCGCCAGATTCAGTTTGTTGAATACGTTAAAGAAGGTTGCACGAAGCTCCACTCTCGCTTGCTCGCCCAGATGCGCATACGGAAAGGCAAAATCTTTCAGAAAACTCATGTCCGTGTCGGAGTACCTTGGCCCACGGAAAGAGTTCCTTCCGATTCCGGGAGTTCCAGCCTTACTTATGTCAAAGAAAGCTTTGCCGCCTCCGGGAAAGTTCCCATTGTGCTGGAGAAATGTGGATGTAGCACTATTACTGGTCGCGCCGCCAAGATACGCTATGGGACGCACCGGTGAGAGCGTCTGGCCTCCGGGAAACTGTAACGCCTGCGTGTTGGTTACTGGAGTCCACGGGAAACCGCTATGGGCAGTCAGGATGCCGTTGATTTTCCATCCGCCCAGCACGTTCCCGAGAAGGTCGTGGCGTCCGCGCAAAATGGGAAGGTCCCAAAGGCCGGACAAAACGAAGTAATGGGTCGCGTCGTAATCGGACGGCCCGCGTTCGAAGGCCTGGTTCCGGGGAAACGTCTGGTTGGTTACGAATCCAGGACCTTCGTTCGACAGATCGTCAATGCTTCTGCTCCAGCGATACTTGGTCTCGAGTTGAAATCCCCGGCTGAAAGTGTGCGCGACGCGGACGTTCAACGAATTGTAGCTGGCGTTCACGTCCGGCGTGGGAAAGAATACCGCCGTAAAGTGGGGATTGGTTGCGTCAAAGATGAAGTTCTCATTGATGATGCGCACCAGCTTGCGGCTGGTGCTCCCCTGATAGCCCAGGCCGAAGATGAAGTTTCCCGGCAGCTGAGTTTCGGTTTCAAGAGAATAGTTGTAGATGTAAGGGCTGGGAAAATTCTTGGGTGCGCCCCAAATCTCTACCTGACCATTCACCGGAATTCCGGTGGCCGGGTCAATGCCCTGCGACAGCACCGGATTGGCGGGATAGCTGTTCACGGAACGGCTGGAGCCGAGGACGAAGGTAATCGCGCCGTTGTCAAAAGGACTGCTTGCAAAGCCGCAACATTCATTGAAACGCGCGAAGAACGGGGGATTTCCGCGCGTGTTCTCAAAGAGGACGCTGGGCACGCGGTCGTAGCTGACGCCAACCCCGCCGCGAAGCACGGTCTTGCCGCGCAAGAGATTCGGGCTCCAGGCAAAGCCCAGGCGGGGAGCAAAATTATTGCGGTCCGGATTAGTGAGCTGGTTGGTGGTTTTCAGGGTCGCTCCCGAAAGCCCCTGGGCCCCGGGACCCAAGATGAGATTGGTTAATTGTCCGCTGTCATCGCTGAGGGGAGAAAAGTACTCATAGCGCAAACCTAGATTCACCGTCAAATTCGGCCGCACCTTCCAGTCGTCCTGGAAGAAGAGTCCGTAGTCCTTGGTGCGGAAGTACCGTTGGGCGGCGGCTGGCTGTCCCGTTCGAGGGTCAGCGTTGATGGCCTCGAAAACCGGCGTGCCGTTGGCGAGATTGAAAATCCCGGTGAAAGAGTAATCAGGCCGAGCGCCGCCCAGGAGGTTGTTATTGTTTTGCTCGGCCCCAAACTCAAATCCAACCTTGAGCGCCATTCTTGGAAGCTGCTTGGAAAGCACATCGCGGAAGGTGAAGGTGTTCTGGGCAAACACTCCAGGAGTTGATTCCGAACGCGGAGCGCCAAAACGCAATCGGTCCGTACCCGGCAACGCCTCAACCTCTACCAGGGGAATACCGAAATTCACGTTGGTATTACTTGCCACCTGGTCAAAGGCAAAGCGGCTGAAATTGAACCGCGCCTCGTTCAGTAAAGTTGGGGAAATTGTCCGGATCCAGGAGATGAATATCGACGGACTGAGCGGCTGGAGAGTGAGGTCCGCCATGGGACGGCCCTGCTCGGCAGCTTGCGCGCTGAAAGTCTTCAGCCGGGTAATGTATGTACTCACGGCAAATTGATTGCTGCCCTGATTAAAATCAACCTTGCCGTTATATTGCTGTCCGCGTGTGGTGCTGGGAATCGACAGTTGCGCAATCTGCAAATCGGGAACGCCATCCAGTCCGCCGCCCTGCGTGCCGACATACTGACCGTAAGAACTGCTGACGGAACCTATATCCATTCCATTGCCGACAATCTGACAGGGCCGTCCGGCATTCAGGAAGCTGGCGCAGTTGGGCGGCAGGATGGACTGGACGCGGGGCAGAGAACCCGGCGCAGCCAGCACTGCGGCAGTGACCGTGCCGGCGCGCTGCGCAGCGATGGCGTCGCGGAATTGCGAGGTTTCAATGTCATTGGTCACGCTGGTGACGGTGTTGCTTCTGAGCTCTTCGGTTGAGAAGAAGAAGAACGCGCGATTGCGTATGATCGGCCCGCCAATTCTGCCGCCGAAATTGCGAAAATTGTTGTTCGCCCGGTCCGGACACCGCGTGCCAATGATCTTAAACTGATCGGGACCGCCGCCGTTGCAAGTCAACGCGCCGATGGTATCTCCCCCGACATTGGAGAAGCCGTTGTAAGCATTCAATCCCGGCGACTGGTAGTTGAAGAAGGCGCTGCCATGAAAGGTGTTGGTGCCGCTCTGGGAAACGACTTTGATTTGCGCCCCGGAATTCCGTCCGTCTTCCGCGGTGTAGGTGCTCGTAGTAACAGTCATCTCTTTGATCGATTCCTCGCTCGGAGTGATGATGGCCGCGCCGCCCCATGTGAGGCTGTTGACGTCCACACCGTCAATCTTGAAGTTGTTGGCCGACGCGCGTTGGCCGTTCGCGGAGATCTGCACCAGGTTCTCAGTCTGATAGATCGAAGAGTTGGACCCGCCAGGGCCGACGCTATTGGGAAGGTTCAGCGACTGTCCGGCGCCATTGCGGGCGCCGTCGCCAAATACGCCTGGGGCCAGGCGCAGCAATTCGTAAGGGTCACGGCCCGTTGCGGGCAGGCGCTCGATCTGCTCCGCGCTGATCGCCCCGGTGACACTGCCGGATTCAGTATTGATGGCGGAAGCCGCGCCGCTGACATCCACGTTCTCGGTTGCGCCGCCGGGCTCGACCTGAGCATTGAAGCCGACGATGGCTTCCTCCGTGACCTCGATTCGGGACGTGGAGGTCTTAAATCCCCGGACCTCGACTTTCATGGCGTAGTTGCCCGGAGCAAGCTCAGAGATACGATAAAAGCCGCTTCCGCTCGTCTTAGCGGTATGGGCCACGGCCGTATCTATGTTGGTGGCTGTCACCGTGGCGCCCGGTATCACGGCGCCCGTCGGATCCTTGATAGTGCCTTGAATGCCTGCTCCGAATTGAGCCGGCACGGGCAGAGCGGTGAACAGGAGGGCGAGCAGCGGAAGAAAAACTTCGAGTGAGAGTCGAGCGCGCATGAGCAGTCTCCTCATAAGCAACCGTGGCTTACTTAAAGCTTTAAGTAGCGCGAGAACGTTTTTAGCACCAGGTGCCGGAACCTGTCAAGTGGCTGCGGCAGCCTTTTCCTTCTGATGTGCCGTCAGCGCCGGCGCCGATTGTCACCTCCCGGCCGATGGGCTAGACTCTGGTTTGTGTCCTCCAAGAAACAGAACAAATCTCTTCCCCGGCAGAACGGATCGGAGAAGAAGCCCACGCTGCGTTTCCTGGCGGAGCAACTTGACTTGACTCCAGCGACCATCTCTATGGTGGTCAACCGGGCACCCGGAGCCAAGGCCATTCCCAAGCACACCCAGCGCCGCGTCCTTGATGCCGCTAAACGTTTTCACTACCGGCCCAATTTTTTCGCGCGCTCACTGCTGCGGCAGCGGACTTTCACCATCGGCGTCCTCATACCGGAGATCAGTGACGGCTATGGTGCGCAAGTCATGCGGGGCATCGAAGACCACCTTCTTCAAGCCGGGTACTTCTATTTTGTTGTGAGCCATCACCACCGTCCGGACCTCATCTGCGAATATCCGCGCCTGTTGCTGGACCGTTCCGTCGAGGGACTCATCGCGGTCGACACGCCAATGGAAGCTTCCATGCAGGTACCGGTGGTTTCCGTGTCCGGACACGGTCGCGTCAAAGGAATCACCAACGTGGTGCTGCATCACGGGCTGGCGGCAAAGCTGGCCCTGGAGCATCTGGCCACCCTCGGTCATCGCCGGCTCGCGGTGATCAAGGGCCAGGAATTCAGCAGTGATACGGAAGCCAGGTGGAACGCCATCCGGAGAGAAGCCAGGCGTCTGTCACTTGAAATCGACCACGACCTGGTAGTCGCGCTTCAGGGGGATACTCCGTCTTCACACCTGGGCCAAGAGGCAACGGAGAAGCTCTTGGCATCGGGCAAGCCCTTTACTGCTTTGTTCACTTTTAACGATCTGGCGGCCATCGGCGCCATTCGAGCTCTACGGCTCGCAGGCCGCTCGGTCCCGGAAGACGTCTCGGTCATTGGATTCGACGATATTCCCAGCGCTGAGTTCCACAATCCCCCGTTGACCACGGTGCGCCAGCCACTCGCCACGATGGGCGAAATGGCTGCTGCCTCCCTCCTGAGTTGCCTGACAGAGAACCGGCAAAAGCGTGCCCGCGTGATCTACGTCGATCCGCAACTGGTTGTCCGGGGAACCACGGCCCGGGTCGGCGTCCGCGAAATTGAGCGAAAAAGGGCCCGGTGATCCCGGCCCCGCTTGCCGGCAATCGAACCCGCAGCCCGCGCGTATTGTCTGCGATTGCGTCGGCGGCGTTCGTACTGACCGGAGGGGCCAATACATTTCTCGGCCCAATTCTGCCGACTCTGGCAGCCCGCTGGCATCTTTCCGATTCCCAAGCGGGCTATTTCCTTTCGGCACAGTTTCTCGGCACCATTCTAGGTGTGAGTGTCAGTAGTCAACTGCTGCCGTGCCGCGGGTTTCGTTTCAGCATCGGAACGGCTTACCTGTTAATGGCGGCCGGCGTCAGTGGATTGTCATTGCCGCACTGGAAGGCTGCATTGCTGGGGACATTTGTCGTTGGTCTCGGACTTGGTGTCGTGATCCCATCCACCAACCTGCTCACTTCCAGCTTGAATCCGCATCGCCGGGCCTCGGCCCTGAGTATTTTGAACTTCTACTGGGGACTCGGCGCCGTTGCTGCGCCGGTCGCCCTTGCTCTCGCACGGCGCTGGAATCAGGTTCCGTCCTTTATGCCGGTACTGAGCGGGTTTCTCCTGCTATCCGCACTTTGTATTGCGCTTGCGCCAAAGGGAGAACCAGCGTCTATTGAAGGGCCAGCAGCCAGCCGCTCGCGAGCGATTTCTGACTGGCCATTTGCGGCGATTGTCGGAGGAATGTTCTTTCTTTATGTGGCAATAGAAGCTTCGGTTGGCGGGTGGATAGCTACTTTGGTGCAACGGGCAACAACCGGCACCGACCACAGTTGGGTGACAGCGCCGTCTCTATTCTGGGGAGGTTTGCTTGTCAGTCGCGGCTTGGCCCCTGCATTCCTCAGGGGAGGACGGGAACGCAGAGTTGCTTTGACGAGTCTTATAGTTGCCTGTTCAGGAATGTTGGTGTTGGTCTTCTCGACTCGGTGGCAGTGGATAATCGTGGCCGGCGCCATTGTCGGCTGCGGGCTCGCCGCGGTGTTCCCCATCACCATTGCCCTGCTCTCCCGGTTCCGCGACATGGAAAAGCGGATCGCAGGGCCAATGTTTGCGCTGGCCGGCCTTGGTGGAGCGGTAGTGCCGTGGTTCGTGGGCGTCATCTCGACCTGGTCCGGGTCCCTCCAGATCGGCCTGATGGCGCCGCTGGTTGCCACGGTGCTATTACTCTGGTTGCATGCCGTTCACAATCGATATAAACGCTCGGCAGCGGATCAGTTTGAATTGCAAAACAACTCGCCAAATTCTTCACTCACCGATAAATAATGTTTATAGCGCCACAAAGGCCGCGGCGAGCTCATTTGCCCGGACCTGGACGGACTTGAAGCAAGCGCATGTAAAGCGTCCTTACGCTGCTACCTGGACCGATTCAAATCCTCGAGTTTCTTTTGCTGTTCCTCCGTCAGGAGACCGTGAAGCTTGGCTTGCGCACGCAGACTTTTGGTAATCAGTTTGGTCAGAATTCTGGCTTCGGTGGCCGCCAGAACCTTTATCTCCTTCGATTGGCCCTGTTCCGCCGCCGCGATTAGCTTCCCGTGTGTCGACTGCAATTGTGTCTTCAAGGGGTCGATCTCCCTGCGTTGTTGAGACAATACGTGCCGCATCGCAATGATCTGTCGCGAAGTGAGGTTAAGGTATTCGGCCAATTCGGAATCGATTTCTGGAGCTGGGAACTGAAACTCCACGATTACCGTCCCGCTATCCGGCGATGGCCTGGACGCTGCCGGTGTGGGCTCAGTGATATTTCTTGCGGACGCGGCCGGATCCGCTGGCCCTTGCGACCTCACGTCAGCCGGTTGAGGAGTGTAGCCGAACGAACGCTCCGAACACCCAAGTATTGCGACCGCGAGAATGACGATTAGCCTGATTTTCATAGAACACTTCCTTTCTGAATCGCCACGCCGTCCTTTCGAGATCACCCGCTCCTGCATTTCGAGAGAAGCCGGACTTGCCGCAGAGCCATTTCTTGCACTCCGCGGCAAGCGGACCGCCTCTTGACCGTTTGGGGGACCAGTCACAGAGGCTTCTCGCCGGCAACTCAGAATCGGAACACGAGTCCGGCTGAGGGTTCTGCCGTGTGCGTGACCGCACCCGTGTCCAGACTGCTGAGACCAAAATTAGGCGCGTTGTACACCAGACCGCGGTACTCAAGTCGAAGAGCGAGGTGGTTTAACCGCGGGACCGGGAAGTCAGCCCCTGCGCCATAAACGAAGGCACCCACGGTCTGCCGCTGCGCGCCCAGTACACCCCCACCATTATTCGTGGGGTTAAACACCAGCGCTCCACCCTCGGCAAGAACGTAGGGACTCATATTGAACCGGCTAAGCGCGGGCACTCTGCGAGGCGAGGGCAAGTTGACGACCAGCCCGCCGGTCGCCTGGTGCATATCGGACTGGACCCTCGCAAACCCCGCTGGGGTAGAAAACAGTTGACTGTTGCGATTCCAACCATAAACCGCCTCGGCGCTCAACCAGCGATTGATGCGGTACCGGTAACCCCCCAGCACTCCGCCTGTCTGTGTGCCCTGTTGAAGTACGCCTTGACCGTTGGAGTCGTTGGTGAAGATCCCGGTATCCTGGACGCTGATCTCCGACCGCATCTCTTGCGCCGACGCGTCCACAGAGAGCAGGGAAACTGCCGCTAGAATGAAGATTGCTGTTCGCTGCATTGCTCGTATGCCTGATTTGCTCCGGTCCCTGTTCGCTGCTATACCCGCCACCACACTCACGACCGGTTCAAATCGTTCCTTTCGATTTGAAATTCGAAGCCTGGTCACAGCTTCCAACTGAGCACTTTGCAACTGAAATGCCAAACCAAGGCGCGCCACGACGGCTGGGAATCCGCTGAAATGGAAAGAATGGATGACGATTCGAACGCATTAAGTTCGAATCTGGTGTCGAAAGTCGAATGTGTCGATGCCGCTCGACAGGAAGTTGGATTCCTTTTCGACTGCCGGCCTGCGCAATTTTTGGGAATCCAATTGCTGTTGACCTGAATCCGATCAGTTGGGTGGTATCGTAAAAGGCGGTAATGGGCTACCTGCGTCTATGAGCACAGACTCGCAGCTCGCATTGAGAACAGATACTCAGCGCTATGAAGCGCTGTATCACATCTCTGAGGCAATGTCTGCCGGTCGGGAGCCGGAAGAGCTGTCACGGGTTCTTGCCGACCAGTTGCGCGAGGTGGTCAGCTTCGATTTTCTCGATGTCCTTGTCTTCAAAGAGAATTCCAACGAGGTCGAATGGCGTGTGACCCCGCGGTTCCAACTGGCCGGCACCGATCTGCCAATCGAGGAGACAGTGAGTTGGCACGTTTACCACACACAAGAGGCCCTGCACATTGCGGACTGGAGCGCGGACACCAGTTTCCCGCGGTTGAAGCAACTGCTGGAGGAGAGCGGGGTCAGCGTGGGTTCTGTCATCTGCCTGCCATTGACCACCGCGCATCGACGGTTGGGCACGTTGGGAATCTGCAACCAGGAACGTAATGCATATTCCCCGGAAGACGTCAGCTTCCTGAAGTTACTTGCACGTAGTGTGGCGCTGGCCATTGACGACACCCTGAATCTGGAGAAATCCCGCACCGCACAATTGGAACTGGAGCGCCAGAATGCCCGGCTCAACGTTCTCCTTGATTTGACGAACAGGATCAATTCCAACCTGGACCTGACCGAAGTACTGCGAGCAATCTCGGCCAGCGTTCGGCAGGTCATGCATTGCGATGCCGCTGGGGTGTCCTTTCCCGATTCCGAGAGCGGCAAGCTTCGGCTTTATGCCATGGACTTCCCGCAGAGCGAGGGGTTCGCCCACGAGAAATCGGTCACTTCGTCAGGTGGAGCTCAAGCAAGGGCTTTTGAGACTCTCAAACCAGTGATATTGAACCACATCGAAGCGGGCGACGTTGGTCCTGAGGATCAGGCAATCATTGCCGGCGAAGGAATCAAATCTCTTTGTTTCGTTCCCCTGGTCAACCGGGGACGCGCGCTTGGCATTTTAGGCCTTGGCCGGCGGGAGGAAAACGCGTTCAGCGAAGATGACGCTGAGTTTCTCACTGTGGCAGCGGGGCAAGTCGCCGTTGCAGTTGAAAACGCACTCGCCTACCGCGAGATCTCTGAACTCAAAGACAAGCTGGCGCAGGAAAAACTGTATCTCGAAGAAGAGTTTCGCAGCGAGATGGGCTTTGAGCAGATCATCGGGACAAGTCCCCCTTTGAAGCACGTTCTGGAACTGGTAGAAACGGTGGCGTCGAGCGATTCGACGGTGCTGCTGCTGGGCGACACCGGTACAGGGAAGGAGTTGATTGCGCGCGCTATTCACGATCACAGCCGGCGCAACCAGAGCACATTCGTGAAACTGAACTGTGCGGCCATTCCCACCGGGCTGCTGGAAAGCGAACTGTTTGGTCATGAAAAAGGCGCTTTTACAGGCGCCATTAGCCAGAAAATCGGACGGCTGGAGCTCGCCGACCAGGGCACACTGTTCCTGGACGAAGTTGGCGACATTCCCCCTGAAATTCAACCCAAGCTCTTACGCGCGCTGCAAGAGCGTGAATTCGAGCGTCTGGGCAGCACCCACACCAGGAAGGTGAACGTGCGCCTGATTGCGGCCACCAACCGAGACCTGGAAAAAATGATCGAAGAACGCGAATTTCGCAGCGATCTGTACTACCGCCTGAACGTATTCCCGATCCGCATTCCTCCGCTGCGGGAGCGAAGGGAAGACATTCCCTTGCTGGTCCGCTACTTCGTCCAGAAGTCCGCTCGCCAAATGCAAAAACAGATCGACACGATTCCCGCAGCCGCCATGAAGACTCTGACCAACTGGGATTGGCCGGGTAACATCCGGGAGCTGGAAAACTTCATTGAGCGGGCGGTGATCCTTACGCGAGGCACCACGCTGGAAGTGCCAGTCGCAGAATTGAGCAAAGCGAGAGTGGCCCCGCCGGTAAGCGACGACGCCCCGCGCAGTAAGGATGTGGCCTGGATTGTCAGAGAAACGCTCAGCGCCTTAAACAGGGATGCTGCCAAGAGCGCCGGCTATGAGTACGACGAGAAACAGCGCCAGGAGATCCTGCGTGTTCTGCAGGAAACCAAAGGTCGCGTCGGTGGTTCTGACGGGGCTGCCGCCCGCATGGGCATCAATCGAACTACCCTGCTGTCTCGCATAAAAAAGTTCGCCATAAACCCAAAACGGTTTTCCTGACCCGAAACGCAGACCATCTTCTCAGCAATTGCTCGGACGTCCTGGATCAGCCTCCGGCGAAACGGCATGCCACGTGCATATGACACAAGTGACAACACGTCGGACATGCGTGTAGTCAAGTCTGAGAGGGGCCTGTACTTGCCTCTCACATTCTCCTAGTGCAACGGTGCAGGTTGCCCCTCTCAGCAAACCCATTGACCGATTTCCGCTCTACAAGACCTCGAATTTGTTACCCGCAGTGTGACTCGGACCACCGGCTGGACGTGGTCAACTGCTCAAAGTGTCGTTGACACTGTCGACAGTACGCCTCTTTCAGTTTTCTCTGCCGAAGTGGTTTCAATAGCTTACAGGTCCGCAAGTTTGGCCTTCATTTTGCCCCCGTGCCTGGTGGTGACCAGGCAGCTTCAATCCGATCTCTCTGAACTGGAGAAGCTTAGGGGCATAAGGATTGTCATGACCGAGGATAAGCAGCCGCTGCTCATAGGCCTCAGCTATCAGAAAACAGGCGAGAAGGTTTTTGCGTGGATGTTCTGGACGGCAGTAGCCGTCCTCTACGGCGCCATTGGGCTGATTATCTGGCGGGTGGCGACATGGGCATAAGAAAGGCAGCTGGGAAGTTATGAATGCTGGGAGCATCACCGTGTTCAGCACATGGGCCACGAGACCGAGCGAACAGAAAGTGGAAGCTAATGAGCCAAAGACACGCTATCAAAGGTCCTTCGCATCGTTCTTCTCGTCAGGGCGCTTCTCGTCAGGGCGGGCCTAACGTCCAGTTGGAGCTGTCCTTGCGAAGCGAAGTTAAGGCAATCACGCCATTTGTACAAACCCTTGTGCGCTTAATCAGGAAATTCCGATGGGCCCCTGGAAACGAGAACGAGAACGAAATCGAAACCGCATTGCGCGAGGCCGTGGCGAATGCCGTCGTTCATGGCAATCATGAGGACCCCGGGAAACAAGTTTGCGTCAGCTGTCGGTGTGGGACTGACGAAATCTCCATCGTCGTCAGGGACGAAGGAGAAGGGTTTGACATTGCCAGCGTCCCCGACCCTACCACTCCGGAAAATATTGGGTCCAGTCATGGCCGCGGAATCTACCTGATGAAAACCCTGATGGATGAAGTTCGCTTTGAACAAGGCGGTACCGCGGTCTATATGCGAAAGTTCGCCGGCAGAAAGGGCGTCCGCCTATGACAAAAACCAGAGTTACACGCATCGTCCGTATCGTCTTTGTCTTTTGGCTGGTCGTGGCGATTGCTGTTGTCCTGGCCACAATCGTTACGCTCGTGCCGTTGTCGGGCCAGGGGCGCGGGCATGAAGCGACCGACACCAGTCATTCGCTATTGGCGAATGGCGATCGGCAGCCCCAATGTTTTCCCGCCGCCTGGCAGCGCTTACCCGAATCACTCAGGGGCGATTGGCCCTGGCTGTTGAGGCTGACCTCGACAGTTTTGACACTGCGATGTGCCGTGTCCGGACCGGCCTTGAATCTCAGTGACTTGCAGCGGCCGCAGTTTGGCATGCGTCTTGCCTGTCCCATGGTCGAACGGAAAACGCCATGTTGAAGATCTCCGTAGTCGACAGCTGCACTCAGCGCCGGTTGGTTCTCGAAGGCCGGCTGATCGCACCGTGGGTTGATGAGCTGAGGACAGCATGGAAGATGGCCAAGACGGAACCTGATGGACGCGAACTGGTAATTGACATGGGAAACGTAATGGTCATCAGCCAGGAAGCAGAGAACACTCTTCTGCAGATGATGAATGAGGGAGCAAGGTTCCGTTGCAGCGGAGTGCTCACCAAGCACGTACTCCAGCAACTCATGCGGCGCTGTAAGAAGGGTCCCGTGCAGCCAGACATGAGCGATCAGGGAGGCCACAAGTGAAGGTGCAGCGCAAAGATCATGGAGACTCGTCCAAAGCAGACGGGTATGGGACGATTGAAGAATTCCGCCGGCTGTTTACAGAAGACATGACATGTCTGTATCTGCTCTCCTTCGCGCTGACGGCCAGTCACGAGAGGGCGGAGCAGTGTTTCGTCGCCGGCCTGGAAGACTGCGTGAAAGACAACTCCATATTTAAGGAGTGGGCCCGTTCCTGGGCGAAACGCGCGGTAGTTAAGAATGCAATCCGAATCATGGCGCCTCGTCCCAACCTCGCTGGCGGGACCTTTGCGGGAATCCATCTGGAAGCCAGCGGCCAGCGTCAAGGGACTCAAGATCAGCACGCAGCAATCGCCAGTGTGCTGGCGCTCCCAGACTTCGACCGGTTTGTGTTTGTGATGTCTGTTCTCGAGCGATACACCGAGAAGGAATGTTCGCTCCTCTTGGATTGTTCGCGGCAGGACGTTCGCGAGGCGCGCGTGCGAACGCCGCAGCAGATTGCGGAGCCCACGAAACACGAGGCGTCCGGACAGGGGGACTCAAGTCAGCCGTCCGCTCGTTCCCCGGAGATGGTGGCGCAGAGGAGAAAAGATGGCCCCCGCTTACTTTCTGCCTGATTGTCTAACCGCGCCGTTGGCAACGATGCGATTTGCCTGGAGAGGAGACGTGCTATGCAGGTGACAGAAACGTTGATGGGAGACGAAGCAAGAGGAGGAGTTGGTTTCCTGAGCGAGCGTGCCCGGGAGCTTGACGATGTTGTTTCGCGCAACCGCCCTATGTTTTTCAAGAGGGCTTTTCGGTATTTGGGGAACGCACCGGATGCGGAAGATGCTGTTCAAGATGCGCTCCTCTCCGCCTGTAAACACTTATCGCAATTTAGAGGGCAAGCGCAAATGTCAAGCTGGTTGACCGCAATCGTCATCAATGCCGCGCGCAACCACCTGCGCCGCCGCCATGGCATCCACTTGTCGATTGAGCAACCGTACGGGGAGGACACCCTCACCTTGTCGGAACGGTTACCTGATTTGAAGCCGAGTCCGGAACAAGTGTGCTGCGCCACGGATGCCCAGGACCGGCTGTCCAAGGCCGTTAACCAACTCTCGCCCACGCAGCGTAGAGCATTTCAATTGCGTGATATCGATGGTTTAACAACGAAGGAAGCTGCGCTGGTTTTGGGCGTGCCCGAAGGAACGGTAAAGTCGCAGCTTGCACGTGCGCGGGCCAGGATTGCTCGAATCATACGGATGAAGGCTGGCCGGTCGCTCGTCCCACCGTCAGGTCCGCTGGACGCGCCCGAACCGGGGCGCACGAGCTTTCGGGCAGCGATCCCGTCAAAATCGTCCGCTACGGCGAGGAGAGGCCTTTCTGTATTGAATCGGCCGAGTCCTGCCGGCCGCACAATCGCCGCGGACCCTTTGAGTACGAGAGGTGATTCCGACAACGAGGAAATTCCATGCCTGAGCAATCTGATGGGCGAACAATCCGCAGGAGCGAATTCTTCTGCTGCCTGAATTGCGGCGTGACTGCGGAGCTGGATACACACGGACGTTGCGCAACCTGCGGATCAGATGCCGTTACGTATCCGGGCACCTATCCGTTGGGCATGCGGCCGTCGGAAGCAGGCGACTTGGAGCGGGGAAGTTGAAGACCCTCAACCGCACTCGTCGTCCGCTATTAGTATCGGTTCTCCCCCCAGGCAGGAGCCATTGATTTGCGTGGCTCCTGCCTCCCGCCTGATTCATGCGGCGGTTTGGCTGGAAGGCAGGGCTTGAACTTAATCGAGAGGACTCGGATGACAAGGATTGAAAGCAACAGATTGGCACGCATGCTGGACGCCAATCTAGACCTGACAGACAGCGAGGCGGAAAAATTCTGGCCGATCTACGATCAATATACGGCCGAACTGGCCAGGATCAACGGTACGAAGCTCGCCCTGATCAAAGAATATGCCCGGAATTACAGCAGTATAACCAGTGAGCAAGCCGAGGCGTACATAAAAGGGCGGGCTGCCGTGGAAGAATCCGTAAACCGCTTAAGAGTGAAATATCTTCCCATCTTCCGTCGGGTACTCTCCGGCAAGACAACTGCAATATTCTTTCAAATCGAGTGGCGCGTGGGACTGATGAGCGACTTGCAACTGGCCTCACAGATGCCCCTCTAGATCCAAGCAGTTTCGGAATGAAAGTCCCTCTTCTACCCTTCAGATCGACAAATTCGACCCCCTGCATTGGTTTTCGAAGCTGTTGAAGGTGACTTCGACACTGCCAACACTTTGCATGTGGAAACCTGATTCATACTTTGAACCTCCTTGCATTTCAACCACTTAAGAAAACCTGATTTCCCATGAACTTTGGCACGCGTCTTGCTCCTATGCTCTGTGACAGGAAATCCTGCACACGCCTACCGGGAGTACTTACTAAATGCATAAGCTAAAAGGATTTGTTTTGACCAAAGTTCTACTATTCATTCTTCTTGCCGTCCTCACCCTGGCGATGATGGGATGCGGACGGACCCAGGCCGCGGCGGCGCCGCCAGCCCCGGAAGTCGAGGTTGCCTCCGTCATCCAGCAAGATGTTCCGGTGTACAGCGAATGGGTGGCAACGCTGGACGGTTACGTGAACGCCGAGATCCGACCGCAGGTTTCAGGCTACATCGTCAAGCAAGCCTATAAAGAAGGTTCGCTCGTGCGCAAAGGCCAGGTGCTGTTCGAAATAGATCCCAGGCCCTTCAAGGCGGCCCTCGACCGCGCTAAGGGCGACCTGGCGCAGGCGCAAGCGCAACTTGGCAAGAGCGCTCTTGATGTGGAGCGCGACACGCCGCTCGCCGAGGCCAAGGCCATCGCCAAGAGTCAATTAGATAACGAGATTCAGGCTAGGCTCGGCGCCCAGGCGGCGGTCGAATCGAGCAAGGCGGCCGTGGAGCAGGCGGAACTCAACCTTGAGTGGACGAAAGTCACTTCGCTGGTGGATGGAATTGCGGGGATTGCGCAAGTCCAGATCGGCAACCTGGTGGGCCCCAATTCCATTTTGACTTCCGTTTCGCAAGTAGATCCCATCAAGGCTTTTTTCCCGATTAGCGAACATGATTATGTCCTCGCACAAAGCAAGAGCAATGCCATTTCCCGCAAGGGCGCCATCAGCTTTTTCGGAAGCTCGCTCGAACTGATCCTGACGGACGGCGGTTCCTACCCTCATAAAGGGAAAATCCTGCTGGCCGACCGGCAAGTGGATGCGAGCACTGGCACCATCCGCATTGTTGCTGCGTTTCCCAATCCCGGCAACATTCTCCGCCCTGGCCAGTATGGACGCGTGCGTGTCGAAACCAGTATGAAAAAAGACGCGCTGCTCCTGCCTCAGAGCGCGGTTGCGCAGTCGCAGGGAAGCTATCAGGTGGCGGTTGTGGGCAGTGATCACAAAGTCAGCATGCGCACGGTGAAGCCCGGACAGACTGTCGGGACGATGTGGGTGATTGACGATGGCCTCAAGCCGGGTGAGCAAGTTGTGATCGAAGGACTGCAAAAGGTAAAGGAAGGGACCATCGTTACTCCCAAGCCTGCACGGCTGGTAAAGGAAGGAAACTGAGCTATGTCGAAGTTCTTCATCAACCGTCCAATCGTGGCCATGGTGATCTCCATCCTTATGGTGATAGTCGGCGCGGTCACCATTGCGGGCCTGCCGGTGGCCCAGTTTCCGAACATCGTTCCACCGGAGATTCAACTGCAGGCCACATACGTGGGTGCGGACGCAAAGACCCTGGAGCAAGCCGTGGCCACGCCGATCGAGCAGCAGATCAACGGCGTGGACAACATGGACTACATGTACTCCCTGAACGCGACGGCAAACTCGCAAACTACGATGGTCATGGACTTCGACGTGAAGACGGACCCAAATATCGATCTCATCCTCGCACAGTCGCGCGAGCAGCTGGCCGCCAGCCAGCTTCCGCCCGAAGTGAACACCTTTGGGGTCACCATCAGAAAGTCAGTGACCGCTCCGCTCATGCTGGTCTCCTTGTCCTCGCCGCATGGCACTCACGATGCGAAGTTCCTCGCCAACTATGCCTACATCAACCTCAATGATCCCATTGCTCGCCTGTACGGCGTGGGTCAGACGCAGGTTTTCGGCGCGGGGAGATATGCCATGCGACTCTGGGTAAAGCCTGACCAATTGGCGAAACTGGGCATCACCGTCACTGAGATCGTGAACGCGATCCAGGCGCAGAACAAGGTGAATCCGGCTGGTCAACTGGGCGGCGAGCCGGCTGCCGCGAACCAGCAATTCACTTATTCCGTGCTGGCGCAAGGGCGACTGACGTCGCCGGAGCAATTTGAAGACGTCATCGTCCGTGAAGCTCCAGATGGCGGCATCGTTCGCGTGAGGGATGTCGCGCGAGTCGAATTGGGCGCGGACGATTACAGCATTGTCAGCCGCTTGAATGGCCGGCCCGCCGCAATCGTTCCTGTTTACCAGTTGCCGGGGTCCAATGCGGTCCAAACCGCCGCGGGCGTCCGCAAGCTGATGGCCGAGATGCAGCAGCGCTTCCCGCAAGACATGGATTACACCATATCCCTTGACCAGACGGCCGCCGTGACTGAAGGCATGAAGGAGATTATCGTTACCCTTTTGATCGCCATTGTGCTGGTGCTGCTGGTGGTCTACCTCTTCCTGCAAGACTGGCGCGCTACCCTGATCCCGATGCTCGCAGTGCCCGTCTCGCTGGTAGGCACGTTTGCTCTCTTCCCGTTGTTCGGCTTCTCCATCAATACGCTCTCGATGTTCGGGTTGGTGCTGGCCATTGGCCTGGTGGTAGACGATGCCATTGTCGTGGTCGAAGGCGTGCAACGTCACATCGAGGAAGGTCTTGCTCCCAAGGATGCGGCTCGAAGGGCAATGGAAGAGCTATCCGGGCCGGTCATCGGTATCGCCCTGGTTCTTTCGGCGGTCTTCGTCCCGACCGTCTTTATCCCAGGCATCACCGGACGGCTTTACCAGCAATTTGCCTTGACCATCGCGATCTCGGTGGTCCTCTCCGCTTTTAACGCTCTCACGCTGAGCCCGGCGCTTGCCGCGCTGCTGCTCCGGCCAAAGCCTGCCCTGAGCGGGGTCGAAGGGAAGAAAAGCCGCGGGCTGCTTAGAAGGTTCTTTGACTGGTTCAACCGCATTTTCGAACGCGTCACCGAAGGCTATGTCCGGCTATCCGGCTTGATTGTCCGGAAGACCGTGGTTGCGTTGGTACTGCTTGTGGGCCTTGGAGCTGCAGGGATTCTCTTCGGCCGCCTGGTGCCATCCGGCTTCCTGCCCGACGAAGACCAGGGCTATGTCTTTATCAACATGCAGCTCCCGAACGCGGCTTCGCTGGAAAGGACGGCGGCCGCGTCGAGACAGGTTGAGGAGATCCTCGCCAATACGCCAGGCGTGCAATACACCACGAGCGTGGTGGGCTTCAGTTTGCTCAGCTTTGTCCGGACCAGTTACAACGCTTTCTATTTCGTCACTCTGAAGCCGTGGAGTGACCGCACAAGCCGGGCGGAACAGTACCAGGAAATCAAGGCGCGCCTGAACCAGCAGCTCAGCAAGCTTCCGCAAGGGACCGCTTTCAGCTTCTCGCCGCCGGCGATCCCTGGAGTCGGCACTTCCGGCGGATTTCAGTTCGTGCTGGAAGACCGTGCAGGACGGGACGTTCAATTCCTGGCGGACAACGTAGACAAGTTCCTGGCGGCGGCGCGCAAGCGTCCCGAAATTGGCGGGATCAGTACCACCTTTCTACCGAGCGTGCCCCAAAAATTCGTGCAGGTCGATCGCGAAAAAGTGCTGAAGCAGGGTGTCGCCATCAACGATGTCTACCAGACAATTCAGGCTTTCATGGGAGGGCTGTTCGTCAATTACTTCAATGATTTCGGACGTACCTGGCAGGTGTATGTGGAAGCGGAAGCTCCCTACCGGTCGGATCTGGCGAACGTAGGGCAGTTCTACGTGCGCAACAACAGAGGGGAAATGGTGCCGCTCACCGCGCTGACAAAGTTCGAGTCGCGTGAGGGCCCTGAATTTACGATGCGCTACAACGAGTACAGATCGGTCCAGATCAACGGCAGCGCTGCGCCGGGTTACAGCTCAGACCAGGCAACGGCGGCACTGGAAGACGTCTTCAAGCAGACGATGCCCGGCGAAATGGGCTTCGACTACATGGGCATGTCCTATCAGGAGCAGAAGGCACGGCAAGGGCTTCCGGCTTCTGTCATCTTCGGCTTCTCGCTGTTGTTCGTGTTTCTAATTCTGGCGGCACTTTATGAAAGCTGGTCATTGCCTTTCAGCGTGTTGCTGAGCACGCCGGTCGCGGTATTCGGCGCTTTTGGAGTGTTGTGGCTGCGCCGGGCGGTGCTCGGCGCTTTCTATCCTGCTTATATGGTGCAAATCGAGAACGACGTTTATTCCCAGATCGGTATGGTGATGCTGATCGGCCTGGCGGCCAAGAACGCGATTCTGATCGTCGAGTTCGCCAAGGAACAGCACGAAAAGGGCAAGCCGCTGGTGGATGCGGCGCTGGAAGGCGCCAGGCTCCGCCTGCGGCCGATCCTGATGACCTCCTTCGCCTTCATTCTGGGTTGCGTGCCTCTGTGGACAGCAACGGGCGCTGGTTCAGTGGCCCGTCAAATCATGGGAACTACCGTGGTCGGTGGCATGGCGGCCGCCACCGCGATTGCCATATTCATCATTCCGGCGCTGTTCGTTCTGGTCGAGCGTCTGTCGAAACGCTCGAGCGGCGAAGTACACGGCGCTGCAGTTGTCCCGCAGATGAGTCCATCACAAGGAGACTAAAGATGACAAGACTAACAATCGCTTTACTCGTGCTCCTGACTGCGGGCTGCGCGGTGGGGCCGAATTATAAGAGACCGGGCGCAAATGTTCCCGCCACGTACCGCGGAGTTACGCCGGAAGAGGCAAGGCAGCCTGCGGCGGAATCGCTCGGAGACCAAAAGTGGTGGGAAGTGTTTCAAGATAAGCAGCTTCAAGACCTGATCCACACCGCTCTCGAGCAAAACTACGATGTGCGCATCGCGGCAACGCGAATTCTCCAGGCCCAGGCACAGTTGGGTATCACTCGTGCCGACCAGCTGCCGACCATCAATGGAGGAGCGCAAGCTGTGGACCAGCGTTCTCCGCGCGGAAAACAGTTCCGGCAGTTCGAGACGAGCGCAAACGAGGTAGATCTCTCGCTGGCGTGGGAGCTCGATTTTTGGGGAAAGTACCGCCGCGCCACGGAAGCTGCAAGAGCAAATCTGTTGGCAACAGAATGGGCCCGTGAAGCGGTCATCAGCACCCTGGTGAGTGACGTCGCCACTGCTTACTTCCAGCTTCGTGAGCTCGATCTGGAACTCGAAATCTCGCGGCGCACGCTGGCTTCGCGCCAGGACTCTTTGCGGCTCACACAAACGCTGGCAAACGGAGGGGCTACATCCATGCTCGACGTCCGGCAGGCGGAACAATTGGTGTCCACCGCGGCTGAAACCGTTCCCGATCTTGAGCGGCGCATCGAGCAGCAGGAAAACTTCCTCAGCACGCTTCTCGGAAACAATCCTGGCCCTGTCACGCGGGGAGCGAAATTGACTGAGCAGCCGCACGCGCCGGAGGTTCCGGCGGGGCTTCCTTCCAGCCTGCTGGAACGAAGGCCCGACATTCGCCAGGCCGAAGCGCAATTGATCGCCGCCAACGCCCAAATTGGAGTGGCAAAAGCAGCCTACTTCCCACAGATTGCCTTGACCGCGAGCGGCGGATATCAGAGCTCAGCTCTTACCAGCCTGTTCACCGGTCCGGCCGGACTCTGGAGTTTCGGAGGATCGTTGGCACAACCCATTTTCTCTGGAGGAAGAATTCGTTCGGGCGTCAAGTTTGCTGAGGCGCGACAACAGGAGGCACTGCTGACTTATCAGTACACGATCCAGCAGGCCTTTCGCGGGGCATCGGACGCTCTGGTTGAGTATCACAAGGACCGGGAATTCCGGGAGTACCAGCAGCAACTGACTCTCTCGGCCCAGGGTGCGGCGCAACTCTCTGAGATGCGCTATCGAGGCGGAGCCGCCAGTTACCTGGAGGTGCTGACCAATGAAACCAATTACTTTACGGCAGAGCTGGGACTCGCTCAGGCCCAGTTGAATGAAGTTGCAGCTCTGGTTCGCATTTACAGAAACCTTGGCGGAGGCTGGGAGCAGTAAGCGGCCAAGCCGCACTCGGCTCCTGACAGGACTTGCAGCCGCTGAAAGGTGGCCCCTGATGGTACGCGTGAGAACTCAAGATCGAGGTCTCATGGTATTGGACAACGGGCTTCACGGGACGTTCGCTCTGGCAGCCGGCGACGGCTGAGGCGCCAAGGGTGCCCGGTAACCGGCACGGGTCCTGACAGACAAGTGCTTGTGCCCCGGTCCATCGGCCTTCACCTGTATGAGGCGGTACGTTCCATCCTGCCTGGCGTTGGCCGGGACATAGGTGATGGTGTACTGATTGCGAATATCGCGAGCGATTCGTTCACAAACAGGGACTGCTTCCTTGAGGGAGTCGGGCTGGAAATAATCGCCGCCGGTGTCTCCGGCAAGCTCCTTCAGGACATGAGTGTTGCGGTCGCGATCTTCCTCATCGAAGAGACCAATGGTGTAGACGATTGCTTCGCTGTGCTGCGCCATGGCCATGACCTGCGCCAAGTCGTATTTGCTGGCGTTGTCGCCGCCGTCGCTGATTACAATCAGCACTTTCTTGTCCCGGTTGCCTTTCTTCAGGTGTTCGAGCGCCGCGGCCACAGCGTCATACAGCGCCGTCTCGCCTCTGGTCCGGATTCGGGACAGCGCTGCTTCCAAGTCGGGTACCTTGTCGGTGAACGGCGTGTTGTCCGGCAGGGCGAACCGAACATGCTCGTTGAAATTGACCACGAACATCTGGTCCTGCGGATTGCTGGAGCGGGCAAACGCCAAAGCCGCCGCGATGACCTCTGCCCGTTTTTCTCTCATGCTCCCGCTGTTGTCAATGACCAAACCTACTGTGACTGGGAGATCTTCGCGGCTGAAATCTTTGATTTGCTGAAGCGCTCCGTCCTCATAGACCTGAAAACTGTCTTTATCGAGGCCGGAAACCGGGGCGCCTTTATGGTCATGAGCAGTCGCGTGCAACACTACCAGGTTGGTATTTACCTTGATCGTGTGTGTGCCGTCTGGACGGTCTTGTGATCTGGAAGCTGTCTGCGACGGGGCAATGCTCGACAGTACGACCAGAAAAAGCATCAGCGCCAAGTATCGGACCCGGGAGGCCAGGATTGATGCGCATTCGGATAGCTTTGTCATACGGCGACTCGTCTTCGGGGACCTCGAGGGTAACCTCATGGCCGATGACGAGGCCCTCCAGCTATCAAAAAGAGGTGGTACGTTTTACAGTACCACCCTTTGGTTGCGATAGCTTCAGTTCGCTCGATCGGACACGGACGCAGGCTGGTCTCTTTTGAAAAACGTCCAGGTACCAAATCCGATGCCTAAAGACAACAGGCCGGTCAGTCCAAAAATCGGCAACCAACTGGCTGTTTGCGGCAAAGTCTCGGCGACTTCCGCCGGCGGCGGTTCAACAACTTTTGCCATTTCAACGGTTTCTCCCGTAGGCGCTACGGCCTCCACAGGTGCGGTCCTCAGCTCTTCGACAGGCGCCGCGGCCAAGTCAAGCGGCGTCGCAAGAACCGGCTCTTGCACTATCTTCGCCAGTTCCAGGGCCCGCATCTTCGGATAGACAAACTCCTGGCCCCAATTTGCTCCCGGATAAAACCAGGCCCGGATGGCTTCGGGTTGACCTTCAGCTCTTTCCCGAAATGTCATTACGGTCTTGTCCGTCACGCGCAAGCGGTAATTCGAGATGGCGAGAATGGTCGTGTACAAATGGGTTCCGTCCGCGTCGAAGATCTGAACGATGTTCCGGTCGGATGGCGAATTCAATAGTTTGAAAACGTACGTGCCGGCCGGCAACAAATGCTCACCTACACCGGGGACCTCGATCGGCGCACTGAATGTCACTGTGGTCCGCTTGTTCCAATCGTCGGCTCCTGCCGTTGAGACCAGGAACGCGCAGGCCGCAATAATGCAAGATGCCATTGACAATCTTTTTATTAGTTTCATTTTTGCTCCTTCTTCTTGTATCGCTTTTTATATTGCGTCTTTCCCGAGACGCTCCATCCACGGCCGGGAAAAAATATCTTGTGAACCCTTCGGTGCTGCCCCTGAGTCACAGGAAATCTGTGGCGACCAATTTGTTGGCGCCGCCCCAACTGCGTTAGATGGGAAGGTGGTCCTTCAGGAACTCACTACGCCAAGCATCGCACACATAGAAAAGGGTTAATGGTCATAAGTGCTCACACGCAGAGATTAAGATTGCGGTCTGGGCCGTGGACCGGATCAGGCGGCGGGAACTTTGGCGTACGTGGTGCTGTCACGGGCCCACAAGTATCGTTCGGCGGCATCCGTCGGAGGGTGTGATCAAGCGCGCGCGAACACTCAAATGCCCGCCCGCCTCTTCTTCGTGAAGGCGCGGCTCATTTGCCCGCGATGACTCCCGAACAGACTTGAGTTCCCAACCGCGGTTTCAACAATCGTCAACTCGCTGCCGGCGCTCACAGCTTCCATGGGTATCGAGCCAATCCAGTAGAGAGCGCACGCTGGCCCGAGCCAGGGCAATCGAGCAATCAGCAGCTCCGTAGTAAAGATTGATTGTGTCACCATCGGGGTCCATCGTATATCCGCATGGGAACACGACATCGCCAACGTCGCCGTTTCGCTCGTACTCAGCTTCCGGACCAAAGATCCATGAATCTCCCCGCAGCACGCATTTTTCCGGGTTCTCCAGGTCGAAAAGGGCCAGGCCCAGGCGATACAGACAGCCCGAAGGCGTGTGCCGTACTCCGTGGTAGAACACGAGCCATCCTCGGGAAGTCTCGATAGGCGGCGGCGACAGCCCAATTTTGTTTGCGTCCCACCAGGCGCCGCGGCGTGCTTCCAACATCAGTCTGTGTCTGCCCCAATGACGCAAGTCAGGCGAGTTGGAAATCCACATGTGCGCCCCGAGTGTGGTCACCGGCCGGTGAATCAGTGCCCAATATCCATTGATCCTCCGCGGCAGAAGCGCCGCATCTTTGTCCTCCGGTGGCATGATGACACCGTATCGCTCGAAGCTTCGAAAGTCTTTGGTCAAGGCCAGGGAAACGCCGGGGCCACCGCGTGAATACGAAGTGTAAGTAACTGCGTATTGCTCCAACTCGGGCACGAAGGTGATGCGAGGATCTTCCACGCCCCAGATTTCCTCGGGATACTCCTTCGGGTTGGGCATCAATGTCGGCTCCCGGTCAATTTGCCACCCATCGACGCCGTTGCGCGAACGCGCGGCGCAAAGGTGCGACAAACCGCGCCGGTCTTCTACGCGACACAGCAGCAGAGTAGAGCCATCCGCTAACCGCGTCGCGCCCGCATTGAACACACTGTTCACGGGGTAGGGCCAATCCCTACTCGTCAGGATCGGGTTGGCAGGATGGCGAAGAAGGAGGGGCTCGTAACGAGTATTCAGCTGGCTCATGAGTGTTTCTGCGGGAGTGGTCACGACGGGATTTCCTTTCGTTCAGACTCTTGCAGCGAACGCATTTCCAGGAGTGCTGTCAAGAAAGATAGCGTTGATTCTGCGCCCTGGTTCTCATTGGCGCGGTCGGGATGCAGGCCGTCGCGGCAACCGCCAGTGACAGAATCATAGAGAGGAAGTTGCAGATCGTTGTCGCCAAGAAACCAGTGGAAAGCCGACCAGGCGTCTCTGCGCCAGCGGCTGTCACCCGTTACACGATATGCTTGCAGACACGCAGAAACTGCGCCGGCGGCTTCAAGCGGCTGCTGATCGAAGCGGGCCTTTTCATCACCGTGGCGGTAAAAGCCTTGTGACCCGATCGGCACAAAGTGGCCGTTGGTTTCGCAGCGCTGCGTCTTTGTCAGCCAATCCAGCGCTTCGAGACCGGCGGAGATCATACGATCATCCGAGCAAGCCGCGCCCGCCAGCAACATGGCTTGGGGCAATCTCGCGTTTCCGTAGGCCAGAACGGTCTCGAACCACTTCCAATCCGGACGGTGGACCGACTCGTACATTGCGAGCAATCGCCCCGCGAGCGCGGACCTTACTTTCTGTCCATCGCGGTCTCCGGGATACGAATCAAGGTATTCCTGAATCCCGAGCAGGGTGTAGGCCCAGGCACGAGGGCTCGTGAATTCCAAAGCCGCGGGGAGAGAGAGTTCGAACAGACGCCCGGCACCGCCCCTTAATCCCTGGTCCGTGGACCGCCCCAGGACCATTCCCAGTCCCCACAACGCTCGGCCGTGACAATCTTCCGATCCTTCGGCTTTTTTCCATCGGCGAGAGTAGCCAAGGAAATTCCTGAAGCCGCCCTTGGAGGGATTGAAGGCATGCTCCAGGAACGACAAGTATCGGACAGACGAACCTGAAGTTGTTGAATCTGGTTTTCGAAGGTGATCTCTATCTGGCTGCTCCAACAGCACCGTGAGAATGAGTGCGCGAGCATTGTCGTCTGTGGTGTAGCCCTCCCGGCGGTTCGGGACCGTGAAGATTGCGTGCTGAAGCATCCCGGTGTCATCCGTCATCCTGTTGAGGTGACGCAGTTCCAGTTCAGGCAACTGCTCCTCAGAATATTGATCGAGCAATGGGTGGGTGAAGCGGGCAGAGAACTGGCCCCGTGGATTCTCCATTCGGTCGCCGCGGACGCGCGCGAAACTTTCCATGTAACCTTGCGCCACCCTTTTCCAGACCATTTCCCGCGCGAACAGATAGGCGCGCTTCCGCATGCCATGGCGTTTCGCGGGAGTGTCCAGGAGTTCAATTGCCTTTCGCGCAATGGCGCCAGGGTCCTGGAAGGGAACCAGAACTCCACGACCGCCGTCCAGAAGTTCGGCGGCGTACCAATAGGGAGTTGAAATAATCGCCTTACCGGCGCCCAACGCATAGGCGAGAGTCCCGGAAACCACCTGTGCCTCATGGAGGTATGGCGTTATGTAAATATCCGCGGCGCCGATGAACGCAACCATCTCCTCCGGGCTGACGAAGCGGTCGTGGAAGATCACTTTTGACTCCACGCCTACTTCTTTTGCCAAAGCCTGCAAGTGCGCTCGATACCGGTCACCCTCGCGACGCAGAACGTGAGGGTGGGTCGCGCCGGCGACTACATAGGCAACATTCTTGTGTTCCGACAGAATCTGCGGCAGCGCCTGAATAACGTTTTCGATTCCTTTGTTCGGCGAGAGCAGGCCGAACGTGAGCAGCACAGCCTTGCCTTCCACGCCAAACTGCTCCTTGTAGAAATTGGGGTCCAGGAACGGCAGATCGGGAACGCCGTGAGGGACCATGTCAATCTTGCGGGCAGGCACCTTGAAGACTTCCTGCAACAGCTGCGACGATAGCTGGCTCATGACAATGAGCCGGTCGGAAAGCTCCGCAATCTCTTCCATGACCATCCGCTGGGTGGGGTCGGGCTCGCGCAGGACCGTGTGCAGCGTGGTCACCACAGGCATCTTCAAGCCGCGCAGCAGATGCAGGATATGACTTCCGGCGGGACCGCCGAAGATTCCATACTCGTGCTGGAGGCACACCATGTCGATATTGTTGAAGTTCAGGAATTCAGCAGCTTTTTGATACGATGCCACGTCGTCCTGGGCAAGGGACCATCGCACCCGCGCGGGATAGTCATATCCCCGCTCCGTGTCGTTCACGGGCAGCGCCAACAGTCGGGCGGTTCCGTACTCCGCGGATATCGCGGTGCACAGATCAGTGGTGAACGTGGCAATTCCACACTGCCGCGGAAGATAGTTCCCGATCACCGCAATTCGGCTCGGTAAGGATGGCTTCGAGCGAAATCGTACGCGGCCCGCTGAAATACTGTCTCGTACCAGAGCACGCGGGCCAACAATTTCCAGGGACCTGTTGGGGAATACTGTGTTTGGTAGCGACATTTGTCCTTAAGTTTGGGTGAGTACAAGTGTTGCGAGCGGTCATTCTTCAGATAGACCTAGTGCAATCGACTGCGCGGTTTGAGACCACCGTTACAAACTGCCCTCTGCTCAGTATCTAATGAAGGAGTAGTTGACGACTGGTCAATTCTGCTCACTCGGCAGTTCTCTGGAGCGAAAACCTTCTCCGTCCGGTGCAGCCTCCCCCGAGGCCGCACCGGATGGACCCGCCTATAGCGAGATGCTGATCGCAATTCCCACGTTGGGATACCTGCGATCGTAAAGGTAATAGCCGTTGTCGACATAGCTGACATAAACGTCGTCAGTGTCGTACCAGTTATTCGCCCAGTATTCCGGCCATGGGTCAATCGTACTGATCCAGTAGCCGCCGTATTGGAAGCGCGGGTATCCGCTGACGACCAGGAAGGGGCGGCCGTAGATCCGGAACCCATGCTCCGGCCCAAAGGCGCCGCGGAACCGGCTGTCTGGAACGCGGTAGCCGTGGTAGCCCCCGCGCTGTTGCCAGGTGCGGTGATCTGACTGCCAGCTTTGTGCGCGGTGCTGCTGCCAGCTGCTCTCCTGCGCACGCTGCTGTTCCTGCGTGCGCTGGGGTTGCCCTTTGCCCTGCCCTTGCTGGGCTTGCTGTGACTGTTGCCGGGTGTTTTGGCTCCGCTGGTTCTGTTGAGCTCGTTGTTGGGGTTGATTGTTCCGGTCTTGCCGTTGCGGTTGTTGGGCTCGTTGTTGGGGTTGATTGTTCCGGTCTTGCCGTTGCGGTTGTTGGGCTCGTTGTTGGGGTTGATTGTTCCGGTCTTGCCGTTGCGGTTGTTGGGCTCGTTGTTGGGGCTGGTTGTTCCGGTCTTGCCGTTGCGGTTGTTGGGCTCGTTGTTGGGGTTGATTGTTCCGGTCTTGCCGCTGCGGTTGTTGGGCTCGTTGTTGGGGTTGATTGTTCCGGTCTTGCCGCTGCGGTTGTTGGGCTCGTTGTTGGGGTTGATTGTTCCGATCTTGCCGCTGCTGTTGTTGCGCGCGTTGCGGCTGATTGTTCTGGTTCTGGTGCTGTTGACCGCGTTGTGGCTGCTGCCGGGACTGGTCTGACTGCTGTTGTTGCTGAGCGCGCTCGGGCTGTCTGTTCTGTTCTTGACGCTGTTGTGGCTGGGCGCTCTGTTGTTCCGGCTTCCCTTGCTTTTCGCCCTTCTGCTCCTGCTGTGAGCCAGCAGGAGCAGCGATTCCGATCAGCAAAGCCAGAAGGGCGGTGCTGGTGATTCCAATTGCTTTCATAAGTGTTGCCTCGATATTACTGAATGCGTACGTTTGCTCTTAGCGCAGGCTTCCGGTGGTCGGGTTGACCCGATTGCCGATGGCCTCGCCTGATACGAGAAGTTCCACTCTCCGGTTTTGCTGCCGGCCGGCGGAGTTATCGTTGGAGGCTACCGGCAGCGTGTTGCCGAAGCCCTTTGCGCTGACGGAATTTGTCGCCACTCCTTGTTGCACTAGGTAATCGCGCACCGAACCGGCGCGGTTTTCAGACAGCTTTTGGTTCATGTCATCGCCGCCTACGTTGTCCGTGTAGCCGCCGACTTCAATGCTGAGTCCAGGATAGGCGAGCAGAATTCCGGCAACTTTCGCCAGTTTTTCCCGCGCACCCGGCTTCAACGAATACCTTCCGGTGTCAAACAGGACATCGGACATGCTGACGATGAGCCCGCGCGCACTGTCGCGCGTCTCGAGAATGGAATTCAACTGCGCGGACAATCGCGTCCGCATGGCTGCTTTCTCTGTTTCCGCCTGCTGGGCGTTCCGCTGCGCTTCCTGGGCGGTTAGCCGAGATTGGTCGGCGTCGGCCTGCGCCGCGCTGACGGCAGCTGCCGATGTTGCCTGGCTTGCGGCCATGTCGGATTGCGCCCTGGCCGTATCAGATTGCGCCTTGGCCGTATCGGACTGGGCCCTTGCCGTATCGGATTGGGCCTGGTTCTTCTGCCGGATCGCGTCATCCGTCTGTCTCTGCGACTTTGCCTGTGCATCCGCTGAACCCTGGCGTTCGTTCGCCAGACGCACATCGTCCATCTTCTTGACTGCGATGGCGCGTGCATCTTCCGCGGTCTGTACGGCTTCACGGGAGACGGCGATCAGTTGTTTCTTGTGCACTTCTTTTTCCGTGGCAAAGCCGTCTGCCTGGTTCATCAATTGGACAGCATGCTGATAGCTGTCGCTGGCATACTCCTCCGCCCCTTCGGATTCCGCGATGCGCAAAGCGTTACGCGCCTCGAAGAATTCCAGCGGCAACTTGGCATTCATGACCACCGGGTCGAACTTGTAGCCTGTGGGAATGTAGCCGCCCCGCTCCATCAGTTCGTACTTTGCGTTGACTGCTTCAGTCGTGCCCTTAGTGTTCTCGCGGACCACATTCTCAAGCACAACAACGTTGCTGGGCTGCCGCACCGCATAATAAGGTTCCGCGGTCACGACCATGGCGAAAGCCTGAAGGTCCGTGGTCACCTGCAGCTTGCTGCGATGGTTTTCGCCTACCAACACTTCGCCAAGATTCACGGCCCGGCCTTCAGGCGAAATCGCCCACAGGACGTAGGTCAGGTACTCATTGCCGAAGGCTGTGGGCTTGTCAAGGTTGCCAAATTCCGCCTCGATCTCGATGGCCCCCTTCTTGCTGTTGACCTCGGCCACACCATTCGCCGAGCGCATCAGGTCCGTGCCCGCGAAATCCAGCTTGGTGGACCCGCTGCGGTGCTTGTAGTTGACAGCCTGCACGTTGCGGCTGGTTACGATCACTCGGAACATGGGTCTGTGGTTCTTGTGTTCGCTGGTTGGAGAAGTAGTTTGAGCGAACACGCTCAAACCGAGGGTGATTCCGGCGGCTAACAAAAGTCTGTTTTTCAAGGTATCTCCTTTACGCTTTGCGTAATTTCAATGTTAGGGGCGTTTACCGGCGAACCGTGGGCGGCCGTACTTTCGCGACACACGGATGAAGCCTGCCGGCTGGGCTGGATGTGGGCGGTCGCCGTGACTTGATCGGGGACCGACTTGCAGTGACCTTTAAGGAGGTCGCGGTTCCGTCTACACACTCAGGACACTAAACAATGACAGGTGCTGACTTCGGTGTCTGAGCAAGACGGCTCACAAAGGGATATTAGATTGCCGGCTGGCGCCGTAACGGGGCCGAATCACCGGACGTTCGGCGTGCCGGGCGTTGTGCAGCGGAGTGTAGGTCTTGCCGTCCACCGGCGGCTGGAGGATTTGCATCTGTGTCCACGAATACTCAAATTCCCGTCCACAATCGATGCAGACCTGGTAGGTTCGTTTCTTGATGGTGAACACACGGCTCATTTGGCTGTGATGACACCCGAAGGCATACTGGAAAATCGACAGCATTATTCTCATAAGTCCTGCGTCCGCTCTTCTCAGCTTCGCAACATCGAATCCAACCGTTGCACCCGCACGCGAAGCCTGACACGCTCCGAAGTATCGCCTGCCAGGGCGGCCAAGTCTGTGCAAAATTGCTCATCGCGAGGGCTGCCGCTTCCCGTCAGCGGCGGCGCCCACTCAGCAAATTGATCACTACAACCACCACGACCACCACCAAAACCAGGTGGACCAGACTCCCTCCAACATGAAAACTGAAGCCGAGGAGCCACAGGATCAAGAGAATTGCTACGATCGTCCAAAGCATGTTGACCTCCGGTGCTACGCCGCGAGCACGCAAACACAACTCGTTTACCTGCGAACTTCCGCAACACTGCTGAGCTTGTTCAAAGAGCCGGCATCTGTGATGTGGTAATCCTTATATTCAATGCTGAAATCAGCGTGTCCGCCCAGGCGTACTGCGGTGACGCTATGGTTGTGCGCGGGCAGCCAGAAATCGTCTACCCTCATGTTCACCTCTTCGATTTTGGTGTCTTTGGTCCAAAAGGAAGGATTCTTCGCGGGTTGGGCCTCAATGCGTGCTACCGCAAATTGCTCGGCGTCCACCCAGATGCGGCCCCGGAAGAGGTATTTGTTCTTCGTCCGCGGCTCCACTGCCAGTACATAAAATGAACCGCCAGGCGAGTCTTCAAACCCGGCCAGTGTGAAGGCATAATTCTCAGCATTGATTGCGGCGCCACTTCGGTTCTCCGCAGCCAAAGCCTCTTGTTCCGCTTGCAAGAGCCTCTTGAACACCCTGTCAATCATCAGCTGCGATCCCGTTGCCGATACGATCGTGACTTCCTTGGTTGCCGGCGAGCGGTATTTTACGTTCACCACCATCTCGGCTTTTCGAGATCCTGGAAACCCGCGATATTCAACCCTGTAGGTCCGCGTGACTTCATAACCATGCAGCGCCTGGGCGCGCTCCAGGTTCATCTCGACCAGGTTTTGTACAACTTGTTCGGCATTCAGCACCGCGTGCGGGCGTTGCGGCGGAGCATCGGATGCTTGCCCGGTCGCGGCCTGGTGCAACCCCCCGCAGATGAAAAGCGTTGAAAGAAAAACGCCGGTAAGCGAACCGACCATCATACGATTGTTCTCCGGCAACTCGTCCCACCCCGCTTGCGTTGGGTGCTTATTTGTTGCAAAACCAGAACACGTCCAAATCACGCGAGACGGCTAACGGGCCGCTGTTCTGTCTAATTGCAGAGACTTCAACTCCTCGATGTTCTTGCGTGTTTTGATCCTCTGGTCCGGCTTCATTTTGTCAAGATTGGGCGCATTCGGGTCCTGGTAGAAGGCCAGGATGTTCTGCTGCAGCTCAGGCGACGCGGCCGCAAACTTGGTGTTGGCAAGCTTCGCCAGCAACTTGCCATAGGCCTGGTCCGTCAGTCCGTACTCTCCCTCTTGCGTGCGCTTGCCGGTGTCGAAGTCTTTGTTTTCCAGGGCCAGCTTCCCCGCTCTTAAGTCCTGCAGGCAAGTTCGGTATTGGTCCACGGAAGCGTTGATACTCTTCAGGTAGAGCGTCTCGGTGGCCGGACTGGGCATTTTGAAACCCACGGCTTTGAAGGGGCCGACTTTGGGGACCAGTCTGAAGAGAGTAGCCATGAAGCGCGCTCCCAATCCCGGTTTCTGATAGCTCTTGCCCCACTCTTTTTCATATTCAGTGCGCTTCAAGTTATACAGAAACTTCTTTTTGGCAAAGCTGGGATCTTCCTTGACCATTTCGTCCTGCTTGGTGACCAGAGCGACCCGGGTCATCTCCGGAATAATGCCGCTCACGGAACGGCGAAAGCTACCGACGGACAGGTCAAGGTTCATGAAAACATCCTGGAGCTTGACCCCGTAGGTCTTTAGGAATGCCCGCTCCAGGACGGGTTTGGACACCTCGAAGCCTATGAAGTCGTGGTAGGCGTCGGACGTATAGCGGTGCTTAGCCACCTGCACCACGTCAAAACCAAATTCTGTTTGAATGTGGGCCTTTGGATTCTGCTCAAACGTGACGGCCGGGCCGTATTTGGTTTTCAGTTTGGGAAAATTCTGCGCGACAGCCACATTGACGACGGGATGGCCGGTGATATCGGAGACATAGTGCGAAAGCGCTCCCAAGGCGAACGCATACTCGTTTGCATCTGTTGCCTCGTCCAGCAGTGCGGCGACGAAATCTCCGCTGCGGACATAGTGGACCAAATCACTAAACAGCCGGTTCCCGAAGGGATAATAACCCATGTCCTGGATCAAGCTTCCGCCGTAGGCGTAGGCATGAGCTTTGCGAAGGTCGTCAGGCGATGTCCCGGGATATTTCTCCAGTAACAGGGGCTTGATCTGGTCTTCCCAGAGCAGGTCGACGATTTCCTCATGAGTCAGGACCGAATATCCGGAGGAGGGCCTGCTCAACACGCAGACGATGAGCAGCATTGCCATCAATGATTTCGCGGCGTTTCGCATGAGCTTAAATTCCTCCCGGAATGGTTCCTCGGCCTGAGTCCATGGTGGACTCTGGCTGCGGCACAGTCTGTTCCTAAGTGCTCACATTGCGATTTTCACATTTGTTTATTGACCGTCCGCACCGATCCAGAGAGCTGAGCCTGGCGGGTGACCAATCTGGAACAGCACGCCAGGATGCCCGGGACAAGTGAGCGGTTTTGACCAGATTGTCAGGCGGTTACTTGCTAAGTTTTACATGTTGATGTTCGAGACTGGTTGTTCTTGGATTCATCAGTTTTGAAAAACTGATGAATGACCGCACAGCAGCAAGGTATGGCGCGTCACTCGTTGACCGGTTTTGCAACACGCATTTGTAAGTATAGCAACGATCATTGGAGGCAACATGTCTGACAACCGCAACAGTAATATTGGCTGGTTCCTGGCTGGTCTGGGTCTCGGAACCGTGGCGGCGATCCTTTTTGCGCCGAAATCAGGCCGCGAAACCCGGGAAGCTATCGTGACCGGAGTGGACGACGGCCGTAAGTACCTCGCGTCTCTTGGGCGAGATGCCCGTGAGCAAGTAGGCGACTGGGTAAATTCCGGAAAAAGGATAGTCGCCGATAAGAAGCGACAGGTCAATTCAGCCATTGACGCCGGACGCGAGGCCATCCACGATGCTACGGCGGGGAAGCGCTCCTAAACGCCGTTTCGTATTCGGAACTGACGATGTGCGGGACGTGATGTTGGACCGCCCTGGCTGCAAGGCGAACAAATTGTCTTTTGTTCCTGGAAGGCGCCACTTGTGCAAATCACAAACCGGCTGGTGTATTGGCTATTGGACCGGTACTTTGAGCGCGCCGTCGCCTTCCTGCAAAGTCATACCGCCACGGTTCCGCTGGAATCCACCCGGCGGACGCGGGACAAAACGGCCCCATGAAAGCGCGACCGGAGATTTGCAAGCTGCATCGGCCATCGGTGAGTTCGCTGGCTCAACGCCCAACGTGTATCCGGGAAATGGAATGTAAAACACCAAAAATATTCAAGAGCCACAAGGCCAGGCAAATCACCACGATCGCGTTCAAAAACGACTTAATGGTCTTTTGCATGGGGATGAGCCGGTTCACCAGCCAGAGCAGAAAACCCACCACGATAACGACAATCAATACTTGTAGTAGAGGCATGACTTGCTGATCTCCTTCGGCTCGCACGCAAACTGTGGTGCTGGGCCGCGTGCTTTAAGCGTCCTGACTGCATGGTAGGCGCGGCAAGGACAGGAGTCTGGTCTCTTTTGCACAAAAGTAATTCTGACTGCGCAACTCATTGGTTCAGAACGGCGCCGGGGCGTTTTCGTCATCACTTGCTCTTTGAGGGACCACAATCCGGAGGACCGCTTTCGTCTTTCACTTTGCGCTCGTTTAAGACAGACGCCGGCGCTCTGGTCCGTGCTTCTTTCCAGATCCGGCGTATGACTCGAGCGTAGCCTTTGGAGGTTCGGCTCAGCAATCTCTCTAACCGCGCTTCGTCCAACTTCATACTGCTTCGTCCGTCCGGCCCGGGTCGGCCTACCTGGTGAGAACAAGTGAGATCATGCCAGATCGAGAGGAGCCGCACTGGTCTCTTTTGACCATAAGAAATGACCTCCGGTTGGGTTGGTCATTGGTCAAAGGGAAGTCCCGTGTGGTGATCAATTGTGAACAGACTTGACCCAGCGCCGAATGACATAGTGTAGGCACGCATGGTTGCCAATCCAGGCGGAGACTGAGTTCATGGCCGGGGTTTTATGCCCCAGGTCAACGGGTCTTGAAGTCAAGACACACTCACCGGCGCGGGCCGGACGAACGCGTCTTCCGGACGAACGCATCAAGGAGGTGCATTGATGCTTTGGACAGTCTTTAAGTTTCTCATGGTCGTATGGATGCTGAACATGGTCCTTCAGTTTGGCGCAAGCGCTATACCCATAGTGCTCGTGATTTCACTCACGGCGCTGTTGTTGCGGGTGATGATTCGTCACATTTCTTTCGGTTCAGGCAGACTCCGCGATTCTACAAAGACCGGAAGGTTCAACTCCACCACAGCTGAGCAGTTCGCCGGCGCCGCCAAAATCAATTCACGGTTTCACAACAGGATCTCAGGATCTAAGGAGCAATACCTATGAAGAAGTTACTTGTGTTCTTGTTAATGGGATGTCTAGGCAGTCTGGCCTGGGCTGGCGAAGGACGGAAGGACGTCACCGAGCGTTTGCAGATGGCGACCGATGTATTAAACCAGATGACTTCCGCGCCGGACAAAGGAATACCCGAAGAAGTTCTCGAAAGCGCCAAATGCATTGCCGTGGTCCCGCATCTGGTCAAGGGCGGATTCATCCTCGGTGGTAAGCATGGCCGTGGCGTGGCGACTTGCCGGACAGCGGACGGTTGGAGCGCACCCGCGTTCATATCGGTAGGCGGCGGAAGCGCCGGCCTGCAGATTGGCGTGGAAGGTGTAGACCTGATCATGCTGATCATGAATGACCGCGGCATGCAGCAATTGCTCTCCAGCAAGTTTCAGATCAGCGGAGAAGGGTCGGCGGCAGCCGGACCGGTCGGCCGCCATGCTTCCGCAGGCACCGATTGGAAAATGGACACGGAGATGCTCACGTACTCGCGTTCCAAAGGGGCCTTTGCCGGCCTGACGCTGGAAGGCGCTGTGGTCCAGCAGGACACCGATTCCACCATCCAGGTCTACGGAAATGATGCGTCGTTCAAATCCGTGCTCCAGGGAAGGGTGGCAACACCGGACATCGCAAGAGACTTCATCAGGGCGGTTAGAGAAACGGCCCACAAAGCCAAAGTAGAGGAAGGTCGCGACAAGAATAAATAAAACAGGCCCGGGATTATCGCATTGCGCGAAGGCGATAATCCCGGCCGCAGTTCTCGTTGTTATCTGTTCTGCACCGGAAAAATCAACGATTGCCGAAATTATGGAAACGATTCAAGACAGCGTCAGTCAGCCGCGTAAGACCCAGGCTCCTATTGCCCTGCGCAGTCTCCAGGACGCCATCACTAAACATGTCGAGGACGTGAATCAGCGGCTACAGGCAGGACTCTCCGTTCGACAAACGCCAGCGGCATTCGAGGTGCATGAGATGGAAAAAGCGGACGCACTTCTCCGTCTCAGCCTCACCGGAGACAACAACATCCACTACACCCAGTTAGTGAAGCGCAATAATGAAATGCAATCGGGCGTGATCTATGTCCGTGCCTCCCAGGAAGGGACTCCCACCATTTTGTTTTCAGACTTCCCGCGCAGCAATGTGGAAGTGAGCTATAAGGAAGCCTCAAAGCGCTTGCTGAACTCCTCTTTCTAGAGCAACCCCACAAATGGTTGAATCCGGAAACTGTGCAAAATGGAACTGACGGCGGGTGCGCGGCCCAGTAGCATAGCCGATGGTGAAACTTCTTAATCCACGACGTAATCACGCAGCGGCCTTTGAACCTGAGGCCTTCCTGTCCCACACCGGCCTGGGGCGGACCATTGTTCAGCTGAAAAAACACCAGACCATCTTTTCCCAGGGAGATGCCGCCGATGCCGTGTTTTATGTCCAGAAGGGGAGGGTCAAGCTGACCGTCATCTCCAAGCGTGGCAAAGAAGCGACCATCGCCTTGCTGGGAGACGGAAAGTTCCTGGGCGAGGAATGTGTCGCGACCATTCAGCCCCTGCGTATGGCCACGGCCACGGCCATCACCGCGACCACGATACTCAGGATTGAAAAAAACGAGATGGTGCGCGTGCTCCACGACGAAAAACTGTTTTCCGATGTTTTCGTCTCCTACCTGCTGTCGCGCAACGCGCGCATGCAGGCAGATCTGGTGGACCAGCTTTTCAATTCCAGCGAAAAGCGCCTGGCCCGGGCCCTTTTGCTGCTTGCCCAATTCGGCAAGGAAGGCGCGCCGGAGACGGTGATTCCCAAAATAAGCCAGGAGATCCTGGCGGAAATGGTGGGCACCACCCGCTCCCGGGTGAGCTTTTTCATGAATCGCTTCCGCAAACTGGGGTTCATCGAGTACAACGGCAAATTGAGTGTCCACAGTTCCTTACTGAACGTTGTCCTCCACGATTGACCTGGCCCACCCCAAAAGGACTGTTCTGTTTTGTACAGCCTGCAAACGTGCCTGCGGTCATAATCGTTATTCCATAATCCTTGTTCCAAGACCTGTTTCCCCGCATAGCGGATAGGAGGGGCGCATGCCCGACCCTGCCAAGCACGAAATCCTGGTGGTAGACGATGACGAAGGCGTTCGCGACAGTCTGGCGCTGTTGCTGCAATCGTCGGGATATGACGTCAGAAGTGCGGTACACGGCTTTGACGCTCTCTTGCAACTGCGCAGCGCGCTCCCGACGGTAATCATTTCCGACCTGAATATGCCGCAGATGTCGGGTTTCGAATTCCTTTCGGTGGTCCGCCGGCGGTTCCCCCAGATATCGGTGATCGCCATGAGCGGGGCCTATCCCTCAGACGATGTGGCGCCGGGCGGAGTGATTGCGGATGTCTTCTATGCCAAGGGCCGGAACGATCCGCAGGAACTTTTAAAGGTTGTGGCCACCCTGATTCAAACCTCGGCGGCACGGGAGGCGGCCCATCAGAAAGAATCGGCCCCGGTGTGGACACCGCGGAACGGAAAAGATTCCCAGGGCATACCCTACGTCGTGCTGACCTGCACGGAGTGCCTGCGCTCGTTTCCTATCGGCGTGTGCACTGAAGACCTGCAGAAAATCCAGGAGACAGCGTGCGTGTTCTGCCCCAACACCGTCCGGTACATCATCGATTCTTCTCTTTCGATTGCGGCCACACGGTCCGGCGCGGAGCCGGTGGCAGTCATCCGCGGGCCGATACAGACCGCCGCAAAAGCTTAGCGCGGTTGGCGCGGAAGGCTTAGGCTGTCAAGCCTTGGCTTTTCAAGAAACCTGCGGCGGTGCGCCTTGCAGTTAGTCGTGAAGAACAACGGTCAGGAGTGACTGGTGCACCAGAAGCGTGCCGTTGTACTCAATAAATCCCAGCTTGCGAAAGCGATTCATGAAGAAATTGACGCGCGAGCGGGTTGTGCCCACCATCTCCGCCAGTATCTCCTGGCTTACTTTGGGAATCACCGTGTCCGGTTTGCCTTCCTTGCCGAACTGGGAGAGCAGCAAAAGGGCCCGGGCAAGTCGCTTCTCGGTGGAGTTAAAAAGCTGGTCCACCAGATCTTCCTGGATGCGGGCGTTGCGCGACAGCAGGTAGGCAACAAAAATGTCGGAGAGCGCATGTTGCTCATGAAGCGCGCGCACCATCTGGGTCTTTTCGATTTTGAGTAGGGTGGAGTCGGTGGTCGCCGTTGCGGTCGCTACGCGCAGCGGCTGGGCGTTGGCAATGCACTCCTCGCCTACAAAGGCCCCTTCGCTCAGTGAAGCAATGATCGCTTCGCTGCCACTCGAGGAGATCACACTGAGCCTGATCTTACCGCGCTGAATATAAAAGACGGATTCCGCCCTGTCGCCTTGCGCAAAGACCGTCTGGCCCTTTTTGAGCTCAACAATGGTCCTGCCCAGGCCCGCCTGCTTCAGAAAGGCGCCGGGATCAAAGAGTCTTATTTTTTTCACCGGGGTCCTTGGAATACCCATATCTGCTGCTTTCGCCAGTCCCCCGGAACGTATTTTGCTGCTCTGCTGTGCTATGGAAGCCTCCCTGGCCAGATTTCGAGTGTGGCGCGGTCGCAGCCGCTAGTTGCTCCCTGGCCCGCCATTGCATAAACCCCTGCAAGCGCCCCAGACTTCTCTTTCATCCTAAGCGTATCAGACGGCAAAAGCTACGGGGAAAGCGTTTGGCCCGCGCGAAAGTCCTTTCCTGCGGGAGTTTTGCCGGCCTCGCAACCGAAGCGGATTGCGCGCCGTTTTACTGCTGCACGGGAGAAGAAATTGCGGGGCGGAGATTCTGCGTTGTTAACGCCCTACTTGTAATTACGAATCATTCAGGCTTATACTACGCATTGTTAACGGTTCATTACGTTAGCGATACGCAGCCTACGTATTAAGGAGGCGCACATGCCCGGCAATGGGAAAAAAATGGGAAACAACGGAAGCAACGGGAACAATGCCCGGCGCCAGCAGCCGCTTAATTTCGCCAATAAGTTGATCGCCTCAATTCCCCGCGGCAGAAAAGGGAAGCACAACGTGATCGTTGCCAAGATACTGGCTGACCTTGACCGGTTGGATATGGAGACAGCGATCCTGGTGCCTCTGACCGGACTGAATGGGGAGAAAATGGAGAATGTCCGGTCGGCATTGAACCGTGCTACCAAACAAAAAAGGATCTCCGTGGCCACTTCCACGGACGACAAATACTTTTACGTTTGGCGCACGCAGCCGGCAAAATCCACGGCGACAGCGTTTTCGGAATAGGCTTACGTCTGCTCAAGGCGCGCGACTCGCTTGTTGGGACAACGCGTGCTTCCCGATCTGGGAAACGTACACGCCCGTGTCGTTAGCGCGCTGTTTTATTTTGCCGCGGCGGTAATTCGATTCCCACTCAGCGTCACGGCGCCAGTCAACGCAACGACCCGACCGGTAATAGTGGTGCCGGTGGTGACGGTGTCGCTGATAAGCGCGAAAACGCTTCCTTTAAAAGAGGTATTTGTTCCAAGAGTGGCGGAACTGCCAACTTGCCAGAACACATTTCCTGCTGTCGCTCCGCCGGCCAGAACAACAGAGGAATTACTCGCCGTGGTAAGCGTGCTGACTATTTTGAAAATGTAGACACCTTTCCCGTTGAGCGTGAGGATTCCGGTCAACTGTGCCGAAGAATTGAAGCAATAAACGCCGGGAGAGAGAGTGACCGCGCCAGGACTGGTGCCCAGCGTTTTGCCGGTCAGGTTGGTCCCACAGGGTTGCGCAACCAGATCACTGTATGCGGTGTGCGCGGCGGCTTGGGCCGCGGTTGCGGTGGGATCGCCCGCGTGGAGGCTTCCTCCGGTCACCGTCCCCGGAGGCAAGCCGGTGACAGCGGTTCCCGGGCCCACACCTAAATCTCCCGTGATGACCGTCGGCCCCGCGTTGGTCACCGTTGAAGCTCCCAGAACCGCGAAGGTCTGTGCGGAACCCAGTGACGGCGCCGACTGCGCCCAGGCTAGAATCCCCATGCTCATCATGCAGATAATTAGCAAGAATCTTTTCATAACCGAGCTCCTTTAAGTTGTAAGTTGGTATCCGGAGGCGCGACGCAGAGCCGCGCCTCCGAACACTTTTTAGCTAGTTGCGGCCTTAGTGGTCGCGGTCCTTGTCTTTGTCGCGGTCCTTGTCTTTGTCACGGTCCTTGTCTTTGTCGTGGTCTTTGTCTTTGTCCTTGTCCCGATGGTCTTTGTCACGATCATCGTCGTCCCGCTTGCAGCCAGCTTTTGCCTGGTCCACGAGCGCGCAGACACCGTTGACGTTGGCGCCAGTCATCGTTACGGCGATGTTCGCAAAGACACGCCCAACCAAGGCCCCACCGGTAATGGTGATACTCCCACCAGTTGGGTCGCCTGCCAGAAGATTTCCCTGGAACAGCGGCGGCAGCGTCGAAGTCGACAATGTCACCGCGGCGTCGACCACCCAAAACACGTTACACGCTTGCGCGCCGTTGGCCATGACCATGTGGAATCCACTGCCCGTGAGGGCCCCCTCGACTTTGAAAACCCAGATCCCGTTCGGATTCGTGGACCCGTCGAGCGTCAATGTTGTGTCCGTGAACGTCGCCGCCGCGGTGAAACAGTAGACACCTGGCGGGAGCGGCCCCAGCGCCGGCACATTGCCGGTGAAGGCGGCAGTCGAGATGGTCTGGGTACACGGCGTGAGCTGGTCGCTCTCCAGCGTCGCGTACGTATTGAGGAAGGCAGCGCGAGCGTTCATGGCAGCTAGGTCGTTCAAGTGAACTGTCCCCGCGATCACACACCCGGTAGTATTTGTGAACGGAACGGCGCTGCCGGGGGAGACGCCTATATCTCCGGTGATCGCGCCGGGAGCAGTACAAGTGACATTCGTGCCACCCAGGACCGCGAAGCTCTGCGCGGCACCCAGTGAAGGCGTCGACTGCGCCCAGTCCAGAGTCCCCATACCCAACATGCAAATAGCCAGCAAGGTTCTTTTCATGACAAAACTCCTTTAAGTTGCTACCCGGAGGCGCGACGCAGATCGCGCCTCCGAGCAATTTCCTTCATCACGCCGCTAAGTCTAGGGATGGAACTGGATGTTCCCGCGGCTAATGACGCGCTGCGATCTGACCTCGTTTATTGTTCCGGTTACCGTGACGCCAAACTGATCGTTCGTGCCCGGTTCGCCGTGGTCTTCCACCGTCACGCTGAAGGCGCAACCGTCGCCGCAGGTGCCGGAGAACAGGACGGTCTTCGGTGAGCCGTCTGGGTTGAATGCGATCACCTCGATGTCGGTGACCGGCCCATCGACGTGCAGGCCGTTTACGTGGTTGACATAGTTGAAGTGTCCGCCGCTGCCGTTCTGGCCTGTTCCAGCGTTGAAGCCAAAGCTCGCGACGCCGGGGGAGCTGAGGTCAGGCACCTGGATTTGTCCGCCGCCGGTTACTTTGATGGTGCCAGCCGCGGGCGTGGTGCCGCCGGAACTGCACGCGTTG
>Ga0210407_10000391_pt1 | contig 50674 bp, 48 predicted proteins | sample IncBWC27MmetaG_FD_150860 | JGI IMG/M metagenome (GOLD analysis project Ga0210407, IMG submission 150860) | Forest soil microbial communities from Barre Woods Harvard Forest LTER site, Petersham, Massachusetts, United States - Inc-BW-C-27-M | ecosystem: Environmental > Terrestrial > Soil >...
CCGCTCGACCCCTCCCGCATTGCCGCGGGAGGGGCAATATTTTCACCGAGTAAGTCGCGCGAGCGCGACAGCTTCACGCCGTCGCCGCAGAGATCCCCACACGAACGGACGCCCGGGGCGCATTGAGCATGACGCTTCGGCGATTGCCCCGATCGTCAGGAGCCTTTGACGATCCCGCGGCTCGAACCTGGCGCCACGGCGGGACGCGGCCCTTCGGCAGCGGCGCGCAGGGTGAAGAGGCCGCAGACGAGGGCGAGCACCAACGAGGCGCCGACGACCGCCACCATCGCGACGACGCTGCCCCGCGGCAACAGGCCGAGCAGCAAGGTGCCCAGTGCGGCGACCGCCATCTGCATAAAGCCCAGTAGTCCCGAGGCAGCGCCGGCGAGCCGCGGATAGACGCTGAGCCCGGCGGCGACACCGGGCGGCTGGCTCATGCCGTTGCCGATGGAGCTGATTGCCATCGGCACAAAGAGCGCCCACGGCGTCAGGTCGCCGAGGCACCACACCGCGAGCATGACACCCGAGGCAAGCGAGAGGCCCAAGCCGTAGATAAACAGGTGCGCGCTGCCGAGCAGCACCGACAGCCGCACGACCCCGGCATTGCCAAGGATATAGCCCCCCATCGGCAGCAGGATCATCAACCCATAGGTGCTCGGCGGCTTGTGCAGGATTTCGGAGAGCAGGTAGGGTGCCGCCGCCAGAAAGGTGAACCACGAGGCGCTGGTGAAGGCCGTGGCGAAGGCAAAACTGACAAAGGCCGGCGTCCGCAATAATAGGAGGAAAGACCCGATCATGCCGATGAAGTTGACCGGCGCCGGCGCATGGGTCTCTTCGAGCCTCGACAATGTCAAAATTAGGACCGCCGCCCCGATCGTGCCGAGCAGGACGAAATCGGCACGCCACCCGCCCCATTCGGCAAGATAGGCGCCAATCGCAGGGGCCAGCGACGGCGCCAAGCTCATCGCCATCATGATCGTCGCTAAAGCACTCGCCGAGCGGTCGCGGTCGTAGGTGTCGCGCACGATGGCCCGCCCCAGCACCATCCCGGCGCAGCCCCCTAGCGCCTGGAGGGTGCGGCCGACGATAAGCGCCGGCAGCGACCAGGCGAACCCGCACAGCACCGTGCCGGCGAGAAACAGCGCCAGCCCGAAGATCAGCACCGGACGCCGCCCGAAGCGGTCGGAGATCGGGCCGTAGACCAGCTGCCCTGCCGCGATCCCGGCGAGAAACAAGGTCAGCACCAGCTGAACCGCAGCCGGTGGTGCTGCGAACACCGCAGCCAGCACCGGCAGAACCGGCACCAGCATGTGCAATGCCACTGGGGCGATCGCCGTGACCAGCGCTAAAAGGACAAGCGGCGGCGGGCGCCGGGTCATCGGCGGCGCCGCTGTGGTCGATGTCATCGCTATGAAAATACCGTCGTCATGGCCGACATCGTGTGAGCTACTTCACACTCGGCCGCACTATGGAGCAGGGCGCGGCAGGCGCCGAGAAAGAGGAAGCGAGAGATGGCCATTCGCACCGGCGAGGAATTGCTGCAATCGCTGCGCGACGACCGCCTGCTGTTCATCGATGGCGAGCGGATCGGGAATGTAACGACGGATCCGCGTTTTGCCGGGGCGGCGCGCAGCCTCGCCCGGCTCTACGACATGCAGCACGACGCTGCACTCGTCGAGCAGATGACCTTTCGCTCGCCGACGAGCGGCGAGCGCGCCGGGCTGTCGTTCATCGAGCCGCGCTCGGTCGACGATCTGATCCGCCGGCGCGATATGGGCAAGATCTGGGCCGACGCGACCTGCGGCATGTTCGGCCGCAGCCCCGATTACATGAACGTCTTTGTTACCGGCATGGCCTCGGCGGCCGATCAATTCGGCCAGAAGGACAAGAGCTTCACCGAGAACATCCGCGCCTACCACCGGCACATCCGCGAGAACGACGTCTGCATGACCCATACCTTGATCAATCCGCAGGTCGACCGCTCAAAGCCGGTCGAGCAGCAGGACAAGGATCTCGCCGCCAAGATCGTCAAGGAAACCGATGCCGGGATCGTCATCCGCGGCGCCCGCATGGTATCGACCCTGGCGGCCTATTCCCACGACCTCGTCGTCCTGCCGTCGACCTACATTGCCACCAGCAAGGAGGCCGAGCCTTACGCCTTCGGGTTCAGCATCAGGGTCGACGCGCCCGGTCTGCGCTTCATCTGCCGGCCGTCGGTGATCCACCAGAACGCCGCCTCGCTGCTCGATCACCCGCTCTCGGCGCGCTTCGACGAGACCGATGCGATGGCGATCTTCGACGACGTGCTGGTGCCGTGGGAACGCGTCTTTATTCATCGCGATGCCGCGCTGTGCAACGGCCTCTACAACCGCACCGGCATCATGCCGCAGATCATGCACCAGTTCTCGACCAAGAATTGGGCGAAATCCGAGTTCATGATGGGGCTCGCCTTTGCCATCGCGAAGTCAACCAATATCGACCAGCATCTGCACGTGCAGGGCATGCTGGCCGAGCTCATTCAATGCACCGAGTTCTGCCGCGCCTCTATCAGGGCGAGCGAGGCCGACGCGGCACCCGGGCCCTCGGGTGTGATGACCCCGGCGGCGATGCCGCTGTGGACGGTGCGCATGATGTACCCGAAAATGTTCGTCCGCATGTGCGAGATCATCCAGCTCCTGGGTGCCGGCGGTCTCGTCGCGGTCCCCTCCTTTGCCGAGCTCGAGGGGCCCGCCGCGGCTGATGTGACGACCTATTTCCAGGCGGCCAACGCCGACGCCGGATCGCGCATCAAATTGTTCCGCCTCGCCTTCGACGCCGCCGTCTCCTCCTTCGCCGGCCGCCAACAGCTCTATGAGCGCTATTATTCGGGCGATCCGGTTCGGCTCGCCGCCACCCTCTGGGGCCTCTACGACAAGGACACTCACATCGACCGGATCACTCGCCTGCTCGACGATCTCGCAGCCGGGGATGACGCCGGCGGGTCGGAGTCAGTTTTCGATCGGCCACCGTGACCCGGTTGACCGGCGCTCACGGCATCCACGCCCCTGGCGGTGGAGGGCGCGACCGAAGCCCGAGTTCGCGCTATCATCTCCACTTCACACCGGGCGGCGTCTCCTGGCTGAACCAAGTCGAACGCTGATTTGCTCTCCTCGCCGACAAGCAGATCAAGCGCGGCGTGCATCGCAGCATCCATGATCTCAAAGCCGACATCGCCACATTCATTTAGGTCCACAATGCCGACCCAAAGCCCTTCATCTGGACCAAGACTGCTGACGCCATCCTCCAGACGATCGCACGCTATTGCTCCGAGACCTGGGCGATCCATGCCGCCACTTCTTAAACGAATCTCTAATTCAGGACACCAGTTACAAACTGGTGGGCCGGACGAGAAGATACGCGCCTTCCTCGCCGTCCATCTGGGCGGGGCATCTCCCGGCGAGCCGACCGCAAGGTGACGAGAGAACGGCTTTGTGCTGACGGTCTCGTCATGCGGTACTGACATTTAATTGCCATAATAATACGATATAGCCTTGCGGACATCGGCACTCCAAGCGGGTGCGGGATTGTCATTGTAGGAGTTGGCGATGCCTGATCTCGACCTGATAAAACAGGGCGAACAGGGGATGCGGGTCCACACAACCTGCGAGCGGAACCGGAAGTTCCCATGCCTGTTTATAGAGTGAGATGGCCGAAATACTCGTCCCCGCCGGAAGCGTTATGCGGATTTGTCCGACGTGGCTTCAAGGGTGGCTGAGCCTGTGCGAAAAAGCCATTCACAAGTGGTTGGAAGACCGTGCCCCGACGATGGGTGCGGCGATCGCGTATTACACGGTGTTCTCGCTCGCGCCGATGCTGGTCATGGTTATCGCGATCGCCGGGCTCGCCTTTGGTCAGAAAGCGGCCGAAGGTGCGCTGTTCGGCGAACTTGCGGACCTCATCGGTGCGGAGAGCGCGGTAGCCGTGCAAGCCATGCTGAGGAGTGCGAGTGACACTGGGTCCGGAATCTTTGCGACCGCGGTCGGAATCGGCACATTGATCATCGCCGCCACCGCCGTGTTGGGTGAACTGCAGTCGGCTCTCAATGTCATCTGGAAGGCTCCGGCGAGCGGCGGCCTCGGCCTATGGCATTTCCTGAAATCGCGTCTTCTGAGCCTCGCGGTCATCCTTGTTATCGGCTTCTTACTGCTGGTGTCGCTCGTCATCAGCACGGCGTTGGCAGCATTTAGTGATTACCTTGATTGGCTGCTCCCCGGGCTCGCGACCATCCTGCGCATCGTACATCTAGTACTCTCGTTTGCTTTCACCACCGTGCTCTTTGCTATGATATTCAAAATACTCCCGGACATTCCGGTAGAATGGGAGGAAGTTTGGCTCGGCGCAGTTATCGCAGCCCTGATGTTCACCCTCGGCAAGTATCTGATCAGCCTTTATATCGGCAGCAGCAACATGGCGTCGACCTACGGCGCTGCGGGCGCGCTGATTATCGTCTTGGTATGGGTCTATTACTCGGCCCAGATCCTCTTACTCGGCGCCGAGTTCGCGAAGGCGTACAGTGATCGGAGGCACGCGCTCGGTGAAGCGCGTGGGGCTTCGGTTGGCGTCTCGGACTAGCTCCCATCGGTGCGCGCGTGTTTATCCAAGAGCGCCCGCAACGCGAGGTTCTCGGGACTGGAGCCGGTCTGGTTAAGAAACTCGTCAACGTCCGTATCCGTGGTGCGCCCGCCGGATGCGAGATTCGGCTCATGCCTCACAAAGGCGCGCCCCGAGACGGTGTCGCGGATAAGCTGCCAGCGATCGCCGTTTGAGCTTCGGTAGAAATCTTCCACGGTTCTGGCTATGAAAATCGCTCCTGTGCTTTGGGTGCCGAGGGGTGCGTGGGTGCAACATGCCCTTGTCCGTCACGTTCCCGAGCAGGGCTGTGCTGCATCGGTCCGCCGCCCGAGATCGTCCGCGCCAAGCAGCACACGGCCATCGGCATCGAGCAGCCCGGCGTTCAGCTTCTGGGCAGCTCGGAGTTCGATCATCAGCCGGTGCGCGTCAAATATACGGCTCAGTGCCGGCTCGGAGAGGTCGCTCGATTGAGCGGCATTCTCCAACGCATCCAGTGCCAGGATGCACATCACGGGCTCGCGACCCAGCTTGCGTAGGAAAAAGGAAAACGCCTTGGCTTCGGGATCCCACGATGGTGGATCCGGGTCCATAAACCATCCTTCCGGTTCCATCGCCATTTTGAAGCCTCCGGATGCGGGCTTAGCCGCCCGTGCTGCGCGAGGGTTCGTCCCGCTTGCGGGGGCGGGGGAGAGCCAAGGTTTGAACCCCGCGATTTGCGAGATGTTGTCCCTCACCTACAGGCGACCCAACGGACATAAACGGTGGTCTCCGGCTCGCGTGCTGAATGCAATACTCTCATGATGTCATATGATCGTCGTCGATTTAGAATTATGATTTGATCATTAGGCGCAGACAGCTGTTCAAAGTGATATTCTCCGTCGAGGGTGGTTTGCTGACCGTTTAGCACTTCGTGATCCTGGCACAGACTGATGTCTGTGTCGCCTTGTCCGCTTGGGAGTGAGACCGGTTTACCGGATCGGGCGGTCGCTCAGCTACGAGATCCCCGACGTCCGTTCCTCCGGCAGAAAAGATGCTGAAGTCTTCGGTCGATCCCAGCACGCTCATGCCAGCCCCTCGCAAGACCATCCTGCTGTAAACAGCTTCGGGGAAGGGATCGTTCCTCCGGTACTTGCCCGTATATCTAGTATTTTGCCTGTGTCTCTGACAACAGATGCTATGGATGGCAGGTGGGATTGTCTTCACGCGCGCAACGGTCCCACTAGCTCAGAACAAATCCAAAAGTCATCGCCCGTCAACGATTGAGCAACGCTGTCCTGCCATATCGTGCTGCGGGGACGCTGATCGGGAACCGCCGTCTGATGACCACCGAAGAGAAAAGCGCCATGAAGGCCGCATGCGTGCAGGCCGCGGCGACACTGATCGCTGCTCGGGATAGCGGCAAGGGCCAGATCGACGTGGACGAATGCATCACCCTTGCCGCGCTGATTTATGTCCGTGTCGTTGCGATCGATTGGCGGGGGCCTGGGTAACACGCGGGCACCTGGATCGGCCGACGAGGAGTCCGCGGAACAACTGGCTGTGAGCAGGACCGCGGACCGCACGGGTATAGGGCGCCGGCTCGTCCCGTCCTGGCCGCTGATCGTTGGGCTCGCCGTCTTCATCCGGGCGCTCGCCCAGCCGACCGCACTGCTCAACGATCCCGACACCTATCTTCATATCGCCGCCGGCCGGTGGATGCTTGCCCACGCAGCTCTGCCGGTGCACGACCCGTTCTCGCATTCGCTCGCCGGCGCCGTCTGGGTGCCGCATGAATGGCTCGCCGAGCTCGTCCTGGCCACCGTCTATGAGGCAGCCGGTTGGAGTGGGCTGGTCCTGCTGACCGCGACCGCCTTCGCCCTCAGCCTAGCGCTCCTCACCCGTTTCCTGCTGCGCTACGTCGAACCTTTCTCGGCCTTGATCGCGGTCATGCTGGGCGGTGCTATGGTATTGGGTCACCTGCTGGCGCGCCCTCACCTGCTTGCCATGCCGCTCCTGGTGCTGTGGACGGGTGCGCTCTTCGCCGTGCGCGACGCTGAGGCCGCTCCACCCTTCCGTCTGCTCCCGGTGATGGCATTATGGGCCAATCTGCACGGCAGCTTTATGTTTGGGTTGGGTCTGGCGTTCTTTCTCGGCGCCGAGGCCGTGCTGGCACCCGGACGCCGTCGCGTCGAGGCGCGGCGCTGGGGGATGTTCGTCTTGCTCGCGGTCGCTGCAGCACTCATCACGCCGAACGGCATCGCGGGCTTCCTCGAACCGTTCCAGCTGATCGCGATGCCGGCGCTCCGGGCCTCCTTCGGCGAGTGGCAGAGCCCGAGTTTCCAGGAATTTCAACCGCTGGAGATATGGCTTCTCGGGATCATCGCACTAGGCTTTGCGACCGGCGCCAAATTGCCGCTGCCGCTGCCGCGCCTGCTCCTGCTGCTGGCGCTGTGCCACATGGCGCTCGGTCATGTTCGCCACGCCGAGCTGCTCGGTCTCGTCGGGCCGCTCGTGGTCGCCGCCTCGCTCGGCCCGCCTATCACCTCCCGGATCCGCTCGATGCCGCTCTCGGCGCTCGGCCGAGGGGCCGCCCGGCTGGCCGCGCCGGCCGTCGCTCCGGCGGTAATGCTGACCCTGGTGATCGCCCTCGCCGCGAGCCTGCCGTTGCTTTTACGGCCGATCGCCCGCGCCGATGATCGGGTGACTCCAGCGAGTGCGCTCGCCGCCGCGGCGCGGATGGGGCTCGACGGTCCGGTCCTCAATAGTGAGGGGTTCGGCGGCTATCTGATCTTCAGAGGGGTCGCGCCCTTCATCGATGGCCGCGCCGAGCTCTACGGAAATGCTTTCCTCGACCGCTATCTCGCGGCCGAGAGAGGCGGTGAGCCTGCCCTCATTGAGGTGCTCGACGCCTATGGCATCACCTGGACCCTGCTGGCGCCGCACCAGGCTGCTACCAGCCGCCTCGATGCCCTTCCCGGATGGCACCGCGTCTACGCTGACACCATCGCCGTCATCCACGCGCGCGGCACCCTTCCACCCGATTGATGAGAGCATCGCGCGCACTGCAACCAAGCCACCTTATGAAGGCGGCGCGAACCTTTTATCCGCCAATCAGGGCGTCGATCTCGGAGTCTTCAGGAAACCTGCCGAGCTGTTTTTTGGAGAATTTGAGCTCTCCGTCGATGGTGATTTCGAAAACCCCAGCGACTCCTTTGACGAGCTCCACCTCCTCCGCACCGCGTTCGATGAGCCGCGCCCTCGCACGGAGGGCCCTTGGTTCATAGTTTCAAGGCACGCAATATTCGATTCTGACCTTCATAGCCGCCACCTCTGAGGCAAAGGGAACGGTCTCATCTTATCACCTCCCGGCGCCTATCGCCATTATCGCTCGCGATCGCAAAATCCGCTGCGCCTACCCGCATGCCGGGTTCCGGATTATATGTCCTTTTATGCTGTCCTCTCCGCGCGGGTTGCCGCGCATGACGCCCGTTGGGGGCTCACCGAACTCGCCGGCGCCTTCGGCGGGCTGACGGTGCCGCGGGCTGGATTTACCGATGGGCACCGCCTTGCGCGTGCGAATCCGCGCCCGCGACGTGATCCTTGCGGCCGCACCTCCGAACGGAATTAGCGCCTTGAACGTCCTGGCAGGTCGCGTCGAGGCGCTCGTCCCGATCGAGGAGGCGGCTCTCGAGGTCCAGCTTCGTCTCGGCGTGGAGCGGTTGCTGGCGCGGGTGACGCGCCGCTCCGGGGCGGCACTTGGGCTCGCACCAGGGGGCGAGGTCTTCGCGGTGATCAAGACCGTCGCGATCGACCGCCGCAGCCTCGGTTCTCGAGGCGAGGCGGCCGAGCTCGATGAGGAAGTCGAGGTGTTCGACGGCGAATAGGACGTGGCACCAGACGAATAGAGAAGGCGTGCATGTATAGTCTCGGGCGTGTGACCGTCGTATCGGGCGCGCAGATGACGGTGGAGGCCGATCAACCGCTCGCGGCATCGGTCCGCATTGGCGCGATGATCAAGACCCGGAGCGTCGAACACGAGGTGGTGGGAACCATCAGCGCTGTGCAGGTCGATGGCGGCTCCCCGCCGCGCAGCGTCTTTGTCGTCGACTTGCTGGGCGAAATCGTAGCCTCGACCGAGGGTCAAAGCGAATTCCGACGCGGAGTTTCCCATTACCCAATCTCGGGTGCCCCCGTTCAAGACGCGAGCGATGCCGATCTCAGGACGATCTACACTCGGCCCTCGGTCACAAATGTCGGTATCGGCACCCTTTTTCATGATCCGACGCGCCAAGCGTTCGTATTGGTGGACGAGTTGCTGACAAAGAATTTCGCCGTCCTCGGCTCGACCGGCTCGGGAAAATCTTGCGGCGTTGCATTGATCTTGTCCGCGGTCCTCGCCGGTCATCCACAAGCTCACATCATCGTGCTCGATCCGCATAACGAATACGCGACGGCCTTCGGCAATCTCGCCGAGATCGTCAATGTCGATAATCTCCAGCTGCCGCTGTGGCTGCTCGACTTCGAGGAGGCGACCGGAGTACTTATCCGTGGCGGAACCGTTCAGGAGCAGGAAGCCCAGTCGATCATTTTGAAAGAAGCGATCACCCGAGCACGACGGCACTACGCGAGCAAGGGCCTGGCCGCCGCATCGATAACCGTCGATACGCCGGTGCCGTTCGGTGTTCCCGATCTTCTCCGCTTCATCGACGAGGCGATGGGCCGTCTCAACAATCCGGACAACTCGGCGCCTTATCTCCGCCTGCGAACCCGCATCGAATCCCTGCGGGACGACCGAAGATTTGCCTTCATGTTTGCCGATTGGCTCATTACCCGCGATACCTTGGCGCAGGTCGTCGGCCGTCTGCTGCGCATCCCGGTCAACGGAAAGCCGATAACCGTCATCGATTTGTCGGGCATTCCGTCGGAGATCGCCGATGTCGTGGTATCTCTGACGTGCCGCCTTACCTTCGATTTCTCCCTCTGGTCCGAGCGCGAGCGGAGGCCGCCCGTCCTCATGGTGTGCGAGGAGGCGCATCGCTACGTCCCGGCAGCCCAGTCCACCGGGTTTGCGGCTGCCGCCCGGGCGATCACCCGTATCGCCAGGGAGGGACGCAAATATGGTGTGGCGCTGGCACTGATCTCACAGTTGCCCTCGGAGCTTTCGCCTCAAGCGCTCTCCCAGTGCGGCACGGTCTTCGCACTGCGGCTCGGGCACTACCTCGACCAGCGGTTTATGGCGACCGCCCTACCGGATGCCGCGCGCGGGATGCTGGCAGCCTTGCCGAGCATGCGCACTCAGGAGGCGATCGTTTTTGGCGAAGGGGTTCGACTGCCGATGCATATTCGTTTCGACGACCTGCCGCCGTCGCATCGGCCGCGCAGCGACAGCGCCCAGTTTTCCAAAGCTTGGCAGACCGAATCAGCCGACGCTGAATTTCTCGAGGAGGCAATCCGGCGGTGGCGCCAGCAGACCCGCAAACCCGCAACAGGGTAGCGTGGGGGAGGATCTCCGATCACCCTCGTCCGGGCGAAAAGGTCGGACCGTCGGCCTAGATCCTGCAACTTTTGATTGTCCAGAATATTACAATCCGCTGAATCTACAGCAAATCTACAGCGGGATTTCCTCTTCAGGTTGCAAGGCGTGAATTCGACCAGACTGCCCCTCCGCATCGACATGTGCTCCTTCCTCGCGTCGGCGACGCTCCAGCCGGCCGGCCGCGATGAGCCTCGATATATTCTGCTAATAGAGCAATTTATGGATGCCCATTGCGTAAACCGCTAGAGGCATTGCCGCGTCGCGCGATGCGCTCCTCGCAGTGACATCCTAGTACCCGGGGTCGCGTTCCATCATTTCGAGGACCTCCGCGGCAGCGCTGGTCGCCGGGTCACCATCGCTGCGTACGCGGCGCTGTAGATCGACGAGATGTTGCTGCAACGCATAGGCCTCGTCGCGGTCACCCTGCTGCCACAAGACTGCGGCGAGATTGCCGATGGCCGCGAGGCTGTCAGGATCAGGTTCACCGAAATCGCGGCAAGTGACTGCTACGACCTCTTCGAGGAGTTCGCGGGCGGCGTCGAGATCGCCCTGGGCCGAGAGCGTTCCGGCGAGATTGTTGATCGCTCGAAGCGTATCGCGGCCGTTATCGCCGTGCAGCCTGCGCATCCCTTCGACGACGCCCTCCTGAAGCTCACGCGCTCCGATCAGATCGCCTTGAGCGGCCATCGTGACAGCCAGCTTGCCGATTGCTTTCAACGTGTCGAAATGCTCCTCACCCAGGGCCCGACGGCGCCCGGCGACCACTTGAGTCTCAATTTTGCGAGCCGCGATGAGCCGGCCTTCGGCCCATAGTCTGTCGGCGAGGTCGAGCATCGCCGACAGCGTCGCCAGATGCTCCTCGCCGAGCGTGCCCCGCATTTCCGCCACCAAGCGTTCGAGCCTTGCGCGTTCTTCGGCGGCGTCGCTCATCATCGCGAACCTTTTTGTAGATCTGCAGGCGATAGCGCTGGCTGTCGGCAACGATGACGCTGTCGGTTGCCGGATCGAACTCCACCGCCGTCGAGAAGCAGAAGCGCCATTGCGGATCGGGGCTCTTTACCCTGCGCCGGGCTTTGGCCATGTCGGGGGTTGGCGTCGACAGTCTGCGCGCCCCATTTCGACAATACCTGGGCATCATCAAGCATAAGCTTTGGGAGCTTGCACAAAATGACTTCCGGATGCGAGAGGTGCGAGAATATAATCGTCAAGCATCGGTGATAGATGATCGAGGTTAAAAGCAGAAAACCATGATTATCGAGATGCTGACAGCAGGTGTCATCACCGTTGGTAGCGCGCGCGGCTTCGTAGTCGAGGCTGCGGGCGAGCGCCTCGTCATCACGGCCGCGCACTGCCTACCGTTCCTGCCGCCGGCCCAGTCCTTTCTCGGGCCCAAGGAGCGCACCTACGGGCCTCTCCTCTCCCCCCTCGGGGACGAGCCCCGCGCGTGGGCGGTGTGTCGCTTTGTCGATCCGATCGCCGACATCGCGGTGCTCGGACCGCCCGGCAATCCACACGCCGATGAATACAAAGCGCTGATGGAAACGGCGTCGGCGCTTTCGATCGGCGGTTCCCTTCGGAACCCGGTCAATTTCTGGGTACCGGCCCGCCTCCTGTCGCTCGACGGCCGCCGGTGGTTCTCCTGCACAGTCCGCCACTTCGGCGGGCCGCTGTGGGTCACCCACGCCGCCGAGGTCATCCGCGATGGGATGTCGGGCTCGCCGATCGTCACGGAGATTGGGACGGCGATCGGGGTCGTGTGCACCGCCGCGGCGCCCTGGGAGGGCGGTCCGAACCCGCGCCTCAGCCATAACCTGCCGGGATGGCTGCTGGGCGACACCCTCTAACTTAATCCCCGCATTCACTGGGGTGGCGCGGCGTTGGCGCTGGGCGGCGGTCGGAGAGTGCTCGTTGCCGAACGCCCGGTGCGCCTCGGCGAGGCATCAGAGTACGCTGACCGACAGATGATGCGCTGGGATGTCCTGCAACTCGCCTGACACTTCGCAGAAAAAGTAGTGGCGAATCGGATGTGAAAAATTCCGGAGGGGGGCCGCAATTTGTTCGTCTCGGCCCGGCTTGCTGCCTTCCCCGCCTTCCCCTATGCCAGGGGCACGGCAGAAGCGACAGTGCCGCCGCGCGGAGCGGCGGCACTGAGCATGATGGAGGCTTCTACAAGTTCGCCTGGAAGTCGCTGTAATCGCGGACCTTCTTGTAGACCTGCAGGCGATTGCGCTGGCTGTCGGCAATGATGACGCTATCGGTTGCCGGATCGAACTCCACCGCCGTCGGGAAGCATAAGCGCCATTGCGGCTCAAGGCTCTTTACCCGGCGCCGCGCCTTCTCCATGTCAGGGTTGGCCGAGACGGTCTGCTGGCCCCATTTGGACAATACCTGGGCGTCGCCGATCAGCTGGGCAATTGGCTTCCCCTCGTTGTCGAAGACGCAAACCCGATGATTGCCCCAATCGGTGACGTAGATGTCGCCATCGTTGTCCACGGCGACATCGGTCGGATGATTGAGCCGGCTCGGGCTGGGATATCCCGCCCTCTCCGAGGCCGCCGTGATGTACGGGCCGAGGTAAGTTACCCCATAGGCATCCTCAGGCTCCTCGATCTTGCCATACTCGCCGAACTTCATCAGGAACTTACCCTCCGGAGAGAGCTTTTGGATCCGATGGTTGTTCCAGTCGGCGACGTAGATATTGCCGTCCTTGTCGAGAGTGATCCCCCAGGGCTGGTTGAACTGGCCGTCGCCATTCCCGGGCCCGCCGCATTTACCGACAAACTTGCCGTCCGGAGTGAAGACCTGCAGCCGATTGTTGCCGCTGTCGACGACGATGATGTTACCGTTTTTCTCTACGGCCAAGCCGGCCGGGCGAAACAGCTGACCATCGCCGCTGCCGGCCTCGCCCCACTTCCGTAGGAATTTGCCGCTGGTGTCAAACACGGAGATCGTGTTTCTCCAGTCGTCCGACAGGTAGACGTGATCCTGGTCGTCGACCGCAACTCCGAACGGCCAAGTGCAATGACTGTCGCCGTCGCCGTGTTCGCAAAAGTCGGCGAGCCATTCTTCCTCACCGGGAGCACCGAGTTTTGTTTTATTAACGTGCATCCCGAAATTATTCTCGTTGCCCCGATTGGCGGCATAGAGAACGCCATCTTTCCCAAGGCACATCGTTTGAACATAATTGAAGCCCGGGCCACGGGCTGCGTTGCGCCCGACGGCATGGCTCCAATCGTAGACGCGTCCTTCCGAGACCGTTGTAAGCGGCATCGCGCTCCTCCTCTCTGATCGACGTGTTGCGTTTACTCACTCTGTACCGTCAGCTGCCGCTCCTTCCCGAGGTGCTAACCCCCGGGAAGGAGGCAGCTGACAGCTTTGCCGTCAGTTCAGGAAGGCTGGTTGCTCAAAGGTGCCGTTGACGATCGGCGCCGGATTGAGCTTCAGCCACTTGTCGAGGATCGTCGAGTAGACGCTGCGGAAGTCCATGTTCGGGTCGAGGTCGCCCTGAACCAGCTTGGAGGCTTCCAGCGACGGCATTTCGCCATAATGGCCGCCTTTGACTTTATCGCCGAGCACGAAGGCAACCCCGCCGGCACCGTGATCGGTCCCGGAGCCGTTGTCGCGGACGCGGCGCCCGAACTCCGAGAACATAAGCAGGATCACGTTGTCGGCGTGATCGTGCTCGCGAAGGTCCTTCATGAAGGCGTCGATCCCCTCGGTCACCGCTTTCCACAAAACGGGGTGGCTCCCGGGACTCCCAGCTGCGTTCTGGCCGGCATGAGTGTCGAAAGTGCTGTGATCGCAATAGAAGATGCGGGTGCCCAGATCGGCAAAATGCACTTGGGCGATACCCTTGAGCTTACGGGCGATCGACGTGCTGGGATACTGCACCGTCGAAGAGTACCTCTGCGGCGCTACCTTCAGGATGTCTTCGCCTTTCAGCGAATCGATACCGGTGTCAGCCATGTAGTCCATGACGGCGCCGGCGCCGATCGCCGGTTTGTACATCGCCGCAAACCGCTCGAGGATCTGCTTGCGCTGGTTGCCTTGAATGGTCGGCAGGAATCCGTAGTTCTCCAGCGGCCCGCCGACGCACGCCACCGGCACGCCCGGCACAGCCAGAGCCCGCGGCAGGCTCGGTCCAAAACTAACCGTGGTGACGACGTTTTCCTTTTTGGGGTCGAACTCGCGAGCCACGCGCCCGAGCCAGCCTTCTGTTCCGACTTTGACCGGCTCGCAAGTGTGCCAGATGTCCATGGCCCGGAAGTGGGACCGCGGCGATTCCTTCCAGCCGACGCCGTGCAGAATGGCGAGCTTCTTATCGTCCCAGAATTGCTTCAACGGCGCCATATAGGGCGGGATGCCATACTGGCTGTCGAGGTGCATGATCTGGTCGTCGGGGATCCCGACCGCCTTCCGGTTATCCCGGTACAGCGGATTGTTGTAGGGGATCGCCGTGTTCACATAGTCATTTCCGCCCGTCAGCTGCAGGACAACAATAACGGGATCCTTCTTTGTTTCCTGTGTTGCTGGCATTGTGCCTTCCTCCTCGTCTGATAAGTTCAGTCTATTAGCCGAATTGATACTCTCTGGTGGCGACGATCAGCTGCAGCATTTCGGCCGCGCGCTGGTCCGCGATTTCCGCGTGCGCCTCGCTGTCCCAAGCGACCTGGCCCCATTCCTTGGCCTGAGCAACCAGCTCTTGCTTCGTGTCGGCGCCGATTTCGATCGGGCCGATCTGGTCGAGGCAACCGTCCACGAGTTGCTCGGGGGCCAATGTGCCGCGGGCCTTCAGCCGGTCAATGATCGCGCGCACGCCGGGTAGCGACGTATCACCGACTTTTTCAGCAACGAAATTGACCCGGGCCATCAGCGAGCCGCTGTTGATCCACTCCTTGCCGGTGTGCCACCCCTCGACCGAGGGCGGATTCAGCATATCCTGACCCATATAGGTTGGCTGCATCGATAGGTTGCCAATTCCGGGAGCCGGGAGCTCGTGGCCGCCGACCAGCCGCAACGTGCTGACCACGACCTCGGCCGGTGACTTCATGTGCTGGAAGCGGGCGTTCTTGAAAAAGTCGGAGTTGAACAGCACCCGCAGAATGGAGCGCATGTCGAACTTCGAGTCGCGGAACGCTCCCACCAATGTGTCGATCGCCTTCTGATCGCGCGGTGGTTCGATCGGCCAGGCCGGTACCTGCGACTCGTCGGCGACGAAGAAGTTGTACAGATGCCGGCAGATGAATTTGCCGCAAGCCGGCTGCTGCACCACGATATCGATGATGTCTTCGCCGTTGAAGTTTCCCTTATGACCGAGAAACACTTTCTCGCCGTCATCGTGATCTTCCGGGCGATACTCAAATTGCCAGGGAAACCGACCATAGGGCGCGCGCGGGATCTTGGTCGCGAAAGTCCAACCAGTGAATGCACGTGAGCATTCACGAACGTCCGTCTCTGTATAGTTGCCGGCGCCAAGGCTGAACAATTCCAGCAACTCGCGGCCCCAGTTCTCGTTAACCGCGTTTCCGTGGTTCTGCTGGTTGTCCAGCCAGAAGATCATCGTCGGATTCTTGGCAACATTGAGCAGCAGATCACGGTAATTACCCATGCCCTTGTCACGGAAGAGCTTGATCTGCGTCAGCAGCTGATCGTAATTGTCCACCTTTGAGTTGCCGGTGGCGAACACATGGTGCCAGAAGAGAGCCATCTTCTCTTCCAGCGGGCGCTTGGTGTTCACCAGATGATACATCCAATTGACGTTGCCCATCGGGGGCTGCCCGCCAGGCAACAATGCCGCCGGCTGATAACGCATCAGCGTATACTCATCGACCGCCGGCTGCGCCTCGGGGTGCAGCAATTCCTCGACCGTGGCCTCATAGCCTTTGGCTACGCGTGCCTCAAGTTCGTCACGGCCGGCTCCGAAACCGGCACGCCGCATCAGATGCGCCATTAGAGCGATGTCGTCTTGGTATGCCATACGCGGGTCTCCTCCTAGATCGGGTCAGTCTCGAATCGCTGTCGCCGGCGCCCTGTGTCCTATAGCCCTTTAGCGCAGACGTGTGCGACCGAACGGCACGAGCCCCCTTCCAGATCGGGGCAGATGCAGAAGAGGTCTGCTTCTTAGAACGATTGTATCCTAGGCCGTCCAGCTGTCAAGCGCGCGCCGAAAGATTAAGCGCGTCGCGGCGCACCGTCAGGAATTTTCGGGGCGCACCCGGATTACGACGTCGACGCGGCAAATCTCGGTTCCCTGGGGCGGTAGCGGATAGCCGCTGACGACCACGTCCCGACCCGGGATGTCCTGAAGCTTGCTGGTCACTTCGCAGAAGAAGTGATGGTGATCGGCCGTATTGGTGTCGAAATAGGAGCGGCCCGGTTCGACGACGACCTCGCGAAGCAGACCCGCATCCGTGAATTGATGAAGGGCGTTGTAAACCGTCGCAAGCGATACTTGGATCGCCGCACCTGTCGCCTCGGCGTGCAGCTGCTCAGCCGTAATATGGCGCTCCCCATTTTCGAGCAAGAGGCGCGCCAAGGCGAGGCGCTGGCGGGTCGGCCGCAGGCCTGCCGCGCGCAGCCGCTCCAAGGCGGTCGACAAAGGCGACGTCATCATCATGCAACAAATATAATGATATGCGCGGCGAAAATAAACAACCGGTATTGTGCGGTGTGGCCCGCTCAGTCGCCGGTCTGGAGACGTTCGACCAATTCTCGCACCGTCGGGACATACCCGTTTGCGTAGAATGGGTCGGAGGCGAAGCGATAAGCGTTATGCCCAGCGAACATCAGCTGGAATTCGACATCGTCCGAGTGGCGGATCGCCTGAAGCGTCTTTTGAATGCAGAAGCTGCGCGGGTCGGCCTTCCTTCCTGTTGTACGCGCTTCGTTCTGGGCCCAATTTGAAAACTGGCAGGCGCTGAGGCAGCCCATGCAACCGATCTGGTCGGTGCGGATCTCGAGCGCCTTCCGCGGGGTCACAAAGATCAGCGTCGAATCAGGCGTGCGCAGGGCTTCGGTATAGCCCGCCGCGACCCAGCCCTCCGCCGATTTTCTGTCGTGGGCCGTCAAGAAGACCGTGCGGGCGCGCGCGCCGACGTTGAACGGCGCGACGTGTTCGCCGACCGGTTCGACGGTATAGGCGACCTGGTGCTCGGTGCGCTCCTGTAGCTCGCCGAGAAAGTTGTTGCGTACTGCCGAAGAATAAAAACCTGTTGGGCTGAAGCGATTGAGGTAAATGTCTCCTTCAGTCAAGGTCAGAAGCTTGCGCTTCCAGGTTTCGGAAATTGGACTCTCCTGCGTCACCAGCGGACGGGTGCCGAACTGGAAAGCAACCGGACCCAGCTCGGGATTGTCGATCCAATCCAGCCATTCGCGCAAATACCACAGACCGCCGGCCATGAAGATCGGCGTCGTCGCCAGCCCGAAATTCACCATCAGGTCGCGCAGTTCGCGAACCCGCGGATAAGGCGCTTCGGGGTGTTGCGGATCCTCGCTGTTGGACAGCCCGTTATGGCCGCCGGCAAGCCAGGGATCCTCGTAGACGACGCCGCCGAGCCAATCGCAGAATTTGTGATAGGCGCGCTTCCACAACGCGCTGAAGGCACGTGCTGACGAGACGATCGGGTAGTAGTGAACCCCGTAACGGGCGCAGATCTCGGCGATCTTGTACGGCATTCCCGCGCCGCATGTGACGCCGTTGATCAGCCCCTTGGCCCCCTCGAGCACCCCGTGCAACACACGCTCGGCCGCAGCCATCTCCCACAATACGTTCATGTGGATCCGGCCTTCACCGTTGGAGCGCTCGTGCGCCACGCGCGCCTGCTGGATCCCGCCGGCGATCGCGTACGCGACCAGCTCTTCATGCCGTTCGCGGCGGGTCCGTCCGTGATAGATTTGCGGAATTGGCTGACCGGCCTCGGTGTAGCTGTCGGCATTGACCCCGGAGAACGTACCGACGCTGCCGGTTGCCGCCCAAGCGCCGGAGCTCTCGCCATTCGACACCGAGATCCCTTTGCCGCCTTCGACGAGCGGCAGCACCTCGCGTCCCGAGATCACCAGTGGATTGAGCGGTTTCACCGGACTGCTCCTTGCGGCGGCGGTTCTGCCGGGCTCGGTTCGGCCGCGGCGGGCACACCCGCGCCGTCACCGACCCCAGCAGCAGCAAGGATATGGGGAACATCGGAGAACACGGAAGTAACCCCCCATTCGAGCAGCATGTGCGCTCGCGCGGGATCGTTGACGGTATAGGCGAGCAACGGATAGCTAGACCATCGGATCTCCGCCACGATTGCCCGACGCAGACGCCGATGATCGGCATGGATTGCCGCACATCCAAGACTTTCGGCGACGGCGCGCCAATGCTTTGGCACCGCGCGGAACAGAATGCCTCGGGCGAGATCGGGAGCACGTGCCCGGGCCGCTGCCAGGGCGTCGTAATGAAAGCTCGAAATCAGCGGACCCGGCAGATGGGAGGGCCACAAATGGCACAGCATCGCGGCAGCCGCCGCACCGGTCTCGGCCTCACGACCGCGCACGGCTTTCAGCTCGACATTTGCACCGATACCAAGCTGGCCGAGGAGCATCACGGCCTCAGCCAGTGTGGGTATCCGCTCGCTACTGAAGCCACGGCTCCACCAGGTACCGGCGTCGTGCCTACGGAGCGCTACGAGAGGGAGAGCAGCCGCGTTCCCTCGGCCATCGGTCGTCCGTTCGATCCGGTCGTCGTGAAGCAGGATCAGATGCCTGTCGGCCGTGAGCCGGACATCGAACTCGACCCAGCGACAGCCGAGTTCCGAGGCCTTGCGCAACCCGGCAAGCGTATTCTCCGGTGCAGAAGCAGCGGCGCCGCGATGGCCTATCACCGGCGGAAGCGCCTCGGCGAGATGGGCTCTTGCCGCCGACGCTTCGCTGTAGAGCGGCGCTTCGCGCCGATCCATCGCGTCATGCCCTCCTACGCCGAGGCCGCCGGTGCCAGCAATTGCGACGCGGTCCTGCCCGGTATGGCTTATCGTCAGGGCGCTGCCTGTGCCTGTGCGGGTTCCGAGCGCCTGGCGCCGAGATCCTCGCCCGTCTGTTGATCGACTTGGCGCATGCTGAGCTTGACCTTGCCCCGGTCGTCGAAACCGAGCACCTTGACCTTGACCGGATCGCCCAGCTTGACTACGTCGGCGACTCTGCCGACCCGATGAGGCGCTAGCTCGCTGATGTGCACGAGCCCGTCACGCGACCCGAGAAAGTTCACGAATGCGCCGAAATCTACCACTTTGACGACTTTCCCGGGATAGATCATACCGACTTCGGGCTCCGCGACGATCCCGCGGATCCAGTCGATTGCGGCTCTGGCCGCTTCACCATCAACCGCAGCCACCTTGACCGTGCCATCATCATCGATGTCGATCTTGGCGCCGGTGGTTTCGGTAATCTCACGAATGACCTTGCCGCCAGAACCGATCACCTCGCGGATCTTCTCCTTCGGGATGCTGAACGTCGTGATCCGCGGAGCATTCTCGCTGACCTCGTCCCGCGCACCGGTCAGTGCTTGGGCCATTTCACCAAGGATATGCAGGCGGCCTTCACGCGCCTGGCTCAGCGCGATGCGCATGATCTCCTCGGTGATCGAGGTGATCTTGATGTCCATCTGTAACGCCGTGACACCGCGCTCGGTGCCGGCGACTTTGAAGTCCATATCGCCCAGATGGTCCTCGTCGCCGAGAATGTCCGACAATACCGCAAAGCCTTCCGGCTCTTTGATGAGCCCCATCGCGATCCCGGCCACCGGACGGGGCAACGGCACGCCGGCATCCATCAGGGCGAGCGAGGCGCCGCAAACCGAGGCCATCGAGGAGGAGCCGTTTGACTCGGTGACTTCCGAGACAACCCGGATCGTATACGGGAAACTCTCCTTGCCGGGCAGCAGCGGGTGGATCGCCCGCCAGGCCAGCTTGCCGTGCCCGATGTCGCGCCGACTGGGGGAGCCCATCCGCCCCGCTTCTCCCGTCGAATAGGGGGGAAAGTTGTAATGCAGCATAAAATTCTCGCGATATTCCCCTTCGAGGGCATCGATGATCTGCTCGTCCTGACCAGTTCCGAGCGTCGCTACCGCGAGCGCCTGGGTCTCGCCTCGGGTGAACAATGCCGAGCCGTGCGCGCGGCGAAGGATCCCGACCTCGCAAGAAATCGGCCGGACCGTGCGGGTATCGCGACCGTCAATCCGCGCTCCGCCCCGCAGCACAGCACCACGGACGATCTCCTTCTCCAGATCCTTGAATAGCTTCAGCGCAACCCCACGCTGCAACTCGTCCGGAAATATCTCGGCCAGCTGTCCCTTCGCCGCATCCAGCCGATTGCTCCGCTCCTGCTTTCCTTGCTCGCGATAGGCCTCCTCGATCAGCGGACCGATCGTTTCGCGCAGCCTCTCTTCGATCGCGGCAGGCTCGAACGCTTCGTGCGGCAAGCTCCACGGCTCGCGCGCGCAGGTCTCGGCGAGCTCGATGATCGCCTGCAGCAGGGGCTGAAATTCGCGATGTCCGAAGACCACCGCGCCGAGCATGACCTCCTCGGGAAGCTCCTCCGCTTCGGACTCGACCATCAGAACGCCGTCGACCGTGCCGGCGACAATCAGGTCGAGCCGCGAGCGAGAAGTTTCGGCGAGTGTCGGGTTCAAGACATAATTCCCGTCGATATAGCCCACCCGAGCCCCGGCGACAGGTCCCAAGAACGGTATCCCTGAGATGGTCAGAGCCGCCGAGGCGCCGATCATCGCCACGATGTCGGGATCATTCTCGAGATCATGGCTGAGGACGGTGCAAATGACTTGAGTTTCATTGACAAAGCCCGGAGCGAAAAGCGGGCGCAGCGGCCTGTCGATGAGCCGCGAGACCAACGTCTCCTTTTCCGACGGACGCCCCTCGCGTTTGAAAAAGCCTCCGGGGATTTTTCCGGCTGCAAACGTCTTCTCCTGGTAATTAACCGTGAGAGGAAAGAAGTCTTGACCGGGTTTTGCCGCTTTCATCGCGACCGCAGTGCACAGAACCGTCGTCTCGCCGTAAGTGGCGACGACAGCGCCGTCGGCCTGCCGGGCGAGCTTCCCGGTCTCGAGCACGAGAGGCCGTCCGCCCCACATCAACTCTTTACGATAAACTTGGAACATTCGAGATCATCCTCTTGGAAGGAAGAATAACGGGCAGCGGCGCGATTGCGGCGGCGATCTGTCGCGGAAGGGAGAGACCCGTGCAATCGGTGTGGACCCCTGCGGCCAATTCTCTTGGCACGCTTGGCCTCGATCGACGCTGGGTCAGAACGGCGTCGAGAATAGTCGATCGCGCGGGCGTCAACGAAGGGTCAGCGGCGCAACCCGAGGCGTCCGATCAACGTCTCGTAACGCGTCGCGCTCGACCGCTTGAGATAATCCAGCAAACGCCGCCGCTGGCCGACCATGACGAGCAGCCCGCGCCGCGAGTGGAAGTCCTTTTTGTGTGTCGTCAAGTGGTCGGTGAGATTGCGGATGCGCTCGCTCAGGACGGCGACTTGGATCTCGGGCGATCCGGTATCGCCCTCCTTCGTGGCGTATTCTGTGATAAGCGCGTGCTTGCGCTCGGCGGTGATTGACACCGAAACTGACTCCTTCAGCGATTGATAACCCGCGCCGGCCGAAGACCGCCATTGTCGATCCTGGCCAGAGCGACCACCGCATGGGCGTGCCAAACAGCGACGACCGTACCCTCGTCGAGGTGGTGCAAGCGCGCCCGCTCGCCGACATCCTCCAGCGTCACCCGCTGGCCGCATCGCAACCGCGCGGCTTCGGCCGCCGTCAAGGCCAGAGCCGGGATGTTTTCCAGCGCGGTCTCGATCGGAAGCAAGTATCCCGAATCGACCAGATTATGCCTACACGCCGCTATCGAATCCAGAGAAATCGCCTGTGATTCGCTGAAAGGTCCGACTGTCAGACGACGCAGCTCGACAACGTGGCCAACCGTTCCGAGCGCGATGGCGAGATCGCGGGCGAGGGCCCGTATGTACGTCCCCTTGCCGACGACCGCCTCGCAGTCGGCGTGATCCCGATCGGGCACCGCGATCAACCGCAGGGCGGCGATTTGCACCGGGCGGCGCGGCAAAGCGGGCGGCGAGGAGGCTCTGGCGAGGGCATAGGCGCGCCGGCCGTCGACTTTAATAGCGGAATAGACCGGAGGCGCCTGCAAAATAGTGCCCGTGAAGTGGGGCAGCATCGCTTCGATTTGCTCGCGGTTCGGCCGCGACGTGGACCCGCCAATAATCGCGCCTTCGCAGTCGTCGGTAGCGCGAGCGACGCCCCAACAAATACGGAAGCGATAGCGCTTGCAGCTGCTCATCGCGTAAGCGACAGTCTTCGTCGCCTCGCCGAGCGCCAGCGGCAGGACGCCGGTTGCCAGCGGGTCGAGCGTGCCGGCGTGCCCGACTTTGGTTCGGGTCAACCGACGCACCAACTCGACGACCCGATTGGAACTGAGCCCTTGCGGTTTGTCGACCACCAGCCACCCATTCAGGACACGGTCAGCGTGCGTCACCGTCTTTCTCGGTTCGATCGCCCTGGCGATCGAGGTCGCGGACTACTTCGGGCAGCCCGAGCAACGCGGCAATCCGATCCGCTTGAGCGAAGGCACCATCCAGCGCGAACACCAAATGGGGTGCGTACCGCAACGGAACCTCGCGAGCAACAAGGCGTCTCAAGAACGCTGAGCTGCGTTTAAGTCCCGCAACGATCTCGGTTGCGTTTTCGCCGCCCAGTGGCGCTACAAATGCGGTAGCATTGCGCAAATCAGGGCTCATTCTGACTTCGGTGACGGCGATGCTGGTGTCGCGAAGCGCCGGATCTCGGCATTTGCCCTCCTGGAAAATCTTCGCCAGCGCGTGCCGCAGCTCTTCGGCTACCCGAAGCTGTCGTTGACTGTCGCCCCGCTTGCGCTGCACGCCGCCCTCAACTTCTATAGCGCCCGGGCTACTTCTTCTACCTCGAAGCACTCGATAACATCGCCGGCTTGGATGTCCTGGTAATTCTCAAAGGCCATCCCGCACTCGTAGCCCTGATTGACCTCGCGCACTTCATCCTTGAAGCGTTTAAGGGTCTTAAGGCTCCCCTCGTGAACGACGACGTTGTCGCGCAGCAGGCGTACCCTGGCACCGCGTCGTACCGCACCTTCGGTAACCATGCAGCCCGCGACCTTGCCGACCTTGGTGATGTTGAACACGTCCCGAATCGAAGCATTGCCAAGGAAGCGCTCACGCAAGGTCGGAGCAAGCAGGCCAGACAGAGCCCCTCGCATGTCGTCGATCAAGTCATAAATGATCGAATAATAACGGACCTCGACCCCATCGCGACGCGCAAGATCGCGCGCTTGCGGGTTGGCGCGTACATTAAAGCCAATAATAAATGCCGCTGACGCTTTGGCTAGAATCACGTCGCTCTCATTGATCCCTCCGACGGCTGCGTGCAGTACCCGAACCGACACCTCATCGGTCGAGAGCTTTTCCAGCGAGCCGACGATCGCCTCGAGCGAACCCTGAACATCCGACTTGACGATGACCGGCAGCTCCTTGGCGACGCCGGCGGCAATCTGCGAAAACATCTGCTCGAGCGTGCCGCGCGCTCCCGACGCTGCGTTTGCGTCGCGCCGTCGGCGTTGACGAAAGTCGGCGATGTCGCGAGCGCGGCTCTCGTTCTCTGCGACCACGAAATCGTCGCCCGCAAGTGGCGTCCCGTTGAGGCCGAGCACCTCGATCGGTGTCGACGGCCCCGCCTCTCGTTGGCTCTGACCTCGATCATCGATAAGGGCCCGTACGCGGCCCCATTCGCTGCCGGCGACAAAGATGTCGCCGACCCGCAACGTTCCACGCTGAATGAGCACCGTTGCCACCGCCCCGCGTCCCCGCTCCAGCTTCGCCTCCAGAACGACGCCCTCTGCGAGGCGGTTCGGGTTGGCCGTAAGATCGAGCAGTTCGGCTTGCAGCAGGATTGCTTCTTCGAGCTTGTCAAGGTTGGTCTTCTTCAGCGCCGAGACCTCAATGTCGAGCACCTCACCCCCGAGCTCTTCGACGACGATTTCGTGTTGCAGCAGCTCTTGGCGGACGCGCTCGGGTTTCGCGTCAGGCCTGTCGATCTTGTTGATGGCGACGATCATCGGAACCTGCGCCGCTTTGGCGTGGCGGATCGCCTCGACCGTCTGCTCCATGATCCCGTCATCGGCCGCGACGACCAGCACCACGATGTCGGTGACGTTGGCGCCACGCGCCCGCATCGCGGTAAACGCCTGATGGCCCGGCGTATCGATAAAGGTGATCTGCTTGCCGCTTCTCAGGCTCACGCGATAGGCACCGATGTGCTGCGTGATCCCGCCGGCTTCGCTACCGGCGACATCGGTTTCGCGCAGAGCGTCGAGAAGCGATGTCTTGCCGTGATCGACATGGCCCATGACCGTGACGACCGGGGCCCGCGCTTCGAGCGTCTCTGGAAGATCCTCCTCGCCGCGGAGCCCCACTTCAACATCGGCCTCGGAAACGCGCCGCAAGCGGTGCCCAAACTCCCCGACGACGAGTTCGGCAGTGTCGGCGTCGATTGTTTGATTGATCGTCGCCATCACGCCCATGCGCATCAGCGCCTTGATCACGTCGGCGCTGCGCTCGGCCATGCGGTTTGCCAACTCCTGCACAGTGATCGTCTCGGGGACGATGACTTCGCGCACGATCTTGATCTGCTCCTGTTCGCCCTGATGCAGCCGCTGGCGTTCGCGTTCCCTTGCCCTGCGGACCGAAGCCAAACTGCGCATCCGCTCTCCTTCGTCATCGGAGAGCGCACGCGTGACTGTGATCTTACCGGTCCGGCGGCGCGCCTCGTCACGGCGAGCCGGCACCGCTGGCTTCTTGGCCTCTGGGCGCGCCCCGCGCCGCGGCGCGGTCACAGGCTCCTCTTCCTCTTCCTCGAGCGGAACGCTGACCTTGCCCGCGGCGGCGAGCGCCGCCACCTTTGCAGCCGCTGCCTTGCCAGCCCGCTCGGCGACCTCCCGCCGCGATTCTTCCTCTTTGCGCCGTTGCGCCTCGTCCTCGGACCGCTGGCGCGCTTCCTCTTCGGCGCGCCGTCGCCCCTCGTCCGCTTCGGCCCTTCGACGCGCCTCCTCCTCGGCCCGGCGGCGCGCCTCCTCGACCGCCTGTTCTTCCTCCTGACGGCGCCGGTCCGCCTCTGCGAGAGCGGCGCGCCGCCGGACTTCCTCGTCGGCCTTCCGCGCATCATGCACGGCCCGAACCCGGCCCGCCTTTTCTTCGGCCGTTAGTGCACGGGGTACCGTCACCGGCCGACGCACCGGCTCCTCCGCTGCCGGTCGCAGCGGCGTCTGCTCCCGCGCTACCGCAGGCGCAGCTTCCGCACGACCGGGCTCGGTGGTCGGACCGATCGTACGCTTCTTGCGAACCTCGACGGTGACGGTCTTTGAGCGCCCGTGCGAAAAGCTCTGACGCACCTGCCCCGTCTCCACGCTTTTGCGGAGCTCCAGCCTGGCGCCGGTACGGGCGAGGGTCAGGGGTCGCTTCTGCTCTTGCTCATTCGCGTTGGTCATCTCGATCAAACACCATCAACTCTTAAGCCGAACCCGAAGCGGGCTGCGCAGCGCGGTCTATCGATGCTGCCGGCCTAAAGCCGGCGATCTTCTCTGCAGTGGCGATTACGCGACCGCTTAGGGTGCCGCTTCCGATCGCAATATTTACCACATGATCGCGGCCAAAAATCGTGCCCATCTCCGCCGCGGTCAACACCATCACTGCCGGGAGGTCACGCCCGAGTGAGCGCACCTTCCGGCGTCCGCCCTCCGCACCGTCAAGCGCGAGAACGAGAAGCCCGGCATTTTCGGTGCGCACGGCGTCGCAGACCTTTTCGACCCCTGCGACCGCAAGCCCAGCCCGTCGGGCGAGGCCGATCAGGTCGCAGCAACGCTGCACCAGCATGTTTTCGACGCGGTCGGCGAGCCCCGGCGGGATCGCCACCGGCCGGCGCGCCGAGCGTGCGAAGAGCCGCCGGGTTATCGCACTTTCAAGGACCTCCCGGCGCGGAGTTAGCCACAAACCGCGCCCAGGCAGCCGGGACGCCACGTCGGGCACTAGCTCGCCGCTCGGATGCACGACGAACCGCAACAGCCTCGACCGATCGCCGATCGTGCCCGTCGCGATGCAGCGACGCAATGGTCCGGCCGCCGCCCCTTCCGTGCTGTCCCCGATCCTATCGCGAGCACTCGTGACGTCTACTCCCGCTGGGTGATTGTAGATTTTTCGACTTCATCGTCCGCATACCAGTGCGCTCGCGCCTGCATGATCAACCCGTTCGCCTCCTCGAGGCTGAGATTGCCACCGCTCTTGTCCGAGGCGGCGAGCAGCTCCAGGAGCTCATCCCCGGCCAGGCCCGCGAAATCGTCGAGGGTCATTATGTTGTTCTCGCCGAGCGCGACCAGCATGCCGGGCGTCAATCCGCCAAGCGCCGCGAGATCATCCTCGACACCGAGTTCGCGGCGGCGCTCCTCATATTCGCGATCCCGCCGTTCCAGCGAATTGCGCGCACGTTCCTGCAGCTCTTCGGCTATCTCGGCGTCGAAGCCTTCGATGTCGGCGAGATCCTCCAAGGGTACGTACGCCACCTCCTCGAGAGAGGTGAAGCCCTCGGTTACCAGCAGATGAGCGATAACCTCGTCGATGTCGAGGGCATCTATGAACATCTGGCTGCGACTGCGTAATTCCTCCGTTCGCCGTTCCGACTCCTCCGCCTCGGTCAGAATGTCGATGTCCCAGCCGCTGAGTTGCGAGGCAAGCCGAACATTCTGGCCGCGTCGGCCGATAGCCAGGCTCAGCTGATCGTCGGGAACGACGACTTCGACACGCCGTTGCTCCTCGTCCATTACGACTTTGGCAACCTCGGCCGGAGCGAGTGCATTGACGACGAAAGTGGCCGGGTCCGGCGACCAAGGAACAATGTCGATCTTTTCGCCCTGCAACTCGCCAACGACAGCCTGCACACGGCTGCCGCGCATGCCAACGCAGGCGCCAACCGGATCGATCCCGCTGTCGCGAGAGATTACGGCGATCTTGGCGCGGCTACCTGGATCTCGAGCAACCGCCTTGATCTCGATGATGCCGTCATAGATCTCCGGTACCTCCTGAGCGAACAATTTCGCCATGAACTGCGGGTGGGTGCGCGACAGGAAGATCTGCGGCCCGCGCGGCTCCTGGCGCACATCATAAATATAAGCGCGGACCCGCTCGCCCTGGCGGAAGCTTTCGCGCGGCAACAGCTCGTCGCGGCGCAGCATCGCCTCGGCGCGGCCGAGGTCGACCACGACATTGCCGAATTCGACACGCTTGACGAGCCCGTTGACGATCTCTCCGACGCGATCTTTGAACTCGAAGAATTGCCTCTGACGCTCGGCGTCTCGCACTTTTTGGACGATAACTTGCTTGGCCGTCTGCGCCGCAATTCGACCAAAATCGATCGGCGGCAGCGGGTCGGTAATAAAGTCACCAATCTCGGCCTCAGGGTTCAGGCGCTGCGCCTCGACCAGTCCGATTTGCGTCGCCTCGTTCTCGATGGCTTCCGCCACCTCGCGGAAGCGAAGCAGCCGGATCTCGCCATTCCGACGATCGATCTCGGCACGAATATCGTACTCCTGGCCGTATTTCGAGCGGCCCGCCTTCTGGATTGCCTGCTCCATGGCTTCCAGCACCTCGTCGCGATCGATGCCCTTGTCGCGTGCGACCGAATCCGCAACCTGAAGCAGTTCGGGACGGGCGTATGTGACGGTAGTGTCCATGCTGTTCTCTGACTCGAAGCGCTAGGGATCTCGATTCTGAGTTGCGGGCTGCGGTGGGGACGGGTCCGGGCTCTTGCGTTGCGTCCGGGCAATCAGATCATCGTTCAGAACAAGCTTTGCCCGAGCCACCGTGTCGAGCGGCAATCGCGCTTCACCCGCTTCGGTGAGAAGCCGAACGATGCCCTCAGAGCTTCCCAGCAGACGCCCCCGGAACCGTCGCCGTCCGTCGAGCGGGGCGGCCAGTTCGATCCTGGCTTCGCAGCCGCTGAAACGGTCGTAATCCTCCTTGCGGACCAACGGGCGGTCGATCCCGGGCGAGCTGATCTCCAGCGAATAGCCGCCGGCGATCGGGTCGGCTACATCGAGTAAGGAAGAGACGGAATGACTGATCTGCGTGCAATCATCGAGCGTAATCGGCAATTCGTCGAGGCGCTCGATCATGATCTGCAGCGTCGCCCGACGGCCGTTTGTCACAGCCACACGAACGAGGCCATAGCCCATTGCGGCCAGCGACGGCTCAATCATTTGCGCGATACTACTAGTGTCCACCAAAAACCAGGACCTCCACGAAAGGCTTCGCAAGAGGCAGGCAACTCACTTTTTGACGAGGCTAAACGCCCGCGTCTCCAGTCTCGGCCTCCGGAAGCAGCCCCTCGACAACAAAAATGGGCCACCGGCCCACCGCACGCAACGCCCTGCTGGGCACCACCATGAGATTACCGATAAATATCGCGGGCATGTCCGCGCAGCAAGGATGTTGTGTCGTGGTCATCTCCCGACCTGGCGTCGAAATCGGAGAAAGATAGCCGGGCGACCAGTGGCCTGCGCCTTTTCCTCATAGCGCGTCGGCGGCCAATCCGGCAACCGCTCGCGCCAATCGCAGGGACGGCGGGCCAGCCATTCGAACGCTGGGTGATCGGAAGCTCGCTCGAGCATCCAGCAGAGAAGATCACGATCGTCGGTCGCAAGACGCAATTCGGCGCCATCCGTCATGACCCGCGCCAAGGCGTCGAGCATCTCCCGGGACACGATCCGCCGCCGCTCATGGCGCCGCTTCGGCCAAGGATCGGGATACAGGATGAAGACACGGTCGATCGACGCCGGAGGAAGTGCGGCAATCAACAACCGACCATCATCAGTGAAAATTCGGATATTTTCGATGCAGCTGCGCTTGATCCGTGCGAGCAGCTTTGCGATCCCATTTTCGAATACCTCGCAACCGATAAAACCGATCTCGGGATGACGCTCTGCCTGGTCCGCGAGGTGCTCACCGCCGCCAAACCCAATCTCAACCCAGATCGGGCTAGCCCGGGCACCGAAGAGACCGCCGGGATCGAGCTCGCCCGACCCCGGGATAGTCAGCGCGAGCTGCGGCAGGAAATCGCGGATCAGGACGTTCTGCCCCGGCCGGAGCGCCCGCCCGCGGCGCCGTCCGAAGAGAAGCGGGCTCCGTGCTGCTCCGACAGTCAAAGCCTCAGAAGGCGCGCTGCAGCTCCTCAACCAGATCCAGCCTCTCCCAGGAGAAGCTGCCATCAGGCTCGGGCACGCGACCGAAATGGCCGTAGGCCGCGGTGCGCGCGTAGATCGGCTTGTTCAGGCCGAGATGTGTGCGGATGCCGCGCGGCGAGAGATCCATTATTTCCTGCAGCACCGCAGCCAGCCTCTGCTCATCGACTGACCCGCAGGTGTCGACATAGAACGACAGCGGCTTGGCAACCCCGATCGCATAGGCCACCTGGATTGTACAACGCTCGGCAAGTCCCGCGCCGACGACGTTCTTTGCTAGATATCGGGCAGCATAGGCAGCCGATCGGTCGACCTTGGTGGGGTCCTTGCCGGAAAACGCCCCTCCGCCATGCGGCGCCGCACCACCGTAGGTATCGACGATGATCTTGCGACCGGTCACCCCGGCGTCACCGTGAGGACCGCCGATCACGAAACGGCCAGTCGGGTTGACAAGAAAATTTTCCTCGTCGCACATCCAACCTTCGGGCAGGACCGCGAGAACATGCGGCCGCACGATTTCGCGAACCTCCTCCGTCTCGATCCGGCCAGAATGCTGGATCGAGACGACAATCTTGGTCGCTCGCACCGGTTTTCCATCGACGTATTGCAGTGTGACCTGGCTCTTCGAGTCAGGGCCCAGCAAAGGCGTGTTTCCGGCGTGCCGCGCTTCGGACAGAGAGCGCAGGATCGCGTGCGCATAAAAGATGGGCGCGGGCATCAGTTCTGGGGTCTCGGCGCACGCGTGCCCGAACATCATGCCCTGATCGCCGGCGCCTTCGTCCTTGTTGCCCGAAGCATCGACGCCTCGCGCGATGTCGGTCGATTGGCCATGGATCAAGCACTCGATCGCGGCGCGCTGCCAGTGGAAGTTCTCCTGTTCGTACCCGATCTCGCGGATGGCGCGCCGTGCCACTTCGATTAGTCTTTCGCTGGTGATCGAAGCTGGGCCGCGCACTTCGCCGGCCAGCACCACGCGGTTCGTTGTGACCAGCGTCTCGACGCCGCAACGCGCCTGCGGTTCGACGGCAAGAAAGGTATCGACGATCGCATCGGAGATGCGATCGCAAATCTTGTCGGGATGACCTTCCGACACCGATTCGCTGGTGAACACAAAATCGCGGCTGGCCAAGAGTGTGCCTTTCCTTGCTAGCGCGGTGGGGTTGCTGAGTTTCCCAGAAGCCGGCGGTTAAGGCCGATCCACCATGCCCCCGACCCTAGACCGCCCGTACGACAAGCCCGCTATTTTGCTTCCGAACGATCGGCTCCGACGGCCAGCGCGCGGGCGAGTTCGAACAGGCGACGTCGCAACGCTTGATCGTCGATGCGGTAATAAGCGCTGACCAGTTCGATCGTCTCGCGCCGCCGCAGGGGATCGGCGTCGAACGCTTCGACAGAGGGCTCGGCAAAACCGGCGGGGATCGCCGGGGCCCGCACCGGGTCCATGTCATCGAAGAAGAATGAAACCGGGACGTCCAGAACGCGGCTCAGATCGTGCAGGCGACTGGCACCGATCCGATTGGCGCCTCGCTCGTATTTCTGGACCTGTTGAAAAGTCAATCCGATCGCTTCCCCGAGCTTTTCCTGGCTCAGACCGAGCATGTTGCGGCGCAGGCGCACGCGAGAGCCGACGTGAACGTCGATCGGGTTCGGCTTGTCGCCCCTTTGGCGACCGGGCCGTCGGGCTTGCTGTTGCATCGCCATCTTTGGTCGATTGCCCTCGCAAAAACAGCCGATTGGACCATCAGATTACACCATCATACGCGATCAACAACCGGGCTACACGGAAAATAAGCAATTTTTGCGCTACCCAAGTTTCGCCGCAGCGCTGTCCCAGGGATCGCGGCGCGGCCTTCAGCGCAACCGGAACGCGACGGGGAGGGCGCCGAGCAGAAGGAGAGAAACCAGCGCCCAGTCGCCGACGCGAGCGTAGAGGGTACGGCCACCCGAGGCCGGCAGCACGACGTCGGCATAGCCAATCGTGTCGAGGTCGATGCGCGCGCGAACCCGTCCCGCCGCGTCGATCACCGCGCTTACTCCGCTGTTGGCAACGCGTATCATGGGCAACCCCTCCTCGACGCTGCGAGTCCGGGCGCTGGCGAGATGTTGATAGGGGCCCGAGCTGCGCCCGTACCATGCATCGTTGGTGAGGTTGAGGATCCAAGCCGGGCGTTCGGCTTCATCGACGGTCATCCCCGGGAAAATGGCCTCATAGCAAATCGACGCAGCAAAGGGAGGAAGTCCGGGTAATACGATAGTATGGGGGCCGATACCGGGGATAAGATCAATGCTTCCGGTGGTAATCTTCTTGAACGGTAGAACACCCCGCATCGGTATATATTCACCAAACGGGACGAGGTGCGCTTTATCGTAATAAGCAACCACGTCACCGTCCGTATTCAACACCTCTATACTATTCCAGATCCGCACCACTGGGTCCGGCGGCGGGTTTGCCCGTAAGGCACCGGTGATGACATAACCCCGCTCCGGCGCAATGCCGGCGATCGCTCCGCGATGAGCCGCATCGCGATCGAGAAGGAACGGGATGGCCGCTTCGGGCCAAACAACGGCGGTGATCGGGTGGGGTACCGGTGCGGCACTGAGACTCAGGAGCCGCCTGAAATTTGCCTCCGCCGCCTTCGGCTCCCATTTTGTCGTCTGGGAGATCGAGGGCTGCACTAGACGCAGCCAGATCCCGGTGTCGCCGATTGGCGACCTTACCAGTCGAACCGTTCCCAAAACGCCTGGGACGAGGATTAACAGCATCGCCGCGACAGCCGGAGCCCAGCGTCTACCTGCGGAGATCGGGGGTTGAGGCGACGCCCCGAGCAGGGCCGGCAGCGAGGCGGCAAGGACCGTCACGAAGCTCAGCCCGTAAATGCCGACCCAGGCAGCGGTCTGCAGCATTGCAATCGCACCCGGGAAGCCGCCAGACCACGCGGAGCCGATCAGGTTCCACGGGAGCCCCGTAAACGCATGGCCCCGGACCCATTCGGCCGCGGTCCAAGCAATCGCGAATAGAAAAATCCGAGCGGTTCCGGGCAATCGCAGATGGGTGGTCGCCAGGTTGACCAGGAGTACAGACGAGCCGGTGTAGAGCGCAAACGCCGCCGGCAGTCCTACAGCAGCAATAGGCACGAGCCACCAGAAGGCGGCGATGTCGACGAACAGGGCAGCTGCGATCCAGTAGAGCCCGGCGAGGAAGAAGCCAAACCCAAAAGCATAGCCCAAGCCAAAGGAGGCTCTCGGGCGAGCGCTGCCTTCCTCCAGCCAAAGAAGCCCGACAAAGGCGACAAGGAGCAGTGGCGACATGTCCACCGGGGGCAGAGCCGCCACCGCTCCGACCCCTAACAGAAAGGCCAGTCCATAGCGCCGCCAGCCCGATAATGCGGCGAGCTCGAAGGCAAGACGACAGAGAGGCAACTGGATCGACGAACCGGATCGAACGCGGAAGATCGAGACCTCCGGCACTCCTCAGGCCCCGCCAGTCGCTGCGTCCGGCGAGCGGCGTACGCGCAGACGCTTGATTTTACGAGGGTCAGCGTCGAGCACCTCAAACTCAATTCCCGACGGATGGGCGATTACCTCGCCGCGCTTTGGTACGCGGCCAGCTAGGCTCGAAACCAGTCCGCCGAGTGTATCGACCTCTTCCTGCCCTCCACTCGGGCGCAACCGAACACCCTGATGCTCTTCCAAGGCCTCAATCGGCGTGCGGGCGTCGGCGATCAGAGTGCCATCCGCTCGCTCTGCCAGTCGCGGCTCATCGGCGACGTCGTGCTCGTCTTCTATCTCGCCGACAATCTCCTCGATCAGGTCTTCGATCGTCACTAATCCGTCGATTCCGCCGAACTCGTCGGCCACCATTGCGATATGCGTGCGCGCCTGCCGCATCTGCACCAGAAGGTCAAGGATCGGCACCGATGGGGCGACGAACAACACCTTGCGCAGAATCAGCGGCAATTTTATCTCTCGCCGCTCCGCCGCCGGACCCAACAAATCCTTGGCGTGAACGAACCCGATTACGTTATCGAGCGTCTCGCGATAAACTGGAACCCGCGAATGGCCCTGCTCGACCATTAATTTGACGACTTCGTGGAAGGAAGTCTCGACATCGAGGGCGACGATGTCGACCCGCGGCACCATCACATCCGCGGCGGTCCGGTCGTGGACTTTGAGAATGTTGCCGATCAGCACGCGTTCTTGCGCGCTGAGCGGGTGGGGGCCGTCCGCCGGCAGCTCCTCGATCATTTCGTCAATGGTTTCGCGCAAACTTTCGCCATTGCGCGGACGCCGGATCAGCCTCAGGAGGTTGCGCAGACGGGCAAAGGACCGATCGTGCTCCGGCTGTCCGACGACTTCGGGCGATTGAGGATCGCTCATGCGCAAACAGATGCGGATATGGCTGGATGTGGGGTTTGATCGTGATAGGGATCAGGAACCCCGAGCTTGGCCAGAATAACCCTCTCAAGGGCCTCCATGATCGACGCCGCACCAGCCGTCTGATGGTCGTAGCCGAGCAGATGAAGGACGCCGTGCACGATCAAGTGTCGTAGGTGGTCGGTGAACGGCTTACTCTGCTCGGCCGCTTCACGAGCCACCGTCTCGAATGCCAGTACGATGTCTCCGAGCAAGAGCGGCGCGCCGGGCGCGGCGCGCATTCCCGGCTCCCAGGCTGGAAACGCGAGTACATTGGTCGGCGTATCCTGCCCCCTGAAGAGGCTGTTGAGCCGTTGCTGCTCGGTGTCGTCGGCAAATACGATGCATAATTCGATCCGTGCCGGGGATGCCAACCCGGTTGTCGTGACCCCGATCGCCAGGGCGACCCGAACGGCTTCGCGAGCGAGCCGGTCGGCGTCGGGGCATGCGTGCTTCCATCCGATGCAAGGCGAGACGACAGCGATCGCCGGAACAGATCTCATTACGGCTCGTCGACGCCTACCGCTCGGTCCCGTGCTTCGTAGGCGCGCACTATGCGTGCGACGAGGTCGTGCCGGACGACGTCCGCGTCGCTGAGTTTCACCGTGGCGATGCCAGGAACTCCCTTCAAAGTTTCGAGCGCCTCGGCCAAGCCTGAGCGGGTACCTGCGGGCAAGTCGACCTGGGTCGGATCGCCGGTAACCACCATGCGTGAGGCCTCGCCCAGTCGCGTCAAGAACATTTTCATCTGAACAGGTGTCGTATTCTGCGCCTCGTCGAGGATAACGAAAGCGTGCGACAGCGTGCGCCCGCGCATAAACGCGATCGGCGCAACTTCAATTTCGCCACTGCCGAGCCGCTTGGCGAGCTGATCGGCCGGCAGCATGTCGTTGAGTGCATCGAATATCGGTCTCAGATAGGGATCGACCTTGTCACGGAGATCACCCGGAAGGAAGCCGAGCCGCTCGCCGGCTTCTACGGCCGGACGCGAGAGAATGATGCGCTCGACGCGCCCGGTCATCAGGAGGTCGACCGCCGCGGCAACGGCGAGGTAAGTCTTGCCCGTGCCCGCAGGTCCAAGCCCGAAAACGAGCTCGTTTTCGTGCAGCGCCCTGATGTACAGACTTTGCCCCGGCGAACGCGCCTCGATACGACGTTTCCGGGTGCGGAATGCGACAGCCTCCTGCCAAAGATTGGGATCCTTTTCGGCAAGCTCGGCCGCGGCGAGCCGGAGAGCTGCCTCGACCGCTGGCAGATCAACCTCCTGGCCCCGCTTGAGCCCGTAGTAGAGCTTCGACAAGGCCAGCCGCGCCACCCCTGTCGCTGAAGCCGAACCCGATATGGCCAGCCGGTTACCGCGGGTCACGACCGAAACGCCGAGCTGGCGCTCGATCCGAGCGAGGTGTTGGTCGCGCTCACCATAGAGCAGCGGGAGCAGCAGGTTGTCGTCAAATTCGAGCTGCGCGCGGCCCTCGACCAGTTCGACCGCGAGCGCCTCGGAAGCGAACGCCGTCATGTCCGGTCGGCCTCGGCAAGGGAGCCCGAGAGGCTATTGGTGCTCGCCTCTAAGATCAGGGCCGGGACGATCTTGCCGATTCTTTCCACCGCTGCCGCGACATGTACGCTCTGCAGGTAGGGGCTGCGCCCGACTATTTGCCCATCGTGGCGACCCGGCTTTTCCAGGAGCACCGTCAGAACTTTTCCGACGCAGGCCCCGTTGAACTGGCGTTTCTGTTTGTCCAGCGCCAGCTGCAGAGCAGCGAGACGATCGGACTTCACTCGCTCGGGAACCTGGCCGGCAGCGGATGCTGCGGGCGTGCCGGGCCGCTGGGAATATTTGAAAGAGTACGCCTGGGCAAAACCGATCTCGTCGACGAGGTCGAGCGTAGCCTGGAAGTCCTCATCGCTTTCGCCCGGGAAACCGACGATGAAGTCGGACGAGAGAGCGAGATCCGGGCGGGCAAGGCGCAAGCGCTCAACGATGCGCCTATAGGCATCGGCGGTATGACGCCGGTTCATAGCGGCGAGGATACGATCCGAACCGCTTTGCACCGGAAGATGAATGTAGGGCATCAGTTCAGGCACATCGCGATGGGCGGCGACCAGCTCATTGTCGACATCTCGCGGATGCGAGGTCGTGTAGCGGATGCGACCGAGACCGGGCAGGCGGGCGAGCTGACGGACAAGTGCGCCAAACCCGCAGGGCCTGCCGTCCGGACCCTCCCCGTGATACGCGTTTACATTCTGGCCGAGAAGAGTGATCTCTCGTACCCCCGACGCCACCACGCGACGCGCCTCCGCCAAAACCTGCGCGACCGGACGCGAGTACTCCGCGCCGCGCGTATAGGGGACGACGCAGAAGCTGCAGAACTTGTCGCATCCTTCCTGGATCGTGAGAAATGCCGTCACTCCCTGTTGTGCCGACGGTTCAGGTAGGTAGTCAAATTTGGGCTCGACCGAAAAGTTAGTGGCAAGGACGCCGCCACCAGCCCTACGCAGGGCCCGGGCGATCAATTCCGGAAGCAGATGGTAGCTCTGTGGGCCGAACACGAGGTCGACGAACGGGGCACGTCGGAGAACCTCGGCACCCTCGGCCTGCGCAACGCAGCCGCCGACCGCGACGATCATGTGATCGCCGCGCCGCGCCTTGGCATTTTTCAGCTGCCGGACCAAACCGAGCTCGGAATATACTTTTTCGGCCGCTTTTTCACGAATATGACAGGTATTAAGGATAAGCAAATCAGCGTCGTCTTGTGTAAGCACCGCTGCATAACCCAGCGGTTTCAGAATATCTAACATCCGGGTCGAATCATAGACGTTCATTTGACATCCGTATGTCTTTATAAAGACGCCCTTCATTATATTTAGGCTGACCATTTTTAGGATTTCTACACTATCAAGCCGCTGCTCTAGAAGTAATCTCTGCCAAACATTCTTTGCGCACGCTTGAAGCCGGTGGCGTGGGTAGCGGTTGTGGCCGCTCGAAGAGCGCGCCAGCCATTCCGCCGGAAACGCGGGCAAAGCAGTAGCGGGCGAGCGCCTTGCGTGATCCGCAATCGGTGAGCAGGGTCGGCGGATGGAATTGGACCACGACCTCGACCGTGCCGAGCCCGATCATCCCCCAGAGATGGGTGAGCAAATCCATCGCCCCGTACCACGCGACGAGCGGGCGATAAGCACGTCCGATCGGGATGCCGTCGAGCCGGGTATAGGCAAGCGAGACTGGCTGAACAACTACGGGCTCGATCCTTCCGCGCTGCGCTGCGGCGCCAAACAGCGCGGTCTTGAACGGAAGGATCCGGTTGCCGTCGCCGCTTGTCCCCTCCGGAAACAATATCAAAGCGTCGCCGACGGCAAACCTTTGGGATATCTCGTCGCGCTGGATTGCCGTGCTGCGGATCCGCCGATCGACAAAGACCGTCCGCTGCAATCTCGCGAGCCATCCGAAAAACGGCCAATGCGCCACCTCGCTTTTGGCGATGAACGACCCCGCGATCAGTGAGCCGAGGATCGTGATATCGGTATACGAGATGTGATTCGCCGCGAACAGGACGGGGCGCCGGGTCGTCGGCCTTCCGATCGTTCTGACCCGAAACCCCAGAAGTCGACAACACCAGCGGTGGTAGAAAGTCGGCAGCGTAGTTACCCAGCGGTAACCCAGGGCCAATCCAATCCATTGCACTGGCATCAGTGCCAGCGTCCAGGCGAAATACAAGACTAGACGCGCGACCTTCAGCGTCGAAGAGCCCATTGAGTTAACCAGCCCATGTATCTCTGGATCGCCGTTCGTAGTGACGTGAATATTTTCCGGTGATAAGATCACTCTTGACCAAGATGCAGACATCGGTGGTGTTGAACTGCTCGTCGATTACAGCTCCATCACCGGTGAACCCGCCAAGGCGCAAATAACCTTTGATGAGCGGTGGCAGCGCGTTGAGCGCCCTCCCCGGATCGATCGCACCCATAGCGACGCGGCGCATATCCACATAGCGCTCGTTCAGAGCGCGCGGCCGCAGCGCGGGGGGCGCCAGATGGTAGTAGTAGAGGTAGGAGAGCGGCAACGCGAGCGCACCAGGATCAGTGCCTGGAAGGCTCGCGCAGCCGAACATCAGCGCGATGCCGTGATGAGATACGTAGGCCGCGATCCCACTCCACAGCAGCTGCATGGTCGGACGCTGCCGATAGGCGGCGTCGACGCAAGAGCGTCCGAGCTCGAGAATTTCGCCTGGATGGGCGACGAGCGGCGTAATGTCGTACTCGGCGGCAGAATAGAAGCCTCCCAGACGGGCTGCCGCCTTTCGCCGGAGCAACCGGTAAGTCCCGACAACCCGGTTATGGCCGCCGCGGGCGTGGTCGAGGACCAGGAGGTGATCGCAATCGTTATCGAAGCGATCGACGTCGCGTCGCCGCCGCAGCATATGTGGCAGCGGACGCGCTCCCAGCGCCTCGTAAAATATTCGGTACCGTAATGCCTGCGCGGCATCGATGTCTTCGGCGGTTTCTGCCAGGCGGACTTGCAACGGGCCCGACCAGAAGTCGACGACGCGGTCCGCAACGGATGCCGTCTCAGCATCAATCGGCGGGGGCGACTCGACCGACAGGACGGGCTGCTTTCCGGTCGCGGCACCGCTAATCACGCCGATCGACCTCTGTCGACTTCCGGGCGGGAAATCCAATGCCACCCGACACCGTCCGCCCTGGCGCTCCGCGCTCTGACCGGTTCAAACGGATCATTCCGTGCCGGTCCGAAGTTTGCGGCCACGCGGCACGGCGTAGAGTTCAAGCCGGTGACCAACAAGTTCGTAGCCAAGCTGATCAGCGACGATTTCCTGCAGTCTTTCGATCTCTTCGTTGCGGAATTCGATGACCCGTCCGGACTGCAGGTCAATCAAATGGTCATGATGCGCGCTTGGCATTTCCTCATATCGCGAGCGGCCATCACCGAAATCATGCCGTGCCAGGATACTCGCCTCTTCAAATAGCCGAACAGTCCGATAGACCGTGGCGATGCTGATACGCGCATCAATCGCGGTAGCTCGCCGATAGACCTGTTCCACGTCGGGATGATCCGCGGATTCCGATAGAACGCGGGCAATCACCCGACGTTGCTCGGTCATCTTGAGACCTTTATCGAGGCAGAGTTGCTCTAGCCGCGAGATCATCGCGTCTCTATCGTGGCATAGCTCATCCACAGATACTATACCCGAATCCGGGCGGAGAGCCTATCTTCCCCGACGACACGGTAAGGCCGGGCACCGCGTCATCACGATTGTCCAACCTCCTCTGCGCGAGGTCCGCGCGCTCGTTAGCCCCGGGGGCGCCGCGCCCGCGTGCCTAACCCGATCTCCTTCGCCAGCCGGCTGCGCTGGCGTGCATAATTTGGCGCCACCATCGGATAGTCGGTCGGCAGCCCCCAGCGTTCACGATAGGCCTCGGGCGTCATGTTGTAGGCGGTCTTCAAGTGCCGTTTTAGCATCTTCAACTTTTTACCGTCTTCCAAGCAGACGATGTAATCCGGATAGACGGATTTCTTGACCGGGACGGCGGGCTGAGGGCGTTCCGCCGGTGCCGCCGGTGCCGTGCCGATATTCGCCAACGAATTATATACTTGGTTGATCAGCTGCGGCAGATCTCCCACCGATACCGTATTGTTGGAGACGTGTGCGGCGACGATTTCCGTCGTCAACGCCAGCAAATCGCTGCTTTGGTCGGGGCTGTTCATTTTGCGAATCCCACCGTGGAGTCTGATTCCCAAATATAATTAACAATCCGCGACGAGGCAATCCGGTCAATGCCCAATTTCTTTCAATTGTGAATACGGCGGCAAGAAAAGGCGGCAGCCGCTGTCAAACAAGGCGAGAGGTAAGCGCCAGGTTCGGTCAACTCAAGAGGCGGTCGAGGTGCCGGTGAGCGCAAGACGCAGGACGAGCGCATCTGCCGAGTTCGGAGTTCGGCGATAGTAATTACGGCGCCGACCGACTGGTAAAAAGCCTCGCACGGCGTACAGCGCGAGGCCTGCGATGTTGTCTACTGCGACCTCGAGGACGATGCTTTGAGCACTGCGCAGACGTGCCTCGACGCATACGGAATTCACCAGAGCCGTACCGATTCCTTCACGCCGCCGTTTGGGCAAGACCCCAAGCGACAGGATCTCACACTCTGTGCGCAGGTCTCGCGCCAAAGCGAACCCGACCGGCGTCTCGTCTTCCCACGCGATTCGGCCGAAAAATCCGACTGTACCTAGCACCTCGGCCATCGCCGAGGGATCCCATGGATCCTCGGGGAAGCACGCGCGGTGCAACAGCGCCACGGGGCCGGCTATGAAGCAAGACACTTGCTCGAGACGGCAGCTCATCGGCCAACTCGGCGGTCCCGTTTCGAAAAGCTAACGTCCGGAGGACGAAGGTAGAGTGGCATCGGCTTGGCACCCTGCGCGCGCAACGGCCAGCGGCAGAGGGCAACTCGCAAAACTCCAGCCGCATCGGGTGCAGAACCCGCCGCCACCATCGTATCCGGGCGCTGCGACAGGCTCCTTGCAGCGCGTTGCGCCGCATCGCCGGCGACGAGCAGGGGCGCTGCGCCGATGATGCCGTTTAGCCTTTCGTTGAGCGCCGCCGGCATGGTCGCCGCCGGGTCCCCAAGTGCAACCCGCAAGTGATCGAAGAGCTGAACATACAGGTCTTCCCGCCTGCTTTCGAGCGCGATGAGGATGAAGCCGGCGCCAAGAGAGGACCCCGCCAAGCCGGCGGCGACCGCCTCAAAGCCGGTCACGCCGATCACGGGCGCGCCGGTAGCGTGCGCTATCCCGCGAGCGGCCGCTAGCCCGATGCGGATGCCGGTGAAGCTGCCTGGTCCAACAGTCACCGCTATAATATCGAGCGCCGAAGCCGGCAACCCCGCCCTGTGCATGACCGAATCCACCATTGGAAGCAGTTTCTCGGCTTGGCCATGCATTGCCCCGTCGAACTCGGCGCCGAGCACGGTCTCACCCGAGGCCACTACAACCGAGCAGCCCAACCCAGCCGAATCAAGTGCCAGGACAACCGGGTCCCTTGGCACCGCGGTCACGCAATTCCCGTTATGGTCCAGCCATTGCAGTTCCCTGGGTATCCGCTTTGCCTCAAGCAGGCTCGCCTAATCCCCTCGCTTTATATCGCTCGCACCTCGGTCACCTCGGGGATGTAGTGACGAAGCATGTTCTCGATGCCCGCCTTTAGGGTTGCCGTCGAGCTCGGACATCCCGAACATGCGCCCTGCATCTGGAGATAGACCACACCGTCCTCGTAGTCGTGAAAAATGATGTCGCCGCCGTCCTGAGCAACTGCGGGGCGCACGCGCGTCTCGAGCAATTCCTTGATCTGAGAGACGACTTCGTCCTCGTCCTCGGATCCAGTTTCGGCCACCGCGCTGTCGGCCGCCGTGGCGAGCAGCACCGGGCGGCCAGAAGTAAAATGCTCCATGATCTCGGCCAGGATCGCCGGTTTCAGCTGGTGCCAATCGCTGTCCCCGCTTTTCGTCACGGTGACAAAGTCGGCACCGAGGAAGACCCCGGTCACTTGCGGCAGGGCAAAGAGCCGTTCGGCGAGCGGCGACCGTCGCCCCGCCGCGTCCGCCGAGGTGAAATTTGCGGTGCCTGAAGACATGACCTGGCGCCCCGGCAGGAATTTAAGGGTCGCTGGATTCGGCGTCTGCTCCGTTTGGATGAACATTGATGGCTCCGAGGGCGATAGGACACAATCGATGTCTTAGCATGGGGGCTCGGCGCCCCGAATCAACCCTGTGTCGGGTGTCGAGCATTGTGGCTGGGGTGGACAAGAACCAAATCACCCGCCACGCGCCGTCTCAACTCACGGCGTCAAGCTGCTCAAGCGTAAGCCCGCCAGGGACAATCGTGATCGGGATTTGCAAACGCGCAGCCGCCTGGCCCGTCAGATACGTGATCAGTGGCCCGGGACCTTCCGGACCGGTTCCCGCTGCGAGCACCAGGATCGAGATGCTCGGCTCCTCGGCGATCAGCGCCAGCAACTCGTCGCGGCGACGGCCCTCACGAATGTAGACGATCGGCATCGTGCCGGCGATTGGTGCGATCTCCTCGCACAGGCGCTGCAGTAGCTGTTCGGCCTCCTCGCGGCTTTCCTCTCGCGCCAGGTTTTCTATCGCCACCCAATGCTGAAGCTCCGATGGTTCGATCACGTAGAGGAGAGCGATCCGGCCCCCGGTATGGGCAGCGCGGCGCGCGGCGTACTGCAGGGCCGTTTGGAGCTCCTCGGATTCGTCAACCACGACCAGAAAGACACGCGGTTTCGTGGTTCCCTCCATCGGGCCGATCTCCGCTCCTCCGCAAGGATCAGGTGCTTCTGAACGGCAGGCTTGCAAGCCATCCTGCCACCACCGCAGTCAACACCGCAACAGCCCCGTAAAGCCCGGGTTGTCGCACAGCGAAGCCGAAAACATCGGCATCAATCCCCACCTTTGAAACCACGAGCGGGGTCGTCTGGCCACTGACGACGTCCTTGTCGCGGATGAGGAACACGGCGACGAGGTAGGTTCCGGTCGGCACGTTCGAGGGAAACTCGATCGTCGCACGAAACAACCGTTCGCCGATAAAATGGACTTTTCCCACGATATTCGGGAACAACTTGGCGCGTTGTTGCGTCGCAATAAGCGCTGCGGCAAAGCTGTCGACGATTTCAGGGGGTGCGGCGCTCTCGGCCTTCATCTCCAGGCTGGCGACGCCGAGGCGGTAGAGCGTTGCAGCGCCGGGCGAGACGATCTCCTCGAGCGGACGGCTCGCCGCGACGAAATAAAAGCTCGGCACGTTGGCAAAGGTTATCTCCTGCGAATTCATCCAAATGCCCGCAACCTTGCTCTTGCGTCGAACCGTCATCTCGCGATCGGGACCGCGCACGACGACCGCGACGTCGCCGGGGCCATCGATCGCACCAAACAGAACAACCGAGGTGCCGGTAAAACCGGTTGTGATTGCAATCAAATGGCTGGTCAAATCGGCGGCAAGAGCTTCGGCGCGCGCGGGTGCGGGCCATGGCGATGTCAACGTCAGCAGGAGCAAGCACCAGCTCCAACCCCAGAACCCAACCGCCGACCCGTCCCGGCTCATTCCTTCTCCGAAGCGATGGAGTACAGGTCGGGCGGACGGACGGTCAGGTCGAAGGCAAGCTTTGCGGCGACCGCCAACACCATCAGGGCGAGCAATAGGCGAAGTTGGTCACCGCGGAGACGCGTACCGAACTGGCTGCCAACTCGCGCTCCGATCACCCCGCCGGCGAGCAAGACGAGCGCGAGGACGGCGTCGACCGTACGATTGGTGTACGCCTGCAGCAGAGTGACATTGGCAGCCACGAAGATGATCTGCAGCAGCGAGGTTCCCGGCACCACAGCAGTCGGCATCCCGAGCATGTAAATCATCGCCGGCACCAAGATGAAGCCGCCGCCGATGCCGAGAATTGCGCTAAACACGCCGACCACAAAGCCGAGGCTGATCGGCAACAGAGCGCTGATGTAAAGCTTCGATCGGCGGAAGCGCGCCTTCAGCGGCAGCCCGTGCATCCAGTTGTGCTGATGCAGCTTGCGCCGCGCTGCTCCGGGTCGATGTAGCCGCAGCTGGGTGCGGATGCTCTCGACCATCATCAGCGCGCCGAGGGTCCCGAGCAAGAGCACGTAGGAAAGCGAGATCGTCAGCTCGATTTGTCCGAGCTGCTTCAGCAGAGTGAAGATCCACACGCCCAAAAACGAGCCGGCGAGGCCGCCTACCAGCAGCACGTAGCCCATTTTGAAGTCGACATTGCCTCGCCGCCACTGCGCGAGAACCCCCGAGACTGAAGCTCCGACCAGCTGGTTGGCGGATGAGGCGACGGCGACGGTCGGCGGCACGCCGATGAAGATCAACAGGGGCGTGAGCAGGAAGCCGCCGCCGACGCCGAACACCCCTGACAGAAATCCGACCACTCCGCCAAGACCGAGCAGGACGAAGACATCGACCGACACCTCGGCGATCGGCAGGTAGATGTCCATGTGACGGAAAGCGCCGGTCTTGCGTTGTCGTTTGCGCGCTGCTCTGTGACGCAGCGCTTAGGGGCTCACCTTACAGCCGGCGCAGCCGCGGGAAAAGCGCGAACCCCGCCGAATTTTCCCGGCGAACGGGATGCTAGGACTCGCTCAACCCCTCTTGCGGGTCGCCTCCGAGAGCGCGGATCAACGCCATCAACTCTCGGGTGGCATCGGCTAGGCGCACATTGTCGGTGCCGCGCAACACCAGGGTCACGCCGAAATCGCCGCGCCGAAAATACGGATAGGAGCCGATTTCGAGTTCGGGATAACGCGCCTGCAATGCCCCCAGATCCTTTGCCAATGTACCTTCGGCGAGGTGGCAGCTGACGCTGCGGCTGAGCACTTTCTCACCGCCAGCGAGGCGGTGCTTCAGCTGCTCGAAGATCCCCTGCATGATGCTCGGTACACCCGGCAAGACAACGACATTGCCGATCTGGAACCCCGGGGCACGCGAGATCGGGTTGGGGAGTAGCGTGGCGCCCTCGGGAACCATCGCCATCCGCAACCGTGCCTCGTTCAGATGACCGGTCGGATAGTGGGTTTCGAGGACCCGCTTCGCCTCGGGGTGCACGATCAGCGTTAACCCAAACGCGTCGGCGATGCACTGCGCTGTGATGTCATCATGAGTAGGGCCGATCCCCCCGGTGGTGAAGACGTAATCGAAGGCGCGCCGCACCTCGTTGACGGTGGATACGATGACGCTGGCATCGTCGGGGATTACCCGCGCTTCCCGCAGGCGGACGCCGACCTCGTTCAGTCCCTGCGCGAGGAAGCTGAGATTGGCGTCCTGGGTGCGTCCCGATAGGATCTCGTTGCCGATGATCAAGACGCAGGCGGTGACGATTTTGGGCTCGCTGGTCGTGATCCTCTCCTCTGGTTTCTCGGCGGGCGATGGAGCACCCTTCATAGGCAAATGCGTGAGCCCGCACAATTGCCGGCGCCGCCCGGTTGGAGGATTGCCGGGCAGCACCGTAGCGCCTACCTTGAAGTGACGCCATAATGCCCTTTCGACCTCGATATGATGATGCGTAACACACTCACCGCGCCCCGGAACATGATGGTGGGCCTCGCGCCGTCCGAGGCGCGCGACGGCCGGATCAAGATCCACGGGCCCGAGGCGTTCGAAGGGATGCGGCAGGCGGGCCGCCTTGCCGCCGAGACGCTCGACTTCATCACCCCTCATGTCCGTCCGGGGGTCGCCACCGATGAGCTCGACGCTCTGTGCCACGGCTTCATCGTCGGTCACGATGCGATCCCTGCGCCGCTCAACTATCGCGGCTTTCCGAAATCGATCTGTACCTCGATCAACCATGTCGTCTGCCACGGCATTCCGGGCGAGCGGCGGTTGATGGAGGGCGACATCCTCAACATCGACGTAACCGTGATCCTCGACGGCTGGCACGGCGATACGAGCCGGATGTTTTATATCGGCGAGCGTATCCCGGTTAAGGCGCGGCGGCTGGTCGACGTAACCTACGAAGCGATGATGCGCGGCATCGCCGTCGTGCAGCCCGGCATTCGCATTGGTGCCATCGGCGACGCGATCCAGCGTTACGCCGAGAGCCACCGTTATTCGGTGGTGCGGGACTTTTGCGGGCACGGCGTCGGACGCGTTTTCCACGACGCCCCCTCGATCCTGCATTACGGCCATCCCGACGAGGGGCCGGCGCTGCGCGAGGGCATGTTTTTCACGGTCGAGCCGATGATCAACGCCGGCCGCTGGGAGGTGAAAATTCTCAGCGACGGCTGGACTGCGGTGACCAAGGACCGCTCGCTTTCGGCACAGTTCGAGCACACCATCGGGGTGACCGCGACCGGCTACGAGATCTTCACAATCTCGCCGGCCGGCCTACATCGGCCGCCCTACCCGCTCAGCGCTCCGGAAGAAATGCGCGCGAAAGCACCTCATCCGGCGTAAAGGGACACTCGGGGGGGAATTCAGTCTCGGGCAAACCCATTTCGTTCGATGCCGCTTCGAGTGCGTCGCTATAAGCCTCTGCCAAAGCCTCGTTGACAAAAGGACGCAAGCTGGGCGATTCCTTCAACAGCTTGGCGATTCGCCGGCGTTGCTCGAGGATCGTTCCCGACCAGCTGCGCGATCTCATCTTCGATTGGATTTGCCACTTTAAGAGGTGCATCAGGAGCACCGTCAATCGGCGTTCCAGCTCGCGCCTGTCGCTGCGCCCCAAGCTCTCGATCTCCTCGGCTACATTTGAGGTATCAATGGAGGAGAACTCGCCGGAACGCAGCAAACGGGCCTGCTCGACGGTCCAGGCGTAGAAATCTTCCTCATAATCGGCAAGGTTACGGGGCATCATTTGGCCTCCAGACTATCCCGGTCATTTTAATAGAATGCTAAGGGGAAAGGCGAACTGTGCTGCGGGCGCTGCGCCCTGCGGCGTCGATGACGGTCAGCTGCACGAACCCGATGCTTTCGGGCTGCCAATAGATTGGCCGGCGCGGCAGGTCGAACGGGAGCGGTCGCCCGTCCACCAGCCACTGCAGCGGCCGTTTGCCTCCGGCCGCCTCGAGCGGCAGCTCTTCGCCGTGCCATTCGATCAGCGCTCCGTCGGGTGGATACACAATCCTCGGGCCGGCGGTCTGCGGTGGATCTGGCGTGACCGGGCCCGGATCGAGCCGCTGGAGTCGCGGCGGCAGAGCATTCCTGCCGACCAGAAGAGCCCCGGGAGGTGGCGGCGCGGCAGTGCGGGACGGCGACGGACCCACGAGGTCTGCGATCTTGAACAACACCGGTGCGGCGGTCAGTCTGCCGCTGCGGCCGGGCATCGGCGTGCCGTCCGGCCGCCCGGTCCAGACGCCGATGGTCACCTCCGGGTCGTAGCCGATCGCCCAGAAATCGCGGTAACCGTAGGACGTCCCGGTCTTGAATGAGAGCCTGCGGCCACGGCGAACCTCGGCTGGTAAAACGCCAGGCGGAGGTGGCGCCTCGGCCAGGATGTCGCTAACGTACCAGGCGGCGAGCTGCCCGAAGATCGTTGCTCCCGGGATCGTCGGATCGCCCGCACGATAGCGCAACGGCGCCACCTCGCCGCCGTTCGCCAGCGCCGCATAGAGCCGTACGAGGTCGGCGAGGGTGATCCCGGCGCCGCCGAGTGCTACCGCCAAGCCCGGCTCGACGGCCGGTTCCGGCAGCCGCAGTCGGATGCCCGCGGCCCCAAGAGCGGCGATAAACCGACCCGCACCGAGCCGGTCGAGAACTGCGACAGCCGGCAGATTCAGGGAATATTGCAGCGCCTCTTGCGCCGTCACCTCGCCCTGAAAGCGGCCATCGAAATCGGACGGCGCGTAGTCGCCGAAATATTGCGCCCGGTCCTCCAGCACGGTCTTTGGATGGATGATCAGGCGATCGAACGCCATCGCATAAATGAACGGCTTGAGCGCCGAGCCCGGCGAGCGCACGGCGCGCGCCATGTCCAGCGTTCCGCGGCGTGTCGCGGAGGCGAAATCGGCGTTACCGACATAGGCGAGCACGCGGCGGTTGCGGTTGTCGACAACCATCGCGGCGAAGCTCGCCTCCGAATCAAGTCCTACGACCTCCCGCTGCAACAGAGCTTCAATCCGCTGCTGCAGCAGCGGATCGATCGTCGTGCGGTGGGTCAGGAGCGCCGGTTGTGCGTCGCGCAGTTCGCGAGCGAGATGCGGTGCCCGGAACGGCATCGACAGCCGCACCCGCGGAACCTCTTCCGCGCGCGCCTCGGCAAGCGTGGCGGAGGAAATCACCTCCAGTTCGGCCATGCGGAGCAAGACGCGATCGCGTGCGGCGCGGGCCGCTTCGGGATGCCGATCCGGGCGGAGCCGCTCCGGCGAGCGCGGGAGGGCGACGAGCAGCGCCGCCTCGGCTGCGGAAAGCCGGGCCGGCTCCTTGTCGAAATAGGCGAGGCTGGCCGCGCGCACACCTTCGAGATTGCCGCCGAACGGCGCCAGGCTCAGATATAGCCCCAACATCTGGTCCTTCGACATCACGCGTTCGAGCGCCAGCGCCTTGGCCATCTCGACTAGCTTGGCAACAAGCGAGCGCGGGTGGGGTTCGAGCAGGCGCACCGCCTGCATCGTCAGGGTCGAGGCGCCTGATACGATGTGCCCGCTGAACGCCAACTGGGCGAGGGCGCGCGAGGCTGCGATCGGATCGACGCCGGGATGCCGGGCAAACCGCCCATCCTCCGCGGCGATCACCATCCGCCGATAGAGCGGATCGACCTGCGCGGGCTCCGCCGGCAGGCGCCATTTGCCGTCCCCGGTCAAAAACCCGCGCAGGATCGACCCGTCCGCCGCGAGAACGAGCACCGAGACGCCGCGGCCGCGGTCGAGCGAGGGGGGCGGGAGGGCGAGCCAGGCGGCTATCCCGACGGCGGCGAGAAGGAGTCCGACCGCCGCGCCCGCGCGCCATCGACGTCGCCTTCCGATCAGCACGAGCGCGCCTCTCCAGGCTGCCAAAGCAAGGGGCTCCTGTTTCACCTGTTATATCAGGTCGAGATCAGGCGGCGGACCTTGCCGTGAGACCGCGCCCTGTTGTGAAAATAATATTAACGTATAATATTAACGCGTGTTTGTCAACGATTGTTGGGGCCGCCCGATCGGGGTTGTGGATCACCGGGACAACCGAGGGTCGTCTTGGCCGGTCTTGTTCCACGACTGCCCGGTTGAGCAAATCGGCTCGGGTCCGAGACGCACTGCGGGCCGCGGTTCACCGCGGGGCGACGGCGAGCTTGCCCATCGCGGTGCGCCCGGCGGTCTCGGGCTCGTACATGTCCTCGACGACGAGTGCGGGGTAATGGAAGTCCCCGGCGGTCACCGCGCGCACGACATAGGCCAGGGTGAAGTCCTTGGCGCCGCCTCTTTGATCGAGCGCCGCGACGAAACGGTCGTCACGCTCCTCGGTATAGGTCGCGTCGGTGAGATTGGGGAGCCAGGAATAATCGGTGGCGGAGCGGCCCTTCGACACGGTCGCCGTCTCGATCTCGAAGCCGGCGGGGAGCAGATCGACGACGAGGGTCTGCGTCGCTTGTGATGCATCGGTCCGTGTGCCCTTAATCACCACGACGAACAAATCGGTCTGCCGCACCTTGCGCAGATCGGCCTCCGTGCCGTCGGGCAGGTAGACGTTGCGGGTTATGGTGTAGCCCTTGCCCTCGGCCGGCAGATCCGCCATCGGCACCCCGGTGATCGACACCGAACGCCACGCCGGCGCGTCGCCCCGATTGGTTATCGTCTGGTCCGGATCGCCCAAGCCCAACACCCGGCGCAAATAGAGCGGCGTGCTGCGGGTCTCCGGCGCGGCGCTCCCGGTTGCGACGGTCATCTCGCCGCCCCCGGCGCGGACCGCCGCTTCGGCTGCCATCAACAGCCATGCCTGCTCCTGCGTGCTGGTTCGCGCAGCGCGGGTGAAGCGCTCGGCGATGCGATCGATGACGGCTGTAAGCCGAGTGCGGTTGCCGGGATTGGCGGCGGCAAAGGCGAGCACCGCTGCGCTGTCACGCAACTCGCTGCCATAATCCACGTAGCGGAGCGCCGAGGGACGGGCAGCACCCGGGACGAGCGCGGCGTCGTAGGCCGCGGCAGCCCGCGCGGCATCGCCGTATTGCGCTAGCGCAGCGGCAACCTGCGCCTTCGCGAGCTGGGTCGGCAGCCGCACCAGCTGTGTGTCGCTAAAGTAACGCAGCCCGTCGAGGTCGTCGGATTTGGCGCGCGCCAGCACATAGTGCGCATAGGCCATAGCTGGCAAGTCGGCGATCTCGCGATGCTCCTGGCGTACGTAGTCGTGCAGCCAGCTGACCGCAGATTTGATTGCGAAATCGGGTACGTTCTTGCCGTGCTCCTTGGCGCGGATCAGAAAGTCCGTGGCATAGGCGTCGAGCCACGGAACCGTATCTCCGGTATCGCTCCATACCCCGAAGCTGCCGTCCGAGCGCTGCAATTCGACGACATGACCGATCGCGCGGTCGAGCGCCTCTGCAATCGCCGGGCCCGGGTCGGTGTTCCAGAGCCGCGCCACGCCCTCGACATAAAGCAGCGGCAAGGCCCGACTCGTGGTCTGCTCGAGGCAGCCGTAGGCGTAGCGGTCGAGCGCCCGTAATAAACCAGGAACATCCCAGTCGGGCCGTGGACTGACACTCAGCAAGGCCTCCGCCGTCCCCGGCAGGAACTCGCCGGCCGCGCCATCGTCGAGGGTGACACTTTCTCCCGGCTGGAGCCGCCCGACGAACCGCCGGAGCTGATAGACCTGCGCCGGCCGCACGCCGATCGTGAAGTCGCGTGCGATCCTCAGATCGCCTGGCCCGGAAAGTTCCAGTTTGATAGCGGCATTGCCCGCTGTCGTCGCCGATAGCGCAAAGGCGTCGGCGAACGTAGCGCCCTGGGCGAGGCGCATGGTGCGGCTTATCGGTGCTGCAAAGCCTGCAGCGCCGCTCGCTGACAGCGCCAAGCGATAATCTCCCGCCGCACCTTCGAGGTTATTGATCGTCACCCCGACGCGCGCTGCATCCCCGGGGGCGAGAAAGCGCGGCAACGACACGGTCGTCACCACTGGGTCGCGGACGGTCATCGCCGCCGCCCCCGAGCCGACCTTATGGGCCGAGAAGGCGACGGCCATTAGCCGCAGCTGCCCCTGGAAATCGGGAGTGTCGAAGCGGATCCGTGCCGCACCGTCTGCATCGAGCCGGACGATGCCCGAAAATAATGCGACGACTCTGCTGCTCTTGTCTGGGAGCCCGGCGACCGAGCGCTT
>Ga0210407_10000392_pt1 | contig 50670 bp, 83 predicted proteins | sample IncBWC27MmetaG_FD_150860 | JGI IMG/M metagenome (GOLD analysis project Ga0210407, IMG submission 150860) | Forest soil microbial communities from Barre Woods Harvard Forest LTER site, Petersham, Massachusetts, United States - Inc-BW-C-27-M | ecosystem: Environmental > Terrestrial > Soil >...
GCTTCGCATCCATTGCGAAAAAGCAAGGAATTTCCCGGAGTACCTAAACATTTTCGCCCTCCTTACATTGGGCGGCGATTCAATGCCTGTGCTGCTTACAGCCGTTGCGTGTGTGTTGCGCGCGGCGTGTGTGGCTTGCGTTATACTTTCCGCTCGCTGCCCTCCCTATATGCAGCCTATTGGCTTTGTAGGCTATACCACATCGCACCAACCATATACTATTCGACCGTTTGACTCTGCTATACTCACCCCCATTGCTCTGCCATTGCGTTGGCTATCCCTTGATAACTCTTCGCTCTATTGGCACTCCGCTTCGGTCCTGGTGGCTCTAAATAACACGCGGCCTCCCTTCTCTCGCATATAGACGTATAGATTAGGGGGGGGGGTATTTTTAAGCCATAAATGCGTCTGCTTGCGATATGGATCACCGAACTGATATGGCTGAACGATTTGATCGGAAGGCTTGAAATAACGATTAATGAACGTTGAGTGGCTATTCTCAATCACTATGCTTGGGATGTCCTTTTGGTTCCATAGCCGCTTAAAGAAAGCCAATGCTTTCAAACGTTTTCTAAAATGACCTTGTTTATAATCTTTGTTCCCAATCGTTCTCCATTTTTCCCCGCTAAAACATAAATATTTACATTCTGGATGAAAGATTGCCATGTCCCATTTCGGGTTTTTCTGCAAAAAGATAAAAATGTCAACCTGTTCATGAGGCCCAGGAAGTTCAGTGGGTTCTAAATCGACGCTTATTGCATTATGGCCGCGCTTTCTAAACGCCTCCCGAATCACACCAGACTTCTCGCAGCCAATCACAATGTCCATATTTAATAACTTATGTTTTCGTTCCAGCAAATAATTTGTCCTTTGAATCCATGCCTTTTTGTCTCTTTTGTAAGAAACCAATCCAAAAATTCTCGATAGGAAAGGCCATCGTTTAATGCAATGTCATTAATAATTTGATCGTCTGCTGTTTTATAATCAACATAAATTCTGAATGATTTATCCGGAAAAGGGATGACAACAAAATCGAATATTTTCTTTATTTCAATGTCTGGGCATATTATTATTTGTTTGCTATTATATGGTTTTCCAGACCATACTCGGGGGCTGAACTTATCGCCAACTTTCCATCTTTTTCCCGCGCGAATTGTATGACTTTTTATATCTCTTTCTTCCTCGTTGAGCGATCTAAGAACTCGCTCTAAACTATAATCTTTTTCTGGATTAAGCTCTTTAAACATATCTGGAACACTATTATATTTTTGATTCGGTTGATCCCAATACCAATTTAGAATCTTCTCAATAAAATATGTTGCATCATCCGAATTAGGATGATGAGCGGGAAATCTCCGACTAAAGATTATTGTTTTGCTCATTTGCGTCTGGAATTATGCGCTTTCTTCCGTAAGGAATCAACGCTGTTAATTTGGTTTACTTGATAAGCCGGATCCATGAGAAGGGCGATGGTGTCCTGATATGCTTGCTCGTTGCATTGCCTCTGTGGGTGTGGGTTGTATTTCTGCTCGCAACTGCCGATGTAAATAACTAAGCAAATAATGGCGATGTAAATATAATCTCTCATGGTTCGAAGTGTTTTAGCATTTCTTTAGGAAACTTTCTTATTTTCAAATATTCATACCATTCCGAAATATCGCCTCCAGAGCGATCCTCGAGATTCATTTCTTTCGCTAAGTGGGCTCCTAATTGTTTTACAAAAGGAAAACAAGGAGTCTCGTGGCAGGCAACTAGTAATCTGGTAATCCAATCAACATAACTAGGCCGATAAAGATATTTACCTGTTGTATTTCCGCTTTCTCCCCCAATGATTATCCAACTGAAATAGCTAAAAATACTCGTCGGAAATTCTAAGGGTCCGATTAATGGCTCTGCGCTTATAAAACGATTTCCTGTCCAGGCAGGAATGTCCTTTAAAATATTAGCGCGTTCGGCCTGTTCTTGACTTTCAATCGAAACTCCGAGCCATACGTTTGGATATCCAGATCCCCAATCTTTGGGTAAACATTGGAGTATTCTTTCTGGCCGCTTAGTAAGGATCTGGTAAGTATGCTCCGGGGTTTTGCGAATAATGTCCCAAGCTTCTTGTCGCCATGCATCGGCTTCCTCTATAAAGAAATCGCTCCAACTGCAAGTAAAGATCAAAAGCCCATTTTTCCATTTCAATGGGTCGTTAAAATTGCCTTTCGAGCGCATAACGATTGACGGATCTTGCCCATATCGTTCTTTGTCCCGGTACATATAGCAGTACTTGCAACCGAGAGAAACCTTTTTGCAACCATGCCACGGATTCCATGTTGCCTGCGTCCATTGTATTTCGCTTTTAGCTGCCATTATTTCTTTATTTCAATTTTTAAAGAGGTTGCATTATCTTCGATATATTCCTTCAAAGGCCCATGGGCGTATCCTTTTTCATAAAGCCACCGAAAATAATGATCGGGAATATTTGCAAGCTTTTTGCCTTCATGAAGGCCGAATGTCATTATTGAATTATCGTCCATATTTTAAAAAGGTAAATCGTTATCATTATGCCCGGAAGATTGAAAAGAACTATCCTGCTGGCTTTCTTCGGATCGCGGTTTAACCGAACCGAGCAATTCGATATTTCTTACCTCTATTTTTAGTGTATGCCGAGAGGTAACTGTTTTCTCGTCAACCCACGAATGCGCTTCGACTCTTCCTTCAATTAAAACCATTTGCCCTTTCTTGAGATAATCAATAATTGCGGTGCTTTGACCGTCTTTTCTCCAGATGGCACATTCGAACCAAGTAGTCTTGGAAGCCTTTTCTCCATTTCTATCTTTCCAGGTATCGGTTTGAGCCACACTGAAATTAATAATGCTTGTGCCGTTATGGTGGCGCATCTCTGCATCTTTGCCAAGATGCCCGGTTACAATTGTTTTGTTCATTTAGGAAGTTGTTTTATTTTGAGTTTAAGAGATTCAATTAGTTCCCGGAGTTGATCGTTGCTCCAAGGTTGGATGAGCCGGGATAGGGCTCCGAGTTCATCGGCAGTTCCCACCCCGTACTTACCATCCAGATTTTTTGCGAAAACGTTTAAATTTCCCGCCATTTCTCCATTACAGGTTTTGCATTGGGCCTGGCAGTTGTTTTCGTGCCAACGTGTTGAATGGTGTGATCTGCTGGCAAAATGGCCGCAATCCATATTTTTCCACGCTTGATAGTTTTCGCAAGTAAAGCAGTGAACCATCCCCCATTCGTTTGCGTTTCTTCTACGAATAAGCACAGAGAACAAATCATCGGCACATTTCTCAAGCCATTGCCTCGCGGTTCGTGTTTTATTGATTGGAACGCGCTTTAAGGGGATTCGCTTTCTCTTTTCCCTTGGTTCAGGCTTTGGATCCGGTCTAAAATTCGGAGTAAACGTCATTTGAGGCTTTTAAATATTGATGTAATTGTTTCTGTTCTAATCTCTGATGGTTCATATATTCCCTATAAACCATTTGATACTCTTTTATAACCTCATTGTAATTATACCGCTGATTCCAGAAGTTAATATCATTATAACATTCTGCAATCGTATAAAGCGGTTCGGCCATTAGTTTGTAGGTTCGTTTAACTTCCAGTGCTTTACCATTATTCCCCATTTTCCTTCTTTCGAAATAGTAGTTTTCAATAGTGCGGCTTTCCATTGTTTTTTAGGATTTGAAAGATTAGAAAGCGAACGTCTTACTGAAGATTCATGCATTGGTTTCATAATTTCAATTACCTCCTCTGCGGTTTTTGGTAATGGCAGTCTTTTAAACATTTCAAGAACCAGATCCTCTTGCCTTGTAGCCTTTTTGTCTGCCTTTTCTAAAACCTTTGAAAAGAGATCGGGGGTGTTGTGGAAGCTTTTCGTTGTCTGTTTCATTTGTTTTTAGCTTTTAATTCAAAATATTTCTCCTGTGTAAATATCCTTCCATCAACTTCAATCGTTCTAATTCCTTGGTCTTTTTTTCCTGGGGTTTGTTGATCCATCCAAATCTTATGAAACTCATCAAAAACCGCCTTTGAAAATTCATCCTGTTCAGGAGGTTCGATAATTGCTTTCTCCTCAATTTCAATTGGCTTTGAAAACTTTTCTATTAAATCTGGATTAAGATTTTGCAATATTTCAGGAATCTGTTTTGTTTCGACTTTATAATTGTGGGAGGCTTCATAATTTATTCGCTCTATTTCTTCCTCGCGCTCTTTTTTAAAGGCTGCAATCCAAAGGCACAAAACCCCCTCGTCGAATCGGTTGAATAATTGCCCGTATTTGCCTTTTCTGCCTCTTTCAAAGCATATCCGAATATCCTGTACCCTTAATCCCAAAACCTCGCTATAAATCAAATCAACGGCCCTGGGTATTTGATCTGAAACATCTAAGTTATTTCCGATATTAAATCCGCTTGCCAAATCGTTAATGGTATCTCCAAGGAAAATCTTTATGAAAACCGGAGCTTTCGGATCCGATTCAACAATTTGGGCGAGGGTCATTTTTCGGGATTGATACACTTCCCGGATTGTTGGAGTGGTGCCGTTGTAAAATCTTTTCAGCAATCGAGAGGCGAGTGTCGGGGTTTGTGCGTTCGATTGCAGTTGGGCGTTTTGATTTGTTGCCGGTAAATTTTTCATCGTTTCGCTTGAATGTTTGTAAGCGTTTTTTAAAATCAAAATATTTTTCACCTTCAAACCGATATTTTCCTTTTTTATCGGGCTCAAGCCAGTAATCTTTAAAAATGATTCGGAGTTCGGTTGTAAAATCGTTTTGTAGGTCAACCGCTTGGATAAAGGTTCGTTTTACATTTTCCCTTTCTATTTCCTTTTCCTTTTCATTTTCTTTTTCATCTTCTAAAGGCTTTTTTTTGGCTTCTGTTTGGGTATTAGTTTGGGTTTCATTTGGGTTTAAATTGGGTTCTGTTTGGGTTTTTGGGCGGCCTCCGAGGGAGCCATTTTCGGCCTGTTTTTCTTTGTGTTTTAATCGTTTTTTGCGAATATCCTCCATCACTTTATTCTGCAATCCTTCCGGGAAATCCTCAAATTTTGGCCCGATTAAAGCCCAGTTTTTCTCAACAGTTTCAGCGATTTTCTTTAGCCTAAACATATCCTTTGGAATGAAGTTTTTATCCCATTGGTGGAACAATAAACGTACATAGCACCCAAACTCTTCGTCACTCCAGGTTCCGGTTGAACCGAGAATATCGTTGTAATACATGGGGCATATTGGATCCTTTGCCATAATGATTGCGCCTGGTTTAAAGTAACCCCCTTTCCTTTCTCTTTCCAGACGCAACTCGGGAAAGATACTCGGAAGGGGGTATGGGGTTATACTAACTCGATGACAACGATATCTGTGAATTTATCGCGCTGTTCGTTGATGTATTTATCGCGAACCGATTCCTGACTTTCTGCAAGACTTACTGATTCCATCCAGAATTTTACTTGTTTCGGCTCGGAAGCATCTACACAAATTTCAACACTGAAAAGTGTGGGTTCTGCTCCAATGAAAATGGGCATATTGAGGGAATAAGAAAGATCAAGTTCGTGTGTAAGTTTTGTCACATACGAATCAATTGTATTTCCTTTTAGGTCATCCGATTTCTCGATTTCGGCTTCAAATTTTGCTTTAAAACCCATAAGGGTCTTAATCATTTTATCGCAAGCATCGCGATCCTGAAAAAAGAACTTTTTTAACTTCAGGAAACGGGTAAGAGTTTTAACGTCCCATCTTTCTTCGGTATTGATTTTGAAGGCCGCAAGAGCAGGATTAATAACAAGCGATCCGGTAATGATTGTATCAAACTCATCCCTTTCTCCGCAGAAAAGGGTCATTTTTGATAGGCTACGTTTGATTTCAAGCCTGCAATCTTTGGGATCGAACATATTGTTCTTAATCGCCTTATTTGCGTAGAAATCGAAAGGGGCTGCAATCGCTCCGGATATATTTATACTTTTCCCTTTGAAAGGGTGTTTAAAATCTCCGGTCAAAAGAACAAGAGCTTTTTCATCTCCAGCAAGCTGCAAGAGGGTTTTTTTTACTTCAGCATTTGCTGCTGCATTGATTTGGTTCATTTTATTTTGGTTTAAAGGTTGCTATTTAAGTAAGCCTCGCTCAGGCTTCGCGGGTCCGGAATACCGGCTCTTATCGCTCTTGCGCTCGCTGCGCGTTGGGTTATGCTTTTGCTGCCTCTCTGGCTAAGTCGGTCTGCTTTTCTTCCGGGGCCAAACGGCGGGAACTAATCAGATCGCCATTCGCATCGTAATAGGCCATCATTCCTTCTTCCTGGTAATCAAAAAGGAAAACATCTCCTGGTACTTCTTCGAACCCGGCATCTACTTTCGCCTTCAATTCGTCATTTACAATGGTTAAAGGCTTCATTCTGGCGTTAAAATCGTCCTGGATAACCTTGAGTTCATCTTTGAGTTTTCCAAGTTTTATGGCATTTGCCATAAAATCCTTTCTCATTTGAAGATGTTCGCCTTCGGAGAAATAGCGGCGCACATCCTGCTGTTCTTTTGATCTGCAACCATCTTGCAGCATTTTTTTACGGTGTTCCGGGGACTCTGCCTCGGGGAAAAGGTTTTCGTGAATCATTCTGCAAAGAATTTGTCGGTGAGTTGTTGAAAAGTGATTTTATTGTAAACGATATCCTTTAGAAGGGTCATGGTTTCATATTGATCGTCGTGAACCGTATGCTCCCCTGAGTCAAATTTTGTAACAAGGCGCATAACCTCTTTAAAAGAATCGAGCTTTGTGGAAGTTGTTTTAAGAAGCCCCCGTGTTACTTTTGCCCCTTTGGCGACCTCTTGCTCGTTTATTTCGTTTGAAGCGTCTCCGGCCTTGGATTTGGCCTTCTGAATGGCATTTTCCTGAGCGACCTTCAGGTTTGAATCAATTACATCCAGAACTTTTTCCCATTCAGTATGGGCATTCAATAACTCTAAAACGACTCCATAATTAACCCGATGCTCGCGGATATGATCTTTTATCCTACGCGGGGCTTGAGAAAGTTTATAATAGTTATCAATCGTACCGGGACTTTTTGCAAACGTTTTAGCAATAACCAACTTTTCTTCTCCCATTTCAATCAATCTGCGCACTGCCTCCGCAAATTCCATCGGCGTGTTTTCTTTTCCAGTGTTTGTGTTCATCATGTGATAAATAAAGTCTTGGGGTTTCATTTTTCGGATATCGATTGGGCGAATGCGACCACGCAATAAGATTCCATATTTTTCGAGAACGTATTCGCCACCGGCAGACCTCCTATGCCCATCTATTGAAAACCAATGTCCTGGGCGTTTAGGATCCCTGAAGCCATGAAACTCTTTTAGAATGCCATTTTCTTTAAGATTTTCCCCAAGGGCCGGAATATCTCCCATTTCTTCTCGGATATTTCCTCCGCCTGCATATTCTTTAGGGAGGGGATGTATCTTATTAATATCAACCTCAAAATATTTTTGTTGCGTTTCTTCTTTGGAAACCGGGCTTTCTGTTTTGATCATTTTAAATAATTTAATAAGGTTAATTAAGAAAGAGCAATCCTGGAGGCTTCGATATGGGCAAGCTGCCTTTTGTTTTCAGCATCAATGTGCTGCTTTACTGATGCAAGCATTTCCTTTTGCCCGGCGGCTGTTGGCTCATTAATTGCGATAAGCTTCGCAATGGTTTTAGAGATAGCAGTTTTAGTTCTTGCATCATCGGCTGGAACAATCTTTGTTTTCTTTTTCATTTTGTTGATTTTAGTTGAACAGTTTATATTGAGAATCTTGGTAGTTATATGTAAGGCATTCGACTTTCATTTTATTCGTTTCCCGCTTTCCGGTTACTTGGAGAATCTGTTCGATCTTTTTAATATTCCAGCCATATTTATCAATCGCCGCTCCCAATGCCTCCTCGAAATAAGAACTCATCAAAAACTTCCCTTTAATCGTTGAAAGAACCTCCAGCAATTCCTGGAACTGTTCTGTTGTATAGCCTTTATAGTGGCCGCAATTCGAAGAAACATAAGGCGGATCAACGTAAAAGAAGGTATCCTCGCCATCTTTAAGCTTAATAAGGTTTACCGCATCCCGGCAAAATATCTCGGTAGTCTCCAACCGCCTCTCGTATTCGGTTGTAAAGGATCGCCTCTTATTTGCCGTACCCAACGATTGACCGTTATTCGAAAAGGCAAAACCTCCGAAAATCGTATGTCCAAAAGACATATTACATTGCACCCAAAAAGCCCAGGCAATAGCGATTTTCTCTTCTTTCTCGCCAGATGTGCCAAACAGGGGGGGTGGTATTGCTTTTTTCAATATCTCCTCGGCAGCTTCATGTAAAGCTTCTGAATGGAGGGTGGCTTGGATCCGGGCCTGCAACTCTTCAAAATGAAGTTTCACGCATTCGTAAAAAGTAACCGCCCAAAAATTCAAATCATTTATGCATTCATTTTCGCTTTTAGGCTTTGCGAAGTAAACCGCACCACCCCCGAAGAAAGGCTCCACGTATTGTTTATGGGCCGGTAAAAGGGGGAGAATTTCCTTTACTAAATTCTGCTTACCTCCGTAATATCCTATCGGTGTTTTCATTCTGCGTAGTCGAGTGCTGCTTGTGTATTGGGTAAGGGAATCTCTATGTTAAACCACTCCTTTATAAACCGCCTCGCTCTTTCTTCGAACTCTTCAAACTCAAGCGTCTTTAAAATCTTTGTTGTAAGAGGTAAGCGTATTATTTCTCCCGTATCCATATTTACCTTTTCTTGGTAATTACAATGGAACTTTAAAAAGAAATGGCAATCCTCTAAGCTATAATCCTCATCCCATTGCTCCTTTATTCCAATCTTACAAGCCTTTGCAATGCATCCCCAATAATATCGGTTTTGCTTAATGCTTCTCTTTCCGTATGCAGCCTCAATTGAAACCTTTACCCTTTTACCTTCAAAGCTTCTAATTGCTGTCGCAACTTGATCCCGGAATGCAGCCCCACCGGATCCGTTCTTTATATCGGCGTATAGAATGGCTTTCCTAGGCATTTAATTGCAAAGGGCTAAATATTTTTTTGCCTCAACATGGAGCCTTCTGTCAATTTCAACATCAACGATTCGGGTTTTGTATTCGATTTTTTCTTCTCTTTTAGTAACTATTGAATCGAGAACGCTTTCATGAACAACAGCATTAGTTAACCCGGATTCATTAGCCCCACAAACACCGCAAACGAAAACACCTGAAGTGCGCGGGAGTCCTACATTATAATATTCGTTTTTGCAGGAAGGGCAAATGAAAATATCTTTAATGGTGAAAATCTCCCCCTTTTTGACTCCAACCCCATGTGCGTTATGCGAGGTCTGATTGGCAGCAACTTTTTGTCCGATCTTAAATTTCATAACGTTGTTTTTAAATGGTTAAATAAGCAGCGGGGCATTATTGGTCATTCAAATCCCTAAACCATGGCTTTCCTTGCCTTCCCCGCTGCTGTATTCCCGCCTATGCCGTGTTCCTTCCAAAACTTTATTTAAGAATATTCGGCACCGGGAATTTTTCGCAGGCTTCCTTAGCCTCTTCTAATGTTTCACACTTCTTTTCAAAAAGAGGGATCGTATATTTTCCGGGCTTTTTATTGAAAATATGTACCCAATAACTCCCAAAACCCTTCAAAGCGATATCGTAATAATGCCCTTTGTATATCACTCGCCATACTCTCCAGCGTCTCCATCCTTGATATTGATAACCTTCCTTAAAATCCACGTTTGCTTTTACTGTATTTATGGCTGGCAATCTTTTCAGGATCGCACATTAACAACTGAACATCTATCGTTATTAAAGTGCCTTCCTTTAGGTTGTATTCTGCCTTATGGCCATGTACTTCAAAAAGATTTAGCATGAATAACTCCGTAATTTGATTTTGAATATCAATGGTAAAATCCGGAAGAATATCAATGTTATGCGCGCTCCTTAAAACAACGCCCGAATTTCCTGTCCAATAAATACTGTTTAGTTTTGGAAGCAGATCAAATATTCTCCGCTCGATCTTCTTTTTTGTTTTGGAAGAGTGCATCATTTGAACCTGGGATGGGGTTAATACTAGATTAAGAAGGTAATGAAGCAACTCTCCAGTTTTGCAGAAACGCTGCCAGTGATACAGTTTTGCGTTTGTAATACACTCAGGACATATAAACTGAATCATCCGGGGTATGTATATGCAATTATTTTTATCCCGTTTACAAGATCCGCAGCAATGATTATCGGAAAGCTGCGCCATCCAGAAACGATCATAATCGTATAGAGCCATATTTGTGTCGTGCGGAAGATTCATTATTTCAAAAGATTTTCCATTCGAACGTTGGTGTAGAAATGCGCGCTATTAAATGCCTCTTCAGAGGAAAGCTTCGAATCTTCATGGAATGCTGCCGCTGCGCTAATTACTTCTCTCCCCATTTGGATATCTGAATGTTTTGGGTTAAGCACTTTAATAGCCTTATCGGCACTAATGATCTTGTAAAAGATCACGTTTTCCACTTGGCGATAATGTGGCATTCTAACTGTTACTATCCCGCCGGGGAGTTTAATTGTTGTCTGATCCATTTTGCGTCTGGTTTTGGTTTAAGCCTTAATTAAATCGGGTAAGCGTTCGAGCTTATCAATAACATCCAGGTCTATTTGCTTGAAATTCCAGACCAGGTTAATGAGTTGAATTTGTTTTGGAGTATTGTAATCGGGAAAGTAGACCAAGAAAAAAGAAACATAATATTTGCTCGGGTATATTGTTTTGATTATCAACGATTTCGCCTTATGTAGGCGTAAAATTGGGTCCACTTCGGCTTTCTGCTTGGTTTTGAGCTTCATTCTAGGTATATTTGGCAAGAGTTCTGGGCAATACTATAAGGCAAATATACACTCAATTGATTGTATTGTCCAAACAAATGATTGCATATTTATTAACAAATGATTGTTAGTATCAATGAACGTTTGAGGATTTTAATGAAAGAGAAGGGGCTTAACATCCGATCTTTTGCAATGCGGGTAAGGACTTCAGACGTTTCGATGGGGCATATTGTGAGTACAGGGGAAGGGGGCAGGGGAAGCAAACCCAGCTGTGAATTATTGGAAAAAATAGCCACGGAATTTCCTGATGTAAGTATGGAATGGCTTATAAGGGGAGAAGGGGCAATGATAAAACCCGCAATTCCTGAAACGAATCCAGAACAAAAGCAAACGATTAATTATTTACTTAGGCGCGTATCTCAATTAGAGAAAGAATTAATGCCGAATAAGAAGCAAACTCTTAAACGGAAAGCCTTATGAGGTATTCAATGCTACATGAGGGCCGAATGCTCAAAAGGTATATTGAAAAAAACAAACTTCCCCCCGGAGTAAAAAACAGACTCGTTATTACTTGCTTAAATTGCGGATGCCAATTTAACCCTAAAGAAAGGGGAGAGATCTTGCGCGCAACCGAAGCAAATCGGCAAGGGAAACTAAGCGCGGAACAAAAGGCAAAAGTTATTGCAGCCATTATTGCAGCCATTATAGTTTTGGTAACTATATATGAGATTATACCTATAGTTTAGAGGTTGGGCGTATTTCCAGTTACGCCCGTTTTTTGACCTCAAACTTTTTTCTGAGCAATCAATCTCATTGCTGTATCGAAGTCTATTTCATCAACCGCTTCCAAATCATTTCTTAGTTCAATTAAAGCGCAACGGAGCAAAATCATTTCATCCTCTGTGAATGAGGATGAAAGTAATTTGTTTCTGAAAGTGCTTTTCGTCATTTCCAATTTACAAGCCAAGTGAGCCTTGTTCAGATGCCACTTGTCTATTATTTCTGTTATCTGCATTTATAAGTGTGTTGTAAGTTAGCCTGGCTGAAATGTTATTTAACATTGCGTCGAAGCGGCCTGCTTCGGAATTTGTACGTGTGTTATAGCGAAATACGAACTCATCTACATAACGCTGTAAGTGCTTACTACTAACGCTATGATAGATTCCATTTACTCCACGCTTTAAGAGCGACCAGAAGCCTTCCATTGCGTTAGTATGACAATCGCCTGTTACGTACTCGCCTTCATTGTGCTTGACGAACGAATGCTTGTATAATGCTGACAAGCCCTTGTAGCCTATCCATTCATCGGTCATTAGTTTGCTTCCGAAATCTGTATGAGAAATAACAAAAGGTTTCAAATGATAGCCTTTAGTGCTATCAACTTGCTTTGCGCGAAGTTCACCGCCTCGTTCAATTACCCCGGCAACGGCTGACTTTGTTTTCAAAGATCGCCCCTGATTATCTTCTGTCTTTTTGCTTTTGTGCTTATTTTTTTCGTTACCTCCGATGAAAGTCTCATCGGCTTCAACAATTCCCTTCAACTTTTCTGATCCGGCATTTAAGCCAAGTGAAAAGCGAACGCGGTGTAAAAGGAACCATGCCGACTTCTGAGTTATGGAAAGATCACGGGATAATTGCAAGGACGAAATGCCTTTCTTGTGTGCGGTTATCAGGTATATACCTGCATACCATTTCTGTAAAGGCAACTTGCTGCCCTCGAAGATAGTGCCGACTTTCACAGAATATATGCGCTTACAAGTCGCACACTTATACCGATGGTTTGCGCATCGGTGAATCTTACCACCTTCGCAATCATTGTACACGCATTTCAACTCGCCATTCCATCTGATTTGCTCTAAATAATCTAAGCAAACCTGCTCATCCTTGAAGTAGGTGAGCAGGTTAAGTAAGTTACTGAACTTATGTAAGGTTGTCATTTGATTTCGTTTGAAAAATAAACCCCGTTACGGTGGGGTCAGTCCGCTTGCACGCACCTCGCGAGCAAGTGCAAGATTATTCCTGATCGTCTGATTCTTCTTCAACTTCCTGATAATCGGCAAAGCCGTTATCCGCAAGGAATGATTCAACAATCACACGACCTTTATTTGTCTTGTTAAATGGCATTCCGTTGCCTTTTCTATAATCGGCTTCCATTTCTTCAATAGAATCGTAAACGGCATCCCACGGGCGGTTAGTGTGATCTTCGCTTACAGCCAATGATTCATAACGCTGTCCAACTTCTACTTTCTGTACATCGAGAATAGTGTAGCAGTAGTTCATATAAGTTGTGTGAGCGAATGTAACAACCACGCCATCTTTGGGAAGCAAAGCCGATTTCTGATAATCCGATTTAAGCAATTCAGGCTCTTGTCCTTCTTCAACTTCCCATAGGCCAATTTCACAAGCCATTCCGTGTTCGCTACATTCCTGAGAAAGAAGCAAGTCATAAGTGTACTCGGCCACATCCCGGCCTCCGAAAGAGTCGGTGTTGCAAGTTACATCACCGTTGTTGCTGTTGTAGTTGAGAATCGTTGTTACGTTGTAGGTCTTCATTTTGCGAGGTTTTTTTGGTTTAAATTACCTTCAAATATACTACTTATACTTGAACTAAAGCACTTTGGTTACACTTTTTTTAGTTAAAATGCGCAACTTGTTGATAATCAAATATATTTATTTGCGTTTATGGTATTAAGTCGTATATAGTTACCATAGTTTTTTGGTGGTTGCATTAAAAAAACCGCCTGGGAACCAATTCCAGGCGGTAGTAGATCCAGACTGCATTAAAAGGGTAGGATAATTATTGGGGTGGCGGTTCGGAGACATTCTTAAAATGATTGATAATTGCTTCCCGGCCCGATTCGAAAAGGGCCGTTTTCTGAAGGACATCCAGTCCGAAATCCGTGGAAGAAATTCCCATGGAGTCAATCATGACCGTCCGGCTTTGCTCTTCCTTATCCTCTTCCAGGTTTATGTTCTGGCTATTTAGGGCGGTTTCGGCAAGCTGAACGATATATTTAATCGGGCTATCGAACCCGAAATCACAAAACGAGGATTTGCTATTCAGAAAGAAACCAATGGTTTCTAGATTATCCCCATCCGCATCGAAGGCTGTAAGGGGATAATTATATACCGCTCCCCCATCGATGTAAATATGATTATCTGGGATCGAGTTCGAGAATTGCCACGCATGAAAGAAAAGGGGAATAGACATGGAAGCCCGGATGGCCTCCGCAACGATTGTATCGGGAGTTTCTGCGAAGGAAAACCGTTTTAGGGATTGGGTGTTCAGATCGGTGGCAAAGACGTGCAAATCCAAACATCCAGCCCGGTTTAAATCGGAAAATGTAGCATCTTGCTTCGAAACCTTTGCCGTGATCTTTTCCCGGATCCAATCCAAAAACACCTGGCCATCATATAGCCCGTATTTGGTTAGAAGCCGGAAGGGATTCTCCCCGTCTTCAAAAGCCTTAAAATCGGTTTTCCCAACGATATCAGCCACATCCGCAGCATTATACCGGAGAGCAATCAAACAGGCCGCAATCGCCCCCGCTGACGTTCCCGCAACCCTTTCAACCGATGCCATGGTTCCGTTGGCTTCTAATTCATGCAAAGCCCCGGCATAAGCTATACCTAGAACCCCCCCCCCCTTAAAAACAAGATTCTTTATCATTTGTTTAAAAGAATAGCAACGATTTGTGATAATTTACTTGGTTGTTTCGGCTCTATATCATGAATGCGATATAAAGCTTCAGGAGTTGCCGCAATTGTGCCGCCGGTTACATTGCCATCCTTCGCAACAATTCCCAATATCCCGGTAAATGCCGCCGCCGCCGGAACCAATATCCCGGAATATTGAGGTGTAACCTGGGACATAAGTCCGCAACCAGCAGCCAAAAGGCCGAACAATGTAGTTTTCCAGTTTTTCATGTTATTTTTTTTAAGCCGCTTGAGGTACATATTTTTCATACGCAAAAGTGCCGAGTACCTTTCCGACCATTTGTGCTGGAGGAGTGTCCCCACAGATCATTTTCATCATTTTGTCGAATGCGGCCCGAGATGTTCCTGGGTTTATTTGGGGAACATTTATATTGATCGCTTCCCCGACCCCAGTGCATCCCTCGAGTTGCCATGTCCAATTAACCGGATGCACCTCGATTTTGGTCATGTGGGGAACTCCAATCAATACCGGCACGATGCATTGGTTCGCATCGCTCCACATTAACATAAACTCATAAATACCTTCTTCGATTAAGGTATCGAGGCGTTCCATTGTGTACCAGAGGTAATTACCATCCGCATCAATCATTTGCCCGAAACAAGCTTGAAACGGATGAATGATCCCGGTTTTAGGATCCGGGTGGCTTTGTGACGCTTCCGAATAAAGCGGATGTCCCAACTGGTATCTTTGAGTTTTGAAAGCAATCATTTGTCCTCCTTTTGCTTTTTATGTTTACGTTTTTCCCACCAACTGAAAACGGTTACCGATGCCGCAACACCAGTCATAATCCAAGCGAATGCCTGACATGATTGCATTACGATTGGCGGCATAACAATATGAAGAAATCCATGTAAAATAAGTTCCGTTTTTTCAGCAATCGCGAGACAAACTCCCGATATTAAGGCTCCTAATAGTGTGTATCCGTCCATTGTTATAAGGAATGATTTGATTTTACTTCGGTGAATATATAGTTACCCTCATTCCCCCGTACCCTGTCATTAAACTAGCGTAATCGCCAGGGCTTGCGCTTGATGAGTAGGCATACAATACAAGGTTTATCCATTTTCCTATTATCGTCTCTCCGGAATAATAAGTAACCGCCCTGTCAATCTTTATGTGATTGTGTCCCTGGGTTCCATAATCAATAACATCCTCTCCCGTTGCATGGTCAAGCAAATAGATACCGGTCGTGCCTCCATAATCTGCTGAATCCTTGCCATAACACAAATAGCCACCGACTCCTATATTGTAGGAATAATTGTTTGTCGCCTCTCCATGTGAGTTAATTTCAACGATTGAGCCTTTCCAAATGGTATCTACCTTTACATGATAGGCGACGAAATAAGTGTAGGGTACTGTCATTGTTAAATTCGCCACCTCTTCATTCGGATCCCATAAAGGAACAATACGAACAATGGTGGTTTGAGCCGAAACGATGGAAGAAATAGTAAGCAAAAGTATTATGATGTGTTTTCTCATTTTAATATCCGTTAGCGGTTGCGAAATATTTGAAAATTCTTTCCACGTTTGCGTGATTTACCGAGCCGTCCCCGATAAAGAACATGGCATATTTGCTAGTACTGAAATTGGCAGGACTTCCGTTTACATCTCCACATTGAGCAAACATTGAATTTGTAGGGATATGGTAATTAGAACAAGTATTCGTCCCTACAATCACTCCTTTATTATACATTGTAACCGTACTTCCTGAAACCTTAACGCTTTGTAATTCAACTGCCGGATTATTAGTTCCAATCAATGTGGTTCCAGATTGATTTCCATTAACAGAGCAATAGGCATTATTATCTAGCTGTCTGGAAGAAAGGAACGTGCCTGTTGACGGGGAATAGGTGTTATCAATACAACCCATGTCATTATGCGTAACAGCCCCGTATGTAATTACCCAACATCCGAAATCAAAAGCATTAATATTTATGTTTCCTCCCTGATAAGTAGATGCGGGATAAAAGTTCAAATCGGTATAGCCAGTTGATCCGTCACTCGTAATTCCCTTACCATCCCATGTATTTGTACCGTGTTCCGTAGCTCGGTAATTCATGGGGCTTCCGGCATATTTTAACGATACCCTCCACCATAACCTGTTTTCCTGGGTGACAACATAAAATCTAACAAGGTGCGCCCAATCGCCAGATGCTACCAATGAATCAATAAGGTTTGTGAAATTCAGGAGTGCCGTTGCAGACGGCTTTTGAGTTCCGCAATTAAGCTGTAAATTCCAGGCCTGTAATTCAGGAATTAAGTTTTTGCCAGAAACAAGGCTCGTTCCTGTTCCTGACCCCGCATGTACTTTAACCGTTATTGTTCCTTGCCCGAATATGGAAAAGGAAGAAATAAGGAACGCAACCGATAATAATTTTATTCTTTTCATGTGTTTGTTTTTAGTAACCTATTTTACTTCGCATTTCTTCCGCATCGATATTAAGCCCATTTATATCAATAGCCCCGTTACCAAAGAATGTTTCCGACACAGTATTTGTTGAGAATCGAGCCGGTACGCCTAGAATATTCCAAGCAAGAACAGTGTTAACAAGATTTGGGGGAGCCACGGAGTTTGTGGAAACATTGCCATACGAAACGCCATTTTTCCAAAGAGATTCAACAGTTGATGATGTTCGTGCATTAACAAAACGTCCAATCGTTACTGTATCAGACACATTTACATTAGATGCAAAGGTATTGCAGTCATATATTTTACCTGTGGTTGTAAAATGCAATCCGATTGAAATGTTCGATGGATTGGTATATGAACCTATTTGAACTTTATTTGATGATCCTTCTTGAGTTCGAAAGTAAGCACCATAACACGCCGAGTTCTGAGTATATTGAATGCCATTTGCGGCAGCGTTGAAATTAGTATTCAAATAACTGCTTGTTCCATTTCCTGTATATCCTTGATATGCCGTAAAAGTTGGGCTATTCACAAGGGATGTTGCCCCCCCCCCCGTGGATGTTTTTACAATAGATAGAACTGCGTTTGCGCTTTGATCTTGAGCATAAACCCAAAATTTATCATACAATTGGAAATTTCCGCGCTGTATTTCTCGAATTACAAATCTGTTTAAAGCATAGTTTACTTTCCCGATTGGAATGGTAGCACATGCACTGTCGTACGATTTAATTGCGGGACACCTAGCTGTATAAAACCCTCTTTGTCCAAAGGCAAAAGAGTATTTTATAATAACAATTAAAATAAGAATGTTTTTCATTGTTGTATGTTTGAGTAATATGCCCAATATCTAGTAGGCGACATGCGCTGTATTATTATTGCCCATTCTGATGTAGCACTCCCCTGGATTGTCATTGTTGTTGCTGTTTGTTTTCCAACAGAAAGAACGCCAACAATTGTACCTGCCGGAAATGTCACAACAAGATCAGACGCAGTTGTTTTAAAATAATCAAGAGTAACTATTTCGCCAACGAGGATATTAGAATAAGAGGCTGTCCATGCTGTTGAATTACTGGAAACTGAATCTGTTTCCATCCAAGTTGAATGACCATTTACAGTCATTGCTGCTCCTGAAACTGAATTAGTAACCTGAGCAGGGGGGGTGATAGAAATGCTATTCCCAATCGTTGACCCGATTGAAGGAACTCCCGAACCATCCGTAACTAATACCCCGTTATTTGCCGTTGAGAGTCCGGCCAAAGCATTCGCACTGGTGAAATATGTCAGTTTGTTTGCTCCTCCTCCTGAATGGGAAATGGTTGTATCAATGATTGGGTTTAAATCATTTCCATAAATAGACCTGAATGTGGGAGTGGTTGCGCTTCCTCCGGATGGGCCTAATAGGGCTTTATGCGCTGACTGATTCACCAATACGAGCGATCCTGTTGCAGCTCCACCAGAGGTTGTAAAAGTAACAGGGCTTGTATAAAGCACCCCCGTTGTGTTTAAAACGACCGATTTAACGATTGAACTGGAGGCTGTTGTAACTCCATTCGTAGCAATAGTAAAGTCCCCGGAAGGAGCAATCCATTTGTTACCGGTTGTTTGGGCGGCATCTGCCATTAAAATAGTTGCGTCAGCCCCTATACCTAACCTTGCATTTGTCGTTGAATAGGTATATAAATCTCCTTTCGTTGTAAGCGGGGAAGTTGCCGGGGCTGCAATCCAAGCCGGAATGCCACCGGATATGCCGAGTATTTGTGTTCCTGACCCTATTGCCAGCCGTGAAAAAGCATTTGAAGCAGAGGCGTAAAGAATGTCCCCGGTCACAGCCCCGGAAGGAACTGTATTGCCGTTAATTTTTGAAACCGTTGGATTGGGGTACGTTCCTGAAAGATCACCACCAGCCGTTATACCTGAAATCGTTGTAAGGAATCCGCGACTATTAACATAGAACTGAGTCGCTGGTCTAGATCCAGATACAGTTCCGGATAAGGTATCTATCATACCCGTTTTCTTTAACCCCGACAAAAGCAGTTTAAACCCATACCCAGCTAAAATAATTGTATCAGGGGGAGGAGATACCGAAGAAAATAAAAGAGTGTCATTATTGGCAGCTACATGGTTTTTAAACACAATCATGGAATCGTTTATCCGGGATGCTGTATAAAAGCTATTCGATAGAACGCTGGAAATTGCCGTTGTTAGCCCCTTCCCATTTTCGGTTACGACAAGCGAGTGGTTTAAGTCTCCGAACGTACCCACATTGCCGTTTACCGTTGCAAGGGTAAAAGCGGACGAACCTGGGCCGGAAGCTGTACCGTCACCAGTTATGGATGTTATATAACTCCCAAGTGTCTGAAATGTTGAACTGGCATATCCTTTATCAATCAAAGACCTATTTCCATAATGGGAAGAATAATCTGCATAATATTGAAGTCCGCTAAAAGCGTATGCCCCATTACTCCTTATGGTTCCAGTGGTGTCGGTTAAATAGAGTCCCGCCGATCTTATTCCGGCTGAATCGGTTGCAATAGCATTGTTTTGATTTGTAGCAGTTGTTTGAAGGACACCACCGGAAGTAATTAATAATTGATTGAATGGATTATAGGAAAATTTCGCAAAACTATTTCTAGATAACCAAAGGAAAGGACTGTAAATGCTTCCTAAATTTGATCCTAAAAAAACGCCACCATGTGATCCAATCAAAAATTTCTCTTCTCCCAAAGAGTCCGATGCGATTATAGCCTTTGATGGCGGGATTACGAGATAAGTAGGGGATAGATAAAGCCAGGAATTACCAAGGGTGGTTGATCCAGTCCATTGGGAGATATAATTATTTAAACCCCCACTCAATACTCCTGGAGGATTAAAAAGAGTATAGAATGTGTTTTGCATTGCCGCTCCCCTTGGGACACTTGTTGTATTCCAATCGGCAAAAATCTGCGGAAGGGTTAAGCGCGTAGTTTGCCCAAACCCGAAACATGAAGCAAAAAGCAATAAAAACAGAAACAATTTTCTCATCTCAATCATTTTAAATCTGTGACCATTCCCCCCCGGCATAGCAAAACAGCCGTAACTGTTGTCCTGCCTGAATGCGAAATGCCGATCCAGGCGATTGCCCATAAAACTTTTCCGCGCCATAAGGCAAAATATCCACCGCAAAGCCAGAATAATTCTGAATCAAAATCTCATCATCGACATTCGAAGGCTGGAGAATAGCATTATCCCCATCCGCAACGGAAGTATCTATCCGGTTATATTTGGTTAGGAGTTGAACCGGGGAACCTGGGCCGCCGATTGGATTGGCAACTATTCCAAACGTTGCCGATGTTTGGCCTTGGAGCCAGGTCACCATATCGGTAAGAAGCTGCCTGACCATTGCCGCCGATGTTCTATTCCCGCCAGTAATGATATTGGCGTTAATTTCCACTATGAGTTGCGCCTTAGTCATCATTGGTAATTGTCGTTTGAATAGAAATACCCCCTATTTGAATTTCCAATCATTGCCACCGTATCAAACCCGGCAATCAAAGAAGGAATTATTAAATCAATACTTTCCCGTAATACCACCTCAACCGTTAACCTGCCCATCATTGAATTTACCGCATCATTGTTCCCCGGGGCGTTCCCTATATCGATCCTTGCAACACGAACGCGCTCAATGAACGGGGGCGAGAATCCCAGGGTCTTGTATATTGGGTTATCAACGACATACCGTATAATTCGGAGGATCTTCTGAAGCCGCATCGATGTTGAATAATCCCCGGCCATATTCTGCTTTGTTTTGGCGTGGGTATAAACATCAACCTGGTATGTATATGTCCCCCGGGAGTTCCCGGCAAAATCTTTATTATCGTATGGGCCTCCCGCAAAAGAAACATTCACCGTTGGTAAGCCGGTCTGATCGACCGGATCGATATCTTCAATCAATACCTCCGCATTTATATGGGGATCATAGCTTAATTGAAATTGCCCGAAAAGTTCATAGGCGATAACGTTTGCAAGCTGATCCCTTACAACCTCAAAGCCACATGACATTATTTCCTTATTAATCTTCCCCATACTCTTCGAGATAAATTAGGATCAGTCCAACCGTTTCGTCCGGCATGCGCTTGGAAACCATATAATGCTTTATTACTCCAGTGCTATCCGCAACGTCCACTAAATGCTTTTCTAAATCCACGTCCCCATTCGCATTTCTGAACGGGTATAGTGGATTTGCCGTCACCAGGTTCTGTTCCGAAAAAGAAACCCGGGCCTGCTTTGTACTCATCGCATTCCCATCCGTATCAACGGCTAAATGGGTCTTTGAATGTAGGCCGGTTATGTTTGCTATTTCTCCCGTGGGAGCTGTTAAAGTAATTGCAACACCAAAGCCGTCCAGGTTCCCGGTTATTCTATTTATATCCCTTATGGCTCTGGCTATAATTCCCATTTAACAACAAAGGGCAGACGTTTGCCGTCCGCCCTTTTATTTTTATAGGTGAATGATTCTATTTTCCTGCTAAAAGCTTTGCAGCTCTTTCGTTTGGATCTTCAATCTCCGCAACCGTGGCCTGTTCGCTCTTTTCATTCGGATCGGCCTGGGTAATTTCCGGCATTAAATCTTCCTTCAAAAAGGCAGGCGGTGCCGGAGCAATCACCATCGTTTTCTCAAGCTTTACCTCCTGAAGGTATTTCTCCTTTACGAGTTTATCCGCTTGCCCTTTTTCGAAATGCTCCTCTGTTACGACCTGCCCTGAACGGAAAATCTGATTTCCGGGGCCGCCAACAGTAAGCGATATCACTTTGAAGTGCCTCATTTATGCGCAGGCTTTAAAGGTGTACAGTTGGTCAATTGCAACCGGAATCGGCATGGCTGCTGTTTGGATATCAACGATGTGGGCTACCAAACGGGGATCCCTGAACTCGTTAATAACATATTCTCCCTGTACCGGCTGCATTCCAGGCGCATCAATCAGCTGCGGTACGGCAGCGTGAACCATAATGAAGCGCGGCTCCGAAGGCAATACAATGACCTGTTTAGGATCAACGTAATATGTCGGTGTGTTGGTTACAGGCGCATCATACACCTGTGGGTATGCGAACAGTTGGAACTTATAAGACCCGGCAGTAATGATTCCGTGGAAGGTCGCCCCCTCTGTTCCGCGTACCGGACCGATAACCTGGTCAAGTGCCATATTGAAAAGATTCTGGCGGGAGGTAAACTTTGTGTTTGCAAGCAAATCAGTCAACGCCTGGTGGCCAAGGATGGCGGTAAACACCCCATCCGGGCTGCGGCCTATGGTACGCAGGAATACTCCGGCTGCTTCGAAAACAGCAAACGGATCAACGTTGTTTGCAAAATAGTTTCCCGCTCCAAGGTCAACCAACGACCCGGCTTTACGTTTGAAATTGATATTCGTTCCGGAAGCAAGAGTCAAGATTCCGGTGGTAAGAACCTGGGAACACATCAACTCTTTTGTGCGATCCATTTTATCCTGAAGGATACCAAGGCGATCCGCAACCTTGTTCATAAGCGCACCAAACATTGCGGTGTTTGTGTTGCTCTGCGATCCCATTACGCGATCATACAGATCGAGTTGGGTAATATCCGTGAACTCGCGCAAGAGCGGTGGTTCGAAAATCTTTTCAGTACTGTTTGAAAACGTATTGCGGTTTCCTTCGGTTCCCCGGAAAACGTCAACAGCAATAGGCTCCCCCATCCTTTCAACCTCGATGGATACGAGTTTGGTTGGTGTCAATACGTTCTTAAAGAAAGAACGCAGGAAGTTTGTGGGCTTGTTTCTCTGCTGATAAACATCAGCGAGTGTTTTGGTAAAGAGAGCCCTGGCATCAACTACTGAAATATCCATAATATGGTTTTTTTACGGGGTTAAAAATTCTTTTGTTTACTGATTATCGAGTTGGGTAAGTTCGCTGCCCGGTACGATCTTTATGCCCATTGAATTTCCGGTAAGAAGGTCGCCGATGGTCTGGGTTTCTCCCGTAACAACAGTGGTCAGCGTGTCCGCTCCCTGAAGAACGAGTTGCTCCTTTGCAACGTCCCCGGCAATACAAACCGAAATAGCAACAGATGCGCTCGCGGCAATGTTTGTCAAATCGCAAGCAAGAACCCCCATCGGCTTCTGTGAACCGTCCGTGGCTCCGGAAGTCATCGGGACAACAGTTCCTGTGGAAGCAATACGGCCCATTACTGTTCCGGAGGGGATACTTACTGCAACATATCCAGAGTTGATGTATGTCTCATTCTGGAAACGGTTATTGTAAATAAATATCTTCGCGGTGTTGTAATTCGTAATCGCCTGCTGGCCATTATTTAATACCTGGTTTGCGCTGCTCATGGGTTTGCTTATTTAAAAAATTGTTTTTCGAGTGATTATTTTTTTACTTCTTTGTCCAGACCGAGTTCTTTCCTGGTTGCAGCCTCAATGGTTGCAAGGCGTTTCTCTTCGGCAGAGACTTCTTTGGTATCCGGTTCTCCGGTTTTAACAGGAGGCGTTGCAACCGCAGCAATTTTTGCCAGAACTTCAGGGCTGTTCATTTTGATAACAAACTCGGAAGTCTGAGTGGCCGTCAATTCTTTACCTTCGGTAATCAAAGCCTTTACAGCTTTTGGATCCGCATCCAGGAAAGCGAGAATAGAACCAACACGGTCGCGTTCTTTGGCTGTTCCTTTTTCAACCCCTTTTGCAAAAAGTTCTTTATACAATGCAGGGTGTTCGGCTTTAAATTTGATCAGATCCATAGGTTTAGAATTTGGTGGTTGTTGTATAGGAGGAGTGGGGGGCGTATGCTCCGCAGCAATATTGTACATCCGCTCGTTGATTGCGCGTATTTCAGTGGCGTTAACCGGAACTGTTTTATCAATCAGTCCAATTTGCTCGGCTTCTTTTGCCGTCAAATAAACGTCTATGCGTTCGGTGGCTTCAAAAAGGTCTTTAATGGTTACACCCTTGAGTTCTTTGAGTTTCTTACCATCTATTTTGGCGGTGAGCCTTTTGCGGAGATCCCATTTTTTTGATCGAGAAAAATCTTGGTCGGCTTGGTTACTTACTGGCCCGGAAGCCCTGTGAAGCATAATTGTTGATGTTTCAATAGCCTCGCTCTTATCGCAGAACAGAAGGGCGTATGCGGCTGCGCTCGCGGCCATTCCATCAACCTTCAGGGTAACATCGCCAGGAACTTCCTTCATTTTAGCGTAAAAGCCCCAAGCCGCAAAGATGTTACCACCTCCGCAGCAAATGCGAATATTCATATCCTCTTCCCCACAGGCTTCCATCTTCTCCAGGAGATCCTGAATAGTGAAATCGTAAATACCCGAATAGAGATAGAGTTCTTTCTTCATTATGCTCGTAAAAATAAACGTTGTCTATTTATTTTAGACAATGCTTTCCATTTCAAATGGAATAAATTTTATATTTGCATCATGCGGAAAAAAAGACAGGTAAAGGATTTTAAGGAGAAAGGACTTACTCCTGAATTAAGAATTACGGGGGTTCCCGAAGAAATTCTGGAACAATTACACAACATTGCAAAGAATGAAGGCAATAACTTATCGGCTATTTTAAAGCCGCATTTAAGAAAGATTGTGGAGAGTTATTCGGATAGAATGCGTCGACCGCCAATAAACGATTAATTTTTCTTTACAGGTTTTTTGCCTTTCTTCCCAGGTATAGGGGAAGGCTTCCCACCAACATTTCCCCCATCAGGTTGAACGGTCATAGGCTGTTCGAATATTTTAAGATCCTTCGATTTCTGAAGCTCCTCTGCATACTGCTCCATGTTATGATTAGCCTCTCCTCCGCTCAGTGCTTCGGTTGCAGCCTCAAGGGTCATAAGCGGCAAACTCTCTCCGGTTAATCCAAGTTTCTCCCTTATGGCTTTTACTTCCTTAACCGGATCGATATGCGGAACCGGCGCGCCGATGAAACGGGCTTTTAGATAAGCATCAATAACCATTGAATCCCCAGCATACAAGGCTGCTAAATATCCAGGTGCTTGTATTTTGTTCTGGAGAACCTGTATGGTAAACCAGAAACCATAAATCTTTCTGTAAAATTGAAAACCATCCCTATCAACATCGAGCGTGTTTTGCCAATCCATAAGCGCGGCCCTGGAAGCAGAGAAACTATCCTCGTATTTTGAAAATGCAACGTTTGGTGGTATCTGAACCGCAGCGCAGGCGTGATCCGAGTTTACGCTGAAAAATTCTTTAAACGTTAACTCCTGCCCATTGGCAAGTATTTTTATCTCAGAATCAATAGGGAGATTAAAGACCTGTTTCTGGGTTGTCGCCGCGATTGTATTTGCAAGGTTATTTCCCACCGTATCCTTTGCCATATCCTCATTCCGGGGATTGCTTGAATCGAAAGCTTTAACAAGTTGTTTCCCGAAAGGATTCTCGCCCGTTGATTGCTTATTGTGAACGATTGTATATGCTACTTTCTGACGCTCTTCTGCACCACCAACTGCTGCCTCTTTATAACGATCAAGTTTTTTAAGCGTTTCAAGGACAACGGAAAGAAGGGGAAGTCCGCGAACGCTATCCAGGCGGAATTTCAATCCGTAAATTAAAAAGGCGCATTCTATATCCAATCCCTCAATCCGGGCCGGGATCCGTTCGAACTTAAAAATATCATTCGGGTTCTCCCAAAGCCGAACATAAAAAGCCACGATTCTCTTTTTCATATCCAACTCCACCCCATTCCTTACCACGTTCCCATTAGGTAATACCAAAGGAAATATTTCATTTCCATATTGGGGAGACATTATATGGCAGGCATCAATTAATTGAACCTTGGGAACCGCATCAACGAGTCGTAATACAACCAAGACATCCCCGCCGACAATTGCGTTTTTATACGCTTCGCTGGCAAGCTCATCGAGAGTATTCATACCAGCATAATCCGAGGAAAGGGATTTTTTAAAGAGATTGAAGCGCGCCTCAACAGAGTTGCAAAACTTCTGATTATCGAAATTAAACCCCTCCTCTTTTAGTATATCTGTCGCTGGTTCGGCCTGAAGCTTCAGTCCCTTACCTATAACCCATTTTACTTTCCTCCCAATGATTGTCTGGGCCACATCGCTTTCAAGAAACGCCTGCCAGGAGCGTAAAGTTAAAATAGCGTAATCCGGTTTATAATCCTTCAGCGGCCCCATTTCCCCAAGGTTCTTTTCCCCGGTAAATCCTGTGGCAAACATGAAACGAAAGCCAACACCTCCGCTACCGGAATAATCGGCCTGCACCACCTTCTTAGACTCCATTTTTGGAGTCGGGTTAAGGAAAACGCTTATTTGATTCCAGATGTTCTTAGTATCGGCCATTATTAAAGTTGTTATTTCCGAATGATTTAGTGTCCTGAACCCGGAAGATGCGCCCGTTTATTTGGTTCATGAGCATTTGTTGAATCTTTTCGAAGGAAAGAATAGATTTCGTAATGGCATCCACGCCCCGGTAATTGCACTGGATCTTGGTTTGCCCATCATCCAGAATGTATTCCGTTATATTTTCATCCGCAGCAGCCGTTAAAGCAACTGCGTATAAAGCATCGATAATCGCCTTAACTTTTGCCAGACGCGCAACATTATCCGTTGCTGAATTAATATAAACCGCCGATGAGAAATAGAGTATCATGTTTACAAATTTAACCTTTTGGTTTGATTCTTAACACTTTTTCTGTACAGAAATAATAGACAACACGAAAAAACGCAACGATTAACTCTTTCATGGGGTTTTGAGTTGGGCGACCTTTGAAGCCGAAATATTAATGTTTAAAGTTCCTGGAGAATACGATCCTCCTGCGGATGCAATCCCCGCCGCAATCAAAACAAGCTGGGCCTGTATTTGAGCCTGGAAGGCTGCAAGGCCCGAATTAAGCGGGGTATATTTCACGACATTATCCGCACTTCCCCCGAGTTCCATTGTTCCATTGGCTTTGAGCCAGAGATACATCTTCTCGGTTCCATTGGCATCCGTAGAAAATAACCTCAATTCCCCCTCCCCGGCCTTCGCGTTCTTATTGATATAACCCACAATTACTGTATCCCCATTCTTTGCCGTCTCCCCATAAATAGCAATCATATCCTTTATTGGATTGTGATCTATTCCATAAGGAGCCGCCTGCATTGAAGTTTGGACATCGGACTTCCCATAACGGAGAAACTTAACAATTGTCCGTTTAAGATTATCGACCGAAGTTGAATAGACTTTTACCAGGTTCATATCCTCGGGAAATTACGGTGCGCGTCGACAAAAAGATTCTTTACATTCTGCTTATTATACGCCTCCGGAGGCACACAGGTTAGCCTTGCTGTCATTTTCTTTGCATCCCCTATATATTCAACATCCTGAACAAAGAAGGGCGTGGCCTTATTATAAATGTAGCATTCCGGGTTATAAACAGTAACTATGCTGTTGGGCTTAATTAATGCCCCGTTAATATCCCACCTGTCGGTTGCAATCGTTAAAACAACATTCTTTAATTCGGCAGCCAGTTTTTGCCTTCCGAACTCTTTTAATGAAACGTTTGTGCCAGAGGTTTGAATATGGACGACCGGGCGAAACAAAATAGGACAATATGGGTTTACAATCGTTTCCTCCCCGGCATTGTCCCCCGCCGCATCGGCCTGGCTCATAACAACGATATGGGAATGCATCCCCTGCCCATTAAAAGACATACTCATACTCGTTCCTGGGATGTCTCCATTTGGAAGATCGAAATCGATTATAGGTTTCTGATTCGTTTTCGCTTCTGTAAATAACAGATTCCCATTCGCATCATGGCTTAAAATAATATTTCTTTGAACCGCCAACTCCATTAGATAAGAACGGATATTTTGATCCTGCCGCGCATTCGCTTTATCTATTTTCTTTTCCGCAGCATCCGAAACTCCCAATGATTCCGAAGCAAAAATATTTCCAGGGCCGTTTTGTATTTCTCCATCCACCAGAGTAACAGCTCCCGCCTCTTCAAATTGAATCTGGGAATTTGCACCCGCAACGGCATCAATTACAAGCCCAATACTAAATGGCTTTAATAATTTCTCGGCTATTTGCTTCAATGAGAGTCCGGTGGTTTCAAGAGGATAACACCCTTCATATAAAGAGGTGGGGGGAATGTCGCAATCTTCTAAGGTTCCGGGTTTAGAATAACCGGCAATCTCCACCAGGTGCTTTTTCGAACTCGCATTAAAAGCATTTGAAATCGCATATCCCGTTATGAGCTTCTCCCCATTGTGTTCGACAATTACTTCATGGAAATGACTTACACATGCCAACTCCGCATGTTCTTTGTTTGTTGGATCAAAATAGAATTTAAAAGAGAAAGTACTGGCAATACTATCGTATTTCAAATTAACCCTAAAGTCATTGAATAGTTCAATATTACGCTTCCGAATCCTATCGTTTATAATTAGATTCATATATAATACTTTATCTTAGTATTCTTTTTGATTTGTAAAATCCCGTTTAACCCGAGATCGTTTTCCAACAGAAGCTCTTCGATATTATTATCAAAAGGATCCAGCCCATACAATCGATGGGTAAGCAGTATAATGTTTGTATCGTATTCAACAATTAAAACACGCTCCTGCTTTGATGCAAGCATTATCCTAAACAAATTAGATACCGCCGTATTAAACAAATAATTGAGCGCGATTTGACTGCCCATATCGGGGATGAAATATAAAGGACTTCCCCCGTTCGGCGATTGAAGCAGATCCAGGTTCGTTATATATTGATTATACGTTGCAATGACTTGATCAATTATTGCGAGGACTTGATTAGCGGTTAAAATCTCTCCGGCTTGTAATGGCAAAGAAGACCCATATAAAATCGCGGAAATAACCGAACCAGCAAACGTTTGGTATAATTGCTTTGCCGATTTTGTTTGCAACCCAGCTATATTGGCCCCAAGATTTTGAAACTGCTGATTAAGTGTGTTTATTTTAGTTTGAAGGTTTACGGTAAACGTGGCCGGCTTAGTAATAAAAGCAAGCATTAAGGTGACCGCTGTTTTGGGATATACAAGGGCGGTATTTACCGCAGCATTAGCCTGGTTAAAAAGTTGATTATACTCCTCAAACTCTTTAGGAATTTTAATGATTGGAACCGTTAAATTAAAATTCCTTTTGTTGTTATATACGGTGGTTGCGACATCCGCAGGCATTGGCGCAATAAGCTGATCAGAAAAAGCAGTATCCAGCGAAACCTTTAGTGTTGCAATTTCATCAACCGGGTTGATCGTTGTTATTGGATTTGTATCATCAATCGTTTCAATGACCGTCCCCGTTATTTTCGTAACATTAAACTCCGTGTTATCAAAAGATAGGGATATGGGTTGCACAATCAAATTACCGTAAAAGGGATGATTTATTTTCCATGGGCGATTATCATTGGAAGAAAAATCAAAGTCGTCGGCCTGGTCTAAATGATCATCCCCTTGAAAGTAAAGCTCCAGATTATATTTACGACCCAATGGGCGACCACGCTTTACCAGCGTACCATCCACATTAGGAAATTCGAACTCGGCAATATTAAACTCCTTAACCTTAGTTGCGTTTAACCAAGATGGAGTGAATTGCTTCCCATCCCCGGTGGTAATTACCAAATCATTTTGAATAAGATCGAGCCAACTCATTTAATGATGTCCTCCTTCTAATTTGTGAATTTGTCTCTTTGCCTCGTCGATATAATACTTTTCCATTTTCTTAGCGGATTCAAGGCTTGCAGAACGCATAAAAAATGTCGGGCGCACCTTCGCTTGCCTGCCAGCTTTAAAAGAATAAAGAGCTGTTAATTTAAAATTACCGCCTTTGGTTTTGTTCAAGGAGTTAACCCTCCATAAAATCTGATTTCCTCCTAATTCTCCAAGAACAAACCCTCCTTTTCCTGCAAACATTACCGATTTCACAAACGCTTCTTTTGCGTTTTTCGCCTTTGCGTTTATAGGATTAATAATCGTTCTTATCTTTTTCAGACGAGCATTCGGCTTAACAAGACTCGCCATTGTGTTATCTTTCCTGGCCCCTTCTAACGGAACAAAAGCCCGTTTATTAATAGATCCACCGTCCTCCTGTTTCTCTAAATCCTTTACTGCGTAATTATCTCCCCCTTTAAGCTTTTCTGAAACAAAACCGACCTTTGCAATCATTGAATCAACCTTAAAACCGGTTGCATATTCATATTTACTATTTGCCCGAAAGAAGTTATCGGAACGCTTCACAAAGGCCGCATCGGCTTTGGCAGGCATAGTAACAGTTTTTAAATCATACGCCGCCTTATTGAGTGTGCCACGCACTGCGCTTGGGAGAGCAGATTTATGCAACGCCTCTAATTTGTTTGTCATTCCGACAACGGCATCTGTGTTAATATTCAGATTCATTGTACTATTCCATTAATAATCGAGAAATGCGATTTACATCCCAAAGTTCTGTTTATAGAAGGCTTAATAGTGTTTTCTGAAATAGACCATCCAGGATGGGTTCCAGGTATAAGATTAAGTTTTATTACTTCGGCGCATCCACATGGGCAATGAAGAAAGGCTACCATATTTATCCTATCGACATAAACCACATCCTCTATTATATCCCCTTCCTGAGAATCGGTAATATTTACGAATCTATATTTCTTAATTTTCATTAGTCTAATACGATTGTAGTGTCAATATCAACCGCAACGGAAGATGTTCCATTTGCATAAATTGTCACCCTCCCAGGATTTGAATCGCCAGCACCCTGCACATACATAATCCCAACGGCCACCACACCTTGTGTTATTGGCCTATAACAAGAATAAGCCGGGATGTCAGAACCAGTTAGTGTAAAAGCCGCCGTATTATTTCCACCTGTTATGGATCCGGTTATCCTTAAAATGGTTCCCCCGCTTTCCTTTCTTATTCTTGCAGGTGTATATACACCTCCACTTACATTTGCCCAGGAATTTGTAAATGCAGGCTGCCCCGCCGATCCTATCGCCCTCCATGGTGCATTTATCGAACTACCAATAAGAGTGGTTAACGCGTCGATTAATTGATATCCATTTACATCATTTTCAGATGTGTTGTTAGGTGTTATGCCAGCAGCCGCCATAAGTGATTCGAAAAACATGTGCATGTCCGAATACACTTCAGTATTAACCGGAGTGCCATCGTTTGTTCCTGGGCCAGTATCGTCTTTAATGCTCCCATAAGAAAAATTTATATTAGGAGCGATGACATTGGGTTTGTTTTTTAATGGGATCATTTTATATATAATTTATAAGCAAGAAACCAACGGTTTGTACTTGCTTGGTTTTTAAAATTAATTGCCTAAATTGATCTTTCTGAACTGCGGGAACATTTGCAAATGTTCCCGCAGGAGAACCGCAGACATAAAAAGTATTTTTCCAATCCCCGGCGAATCCAAATAGTTCATCTAATGATTCATCGATATGATTAACCACCATATTATTATAATGTCCACCATGCCTCCTTTCTCCATGCCGAAATTGACCGTGGCGATTGAGCGTTTGAAAAATATTTAATCCGGTTAACTGTTCCGGGGTAAGCGTTGTATATCCACTCGGATAATTAGGAAAACGATTCTCATAAACAGTTACATTAAATCCGGCGATATTCAATTGTTCTTGCAAATACAAATAAGATCCTTTTGCTGGATTCGGCCCGGGCTGATTCATCTTTTGTTTAATGAGTGCCATCCGAGCCGCGAGAGGAACGGCAAGATTTGTAATAAGTCCCAACCTCCGCTCCCAATCCGCAGCATCGTCTAATGTAAATCCAGCGTTATCCGGGAGTATATCATTTAGAATGCTCGTAGCGTCATTATAAGCGCGCTCCTCGCTTTTACCAAGCGCAATGTGCAACGACTCCAGCTCGCTTCCTTCATACATTGAAAATGCGCGGCCACGGGGGTAAAGCTGTTTTGAAAGAGATAAAAGCTGATCCCCAATCTTAGACATATGTTACAGTGTTTAAATACGGAATATTTCCTAATAAGAATTGATATGAAGTTTGTAAACTTCCATTTATCTTAAACGTTGCGCTGGTAAATAATGCCCCTGGAATTGAAGTAATAATAACCCCAACTAAAATATTCCCGTTAATGGTGTCGTTTTTATTAACTAAAATATCCGCAGCAGAAACGAATGGGCGCATGGCATTTATTGCAGCTGTAAATGCCGCCAATAATTGTGTTTTCTGGGCAGGAGTAATTCCCGAAAATCCAGTCACAATAATATCAACAGTAATAATAGTTACAGGCAAATAATTGACCTGCCAAACCCCAAGCGGTCGCCTCCCCCTTTCCAGGATTGGTAATGCTGTATTAGGATTAAATTCCACAACGCTTTGAACTGCCAAAAGCATAGAGGCCGATGGAGTACCTTTGCCATCTGTTGAATCCGCAACAATAGACTCAACATATAGATCAATTTCATTAATGTTTCCGGAAGATGCGTAAGGATAAACTAAAGCAACTCCCTGGGCATCCTGTGACCATAAACGGTAATCGACAGCAGATCCTCCTTGGGGGGAAAGCTGATATGAATTAATAATCGCCTGCCGGTAAGCCTCAATCGTTTCAGCATCTAAAGGCTGAACGACTTGGGTGGTCACCATTACGCTTGAATTTATAAGTCCTATTGGCCCGGTTGCAGTGAGCGTATCGTAAATATTAAGCAGGCCAGCCGTTCCTGAAGTTAATGCCCTTACCACGATTATATCGTTCGTTGAAAGCATTGTATAAGCGTTATCAAGGATAAATAATATGCCTGGGCTTTCAGAATTATCATCACTTCTAAAGGTTGTTGATGCTGGAATAAAAGCCCCAGCCACCCCGTTTAATTGGACGGTATATTGTGCGGCGACTGCGGGATATGGATTTCTGCCAAGCTTAACCAATCCAAAACGCTCTAAGGTTCCCCCAATAGAAGCAGGATCCGCAGTATCCACAAAAATGTTCTTTTGAAGATTCGCTATCGCCAAATAAAACGACTTTAATTTAGCCGCTTGAGTGGAAGATAAAGCATTCAAAAAACTTTTTCCAGCAGTGATAGTGGCATTATATTGCGTTTGCAAATCTGCCTTTACCCCGTTGTAAAGCTGTACGAGTGTGGGTATGTTTATCATAGCAAGAAATCATTATTAAAATCAGTTATAACCCAGTCGCCGGTTAAAGCCTTTTTGAAGCTAATAATCTTCACCTGCTGCCCTCCGGAAGGAAGTGTAATCAATATAGAGGCATCGATTCTTTCGGGGCCGGTAATTGCAACCGTTACCTTTACCTTTCCTCCTGGGGAAAGAAATTGAAGGTCGTCGGCCATTGCTTTTTGAATTTCCATCCTTCCAGCACTCGAAAGCTCTGTATCATTGAGCATTCTTTCGGTTTTGGAATTGAATTGTGAAATTTGATCCGAAGCCCAGAATAAATTATTTCCCCAAAAATCAAACGATTGCGCGTTCTGTGGCACGTCCGCCTTATTGCTTGGGGTCGATTCCTTATTACCCCCAAACATTGCCAGATATGGTTGATTTTCTCCGTTATTAACCACTACCAGATCAGTGCCATTGAAAACAATGTCCCCTCCATTTAAAGTTTCCACAAGTGCTATATCGAAGCCCATTAGTGTGCAGGGTGTGTTGAAACCGTTTTAATCTCTATCCCGGGGCCGCCGCCGGTTGTTTCTGTCCTACCATTTGGATCTTTTATTGTAATTGTAGCCTTTGCGTGATTGGTTTGTTCCATTTTACTCATCACTGCCTTATGATGAACGTCTTTACTATTTACCTCCGGGATATTGTCTGATGTCCCATCGTCGTTCATTTTATATTCCTTTGTTCCAACCGAAGTATTTCCAAATGGCAAATCGCCTCCCATCGCCTTGAGTCTATCGGATTCAATTTTTTCGTTTTTCTCCTTTTCTTTCCGATCTTTCTCTGCATAATAATCGTCCTTTAAATGAAAAGATCTTTCAATTTGTTCATTTAGATCGGCCTGCTCTTTTGCGGCTTTATGAATATCTTTAGAAAGACCCAGATATGAAAGTCCGAGCAATCCAATAACTCCGATTGCAATACCAAACGGAGACGCTAACATTGCCATGTTTAATCCCTCCGTGGCAATTGTAGCCAGTTCTGTTGTGGCTGCTTGCGATGCCATCGCCAATGATTGCGCTTCCGTATAAACAGTCGCCGTTGCTGTTAATGCATTATAGATACCCAACCCGATATTATATGCTGCCATTGCAATCTTTCCAGCCACTAATAACCCTTTCCATACTATAAAAAATCCTACAACCATCTCCCCAATAGTTACTAAACCATCCAGATGTTCTGTAACAAACTCAATCGCTCTTTGAAATATTGTAAGCCCTTCTCCCGCTTTCCCATTTCCTATTAACATATTTATCCAAGCACTTTTCAAACGATTTAATGATTCCGATAATGTATCTTCCCGAACCGCCGCCAACTCTTCTGCCTTTCCGTGTTCATTGGTTTTTTCCATAATGCCATCTAATGCCCCGGCATGGGATAATAATCCTTTTACATATTCCGCATTTCGTGGCCCAAAAAGTTTATCGATCAATGCCCCTTTACTTTGGATCTTCTGAAGCATCTCCAGTTTATCGGCTAATGATACCGTCGAGCTTGCAAGTGCTTTTGTATGTACCCCCATGTGTTCGAGCGAGGCTCTTGTTTGGGGAGTAACCGTTTTCATGTTCTCAAGGGCAATTAAAAACTTTCTAATGTGCGCGCCCGATTCCGATGCGCCCTCCCCGGCTGCCCGGAAAGTTGAACTCAACTGAAGTAGAGCTGTATCTTCAATTACCGACATTCCCATAGATTTGGCTGTTGCTCCGAATTGAGTAAGTCCATCAGCTAATTCCGTAATCTTATATTTACCAGCCAGGGAAGCTGCCGCGAAGATATCGACCATCGATGCCGTCTCTTCGGCCTCCAATCCCATTTTATTCATTACTACTGTAAGGCTTTCTGCTGCTGGAGCTAATTGTATTCCCGCTGCTTTTGCCATAAGAATAGAGGCATCGGCAATTTCCCCCATCTTTTCTGCATTATCCTTTAATTCAGGATTCGCCTTTTCAATGATGGTAAATACATCCGCGACATCAATCGCGCTTTTTTTGCTTGATTTTGCTACTTCTAAAATTTTATCATTATACTCTTCAAAGGCTTTCCCTGACAATCCAGTTGTCGCCTTCAGATTAGCCATTTTCTCTTCATATTTTTCAACCGATTCGAAAGAAAACTCGACGCCTTTTACAATACCGGCAGCTATTGCTGCTGTACTGGCCATTTCCAGAAATTCTTTTGCTGCATGTCCAAGAACAGGAGTAAGTTTTCTAAATGCCCGTTCACTTTTTGCTAATGCCGCTTCAGCTTTGAGAGAGAATGATTCGGTCGCCTGGCCCATTCCCCTGACGACACCACTAAATCTATCTTCCGCAGTAAAATATGTAGGAATTGTAAAGCCCATTATTTTCTTTTATTGTTGTCTTTTATTCTTTTTATATTATCGCAAATCGCATCATACCAGTAATAAAGACCCTTATAATCCCTCCGGTCAAGAAAAAGGCCGCCAATTACTTTTGGCGGCCAGTTGTATTCTCGTGCCACGGAGCGCACCATATTATTTAGGCTCAATTCATCTAGGAAAAAAAAATCAGGTATATTGTTGCCGCCAATTTATAATCCTCCGAATCCATTTTTTGAATGATTAAAAGAGGTTTCGAGGTTAATGCAGCAATATGCGCGGCAACGCGCGCGGCACTATCATTTGCTTTTATCCCCTGCAAACGATTATGAACCTTATCCATATTAATTCTGGTGGCATATTTAAGCTCATCAACAGGAGATGCCCCTTCAATTGCTAACGGGAAACGTAGTTTTTGAACAAGTGAAAAATCTGGATTAATCACAAGCCTTCCGCGTGATACTTGCTTTGCCAAAAATTTGATGGTTTTTTGGTCGTCGGCGCGATCCTCTTCATCTACTTCCCGGAAATCAAGCCACTTGTTTACCTCTTCTAATGCTATTTCATTTGAAATAACAATTGAGGTTTTTTCTTTTTCTTCAGCCATCTTTTATTGTTTTAAAATGCCGCCTCCGGCAACTTTTAGTGAAAATGTAGCCTCGTTTCCATCGGCCTTGATATCGCCTACGGGCATTCCTTTGCCGCCATAAATGGCTCCATTGATATGAGTAAATGTCCAATCCGCAGGAACCGGGTTTGAAGCAAGCGCAACGGCATTTTCCAGGTCTTTGGCATTGTTCATATCGTTGGCGATAACGCCTTCGAAAGACCAACGCTCCCGGTTCATTTTTGCGATCATCGTTCCGGAACCATCAATGCCGTTTGATTCATCCGCAACGCGAAATCCTCCCAGGTTGAAAGTGCTGGCTGTCCCGGCCTTGGGGTAAAATACACCACTCCCGATTGTGGGGTGGTTATAAGTGATTTCGGTGATGTCGCCGCCTACTGCCATTTTGATTTATTTTTTAATTTGTAGTTCCGAAATTAAACCCGGCCTGCGCCTGGGTACTCAAAATACGGGCGAAGCCTGTCCGCTTGTATTTGAAGAAAGTATCAAACCTGTCGGGGTTTCTTGGGTTCAGCGCAACGGTTACTGAAGCCTGCATAAAGTTTGCATCAGTTACCAAAGCCTGGGCCACCAATTCTTTAGCGAAAGAATCGATGATCTGCTTCCATTGTTTTGGTTTAACAATGTTCGGCCCCGCAACCTGATCCGCATCCGCTGCAATAACCTTGTTTTCCACATTCTCCATTTCTAGGATATGGTACATAAACCGGATATTGAGGTCAATCATGAAATTCCGTACATAACGGAACTGTGGGGGTATCTCCCCAACCGGGTGCCAGGTGGTAACAAAATCCTTTATCTTGTATTGGCCCGCGCTAAGAACGACCGTGGAGCAACCTTTCTGAACCATGATATCCCGGTTGTTGTAATCGGCCATTGAACCAATAACAAGTGGGGTGGGCATATCGGGGTATTTCATTCCCTGAACATCCAACTCGGGGTCGTTTACCAAATACATGGCCAGAACGATCATATTTGCTGCCGCTTCCATTGAAAGGCCAGCCGAACGTGGGGCCGGGGCAATGGCAATCGTCAACTGATTCAAACGCGCATCCGTAATTGCAGAAGGATCGTCGTCAGTTGAGCCGGTAACAGCCGTAAATGGTTTCATAACAATTCCAACGAAACGGCCTGTCGGGTTAACGGGGTCAGGAACGCCGTTAAACGCTTCCAGGGAAGCCATAACGGTTGTATTTGTTCCGTAAGAGTTTATTACAAGGGTGTTCCAGATATCTTGGAAAAGATTAAGCGAAGCAGTAACATCAGGCGTGGCCGAGCCGCTCTGAATAGAGGCTATGCCGTAAGTAATACCCAGGCTGTTTGCAGGAGTTCCGGTATCAACCGTGATCGAAAGGGCATCCGCTGTAAGACCTTTCCATTTGCTTTCAAGGTCGCAAACGTAAGGCGTGGCAACAGCGGTCATGGGGCAGCCCAGGATCGCGTTTACCGCGTTGGCAATTTTTTGAGAAATCGTTGCCGCGTTATCCCCAACAACAATGTTCAGTGCGTAAAATTGGCCATCCAAGCCTTCCCGGCCTGCGATTGCTAAATAATGGGTTCCGTTTGCGGTTGCAACACCGGAGGGGGTAATCTCAATTTTTTTAGACGTTGCGCTTCCAGCTTCAGCCTGTGGGTAAGCCCAAAGCGGAACGCTGCCGATCCCGCCATTTCCCGTAACAGGGAAAAGAATGCGGGACATTATATGAAGCGGGGATCCGTAACCGTATAAATCACCGGCCTGCTTTGCCGATGTAATTTGTGTGGGCGTTGTAAGCGTTGATAATCCTTGGTTTGCGTGGTTAGCCTCACCAAACATCGCTATCCTCTGTGGAAGAAACGGGGATGCTGTTGCAAAATTGCCGGTTGAAAGTAAATAGCCAACGACTGCGGATACTCGGTTCTGTGCAACGGCATTGTTTCCCATGGGGTACGGTGTATATATTTGGGATAAAAATACACCTTGTCTAAATAAATTAGACAATGTTTTCCATTTCAAATGGAATATAAATTATATTTGCCGTGTTGTCTAAATATTCCATACAATGTTTCTAAGGGTTTACCAGATTTACTACCAAGCCGAACAATTACCCAATCTTATCTATATACCTCACCTTAATAAGGAGTGTACCGTGTTCTTTGAAAATTCCCCCATCCGGATGATGGTCGAAAATCAAGCGCATATCGGGGCCGAGTACTTTGGGGTGGTATCCTGGAAGCTGAAACACAAACTCGGATATCAAATGAAACAGCAATGGCGGTCAATGCCAAATATTGCCAATCATTCCACTAATGAGTTTACCCCAGAATCATTTGCGATTGAATTAAAACGGCATGCCCCAGACGTTATGAGCTTTCAAAGGCACGTACCCCACGATCCGGTTATGTTCGCTAATCAATTTCATTCTAAATTCTCGCATTTCTTCAATGAGATAATGAGTAAAATAGGGTATCCGGGGCATCTTGGAAGGCTTGAAAATGTGTTTTATTGCAATTCCTTTGTGGCAAAATCGCCCATTTATGAGCGTTATGTTACTGAAATGCTCGCCCCGGCCATGGATATTATGAAGGAAATGCCGGAGTTAATGGAAAACAGCGGCTATGGCCCACTCCCAGAAAACCTTCAGAAACAGTTCGGCGTTACCCATTATACTTACCACGCCTTCCTTTGCGAGCGGATGTTCAGTTACTTCGCCCATATTCATAAACTTAATTGCATTCACTATTAATGAAAACAACCAAAGCCAGATGGCGAGCAGAAATGGAACGCGATGCTGCAAAACATGCATTAAAAGAAGCTGTGGGGTATATAAAAGCCCATCCAGGACAAACAGATATACCAATTTCACATATTCGTAATCTTCAAGCAATAATAATGAAACCATTGCCCGAATAATAATGGAAGCACTTATCACAGCCTGCGGCAGGCCCGACCTTCTTTGCCAAACGATTGAAAGCTTCCAGCGCGACCTTAAAAGGAAAGTCTTTATAACCGTTCACGAGGATGGTTTATCCCGAATGGGCCAGCATAATTCAATTGAAACCTTTCTCGATAATCGGGATAACAAATATTACATCCACCTGGAGGAAGATTGGGGCTTTACTAATTCATACGATTGGATCCGGGCCAGCCTTTTAATAATGCAATCCGACCCCTCAATTATAAAGGTTCTCTGCCGCGCCGATGCCGTACACCCTTGCGAGTTCGATAAAACAATTACTATCGGATATAAGAAAGGAAGGCCGGAAGGAGCAGACCCAGTGCAGACGATTAATTGGGGCTTACTCAAACCTTGGGAATCAACAGACGGTATTCTTTGGCATGGGTTCTCCTGGAACCCTGGCGTTACCCGGATCGATATTCTTAAACAATTTATTCCTTTCGCGCAATGGGAACAAGATATCGCTAAACAGGTTTACGATGCCGGATATAAAGTTGCCATGCTCGATCCGGGGGTTTGCCTACATATAGGGGAAGGGAGATCGACGCATGAATAAATTTATAAGGGTTTGCCGGATATGTAAGGAGCTTGGGTTTGCTCGCTTATATTGGAATGAAGAAAACAAAACATGGGAATGGACATTTAATTTCTAAAACTATTATATGAAACCCCTAACAGAATTAACCGACCGGGAATTAATCGACAGATTTACTCTGCTTGATATTTTTGAAGGACAAATCTACAGTGTAGATTCGAGTCTTGTAAAAAAATCATCCGAAATAAAAAAGGAAATTACTTCTGAAATCGCCCGGCGAATGGGTATAAAAATGACAGCATGAAGATAGTATGCTATTTCATTAATTATAACGATTCTTTTTACATACCATTCCTGCACAAGCATTACTCAAAATTCTGCCAGAAGATTGTTATGTATGATAATCATTCTACGGATGGAAGTGTTGCGCTTGCCATTAACCTTGGTATTGAGGTGCGTAATTTCGGGATGCAAGGCCAATTAAACGATCAGCATTACCTGGACGTTAAAAACCATTGCTGGAAAGAACAAAGGGGTAAATGCGATTATGTTATTGTGGTCGATGCCGATGAGTTTGTTATGCCAGACGATCTTCGCGGGACCCTCCCAAGAGTTACCGGGTACGATATGATTTCCGATGAACTTCCAAAAGAAGATATAACCGAAATTAAGACCGGGGAGTTTTCCGATAACTATTCTAAGCAGGCAATCTTTAATCCAAATTTTATCGACGAGATAAACTTTGTACACGGCTGCCATAAGAACTGGCGCACCGGGCATATTACCCAGGATGGCACATGCCGGTTATTGCATTTCCGTTGTATAGGAGGCTTTGATCGCCTGTTTGAACGGCATTTAATGTACCAAAAGAGAATGAGCCCTTTCAATTTACAACACAATATGGGCCACCATTATCTTCAGGAAAGACATACAAAACAAGTTGAATGGGATTTAAAAATGAGATCAAAGCGCGCGTTATGGTAAAAGCAACTGAAGTAATGGGGTTAGTAAGGGATGAAACCACCAGAGAGTGGGTTCCTACTAAATTTAAGGGGTTAATAAATACCGACACCTGGATATTTACTCCCGATGCTTCCTGCATATATAAAGAATGCATTCCTTTCATGCGTGAGGCTAACTTTAAAAAAGCCGAAAACAATGCTAAAAAGAACCAGATATAATGGTCATTAACCAACTCCACTCAATCGGAGATCTACTTTTTCTTCAGCCAATGTTTAGGCACTTCCGGGAGCGGGACGGCATTCGCCCAATAGTTCCGGTTATGGATCATTTAATGTGGCTCGAACATTATATCGAGGACGCGCGTTTTGTTCCTAAATCAAAGTTTGCGCTCGACTACGAGTCCATGGACATGAATAATCCAGAATATCTTCCCACACGATTCGCAAATCAAATCGTTCGCGGCCTGGATAGAAATGACCATTCAGACTATGAAAACATGATGGGCGATAAATACCGGCTTGCGGGATTAGATCCAGAAATGTGGAAAGATATACAACTTCAATTTTTGCCAGAGAAAGCCGTCTGCCTTATGGTTGAACTAGGGTTAAGCGAAAAGGAAAGGTTTATTCTCGTTAACGAGGATTCGCAGGCCGGATCAATTGAAATAAATCCATTGACCTTAATCAAAACGGTTAAGATGCATCAAAAACCAAATTACAATGTCCTTGATTGGTGCCTACTTATGAAGTTTGCGGAAGAAAATCACCATATAAGTACCTGTACTTTCTATATCCTTCAGGCTTTGGGCCAATTAAATGGCAAGGTTTTTATATACCCGCGCCCGAACGAGGATGGTTTGCGCGGTATTTCAAAGCTTAATCCTTCATTCAAATACACCCCAATGCCATGATATTACTTATTATAGTTTTCATAGTCGTGTATTCGGCAATTATGTATATTCCTGTTAAGTGGCTTATTTATGAAATAAAGGAAGCGAAACGACTAAAGGAAGTGCTGAAATATTTGGAAGGAAAAATATTAAATGAATTAGATTCGTTTGAAAAATTAACAACAAAAAAGCCATGAGTTACCTTTGGAATTACCTCCTTTACTTCGGAATATTTGAGGCTGGAATGATTATCGGATCCTTGCTCGGGAAAAGGAAAGCATACAAGCATATACTTAGCCTTATTTCAAAAGGGGAAGTCGAAATCACAGCCTTTGTGGAAGGACTTAAAAAGAAATATTTATAAAACAATCATGGACTCGAACACGATATTCATTCTTTGGATGAAAACATTTTTCCTATTATATGTCGGTTCTTATTTCGGCAGAATTTTCGAACGCCTTAATTTATCGGCGCGAGAAAAAACTGTTAAAGAATCGGCAGATTTTTTATTAAAATATAGCAAAGAACTTTTAGAAATAGCATCGCGCATAAAAGAGAGATTGAAAAATGATTAAAACCATTCAATTTAACGGAATTAATTACCCGGCTTTCCAGGCGACCGGGTTCGCTGCTAAATTTGCGTTTCCTTTTGCAAAGGAAGTGTGCAAAGGCATAGGGGTTGATGTTGGATGTAACCGTCTTGAATGGAAGTTTCCAGATGCCTACCCAATAGATTCTGCTTTCTCTGGTGGATATACAGCACTTAAATTTCCAAAGGAATTTCATGGACTTGATTATATATTCTCTTCCCATTGCTTAGAACATATCGAGAAATGGGTTGACGTTCTTGATTATTGGCATTCAAAACTTAAAACGGGGGGAGTTCTTTTCCTTTATCTCCCTGATTTCTCCCAGGAATATTGGAAACCATGGCACAATCGCAAGCACGTAAACGTTTTTACCCCCGAAATATTGAAATCTTATTTCAAAGACAAGGGCTTTAAAAATGTTTTCTGCTCCGGAATCGACCTCAATAATTCATTTATGATATTCGGTGAGAAATGAAAGTAGGCGTAATCATACCAGATCGCGGCGACCGGCCCCTCTTTATGGCGAATTGCCTCCGAATGATGGAAGCTCAAACGCTTAAACCTTCAATAATTTCGGTTATTAACTATAAGCCCGAATCAAAGGAATGCGATATCACCCCTCGTTATCGTTACGGGTATGAAACAATGCGCCGACAAGGGATGGACGTTATTGCCTTCATTGAAAACGACGACTGGTATTCGCCACTTTACCTCGAAACCCAGACCCGAGAATGGAATGAACGCGGTCGCCCAGATATCTTTGGTCACGACTATACCATTTACTACCATATTAGGAAATTCGCCCATTTAACCATGCGGCATGTTACCCGGTCAAGCGCAATGAACACTCTAATCGTTCCGGATTTAAATTTGAAATGGTGCGCCGATCACGATCCCTATACCGATATATGGCTCTGGCAACATTGCGGCCTCCAAAGGCTTGTTTATAGGCCAGAAACCCATATTTGCATGGGAATCAAACATGGGGTGGGAATGTCCGGTGGCGCATGCCATACAACCCAGCTGGAGTTCTTTAAAGATGCTGACCCGGATAAATCATTCCTGCGATCAATCTTGGATCCGGAAAGCTTTCAATTCTATTCTCAATATTTTAACATAAACCTGTAACCATGAAACCAGTTGATTTTCCCGAGAAAAACTTTACGTTCACAAAGTGTTCATTTGTTTCTATTTTGGTTTCAAAGATTAGGTCTTTCGAATAAGGCAATGCCTACTATACACCGCATATCAAGCGCGTAAAGAATCTTTGTAAGCGAATCGATGGTATAGGAGCTATTCCCGGCCTCTATGCTTGTTACAATAGTTCTGGATACCCCGGATTCATCCCCCAGGCGGTATATACTCCAGCACATGTCCTTGCGTTTTTGCTTTATTTGACGACCGATTTTCTTGCGGTCGCGTAAAATCATTCTGTCTGTTGCTTTCATATTTGCCATTTTTTACGCTGTTCAATGCGCCCGTCTATCATTTGTTTGATTATTTCAACTGAATTGCTTTTCCCGGTTTCAGAGATTGCCCCTAAAACCGGGTTCCGGTTCCGGCTGCTGCTCTCGAAAGCATAAGATTGAAGGTTATACGTCTCTATTCGGTATCCCCTGTATTCCGTTGTTTGAATTTGCTTGAAATTAGAATCCGAAACCATAAACGATTGTCATGCTAGGAAACAAAACAACGGCTTTTTTAAAATCGCTTTCCTTTTTTACATCAATTCGGTTACTTGTGATTTTAACTCTTGCTGCGATTCCGTTTTGCTTTAAAATACCTTCGATTTCCTGTTTCTTGGTAATCATTTTTCGTCTGGGCTTAAATGTTAATTATAATAGTTTGTTCCTCTTCTTTTAAAAAGATACAGCTCCTCTTCAATGGGCTCAAAGGCATTCACTCTGAACGACCAAAAGAAAACACCCTCTTTGGGAGTGTTTAAACCGTAGCATTTTATTTGATTTGCCTGGTTTGCGCGTCTGTTGATTCTGGCGTTAATGTTCATTTTGCGTCTGGTTTTAGTTGGTTAAATAAAGCCCCGATAACGTGGGGTTAAAAAAGCTGACTGTGAACTTCGTACCAAACCTCATCGCTATCTTTTTTATACACAGTGTGCGTTGCATACTGCTCACCCTCTTCATTTTTTTCGATTGAAAGTTCACCCTGTACCCATCCTTCAACTGGGGTGCCATCGGATAGCTTATCATTCCAGTCCATGTGGCCGGTTCTAGGGCAATAATCACCTTCAATTATTTCTATTGTTGGGGTTTTGTCGTTTTGATTTTTCATTTTGCGTCTGGGTTTAGTACTATTTAGATTTAGCGTTTTGGGTTAAGAAAGAATAAGAAATGTGGGTGTGGCTGTGGTATGTTTTGCCCATTTTTGCGAATGCAGCCTTTGAGCGGGTTACAAAGTCTTTGCGGTTTTGTGCGTCCTTTTCTGCTTCTATCTGGGTGGCTGTTTTGTAAGCTTTCATCTTGTTTCGTTTTGGCAGGGCTTTATTGCCTTTCTGAAACAAATATACGCCTAATATCAATACGTCCTAATAAAAGAACGTATATTTTTAGCGAAATAACGTAACTGATTGATAATTAAAGGTAAAATCTTACTTCCTTTTCTTCTTTGGAGGGGTTAAATGGCGCATTATGTTGCGCGGTTTTGCGCTTTTTCGCTTGGTGTGCTTCGCAGAAATGCGCTTTATCTGGAGCATTTCGTTGGCTATTTTAACGATTTCGGCCTCGAAAATCTCCAGACATTCCTTTTTTTCGGAATCGTTTTTGAAATTCCATGCCTCCAGTTCCTTTTTGGCGGCATCGATATCGCCGGAAACTTGAAAACTTTTTCCTCTTACAAAGAAAATAACCTGATCTTGAATGTCCATGCTCATGTTTAGATGTTTTTAGTTATTAATCCACAATACTCGGGCCAGGAACAGCTTTTAACTTTATATTGCTTTGCGATTAGATAAAGGAAGATGTCCCGGATTGCAATTTGGTAGACCCGAACGTCCCAGAAGTGGTTCTGGGAGGTGCTTTGTTTCTTCATCCAACGCGCTGCAACGTCCATGCCATCTTTGTTGTTTTCGATTTTCCTTTCCTCGGATTCGAAATGCTCAAAATAATTTTTAAAAGAATATTTCCCATCTGCCGGTTGGGGGAAGTTCATAAACCCAAATGGCTGAACTTCATCTGCATTCTCGTCCCATTTAAGTTTAATCATATCCGCGAGCTTATCTTTTATTAACCCAACCTCCAAAAGGAAGAGTTTGTCGCGTTCTATTGCCGGTTTAAAGGTTGCTCGATCCCTTCCGAAAGGAACATATTTATCGGCATCCTTTCCTTTCAAGCCGAAAACGATATTATTTGTTTTATCGATATAAGAATAGGCGTGAATTGTAAAATGTCCGGTATCGATTCCCGTACAAAGGATCCGATTTGTTTTCCCCTTTTGAGTTTTCCAATCCTTAGAAAGAAGATTTTCGAGTTCGGCCCAGACATTATTGGGCTTATTGTTTTCATAAGTCCATTTAACCCGGTCGACTTTTACTTTCTTTGAGCCTTCCCTTGGGATAAAGGTTCCGATACTTCCCTGATCAATGCTATATGTGGCCCCGGAAACGCTCCAGGCGAGTACTTCATAGTCGAGTCGGGCATCGTCTGGGGTTCCGTTTAAGTCAGCCGTACAGGAAAGGAAAACGATTGGGCCGTTGCCGTCATCCTCCGAAGTCTTATCCGGGATAATTCCTATCTCGTAATTACGAATGTTTTTCTGAAGCTCATTGGCCTTGGGGCTTTCCCCTGGGAGTTCGTAGGTTTCCCCGAGGCAAAGATTCATAAACGTTTTATGCAAAGCCTCATCCTGTGTTCCCCCTGGTGGGTTTGCCTCAAGGAACTGCCGGACATAATGCTCCCAATCGTACATGCCGTGAGGGGCGTAAAGCGCACTCAGATGGTAGGAATAATTACCCTCTTCGGAAGGCTTCGCTGTTGGCTTCCATTCGCCATGCAGGTTCATTTCGTATTTCTTCGAATCATTAAAGAAGCCCCCGCAGGATTGGCATATATACCCCACTGAACCTTTAATTAATTCCTGCGCGGTGTCAAGTTCCCATGTTATGCCACCCATCTTATTTTCTTCGCCCTGAATCGGAACGCTCCAATGTAAAGGAATCATATCCCCGCAGCATGGGCATGGAACATGAAACCGCCGCTGATCCCCTTTCATAAACACCGGCTCGATATTGCTGCTTTGTTTTAACCTGGGCGTGGAAATATAAAACAGCTTCATTTCATCCGCATAGGAGGCGAATCGTTGCTCGATAAGGGAAACGGTGCTGCCGTCCGACTTGGAGCTTTTCTTTGCCGCGTCAAAGTCGTCTATGAAGCCATATTTTACCGACCGCTGCATCAAAAGTTTGTGATTGCTCACCGACCCAGAAACCAAACTGCCACATGGAAACTCCTTTTTTGTGTTCGTGTCCCCGGTTTTCATTCCCCGAGTACGCTTTACGTTTGGCCTTATAAGGTTTCGTATCCCACAGGAATCAATCATGTTATCAATCTTCTGCACCGCTTCCTCCGAAAGGTCGGAGTGGCCTGTAAGAAATAGAATATTTCCCGGTTGTTCCGAAATAATCCACCCCGTCCCAGCCTCAATTACCCCTACACTAAACCCTACCTGTGCGCCTTTCATAACCGATATACGCCGCGCAGGGTGATCCGGGGAAAGGCAATCCACTATCTCCCGGGTGTAAGGAGTAAGATCGTAAGAAAAACGGCCCTTAAATCGTGAAACGCTGGCATCCATGGATCGGAATTTCTCCGTCCATTCCGATGGCTTGATTGTCGAAAGCGTATGGCCTCCGGCATCAAGTATCTCCCCAAGCTGTTCTAAATAGAGGGCTTCCATTAATCTCTTTATGTGTTAGGTTTGTCGGTTGGTGGTTCTGGAAGAGGCTGCCAGTGGGTGATTTTCCATGATATACCTGGGCAAGCTGCATTGAAGTATAATTTATCTTGCCATTTATATTTGCCCTGATATGTTCCCCCATAAACCTTTCCATTATACACCTTATCGCATGATTCAACAACAAACATAATCCTCTGATATAATTCAGGTTCCTGATCTTCGCATTTTATCCAATTGTCTTTCATCTTTAGGTTATAAGGTTTGGGTTAGATTATTCATCTTTCATTTTAAAGTCAGACATGGTATATCCGTGATCTTCTATCCAAGATTTAAAGTTTATCCAGTTTCCAGATTCGTTCAAGAATAACTCAAACTGTTCTATTATTTCTTCTTCTTTCATCTTGCTTGGTTGGGGTTAGGGGTTAGAGTGATAAAATGCCTGTGCGAATTGCGAATCCTTGTGAACAAAGACTTCTTATGTCAGCATCGGTATGTACTTTATTTATAGCGAAATTAAATTCGGGAATAAAATTCACCGCGGCCCTATGTGCGTCTGCTAATGATGGTTTATTCCGATTCTCTTTACAGTAAAGAGCCTTTATTTTCGGAACATCCTGCCATTTTTCAAACAAATGCGGCGGCATATTAAACTTACCCCACAATGCCGTTTTTTTTGTCCACGGACTCCCATATTGCCACGGTTGATAAACGTGCTTGGGTTTACCAATAATATCCTTTAACTTACCATTAAAAGGGTTTTCAATCACCCACCATTCTGGACTGGATTCGTCTATGATCCTCCTGCAATGATTTACGAGAAACATCCCCTTGTTTAAATCTCCGTGTTTATTAAAACAGTTTGCCGTTGAAAATTCAGTACATACCGGGTTAGCTATTATACCATGTATTTTGCATTCAGAATGAAAGTTTTCAACTCCAATGTCCTTACCAACAAGAATAACATTGTATCTTTCGTCTAATTGATAAAATCGACTGTCACTTCCAATATCAGCGCACAAATGAAGTATCGTTTTCTTATCCATTGTTTTCCCTCCCGCTTGGTTTGTGGTAGGATTTCAAGAACTCCATGAAGTCAAGTAATAGTACTTCTGTCTCTACGTCCTTTGATGCAATGAACCACGAAAACACTTCATCGGATGTAGGCCACTCCTGCTCTCTCTTGGAGGATTGGAGGGCATATATTTCAAGAAGAGTTTCGAGTTGATTAATACAACTCTCTCGCGCCTCTTCTGTTTCTTTAAAGCTGATTACGTGTTCATAAATTATCTCTGCTGCCTTTCTTACCTGCGACGGGGTGGAAGAAAGTATTTTATTTGCGTATTCCTTGTCATCTTCTGGTTGAGAGTTGATATGAAACAGGCCGTTATTCTCCCCCGGCTTTACTTCGGGTGGGAACGGGTCTTTCCCTTTTCCTAAACAGTTAAAAAGCCTCTCTAAGAAATCTCCACTTTCGGTAATGTCACAGGTTTCATTAAACCATTTCTCTTCCTCTTCTGTTTCTGGAAGGCAAAGATGATTTCTTAGTGCCGTTTCCATCAACAACTTTCTTATCTCCCCTTCCCCCTTAGTCGGTAAGGATCGAAACTCGTGCATGGCTTTTAAAGCATTATCCCGGTCAATTATTATAGTATGCCTGAAAGGTCTTTCCTCATACGGCTTTAATATCTCCTCCGCACTCCTCTCCGGCTCATCGGGCTTTTGTAGGTAGGGGGATAGATCCGGAAGGTTAACCAAATCTGATCCCTGGCATTGCTGGACAAAGAGTAATAATTCATCCTTTGTGAATGAATATTTAATGGCTTGGCTTTGTATCGTTTTCATGTTTTGTTCAAAATTTAAGTCTCTGTTGGTTAATTATTGGCGATAAACGCATTAGACTGTTTTCGACGTATTGCTTTGATATTTCACATCCAATCCAATTCCTATTTTGGAGAATTGCAGCCTTTGCAGTTGTTGCACTTCCCATAAAACAATCGCATATAATCTCCCCTTCATTACTCCAGGTGTAAATGTGATCAGCGACTAGCTTTTCTGGGAAAGGAGCCGGATGGTTTACTCCTGAGTTTCCTGTTGAATAATCCCAAATATTGCCGCGCCGTTTCGTATCCTTAACCATTACAAATTCGTTTCTTCTGCGAAATGCTCCCTCCTTAAAACCATAGCCATTGCGCTTCATATTTGATCCCACTCCGGCCAGTTTGCTTTTAGTTTCAATCGGATTAAACGTTTTGGGTTTCCCTTTTGTTAGAATAAACATAAATTCAAATTCCTGCTCGTACCGATTATGAGAAAGAGGAATAAAATTCTGTTTTTGATAAATCATTGTATCATGCAGATTAAACCCTATCTCCTTAAAATAAAGGGCTTGCTTAAATGAAGTTCCGGTTTCGCTTCCGTTAATTGTAGCATCTCCAACGACCCAAACAATAACACCCCCGGGCTTTGTCGCTCTGTATAATTCGTTTGCAATATTTTCAAAATCAAAAGAGAAGCCATTATATTTTCTTAATTCATCATAGGGGGGGGAAGTCACCGTAAGATCAATAAAGTCGCTATCTACTTTCTTTAGAAAAGTAAACGCGTCCTCATTGTATATTCGATTAACTTCTATCATTTAAAGATTTGAATATACTTTTTTATAGTTCCTTTTTTATATCCGCGCTTGATTGACTTCCGGATGATCTCTTCGTCGGTATATCCATCAAGTATCAATACGCGAACGTATTCTCTCAAATCATTTTTATCCGCATTCGTCATTTGTTCTTTTTTAAATTATTAGCCCTCCCAATCGGGAAGCGCACAAAATTCATGTTCCGACATGGTTGTCTTTATAACCTTTTCAATATCTCGAATTGAAATAGCGAACTCTTTCAAAAAGCCTTTGTATCCGCCTAAGTCATCGTACTGGCTTTTTGAAAAAATAAGATCGGACATTGCCGTAAATTTAACGCGAACTATTGCCACGCGCCCTTCTAATGATTTGCCATCGCTGGCTTTGATGGAATTAGTTTTTTTCGCCATTTTCTTTTTTCTTTGAGAACTCATTTACAATGTTTGCAAGATCCATACGGGTTTGTTCAGTTGCCTTTTTCGAGGACGCATTGATATCTTCAATCATTTCCTTTTTTAGTTTGGCGACTTCCGCATTCGGGATACTGTATTGTTTTGCCAATCGAACCAGCATTCGATCGGAAAGGTTTGAATATTCCACAAGGGTAAACTTTGCGTGTTGGGAGAAAAGGGCTTTAACCAGATCGATTTGTACTACCTGGCCCTGGGCCTTTTCGTTCTTTACTTTCAAAATGGCCACCTCCTGTTCCAGCTTTTGAATCTGCTGGGCGGTCTTTTTAGCCTCTAGCCCACCAGGTTCATGGGGATTGAATAGCCCGGAAGGTTCGTCAGGTTCTTTTAATCGTTTTGAAGAAAGGGGGATAGGGGTGGGGGAAGCTTTTTTAGCCCCCTCTTTTGCCGGGGCCGGTTCCTTTTGAGGCTTTGATTTGCACTTTTCGATAAAAAGCTGGTTGTCCTTACCCGAATCATCTATAAGCCCATTTGTTAACCTGACCTTCCCCCTCTTGATATTCATGGAAAGATAGGCAAGTGAAATGCCGCAATGCTTTGAAAATTCGGACTTTGTAAACTTTGGCATGTCTATTATTATTAGACAAATATACAACGATTAATGGTTAACAAAACCCCAGGTTAACACTTTAGTTAACAAAAATTAGCTTTGCTGATTGATGGAAAAAGTCGCCGCTTCGCATCCAT